>ERZ1066122.86-NODE-86-length-104180-cov-37.886761_pt1 | contig 104180 bp, 78 predicted proteins | sample MGYA00382769_ERZ1066122 | MGnify/ENA primary metagenome ERZ1066122 (study PRJEB33369, sample SAMEA5778352) | biofilm metagenome | biome: Industrial cooling water; feature: Water cooling tower basin; material: Biofilm | place: United Arab Emirates | collected... | reverse complement strand
GGGCTACGACCACAAGGGCATGGGCATCACCGCGCGCGGCGGCTGGGAGTCGGTCAAGCGCCACTTCCGCGCGATGGGCCGCGACTCGCAGAGCGAAGACTTCACCTGCGTGGGCATCGGCGACATGTCCGGCGACGTGTTCGGCAACGGCATGCTGCTGTCGAAGCACATCCGCCTGGTGGCCGCGTTCGACCACCGCCACATCTTCATCGACCCCAGCCCTGAGGCCGCGCGCAGCTTCCAGGAACGCGAGCGCATGTTTGCGCTGCCGCGCTCGTCCTGGGACGACTACGACCGCGCGCTGATCTCCAAGGGCGGCGGGGTGTGGCCGCGTTCGGCCAAGTCGATTCCGCTCTCCGACGAGGCCAAGGCCGCGCTGGGCATCGAGACCGATGCCGCGGCGATGAGCCCGATGGAGCTGATGAACGCCATCCTCAAGGCCCCGGTGGACCTGCTGTGGAACGGCGGCATCGGCACCTACGTCAAGGCCGCCAGCGAAACCCACGCCGATGTCGGCGACCGCGCCAACAACGGCCTGCGCGTCAACGGCGCCGAGCTGCGCTGCAAGGTGGTGGGCGAGGGCGGCAACCTGGGGCTGACCCAGCTCGGCCGCATCGAGGCCGCGCTGCAGGGCGTGCTGCTCAATACCGACTTCATCGACAACTCCGCCGGCGTGGACACCTCCGACCACGAGGTGAACATCAAGATCCTGCTGAACGGCGAGGTGCAGAAGAAAAAGCTCACCATGCCCGAGCGCAACAAGCTGCTGGCGGCGATGACCGACGAGGTCGCGGCGCTGGTGCTCAACGACAACTACCGCCAGAACCAGGCGCTCAGCCTGATGCAGCGGATGTCGCTGAGCCGCCTCGGCTCGAAGCAGCACTTCATCCGCACCCTCGAATCGCAGGGCCTGCTCGACCGCCAGATCGAGTTCCTGCCCAGCGACGCGGAGATCGCCGAGCGCAAGTCTCGTCGCATCGGCCTGACCCGGCCGGAACTGTCGGTGCTGCTGTCGTATTCGAAGATCGTGCTGTTCCAGCAGCTGCTGGAGTCGGACGTGCCGGAAGACCCGTATCTGTCGAAGGAGCTGGTGCGCTACTTCCCGCAGCCGCTGCAGAAGAAGTACGCGAAGGCGATGGAGTCGCATCGCCTCAAGCGCGAGATCATCGCCACCGCGGTCACCAACTCGATGGTCAACCGCATGGGCGCCACCTTCACCCTGCGCATGACCGAGGACAGCGGCCGCAGCCCGGGCGAGGTGGCCAAGGCGTATTCGATCACCCGCGAGACGCTGGACGCCCGCGAGCTGTGGGCGCAGATCGACGCGCTCGACGGCAAGGTGCCCGAGGCGGTCCAGGTGGATGCGCTGCAGGTGATCTGGGCGCTGCAGCGTTCGATGACCCGCTGGCTGCTCTCGCGGCCCGGTCCCATCCCCGGCATCGCCACCGCGGTGGAGCGCTACCACGACGGCTTCCGCGAGATCCGCGCCGGCTCCGGCATCCTGCCGGCCTCGATGCGCCCGGACTACGACGCCAGCTTCGCCGAGTGGAAGGCCAAGGGCTATCCCGACCCGGTCGCCAAGCAGCTGGCCGCGCTGCCGTATCTGGAATGGTGCTGCGACATCATCGAGGTCGCGCGCGCGCGCAAGCTCAAGGCGGTGGACGTGGCCAAGGTGCATTTCCGCGTCGGCGCGGCGCTCAATCTGCCCTGGCTGTACGCGCAGATCGACACGCTGGCCGTCGACGGTCGCTGGCATGCGGTCGCACGCGGCTCGCTGCGCGATGAACTCGGCGCGCAGCAGCGTCAGCTCACCGCCCAGGTGCTGGCGCTGCCCGGCGCCACTGCCGACGCGAAGGTGGCTGCGTGGCTGGAGCGCGGCGGTCCCTCTCTCCGTTTCACGCTGAACATGCTCGGCGAACTGGCGACGCAGAAGTCGCTCGACTACCCGACTGCTTCGGTCGCCGTGCGGCGTCTGGCGATGCTGGCGGCGGCCGACTGAGCCTTTCCGCCCCGGCTGTCGCGCGACGGTCGGGGCGGGGTGGAGTCGTATGCGCGCGTCGCGCGCCTCGTGCGCGATGCATGCGCATGCGCATGGACGGTTCCCGTACGCCGCTCGCGCGGGCAGAATGCAGGGCAGACGCCCTCCCGGAGCCGCGCGTGAGCGACCCCCGCATCGCCTTTCTTGCCAGCCACACCGACGACGCCCGTCAAGCGCTGGAGATCATGCGCGCCCGTCACGGCACCCATTCGCCGGAGGAGGCCGACGTCCTCTGCGCGCTCGGGGGCGATGGGTTCATGCTGCAGACCCTGCACCGCTACGGCGCCCTGGCGCGTCCGGTGTACGGCATGAAGCTGGGCACTGTCGGCTTCCTGATGAACCAGTACGAAGCCGACGGTCTGCTGGAACGGCTGCGCACCGCCGAACCCGCCGTGCTGCACCCGCTGGAGATGCGCGCGCACACCGATTCGGGCACCGAAGTGGTGTCGCTGGCCTACAACGAGGTCTCGCTGCTGCGCCAGACCCGCCAGGCCGCGCATATCTCGATCGAACTCAGCGGCCAGACCCGCCTGGACGAATTGATCTGCGACGGCGCGATGGTCGCCACCGCCGCCGGCAGCACCGCCTACAACTACTCCGCAGGCGGCCCGATCCTGCCGCTGGGCAGCGGCGTGATCGCGCTCACGCCGATCGCCCCCTTCCGCCCGCGTCGCTGGCGCGGGGCACTGCTCAAGGGCGACACCGAAGTCCGCTTCCGCGTGCTCGACCGCTACAAACGCCCGGTCAGCGCCACCGCCGACTCCCACGAAGTCCGCGACGTCGTGGAAGTCGCCATCCGCGAATGCCGCGACCGCAGCGTCACCCTGCTGTTCGATCCCGAGCACAATCTGGAAGAGCGCATCCTCAGTGAGCAGTTCGTGGCCTGAGCGCGTATGCCCATACCACCCGCAAGGAGCAGCCATGCGATCGTCACGCTTGTCGGCTTTCAACGTTGTCGTCCTGCTTGCATCGCTGGTGATCGCCAGTCCAGTCGCGCATGCCACCTCATCGATCGGACCCCAAGGTCTGCCGCTCGACATCGAGCTGGTTGGCCGTGAATTCAGCGACGGCTTTTCCGGCACCATCGAAGTGTCCATGCCCAAAGGCCCGAAGACGCTTCCGCGTGGGATGTATCGCCTCACCGGCTATCGCTACGGACAAGCGCTCCAGCTTCGATTCGACAACCCGGATGCGATCGAAGGACTCCCCGCGTCGTTCCATCTCAAGGTCTGCGGGCAGCGCGCCGAGTTGCGGCTCGGCAATCGCTCGTATCTGGGCTGCTTTGCATGGCTGGATGACGGCAGCGACTGTGCGGGTGCCCTGCCGCCAGCATTCGTCGCGCCTTCTGGATGCCCCGATCCGCTCTGAGCGCACCCGCAGCAAAGCCGTTGTGGCCCTCCGTGTCCGAACGCGAAGGAGGCCCGGGCATCGGGCCGGCCGCTATACTCCCGCCCATGCCCGACATCCTCCTTGCCACCCTCAACGCACGCTATTCGCACGCCTCGCTGGGCTTGCGCTATCTGCGCGCCAATCTGGGCGAATTGCGCGAGCGCTCCGCGATTCTGGAATTCGTGATCGGGCAGAAAACCGAGGACATCGTCGAGAAGATCCTCGCGCAGAGGCCGCGCATCGTCGGGCTCGGCGTGTATATCTGGAACGTCGAGGAAAGCACGCGGCTGGTCGCGCAGCTCAAGGCCGTGGCCCCAGAGATCATGGTCGTGCTGGGCGGGCCGGAAGTCAGTTACGAAGTCGGCGAACAGCGGATCTGCGCGCTGGCCGACTACGTCATTACCGGCTGGGGCGATCTGACCTTCGCTGAAGTGGCGGGCCAGCTGCTGCGCGGCGACACGCCGCATGCGCGGGTGATTCCCGGGCGCCAGGCGGATCTCGCCGATCTGGTCCTGCCCTATGACGAATACACCGATGAGGATGTGCGCCAGCGGCATATCTATGTCGAAGCCTCGCGCGGCTGCCCATTCAAGTGCGAGTTCTGTCTGTCCTCGCTGGACAAGACCGCATGGCCGTTCGAACTGCAGCGGTTCATGACGTCGATGGAGCAGCTCTACGCGCGCGGCGTGCGTCAGTTCAAATTCGTCGACCGCACCTTCAACCTCAAGGTCGACACCTCGCTGGCCATTCTCGAATTCTTCCTCGCGAAGATCGAAGCGGCGCCCGACGACTTGCCATTCGTGCATTTCGAGTTGATTCCCGACCATCTGCCCGAACGGCTCAAAGACGCCATCCTGCGGTTCCCTGATGGCACGCTGCAGTTCGAGATCGGCATCCAGACCTTCGCGCCCGAGGTGCAGACCCGCATCTCGCGGCGCCAGAACGACGAGAAAGCCGCCGCCAACCTGCAGTGGCTGCGCGCGCACTCGCGTGCGCATCTGCATGTGGACCTGATAGCCGGCCTGCCGGGCGAGACCGTCGAGAGCTTCGCCAGCGGTTTCGATACGCTGGTGGCGCTGGCCCCGCACGAGATCCAGTTCGGCATCCTCAAACGCCTGCGCGGCGCGCCGGTCGCCCGCCATACCGCGGCGCACGACCTGCGCTTCAATCCCGAGCCGCCGTACAACATCCTCAGCACCGACGTGATCGACTTCGCGACCATGCAGCGCCTGTCGCGCTTCGCGCGCTACTGGGACATGATCGCCAACTCGGGCCGCTACCCCCGCACCTTGCCCCTGCTGCTGGGCGACGCGCCATTCCACCATTTCCTCGCCTTCAGCGACTGGCTCTACGCACAGACCGGCCAGACCCACGCCATCGCCCACGAGCGCATGGTCCACGCACTGCAGGCCTACCTCACCGGCCAGGCCGGCATGCCCGAATCGACCGCCAACCGCGCCCTCATCGACGACTACCGCGCCCTGGGCGGACGCTCACGCCTGAGTTTCGAAGAACCCGATACAGCCCTGCCGCCGCCCAGACCCAAAAGCAAACGCGCCACCCCATCACGCCAGGCGCGGCATTTGCATGGGCGGGTGTGAGCGGGTTTTTGCCGGGTTGTGGCAACAATGCAGCGCCCACCAATTCCGGAATTTGTCAGTATGCCGGCAAGGCCGAAGGTCGAAATGCAGCCGCTCAGTCCGATCGGATCGCTTTGGCTGTATCGCTCACTCGCCAGATCATCATTCAGGAAATAGTTGTAATTCATCGTCGACTGCCGGTCGTGCCGTTGCCCCGGAAAGCTCATGTCGAACACAGGCGCTTGCCAAGATGGTTCTTCTCGGCCTATGTCGTAATGCCATCCGGGAGGGCAAATCTTTCTGCCTCAATTCTTATTACGTCACCAGATTGCATCTCAATCGATAAAATATGCCACGTTGAATCTCCGCATGAAATAAGCTCATGGGAATTGATGGAGTTGCTCTCGCCCAATTCCATCTTTCTTGATGCTTCAAAGTTGAAAAAATTGATCGCGTGAATGGAAACTAATTGAGAGCTCGGATTATTCAATTTCAGTTCAATTGATCCGTTTTCCCAAGTTGCGTTCATTCCAATAAAAAGCCAGTCATGCATTTAATTTCCTTCGCGTTGAATTGATAGAAGAAACAGCCCTACCTCTGATGCGCGATCAGCGGCGCCTGCGCGCTGCCGGACAGGTAAAATATGTCCGCTGCTACCTGGCAGAAGCGGCCTCGCGCTTCAATCGACGCCTTCGCCTGTGCTATTTCATGCCGCGACGTGCGCGATGAGGCTTTGCGGGGAATGCCTGGACAAGGTCCTGCGACAAGCATGTAGCTTTTGTCACTGAGGTTCGGTGCTAATCAAGTGTTGCGATAGATCCTGGTTGTGTCGATCGCCGTGTAATAAGACGGGTTGTGGTGTAAATGATCTTTGGATTATCTTTTTTGATCTTTTTTAGCCAAGGCCAAAGCGGAAGATTTATTTTCGCTGACTATCGATAATGTCATTGTAAATATGCTCGAATACAGCCTTGCCATGCATTGCTAAAAACGGGGTATCTCCATAATCATTCTCTCGAATTCGCCTGTGCTATTTCATGCCGCGACGTGCGCGATGAGGCTTTGCGGGGAATGCCTGGACAAGGTCCTGCGACAAGCATGTAGCTTTTGTCACTGAGGTTCGGTGCTAATCAAGTGTTGCGATAGATCCTGGTTGTGTCGATCGCCGTGTAATAAGACGGGTTGTGGTGTAAATGATCTTTGGATTATCTTTTTTGATCTTTTTTAGCCAAGGCCAAAGCGGAAGATTTATTTTCGCTGACTATCGATAATGTCATTGTAAATATGCTCGAATACAGCCTTGCCATGCATTGCTAAAAACGGGGTATCTCCATAATCATTCTCTCGAAAAGGGTCGGCGCCATTTTCAATCAATATCTTCACTATTTTGGGGTGCCCCCAATTGATCGCATAGTGAAGGGGGGTGTTTCCGCAATCGCCCGCAACATCTATTTCACTTACAAATGGTAGAATTTTCTCCAGCATATCAACATCGCCATCTAGCGCAATTATATGTAGCGGGGTGTCGCCATCCATCCCATGGCTTTCTGGGGCGACCACCTTATGTCCTTCAAACATCGCCATATCCCGGTAATTAGAAAGGAGATCATCTAGCTTCATTTTTATACCCCTAGTTGCAGCCATTTGGGCATTGAATCCGAAATTGCTCCTCAAGCTGTTCGATAAGCAATAAAACAGCAGTGATTTGTTTGACATGTCGCCCTCCGGGGTACTTGGGATGTGACCAGGTCATGTCAAATGAATTGCGCAATGCAACCAATTTCTTGAAATATTCAATCCCGTTTCTCAGTCCCTTGCATGGGCTGCGGAAAAGTCTTCGGCTTGGTCGGGCCGTCATCCCCTGAGTGCGACGAGTTGGCAGCTGCACTTAAATCCTTCGACAAGAACCAGTAAGAAGACGCCACCCCAACTGCGATTGCGTAGATGAATGCGATTTTTCCGCGTATTAACCTTTCAGGTTGACGGTCTCCCGGGTATGACTTCGTGTGGTTCTTGCGGAGGTTGATCAGATCCTCTCTGAATTTTAACCAGTTGTAATAATAGTTCACTTAGCGAGATAGCATCATCTTCTGAAATCTCTATAGGATCGTTGAATTTATTTACTGTCTTCAGGCAAATAGCTCCTCCTGGATCAATCCATACAAGAATTTCGCCATCAGCAATCTGGAAGATTTGTACGTCATTATCTGTCATGCCCTTGATTCTCATTGAAGTAAAGGAAAATGCGGGTCATCAGTTGCGTTTGGATCACCTATTTTTTTGCCTTTGCGGTTATACCCATGTACGTGAGGGACTGCGGCACATGGATTGTCGTAAGGCTTTCCCGTAGTCGGGTCAATATGTCCAGAATCAATCCGCAACCGTTCTTTCCCTGTAATTGGATCACGCCATTTGTTCGGTTTTTTAGGATCCTGAATCAGTCCTTTCTGCTTGGCTATATCCTCAATTTCTTCTTGGGTTTTTCCTTCCAAGTCGTCCGAGGTGATTTCAGGGCATTCAGTGTCTTCGCTTGCTGTTTCCGATAGGTGTGTTGAACTCGCGAGCAGGCTCAAATCATTCGCAAGGCGATTGCCATAGTACGCCACCCCAGCCCCGGTCCCGCCGGTGAGCGCGAGCGCTTGTGGATTGCGTCTTGCTACGGCTGCAGCACGCCCGGCATTGCGTGCCAGGGCCCTGGTGGCGAGCTGTAACGCAGAACCCCAAGCCAATCCATTCCGGTCGATGGCGTTCATCGGCGTCATGCCGGCATACCCGAAGGTCGAAATGCCGCCGCTCAGTCCCATCGGATTGCTTTGACTGTACCGCCCACTCACCGGATCATAATCCCGGAAGTAGTTGTAATTCATCCCCGTCGCCGCGTCGTAGCGCTGCTCCGGGAAGCGCATGTCGAACACGAACGCCTGGCCGTCGCTGTCCGGGTCCTGGTTCGGGGTGCTGTCGCCGAAGGCTTCGCCGGTGAGGTCCCAGCGCCAGACGGCGCGGTTTGTGGCCGGATCGAGGACGACGCGCGGGGTGCCGAGGGCATCGGGTTCGATGTAGTACAGCTTCTGCGCCGCGCCGCTGCCGACCAGCAGGCCCACGGGCAGGTCGTGCAGCCAGATGACCTGCTGGAGGGGCTGGCCGGTGGTGGCGTCGTAGTCGCCGATCCAGCGGCCGTTTGATTAGCAAGTACTAGGAGCTCAGCCACGCTTCCGCGTGATGTAGTGACTTTGGGCCTAGGAGTGGAGCCATTTCATTCCATAAACCTGCACTTTGTACAGCCCGATTAACTAATGCTTCGATGAGGCCCGTGGCGACCGCAGTTGTCAACCTTTGGTCGTTACTCTGCATCGCCTGCTCGATCAGAGAGAATACGCGGTTGTTGGTCTCAGTATCAGCGCAATTAAATTCTTCGGCAATCTGATTGCCAAGAGCGGAAAAGAGTATGGTCGTGGGCGGTTCATCCGGTCGCCATTCGTCAAGAACTTCATGATATGCGGCTCGTGCGCCTCCAGAAGCTGCTGCCAATAATTCAACGAAGTTCCTACAGTTTTTCATTACCTTCCTCCCAGCGCATTACTCATATCCCGAATTACGTTTTCCGCCGCAGCTCTATCTCCTGGTCGAGCTGTCGGATTTCTCGACAACCAGCGCTCAAGTGCGCGGATGCTATCGGCCGCCTTTATAGAATGAAATGCACCACCGACCGGCTGGCCGGTTGCGAGCTCTTGCCGAATTGCGGCTGCGGTGCTGCCGCTCCCAACAGTAGCATTGGGCCGATAGAGCGGGTCAATTAGCCTTGCCAAACTTGGATCTGACACATTGGGCTTGCTCATAGCTGCACGCAGTCCGTCCTTGTAGGCTTCATGTGCCGCAATGTTCGTCGATCCTCCCGTTTTGGCGCCTTGCGCACATGGAGATATGGTGCTTTTAAGTGCGTGCTCACGAGTTTGTCTGGCCAAATTCTGCCTAACTGCAAGTCTTGCAGCGCCAGTCAAGCCGACGGCACGAACAATCCTGCCCTTAGGAGCTTTTCTGAATGCAGCTTTCCCGAGTCTTGCCCGCTTTGCAAACCCCATCGTTATAATACGGCCAGCAATGAGTCCATATTCATCATTGTTAATCGTCGGAGACAAGTCTGCGTAGGCATAAGTTGCTGATCCCGCTTCCAACCCGAGCGGATCAGACTCGATGTACCGCCCACTCGCCGGGTCATAATCCCGGAAGTAGTTGTAATTCATCCCCGTCGCCGCGTCGTAGCGCTGCCCCGGGAAGCGCATGTCGAACACGAACGCCTGGCCGTCGCTGTCCGGGTCCTGGTTCGGGGTGCTGTCGCCGAAGGCTTCGCCGGTGAGGTCCCAGCGCCAGACGGCGCGGTTTGTGGCCGGATCGAGGACGACGCGCGGGGTGCCGAGGGCATCGGGTTCGATGTAGTACAGCTTCTGCGCCGCGCCGCTGCCGACCAGCAGGCCCACGGGCAGGTCGTGCAGCCAGATGACCTGCTGGAGGGGCTGGCCGGTGGTGGCGTCGTAGTCGCCGATCCAGCGGCCTTCCTCGTCGTAGACGGTGGCGATGCGGCGGGTGGCGTTGAACTTCAGCACCTGCTCGCCCAGGCCGTTGTAGCGGTACTGCATGGCGACGGTGCCGTTGTGGCGCACCTCGCTCATGCGGTTGGCGGCGTTGTAGGCGAAGTCGCGGACGATCTGGTCGGGGAAAGACTGCGCGGTGACTGGTGCGGCGGTGGCAAAAGCAGGTCCCTCGCCGATGGCTCGGGATGACACTGGTACCGTGGCGATGCCTGTCGATATCGAATCCGCATTCAGCGAGGACTGCGCATTGCCGTCCGCGCTGCCCGTGCGCAGTTGCCAGAACGAGCGGTCGCTACCGGCTTGCGCTTGTTCAGGGTCGCGCTGTGCCCGCAGGTCCTGCAGACGCGCCCACATGCCGGCGCGGGCGGTCTCGGGTGCTTGCCAACGGGTGTCTTCCTCTGCAGGCGCGGGTGCGGGATCGTGTGTTCGCGCATCCGGTTGCTCGGGAGCACGGAACGGTACTTGTGCGGACTGCTTCTGCGCGCTGCCCTTGCTGCCTTGGCGCGCATCGCTCTGCCGTACGCGCAGCGCGCGCTGCCCGTCCCCTGGCGCACGCTGCCACAGCGCGCTTGCCGTTTGTGCGTCGGGCGGCATCACCGTTTGCGCGGCGCCGCCGATGCGCAGGGTGTTGCCGGCGGCGTCGTAGCTGCGGGTCTGGGTGCCGACCGAGGTCAGGCGGTGGCTGGTGGCCGGGTAGGCGTAGGGTGTGGCGGTGCCGCCGTTGCTCTTGCTGGTGCGGTTGCCGGTGGGGTCGTAGGTGTAGCGCTGTACCGTCTGACCGCTACCCACGACGGTCAAACGGTCGAGGCCGTCATAACCGTAGGTCTGCAGCGGTGGGTCGCTCTGCTGTCCATCGCGCAGCGCGGTCAGATTGCCGCCCGCATCGAAGGCATAGCCCAGACTCAGGCTGGTCGGGTTGGGCACCAGGTCGCCATTCACCAGCGTGCCGGTCTGGATCACGCCAGGCTGGTAGTTGGCGTTGAACGTGCGCCGATGCACCAGACCGTTGCCGTATTCCCAGCCGGAGACCGGGCCGAAGGGGCGGTAGTGGGCCTGGGTAAGCAGGCGCTGCCTGCGCCCGTCGGCCATCACCACGTCGAGCTGGAAGACGCGGCCTTCGCGGTCCTCGCTCAGGCGCACTTCGGTGCCGTCCGGGTAGCGCCAGCCGTAGAACTTGCCGCTTCCGGGGCGCGCGACGATGCGGAAGTCCTGGCCCGACGGCACGGGAGGTGTCGTCCACAGGTAGCGCAGGGCGTAGGCGCGGCCATCGGTGCGCTGCTGCTTCTGCGTGAGCTGGCCGTAGCGGTCGTAACACCAGGTGGTGGTGCCGCTGGCATCGGTCATGCGCGCGAGGCGACCGGTCAGGTAGGTCTCGCCTGCAGCGCAGTCGCCGCTGGCGGTGTCGTAGGTGAAGCCGACGTTCTGGGCGACGTCGCTCGGGTAGGCGATGGCGGTGGGGCGGTCGAGCGCATCGTAGGAGAGATTCGTGGTCACACCGCGCGCGTCGGTCGTAGTGACCGAGTTGCCGGCAGCGTCGTAGCCATAGGTGGTGACGCCGGTGTCCGGGCTGCTCAGCCGCGTGCGCTCGCCGAACCCGTTGTAGGTGGTGTCGGTGTGCAGGCCATTGGGGTCGGTCACGCGGATCAGGCGGTCCATGGCGTCGTAGACGAAGCCGCTCTGCGCGCGGTCGGCCGCGCCAGGCGCGGCATCGGCGTTGTCCACGCTGGCCACCAGGCGGCCCAGCGGATCGATGGTATTCCGGTCCACACGGCCGAGCGCGTCGGTCACACTGGTCAGCTGGTCGCCTGCGTCATAGCCGAAGCGCGTGGTCTCGCCGTAGGCGCCGGTGATGCTGGCCAAGCGGCCGAGCGTGTCGAACTCCCGTGCGAGGCCGCTGGTCAGGGTGCCGCTGGCATCGAAGCTCTGTTCGATCACTCGTTCGCCTGCGCCATTGAGCGTAAACAGGATGAAATTGCCGTCGAACACTCCGTCCTTGTCGTAGTCCTGGTCGGTGTCGCTGACCAGGCTCAGGCGTTGGCCGGCGTCGTACAGAAACTTGCGCATGCTGCGGTTCGGCCAGACCACCTTGTCGACGAGGCCGTCGCGGGTGTACATGATTTGGGTGATCGCATCGTCCAGCTCGATCGCATCGTTCGCGCCGCGTTCGACGCTGCGCGTGAGCCAGCCGCGACTGTCGTACTCAAGCTCGGTCAGGATGCCGTGTTCGTCCTTGAACGCCTTTACCCGGCCTGCGCCGTCGTAGGCCGTGACCTCGGTGGTGTGGCCGAGCGCGTTGGTGGTCTTCCACAGGTCGCCCTTGCGCCAGGCGCAGCTTGTCGGCGCAGTCGCACAGTCGTCATGGTCGCTCTGACGATAGGCGAAAGTAGTGGTGTCGATCACATCGCTACGCGGTCCGTCGATCACCTTCACCAGGCCGACGAAGGGACACCTTGCCGCGGTCACGTCGGCCTGCTCGCAGTAGGTCGTGCTCGCGGTGCGGCTGGCGCCGGTAGCAGGGTCGTGTGCGGTGACCGCGGCCAGCTGGCCGCGCGCGTTGTACGCGTAGCTGGTGCGCGCGACGAGCGTGCCTGCCCTGTCTTTCGTGCGCATCTCCAGCACACGCTGGGTGGCTGGGTCGCGATCGATCTCCTCGCGGCGCTCCTGCGGGGTGCCAGCCGCTTCGATTGTCGCACTCAGATGGCCGGCGGCGTACTCATACTGCGTGACCACACCACGCTTGTCGGTGCTCAGCGCCACGCGACCGGTCGCGTCGTATTGCTGCGAAAAGCTGCCACCGTTTTCGGCGATGGCAGTGACGCGTCGGTACAGCCCGGGCTGGATGGTATAGATACGCTGCAGGCCATTGGCCGTGGTGACCCTGGCCTCGGTTTCGCTGGTGTAGGCCACCGCGGTGACTTCGTTCGGCGTGCCGTGCACGCGGCTCTCGATCGCCCGGCCACGCGCGTCGTACCGGAAGCTGGCGTAGCGCTGCCCGGTCTCGGCGGTGATGCCGGTCAGGTGGTGCCGCTGGCTGGTATGGCCGATCAGGCCCGTCTCGGCATAGTGATATTGCTTGACGCTTCCGGCGCCGTAGTCCACCGAGACCAGATTGCCGATGGCGTCGTAGCCGTAGTTCACCCCGCTGCCATCTGGCTTCACGATGCGCGACAGGCGGCGGTTGGCGTCGTACTCGAAGCGCAGCTGGCGGCCCTGGGCATCGGTCACGGTGTGCAGATAGCCGACCTGTTTCAGCGCACCCTGGTCGTCGAGTGCGTTGCGGTAGGTGAGGACGACATCCGACAGCGGTTCGTCGGGATGACGGATCGCGATCAGGCGGCCGTCCACATCGTACTCGCGCTGTTCGCCGCCCGGTTCATGCAGGCGCCAACGCACGGTGCCGCTGGAGAACCTGCGCAGTACGCGGTCATCGGAGTTCAGGCCGCGGAACAGGTCGGTGCCGATGGCGACGAAGCTCTCGTAATAGCCGCTCTCGGTGAACAGCCCCGGCGCGGTCGAATGCGGGCGCAGACGTTCCGCGAAGGTGTGCGACCAGCCCTGGGCAATGCCTGGGCCGGTGCTGAGCTGGTTCAGCGCATGGTAGGCGCGTACGAAGGTACGCCCGGCGAACTCGAAATCGGGCTCGAAGCGCGCCTTGTCGCCGGTGGCAGGGTAACAAGGCTCGCCATTGGCCGGGCAACTGCCGACTTGCAGGAACGGGCCCTGGATCGTACGGGACTGATTGGGCCTGCACAGGATGGGCAGCACCAGATCCCGATCACCGTCGCCACCGAGTGTGTCGCCGAGGCGCTGGAAGTTGCTCGGACATAAGAACGAACCTTCTTTCCCTACGACGAATTCGAAATCGATCGTGGTCAAGTTGCAGGTGCGGGTGGTGCGATAGTAGTTGGAGCCGTACCAGATACGTCCACCGACGCCAGCATCGCTGCTGTAGACAGTCTTGTACTCCGGCGGCCGTTCTTCAATCAGCACCGGCTCGGAATATGCACAGCTGGGCATCGCATCGCGGTAGTTCTGCATGATGCTGGCGATGACTTCGCCTTCGCTTGCGCATCGGGTCCGATACGGATCGCTGGATGGCGTGCACTCGATCGTGCCTGCCTGCGAGTCCGCCTGCACGCGATAGTAGCTGGGGCCATACACCGTGGCGGGCTGATCGTCGACGCCATAAAAATAGAGCGCCGTGTCGCCCGCACCGAGCGGCAATGTATTGGTGCGATGCCAGAGATGCCCGGGAATATTTTCCATGGGCTGCGCACGCAATGCGGCCTCTGCCTCGGCCTGTGAGGCGAAGCATTGCTCAGGAGTGGAGAGATAGCAGAACTGCGGCGTGGGCGAACTCTGCGCCTGCGGCGCCGATTGCGGCAGGAGAGCAACACCTGCAAGCAGCAGGCCACATGACACGACCATGATGAATCCGCCGCGGGCCTTCCGCCCGGCGTCCGATGCCTTTTGTTCTGTTCCGCGCGTTCCGCTCTCCATACCATGTCAAAACCGTGCGTGTGTCACAGTCTATCCCGGTGTCTCGCCTTCAGGGAAGACCTTCTCTTTCGGCTATCGCGACATCGGATCGGTGCCGGCCTGTAGCTCTGATCGCTCTGGGGCGCGAGCGCTCGCGATCAGTTCGCCACTGCGTCGCCCGCTGCGCTCGCCTGCAGTCTGAACGCGGCGAATCTCGCATCCTGCGACCGCGGTCGTGCACACTGTGGGCATGTCCCAATCCGTCTCCACCGAATCCGTTCCGGCCCGGCCCGCGGCGTCGCAGCCGCTGGTTATCGCCATCTCGTCGCGCGCGCTGTTCGATCTGGAGGAGAGCCACACCCTGTTCGAAGCCGAGGGGGTGGATGTGTATGCCGAGTTCCAGCGCAGTCGCGAGGATGAGGTGCTGGCGCCGGGCATCGCGTTCCCGCTGGTGCGCAAGCTGCTGGCGTTGAATGCCAAGGCATCGGCCGACGCGCAGCATGTCGATTCACAGCAGGTCGATTCACAGCAGGTCGAGGCGCCGCGTGTCGAGGTCATTCTGCTCTCGCGCAATTCCTCGGATACCGGTCTGCGGGTGTTCAATTCGATCCAGCATCACGGCCTGGATATTCGCCGGGCGACGTTCACGTCGGGGGCGCCGACCTGGCCCTATATCCGGCCGTTCGGGGCGCATCTGTTCCTGTCCGCCGATGCCGAGTCGGTGCGGCGCGCGCTGGAGCATGGCGTGGCCGCCGCCACGCTGTTGCCCGGCGCTGCGGCGGCGCCCGCCGCGGTGGCCGATGACCCCGCGCGTGCGACGCAGATCCGCATCGCCTTCGATGGCGACGCGGTGCTGTTCGACGACGAGGGCGAGCGCATCTCGCGCGAGGGTGGGCTGGAGGCGTTCAGCCGTCACGAGCGCGAGCGTGCGCGCGAGCCGCTGTCCGGCGGGCCGTTCCGCGCGTTTCTCGACGCGCTGCATCGGCTGCAGGCGGCCTATCCGAGCGATGGCACCGGGCCGATCCGCACCGCACTGGTCACCGCGCGTTCGGCGCCCGCGCACGAGCGGGTGATCCGCACCCTGCGCGAGTGGGGCATCCGCCTGGACGAGGCACTGTTCCTCGGCGGGCGTTCGAAAGGGCCGTTTCTGCAGGCCTTCGGTGCCGATATCTTCTTCGACGATTCCCAGCACAACATCGATTCGGCGCGTGAGCACGTCGCCGCTGGCCACGTGCCGCACGGCATCGCCAATCGCTGAGGCGCATGCGGTGACGTCGTGGCAGGCATATCGCCGAATGTCGATGGTGTGGCGCGATTTGTAGCGTGGTGCGCGAGCTGGTCGGTGGACACGATGGGAAAGCAGGTCCCTCGCTGCGCTCCACTGCTGTCCGGAATATCTTCAGTGTGCCTGTGCGGTGTCCTTCTCCCCTCGGGAGAAGGTGGCCCGCAGGGCCGGATGAGGGTGCGGCAGCCGCGCAGAGGCTTGATGCCTGGTCGCTTTGCCGACCCTCACCCCCAGCCCCTCTCCCGGAGGGAGAGGGGGGTCGATGTGCGCACGACTCGAATCGCGCCAGATTCGGAATCGCAGATCACGCTTGAATGGGAAGCTTCGCGGACGAACGGGAAGAACGTATTCCGGACAGCAGTGCGCTGCGCTCGGGATGACAACGCTCATGGATCGCCATGTCCGGAACGGCAATTCTCACGCACCGTCTTTCGGCTTTCGTATCCATAGTGCGGAGCGCTTACGGTCCGCGTTATGTCCGTGAAAACGGGGGAACCGTTTGAGGCTCACGCGGCCTGCGCGGTCTGCAGGGGCAGCACGAAGCCGATCGCGGTGCCTTCGCCGACCCGGCTTACCGCATGCACGCGGCTGCCGTGCAGGGCGAGGATGCGTTTGACGATCAGCAGTCCCAGGCCGCCGCCGCGGCGTACCGCCATCTGACGCAGGCTCGATCCGCGCTCCAGCAGGCCGGGCAGCTGTTCTTCGGCGATGCCGTGCCCGGTGTCGACCACCCGCACCTCCACGCCCTGCAGCGCGCGGCTGGTGTCGACGCGCACGGCGCCGTGCTCGGGCGTGTGACGCAGGGCGTTGTCGACCAGATTGCTGATCGCGCGTTCGATCATGCCGATGTCGGCCCACACCTGCAGCGCGCCGCTGTCGCCGGCGGAGGCGGTGAGGGTGATCGATCGGCGCTGCGCGCTGAGCGCGAATTTCTGCACGATGTCCTGCGCCAGCTCGCAGATCGAGAACGCCTCGGGCTGCGGCCGTGTTTCCTCGCACTCCAGCCGCGCCAGGTCGAACAGCTGCTGCGCCAGATGCGCGACGCGGTGGCTCTGGCGCACGGCGACCTCGAGATATTCGCGGCGTTCGTGTGCGCCCAGGCGCGCGTCCATGCGCGCGAGGGTTTCCAGATAGCCCTGCATCGAGGTCAGCGGCGTGCGCAGGTCGTGCGAGATGTTGGCGATCAACTCGCGGCGCAGCGCGTCCTGCCGACGCAGCTCGTGCATCTGTGCGTCCAGGCGCTCGCGCATGGCGGCGAAGGCGGCGGAAAGACGGTCGATTTCGTCGCCGGGAGCGGACGATCGCGCGGCAGTCTCCACGCCATGTGCGGCCGCGAAGCCCTCGATATCGCGCACCGTGCTGCGCAGGCGCCGGGTGATGCTGCGGAACGCCGCCAGCCCGCCGACCAGGGCCAGCACCGTCGCCAGCAGTCCGAGCCAGCCGGCGCTGCGCAGCACGTAGCCGCTCCAGGCCTCGGCCACCATGTCGCGGTACATGTCGTTGAGCGGCAACACGTAGACGTAGCCGAGCACGCGGCCCTCGCCGAGCACGGGCGCTGCGCTGAAGATGTCGCGACGGCCCGGGTGCAGCGGGTTGTCGCCGCGCAGCGGCGGTGCGGCGCCGGCCATCAGCGCATGCACCGGGCCCAGATCCACCTGGCGCTGCGAGGGACGCAGGCCCGCGCTGGCGCCGACGATGCGTCCGCGCGCATCGAGCAGATACACCTCGACGCTGGGATTGGCTGCGGCCAGTTCGCGGAACAGCGAAGAGGCGGCAGCGTCATCGCGCAGCAGGCCGGGGCGCTCGGCCAGATGCCCGGCCAGGCCCAGATTCAGCCGCTGCACGATCTCGTGCTGATGCCGCTTGGCGGCGGTGTAGCCCAGCGACGCCAGCACCGCGCCGAGGGCGAGCACGATCAGCGCGAAGGCGAGGGCGATGCGATGGTAGAGCGAGGCCGGCATCATGCGCTGTCTCCTCCGCTGGCGAATTTGTAGCCCACGCCCCAGACGGTGAGGATGCGCGCGGGCCGCGCAGGGTCGTCCTCGATCTTGGCGCGCAGGCGGTTGATATGCGAGTTCACGGTGTGCTCGTAACCGTCGTGGGTGTGGCCCCAGACCTGGTTGAGCAGCTCGATCCGGCGGAAGCTGCGTCCGGCGTTGCGTGCGAAGAACGCGAGCAGATCGAACTCGGTCCCGGTCAGCACGATCTCGCGGCCGTCGATCCGCACCTCGCGCGCGACCGGGTCGATGCTCAGCGCGCCGTGTCGGATCACCCCGGCGCGCGATTCGGCCATCGCCTCGGCGGCCTGCATGCGACGCAGCACCGCATGCAGGCGGGCCACCAGCTCGAGCGTCGAAAAGGGTTTGACCAGATAGTCGTCGGCGCCCAGTTCCAGGCCCAGCACGCGGTGGCTTTCGCTGGATTTGGCGCTGACGATCACGATCGGGATGTAGCGTTCGAGTGTGCGGACCTCTCGGCACACCGCCAGGCCGTCGATCCCGGGCAGCATCAGGTCGAGCACGATCACGTCGATGCCCGCATCGGTGGTTTGCGCCTTGAGCTGCGCGAGCCCGGCCTCGCCGCTGGTGGCGAGCACCACCTGGAACCCCTCCGCGCCGAGATTCAGCGTGAGCATCGCGCCGATGTCGGGATCGTCCTCGATCACCAGCACCCGCGAGGGTGGGCGCACGGCGGCATGGCCTTGCGGCGCGAGGGGCGGAGCGGCTGGGCTGGGCATGTCGGGCAGGAGCATCGCGATGGACCGGAGAAGACGGAGGCGGCCGGCGGGCGATCCGGTGCGCGTGCGCGCGCGAATGCCTGCGGTGGGCCTGCACGCATTCAGCGCCTGGCCGCTTCCGCGGTCAAATCACTTTTTCTTGAACATTTCGTGAGGCTTTCGGGAACCGTGCCGGCGCACCGTACCGATGCCGCCACGAGGGCGGCGTCCCCGACACGATCCCCCGATCCCATCCCCAGGAGCCCACCATGACCCCCATCCGCCGCATGCCCGCATCCGACGTCGCATCCGACACCACATCCGACATCCCCGCTGTCCAGGCCGCCGCCCCGCGTCCGCGACTGGCGCGCCGCGCGCTGTTCGCCGCGCTTGCCAGCGCAGCGCTCGCCCTGCCCGCAGTCGCCACGGCCGTGTACTACGCCGATGGCGCCGTGTTCACGCTCACCAACGCCGCCGACGGCAACCGCGTCGTGGTCTATGACCGCCACGCAGACGGCAGCCTGGGCGCGAAGCGCAGTTTCTCCACCGGCGGCAATGGCAGCGGTGGCGGCCTCGGCAATCAGGGCGCGGTCGCGCTCAGCGACTCCGGCCAGTGGCTGCTGGCGGTGAACGCGGGCAGCGACAGCGTCTCGGTGTTCTACGTGCTGGGCAGCTTCCTGTATCGCACCGACGTGGAAGCCTCCGGCGGTACGCGCCCGGTCAGCGTGACCATCGAGGACGACATCGTCTATGTGCTCAATGCCGGCAGCGACACTCTGCAGGGCTTCCGTTTGACCACCTACGGCCGTCTGCAGCCGATCCCGAATTCGCGTCGCGCGCTCAGCGGCAGCGGCACCGCGCCCGCCCAGGTGGAGTTCAATCGCGACGGCGACCTGATCGCGGTCACCGAGAAGGCGACCAACCGCGTGCTCACCTTCGCGGTGGACGGCGATGGCCGTCTGGGCCCGGTCACGGTGAGCGCCTCGCCGGCGCCGACGCCGTTCGGTTTCGCTTTCGGCCGCGGCGACACCCTGCTGGTCTCGGAAGCCGCCGGCGGCGCGGCGGGCGCGAGCACGCTGTCCTCGTACCGGCTGCGTGGCAACGGCGCTGCCACGGTAGTCAGCGCGGCGGTACCGAGCGGCCAGAGCGCGGCCTGCTGGGTGGTGACCACCCGCGACGGCCGTTTCGCCTTCGTCAGCAACACCGCCAGCGGCAACCTCTCGACCTACCGCATCGCCGGCGCGCAGGCGTCGCTGCTGCAGGCGATCTCCGCGAACACCGGCAATGGCAGCGGCCCGACCGACATGGCGCTCGACCGCAACAGCCGCTTCCTGTACACCCTCGACCCGCGCAACGGGAACATCATTGCGATGCGGGTCGCCGTGAACGGTGCCCTGACCACCATCGAAACCGAAGCCGCAGGTCTGCAGCCCTTCGCCACAGGCCTGGTGGCGCGCTGACTGCATCCTCGTGCGCGCACGCGCAAGCAGCTGCGTGCTGGCACCTGCGCGCGCGATGGCGCTCAGGCGTTGCGCCGTGCTGCGCGATGCGCAATGACATCGAGTTGTCGAACGAAACGAGGGGCCTTGCGGCCCCTCGTTTCGTCGTGCGCAGTGGACGCCTGTCCAGCCGTCGATATCGACCGTCTGCCGTCTGCCGGGTTTGCGACCGGCCCGCAGTCGCTTGCTTCGACCCGCTTCAGCGCGCCCGCAGGCGCCCGCGCCCGCCGGTGTCGACATCGCGCTGCGCGCCTTCGATGCGGCCGGCCCGTGCGCGTTTTTCCAGCGGCGCCAGGCGCGACTGGTCGAACAGCTCGAGCTGGCGGACTTCAAACGGTGCGCCATAGCCCTGCGGCAGGTGCGTGCGGTCGAAGGCGAGGGTCAGCGTGCCGCCGCCGCGCTCGAACCAGGCCGCCGAATGCGCCTGCGAAACCGGACGGAGCATGCCATCGGGCGCGGTGGCGTAGAGCTGACCGCGGGCCTCGTAGCGGCCGGCCGATGCGGCAACCAGCGGCAGCGCCATCTGCAGCTTCGTGGCGTCGAAGTCGTAGCGCCCGCCGAAGCGTGCGGTGGGCTGGGCCACGGCGAAGGCGGTGCGCGCGTCGCGCTGGATACCGTCGGCGTCGGTGAACACCTGCAGCTCCCACAGACCGGGCGCGCTGGAGGCGACCTTGGGCAGCTGGACGTTCGCGCGCAGCCCGCTGCCTGTGGCAGCCAGTTTCACCGGCCAGCTGCGGCCGTCGGGCGATACCAGCAGGGCTTCGCCGCCTGCGTTCACGCTGCGGCCCGCGCGGGCGAAGTCCACGTCCAGCCGGATCTGTCCGCCGGCCAGCGCGCGGTCACGGTCCACCTTGGCGCTAAGCACGTCGGTGCTGGCGGGTTCGAACACATGCACCACGTAGCGCCCGCGGGCCTCGGCTGCGCTCAGGGTGAAGCTGCCGGCGCCGGCTTCGGGTGCGAGCTTGGCCATCACCGTGCCGGTGCCCACCTCCATGCCCGCGGCCTTGAGCTGGGGCGCGTCGAGCAGGCGTTCGAGCTTGGCCGGCCCGCGTGCGCTCTGCAGCTTGAGCGCATCGGTCCCCAGCCCGCGCGCGCCGTCGGCGGGGCTGATGCGGATCAGACTGCCCGGCGCGCTGAGTTTCAGCGCCACGCCGCGCTGCAGTTCTGCGGCGTCGACGGTCTGCCAGAACTCGCGGCTTTCGGCGACCGCCGGAGCGGGGCTGTACAGGGGTGCGGCGGGGTCGAGCTTCCACGAGAACGCCACCGGCGCGCGCTCGACCTGCAGCGTGGGCGCGGGCAGGGCGGAGAGCTTCGACGGCACCTGGTCGCCGCCACCGGCCGGCAGCAGCGGCTGCGCGGCGGAGGCTGCGGCGGAGCAGGCGATGAGGGCGGTTGCGACCGCGATCGAAAGAGTCTTGCGCATGTCGTCGGCCCTCACTGGCTCATGTCGCTGCGGAGAATGGTGTTCAGCCCGAAGCATGCGCGACGGCTCTGGTTGTGCGACAGCGGTTCGCTGCCGGCCATGCGCGAGGTGTCGTAGAACCACACCGAGCCCGCGGCGTTCTGGCTGCTGCAGTTGAGGAAGCCGTCGGAGCAGCTGTTGAGCCAGTTCTGGGTGGTTTCCAGCCCGACGTTCTCCACGTAGCCGCCGCAGTAGCTGTCGCCGTCGAAGGGCGAGGAGTCGACGTCGGTGCCGACCACGCTGCGGAAGGTCTTCGGCAGCGCGGGGCGGCCTGCGGTGCCGTACAGCCAACTGCCGTTGTAGTAGCTCATCCAGCTGGTCTGCTGCATGCGCACGGCATCGTTCTGGTAGCCCAGCAGCCAGCCGAGCGAGGCTTCGAACACGTTGCCGTTGATCACCGCATCGGCCAGCGGCGTGCCGGCGGAGGACGGTGCCAGCGCATTGACGCGCACCACCTTGCTGATGATGTTCGGATAGCGGCTGTCCCAGGTCGGGTTGGACATGATCCAGCGCATCACGTTGCCGCCGTTGGAGTGGGTGATCACGATCAGCCGGGTGATGCCACGGTTGTTGATGAAAGTGGTCAGCTGGCCGGCCAGACAGCCGGCGGCGCGGCTGTCCCACATGTACTGGGTGAAGTCGCAGTTGATGACCGTGTAATTGGCCGGATTGGGCAGACCGCCGCGCACCGAGTCCACCATCTCCGGCTTCCAGTAGTCGTTGTAGGCATTGGTCTGTGAACCGGTGCCGTGGACGAAAGCCACGCCGGTGTTGGCGAGCGCGCAGGGCGCGGCAGCGGCGAGCAACAGCCCGCAGAGCAGAGTTCGCACGATGAAAATCCCCTTCATGATTCCGATGTCGATGAAGATGCGCATCCCCGCGGCGACTGTGCGGCCGCAGGCGCATCCGTTCCTCCGTGTCTGCCGCCCCCCCCAGGGTAGGCTGGCATCGGGTCGAATCTACGGCGGCCGACGGCAACATGTCATCTTGCGCTGCGTCAAAGCGGGGCGCCGCGCTCGGGCGCACGCTCACTCACGCAATGCGCGTGGCGCATCCCTGCGCGGCGGTGTGGCCGCCGATTCGTCGGCTCGCCGTGCCGGCGCGGATCAGAATTCCAGATCCAGCGCCGCGCACAGATAATCCACGAACGGCGCAAGCCCCTTGAGGTCGCGCGACAGCGTGGACAGCAGCCGCGGGCCGGTCATGGTGGCGTCGTCGATCCCGCGCAGGGCGACGAAGTTGCGGCGTTTGAGGTCGTCGATATGCATGAATTCAGGCGGGAAGCCGCGCGGCGGGCGCACCAGCGATTCGCTGTCGTCCAGGTCATAGCGTTTGCGGAACGCCGGCGCATGCGCGGCCTTGGCCCAGGCGTCGGGGTTTTCGAACACGAACTGGCGCAGGCGGCGCAGGGTAGGCGGCTCCGGGTGCCACATCCCGGCAGCGATGAAGCAGTTGCCCGGCTGCAGATGCAGATAGAACGAGGGCGCTTCCAGCTCGCGACTGCGTTCGTGGAACAGGCGCGCGCCCTGCCAGGTCTTGTAGGGCGCCTTGTTGTTGGAGAAACGCGTGTCGCGATGGATCCGGAACAGCGAGCCGCCGACGGTCTTCGGTTCAGAACGGTAATGTCCGCTGACCTCGCGCAGCACAGGCTGCAGATCGGCCAGCAGGGCCAGGAACGGCCCACGCACATGCGCGTCGTAGTCGTCCTTGTGCGCGAGAAACCAGTCGCGTTCGTTGTGGCGGGCAAGCGCTCGCAGGAATTTCAGGCTGCGTTCGCTGAAATAACGGCTCATGCGTCGTGGGTCTCCGGTCTCGACGTGGCTGGGTGGATGCAGGGCGATGCGTGGTCGCGGCGCTGGTGTGCCGCGCCGGGTGGTGGCGCCCGGCGGGGCTGCCGAAATACGGCGTTCATGCCGCGACGGATGCGTCGCCGCCCGGGCTGCTCTTTTCGATGTTGCTCTGGTCGATCCTGCCTTGGTCGATGCTGCCCTGGTCGATGCCGTCCGCGCAGCCTGCGCAGCCCGCCCAGTCGACGCCAAGCCCCTCCGCCAGCGTTTCGCCCCAGTGCTCCAGCCGATCCAGCAGCGCCAGCGCCGCGGCATCCTGCGTACGCTCGCGACGCAGCGCGGCGATCTCGGCGCGGTAGCCCGCGAACCCGTGCTCGGAGTGCGCTGCCGAGCGCCCGCGCGCCTCGCACAGGCGGTCGCGACGGTACTCGTCCCAGCGCGCGCGTTCATCGGTGTCGAGCGTCTGCGGCCAATTGCGCGCGCGGTAGCGGAACAGCAGCTCCGGCAGGCGCGGGTCCTGAAAGCCGAAATCGCGCGCGCCCAGGGCCTCGGGTGGAGTGCCGCGGACATCGGCGAAACGGCGGCGGTCGCCATCGGCGAGGAATCCGTCGTAGAGCGCGCCGTCGACATCGGCCGCGGCGAACGGTGCGCGCGCGGCGTAGACGCGGCGCAGCTTCTCGGCCAGTGCCGGGCCTTCCGCGCGCAGCTGCGCGGCACGCGCCTCGGCAAGGGCCGGGTCGATGCCCAGACGCGCGAATTCCGCAGGCCGCAGATGCGACCAGTCGACCAGCATCGGGCAGCGGTTGAGGTGCACTTCCTTCAGCGGGATGCGCCGCTCGCCCTCGGGCAGATCTTCGTTGGCGACGTACAGCCGGGCGGCGATCTCCTCGGCCGACAGCCGCAGCAGCGGTTCGGGGTCCTCGTGCAGGTCGTAGACCACCACGCGGCTGTCGATCTGCGGATGTCGGGTGATCGGCAGCACCGCCGCGGCGCACATGCGGGAGGCGGGGAAACGCTGCGAGACATGCAGCGCGGGCTGCATCGCGATGGTGTCGAGCAGGGTGGCGGCGAACCGCTTGTCGCGCAGCTTGAGCGCGTAGTCCCAGAGTTTCGGCTGCGCCTGCCTGAGCAGGCGGGCGATGCCGATGAGCGCGCGCACGTCGGACACGGCCTCGTGGGCCATGCCTTCGCGCACGCCATTGGCCTCGGCGAGGTGTTCGAGCCGGAACGAGGGCGCGCCGTCCTCGCGTTGCGGCCACACCAGCCCGTCCGGGCGCAGCGCATGCGCCAGGCGCATCACGTCCAGCAGGTCCCAGCGCGAATTGCCGCCGCGCCACTCGCGTTCGTAGGGGTCGAAGAAATTGCGGTACAGGCCGTACCGCACGAATTCGTCGTCGAAGCGCAGCGAGTTGTAGCCGAGGCTGCAGGTCTGCGGCTGCGCCATCGCCTCGAAGATCCGCGCGAAGGCGTCGGCTTCGGCGATGCCGACCGCGTGCAGGCGGGTCGGGTCGAGCCCGGTGATCATGCAGGCGGTCGGCGAGGGCAGCAGGTCGTCCGCCGGACGCAGCAACAGATCGATCGGAGCCTCGATCTCGCGCAGTTCGGCGTCGGTGCGGATCGCGGCGAACTGCGCGATGCGGCTGCGTCTGGGGTCGGTGCCCCAAGTTTCGAGGTCGTAGAACAGGAAACTCGCGGTCATCTCGCTATCCCGTGGCATCGTCCGTGGTCAGCGGCGTCAGACGCTCGCGCACCAGCGCGTCGACCGCGTCCCAGTCCAGCCCGTCGAGGTCGCGCCGGCCGCGGGTGATCTCCACCAGCAGCGCGCGCTGGATCTCGCCGCGGGCGAACGCCTCGGCGTAGGGCATCCGGCGGAACGTGACCATCGCGTAGCGCGGCACGAAGCGCCCGGGGTGACGCTCGGCCAGCGTGCGCTCCAATGCGCGCTGCAGCAGGAAGTCGTCGTCGTCGACCCGCTCGCGCATTTCCAGGTAGTTCTCGATGGCCATGCGCTGGATCGCCCGCGCGTTGGGCATGCGTTCGGCTGCGAAGGCGGCGAACACGTGAGCAAGCGCCTCCGCGCTCGCGCCCGCACGCTTGCCCGCACCCGCACCCGCACCCGCGTGCGTGGGCGAGAGCGGGCGCAGGTGCGCGGCCAGCGCCACGCAGTCCTCGAACGCGCAGTTCATGCCCTGCCCGTGGAAGGGCACCATCGCGTGCGCGGCGTCGCCCAGCAGCACCGCCTGCCCGCCGTGGTGCCAGCGGTCGAGGTAGAGCGTGGCCAGCATGCCGGTCGGATTGGCCTCGAAGTCTCGACGCAGGTCGGGGATCAGCGGCAGCGCATCGGCGAAGTCGCGTGCGAACAGCGCCTGGGCCGCATCGGCGTCGGCGACGGTGGCGAAACTGGTCGGGCCTGCGCTGGGCAGGAACAGGGTGACGGTGAAGGTGCGTTCGTCGTTGGGCAGCGCGATGCACATGTAGTCGCCGCGCGGCCAGATGTGCAGGGCGTTGGGTTCGAGCTGGAAATCGCCGTCCGGGCCGGGCGGGATTTCCAGCTCCTTGTAGCCGTGCGGCATGACCTCGACGCGTTCGCCCAGGTCCAGCTGCGTGGCCATCGCCGCGCGCAGGCCGGAGCCGGCGCCGTCGCAGCCGAGCAGGGCGCCGAAGCGATGCGCGATGTCGTGCCGTTCTCCGTGCGCGCCATCGACGACGAAGTGGGCGATCCCGGCCGCGAAATCCACGCGCTCCAGACGACAGTCGAAATGCAGGCGCACGCCGGCGGCCTCGGCGGCGTTGAGCAGCGCGATGTTGAGGTCGGCGCGGCTGACCGACCAGATGACTTCGCTGTCGTCGCGGCCATAGCGCTGCAGCGCCTGTTGGCTGTCGGCGAAATGGACCATGCGCCCGCGCATCATCACCGCCATGCGCATCACATCGGTCTCGACCCCGGCCGCGCTCAGTGCGTGGCGACCGCGTTCGGCGAGTGCGAGGTTGATCGAACGCCCGCCGGCATACCCGAACACGCGCGGGTCACCGCGACGTTCGAACACGTCCACCGACCAGCCGTCGCGCGCCAGCAGCACCGCGAGCAGCGGGCCGGCCAGGCCGCCGCCGACGATGGTCAGGTGCCGGCCCTCGTCGGGCGCGCCATCTGCGCCGCTCGCGTGTACGCCCAGCGTCGGGCCGTCGTTCATGCCTGCGCCGCCCAGTCGCGGGTACAGGCCAGGAAACGTGCGACATCGGCATAGCCGTTGTACAGCGGTGCGGGCGAAATCCGGATCACGTCGGGCTCGCGCCAGTCGCCGAGCACGCCCCGTTCGCACAGCCAGCCGAACAGCGCGCGGCCCTTGTCGCGGCCGCCGCGCACGCGCAGCGAGAGCTGGCAGCCGCGTTCGGCGGGGTCGAGCGGGGTGAGAATCTGCAGCACCTCGTCGAGATGGGTGAGGATGCCGTGCTCCAGCCAGCCGGTCAGCGCTTCGGACTTGGCGCGCAGCGCGGGCATGCCGGCCTGCGAGAACAGATCCAGCGACGCGCGCAGCGGTGCCATCGCCAGCACCGGCGGATTGCTCAGCTGCCAGCCTTCGGCGCCGGGCGTAGGCACGAACTCCGGCGCCATGCGGAAGCGGGTCGCGGCCTCGTGGCCCCACCAGCCGGCGAAGCGCGGCAGGTCGCTGCGCGCATGGCGCGCGTGCACGAAGCAGCCGGCCACCGCGCCCGGGCCTGAATTCACGTATTTGTAGTGGCACCACACCGCGAAATCGGCATCGCTCTCGTGCAGCGCCAGCGGCAGATTGCCCACCGCATGCGCCAGGTCGAAACCCACGCGCGCGCCGGCCGCATGGCCGAGGCGGGCGATCTCCTTCAGGTCGAACGCCTGCCCGGTGCGGTACTGCACGCCGGGCCACAGCACCAGCGCCACGCGCCGTCCGTGCGCGCCGATCGCGCGCTCGATCGCCGCCATCGACAGCGTGCCGTCGGCGCGGTCGGGCTCCACTTCGATCAGGCCCTGTGCCGGGTCCACGCCGTGGAAGCGCAGCTGCGACTCCACCGCGTGACGGTCGGAGGGGAACGCGCCGGCCTCGATCAGGATCGCGTCGCGCCCCGGCTGCGGGCGGTAGAAGCTCACCATCATCAGATGCAGATTGACGCTGAGCGTGTTCATCGCCACCACTTCCTCGCCCTGCGCGCCGACGAGCCCGGCGATGCCGTCGCGCACCAGGGTGTGGTAGTGCATCCACGGCGCGGGTTCGAGGAAGTGGCCTTCCACCGCCTGTTCGTGCCACTTCGCCAGCACCTCCTCCACGTGGTCGCGCGCGGTGCGCGGCTGCAGGCCCAGCGAGTTGCCGCAGAAGTAGGCCATCTCCTCGCCCTCGTGCCGCGGGATGAGGAAGGCTTCGCGGAAGCGGCGCAGCGGGTCGGCGGCGTCGCGTGCGGCGGCGGTGGCGGGGTCGAAACCTGCGAGTGCTTGCATGCGTGAGGGTCGTGGCTGCGATCGGAAGGACGGCGGCGTCGCACGCGCAGTGCGGGCGCGCGCGACGGGTTCAGGCGAAGCGCGAGGCGTGCAGGCCCAGCCACTCCAGTGCGGTGCCATGGTACAGGCGCGCCTGCCCAGCGTCGTCCAGGCCCAGCGCGGCGATGCCTTCGCCGGGGGTCTGTTCGCCCAGCGGGAACGGGTAGTCGGTGCCCAGCATGATCCGCTCCACGCCGCAGGTGTCGATGAGATAGCGCAGCGCGCGCGCATCGGCCACCCACGAATCGAAATAGAGCCGTGGCAGGTACTCGCGCGGGTTGCGGAAATTGTCGGTGGCCACCAGGTCCGGACGCATGTGGAAGCCGTGCTCGATGCGGCCGATGGTGTACGGGAAACTGCCGCCGCCGTGTGCCAGGCAGACGCGCAGGCCGGGCAGGCGCTCCAGCACGCCGCCGAAGATCAGACAGCAGGCCGCGCGCGACTGCTCGGCGGGCATGCCGACCAGCCACGGCAGCCAATACTTCGGCATCGACTCGCTGCCCATCATGTCCCAGGGGTGGATCAGGATCGCCGCGCCCAGCGCCTCGGCGGCCTGGAAGAACTCGAACAACTCCGGCGCGTCGAGGTTCCAGTCGCCCACGTGCGAGCCGATCTGCACACCCTGCAGGCCGAGCTGCTCCACGCAGCGCTCCAGCTCCTGCACCGCCAGCCGCGGCGACTGCAGCGGCACCGTGCCGATGCCGGCGTAATGCCGTGGATACGCGCGCACCGCCTCGGCCATGTGGTCGTTGAGTGCCTGATGCAGCTCCAGCGCGTGTTGCGGCTTGGCCCAGTAGCTGAACATCACCGGCACCGTGCTCAGCACCTGCACCTGCACGCCGAACCCGGCGAATTCCTCGATGCGGATCGCCGGGTCCCAGGTCTTGGGGCGGATCTCGCGGAAGAACTTGCCGTCCTTGTAGATCCGCGCGCGCCCGTCGTCGCCGTGATGAATCACCGGGAAGCGGATATCGCCGTATTTCGTGGCCAGATCGGGCCAGTCGCGCGGCAGGTAGTGGGTGTGGATGTCGATCTTGAGCATGACGGATTAGCCAAGTGTTAGTCCACGATTCCAAGGCATCGGCACGTGCGATCAATGGATGGATCAGGTTGAACACCGTAGCGCTCGAAGGAGGTCATAGGCGTCGCCAGGGCCAGAGGTGACTTGGTAATCGAGCGGTCCCTCGCCAAGGGCATTCCCCACCAGGTCGTTGAAAGCCTGAAGGGATCGGATAAAGCTGACAAGTTCGGTTTCCGTATGTTCGCCAAGGCCTCGACCCGCGAGAAATGCATTTCGGTCAGATTGGGCGACCAATTTGTTTCGTGCCTCGTTGATGAGTGATCTGTAATCTTGGATTTCTGCCGCTAGGCATTCTATTTCTGGCGTAAGACTTGAGTTCTGTTTCAGCGCCTGCAGCAGATATCTCACGGTAAGATTGTCATTTCTTCCCGTGCTGGCGGTGTCTGTGAGCCTGCAGACCAGTACTATCCAATACTCAACAAGTATGGTGTTCAAGTCTGAAAAAAATATCGGGGCAGACTTTCTCAGAAGCGAATCTACCTCCTGCCCGCCATCGAAGAGAACATTGAACGTGTTGTAGCAGGTCTGCAGCCAAATGCACTGCTCTCGGAAAGCGAGGAATGTCCTCCGGACTTCGGAGATTGGTATTGGGTGCATCTGCGATCTGGTCATGTGATGTCCGCCCGCGAATCCGCCGCCATCTCGTAGCGCGAAGGCCGCGGGTTGAGCGTGCCGCACTGCGTGCAGGTGCGCAGCGCGTCGTCGCGGTAGAAGCGCTCGAACACGCGGAAGAAGTCCTGCTCGATATCGACCAGGTGGAAGAACTCCTCGTAGAGCTTGTGGTTGCACTGCACGCAGAACCACATCAGCGCGTCGTCCTCGTGCGCGAGGCGGCGGCGCTCCATCACCAGGCCGACCGAGCCTTCCATGCGCTGCGGCGAATGCGGCACGCGCGGCGGCAGGTAGAAGGTCTCGCCGGCGCGGATCGGGATGTCGCGCGCCTGCAGCCGGCCGTCGGCGTCGGGCTCCTGCACGCGCAGCACCATCTCGCCTTCGAGCTGGAAGAACCACTCCGGGCCGTCCTCGAAGTGGTAGTCGGTGCGCGCGTTGGGGCCACCGACGATCATCACGATGAAATCGCCGTCGACGATGCACTTGTTGCCCACCGGCGGCTTGAGCAGGTGGCGGTGTTCGTCGATCCAGCGCTGGAGATTGACCGGTCCGGGCAGCATGGCGGTGCTCATGGCGGGCGGGTGCTCACTCTAGCAAACGGATCACATGGGGCGTGCGCTGCCGGGCTTGTCCGAAGGGAACGTCTGGGTCTGCCCGATGGGAAACACGAGAGGCTGCATGGTGGGAGTGAACGGGGCTGCTCGATGGGCTCTCAGCAGCGCCCAGACACCTTCGAAGCGCGCCGATTCGCCCTCTCCCCCGCGAGCGGGGGAGAGGGAGGAAAACGCAACAAGAGGGAGAGGGCGTCATCGATTCATCCTGCCAGCCGCTGCGCCAGCGCCGCGTACAGCGGAATGCCGATGGCGAGGTTGAAGGGGAAGGTGATGCCCAGCGCCGCGGTGATGCAGCGCCCGGCGTCGGCTTCGGGCAGGCCGGCGCGCACGGCGGCGGGGGCGGCGATGTAGGAGGCGCTGGAGAGCATCGCGCCGAAGATGCCGGCCGCGCCCGGGCTCATGCCGCAGGCGTGGCCGATCAGCGTGCCGAGCACGCCGTGCACCAGCGGCAGCGCGGTGGCGAACAGCGCCAGCTTCAGCCAGCCCTGGCGCAGTTCGGCCAGGCGGCCGGCGGCGATCATGCCCATGTCGAGCATGAACAGCATCAGCACGCCCTGGAACAGCGCGAAGTACATGGCATCGACCGACTTGATGCCGCCGGGCCCGGCGATGGCGCCGATGGCCAGGCCGCCGATCAGCAGGATGGCGGTGCGCCCGGTGAACACTTCGCGCAGGGTGTGGTGGCTGGCGGCGTCGGCCTGGGTGCCGCGGCCCAGGCCCAGGCCGATCAGCAGCGCCGGCACCTCCAGCGCGACCAGCAGCGCGACCATGATGCCTTCGGAGGCGTAGCCGCTCTGCTCGGCAAAGTGGTTAGCGGCGATGAAGGTCACCGCCGACACCGAGCCGTAATGCGCGGCCATCGCCGCGGCGTCGATCCGCGCATCGCGCAGCAGCCAGCGCGCCACCGCGTAGGCGCTGAACGCGGTGGCCGCACCGGCGGCGAGGGTCACGCTCAGCAGCAGGGCCAGCTGCATCGGGTCCTGCCCGCGGAGGGCCACGCCGCCCTTCAGGCCGATGGCCAGCAGCAGGAAGATCGACAGATAGGTCTGGATCTGGTCGGGAATGCTCAGGTCGCTGCGCACCGCGCGCGCGAACAGGCCGAGGGCGAAGGCCAGCACCACCGGCGAGGCGAGATTGGTCAGCAGCAGATCCATGACGATGCCTTGGGTGGGCGTTTCAGCGTGTGGACGCGTCGGGAGCGTTGCCTGAAGCTGGCGCTGAAGCCGGCGCGGCCACGCATTTGAGCTCGATCGCGATCGGCGTGGGCAGGGCGTCGATACCCAGCGTGGTCCGGCACGGCGCGCTGGCCGGGTCGGGGAAGTAGTCGGCCCACACCGCGTTGTAGGCGGCGAAATCGCCGGCCATGTCGGTGAGATACACGGTCACGTCGACCAGGTCCTCCCAGCGCGCGCCCGCGGCCTGCAGCACCGCGCGCACGTTGGCGAACACCGCATGCGTCTGCGCGACGATGTCGTGCGCCACCAGGCGGCCTTCGGCATCGAACACATTGCCGGGCACGGCGTTGCTCGCCGGGTCGCGCGGGCCGATGCCGGACAGGAACAGCAGCCCGCCGGCCCGGCGCGCATGCGGATAGCGGCCGACCGCCTTCGGCGCCGCACCGGCGTGGACGCTGCCGCTGTCGCTGCCGGCCTGGCTCATGCCTCGGCTCCGCCGCGGCGCGGGGTGGGTGCCTGGCCTTCGCCGGCTTCGGTGCGGTTGCCGACCGCGGCGATCGCGTGCGGATACTGCGCGGCGAGATCGTCCGGACTCTCCACGCTCAAGCCCAACTGGCGCATGCGCCCGTCGTGCAGGCCGTAGATCCAGCCGCGCACGCTCAGCGCCTGGCCGCGCGCCCAGGCGTCCTGCACCACGGTGGTCTGGCACACGTTCACCACCTGCTCGATCACGTTCAATTCGCACAGCCGCGCGTGGCGCAGGCTGTCGGTGTCCTCGGCCTCGATCAGACCGGCGTGTTTCTGCGCCACGTCTTTCACGTGCCGCAGCCAGTTGTCGGCCAGGCCCACGCGGGTGTCGGTCAGGCTGGCGTGCACGCCGCTGCAGCCGTAGTGGCCGACCACCAGGATGTGTTCGACCTTCAGCAGCTCGATCGCGAACTGGATCACCGACAGGCAGTTCAGGTCGGTATGCACCACCACGTTGGCGATGTTGCGGTGGACGAACACCTCGCCAGGGGCCAGGCCCATGATCTGGTTGGCCGGCACCCGCGAGTCGGAGCAGCCGATCCACAGGAAACGCGGGTTCTGCTGCTGCGACAGGCGGCGGAAAAAGTCGGGATCCTCCTTGCGGATCTTTTCCGACCACAGGCGGTTGTTTTCGAGCAGGGTATGCGGAGGGCTCACAGGGCGATTCCGACGTTCTTGGGTTCGGTGAAGAAGCGCATGGCCTCCAGGCCGCCCTCGCGGCCGAGGCCCGAGCGGCCGACGCCGCCGAAGGGCGTGCGCAGGTCGCGCAGCATCTAGGCGTTGATCCAGACCATGCCGGTGCGCAGGCCCGCGGCGAGACGGTGCGCGCGCACGAGATCGCGCGTCCAGACGCTGGCGACCAGGCCGTAGTCCGAGGCGTTGGCGAGCGCGAGGGCGTGCTGGTCGTCGTCGAAGGGCTGCAGCGTGGCGACCGGGCCGAAGATTTCCTCCCGGTTGGTCGCGCAGTCCGGGCCGAGGCCTTCGATCAGCGTGGGCGGGACGTACCAGCCGCTGCGCTGCAGTGCCGCGCCGCCGCAGAGCACGCGTCCGCCCTCGGCGCGGGCGCGGTCCAGCGCCGCCGTCACCTTGTCGAACTGCGCCTGCGAGGCCAGCGGCCCGATGCGCACGCCGTCCTCCAGCGGATGGCCCACGTGCAGCGCCTGTGCGCCTGCGACCAGCGCCTCGCGCACTTCGGCATAGATGCTGCGCTCGATCAGGATGCGCGAGCCGCACAGGCAGATCTGCCCGCTGTTCTGGAAGGCCGAGCGCAGCAGCGTATCGAGCTGCGTGCGCCAGTCGCTGTCGGCGAAGATCAGGGTGGCGTTCTTGCCGCCCAGCTCCAGCGAGACCTTGAGCAGGCGCTCGGCGGCGATGCCGGCGATCCGCCGGCCCACCGCGGTGCTGCCGGTGAAGGTGAGCGCGCGGATGCCGGGATGGCGCACCAGCGCCTCGCCGGCCTCGCTGCCGCGGCCGTGCACCAGATTCAGCACGCCTGGGGGGAAACCGATCCCGGCGGCCACTTCTCCCAGCATCCATGCGGTCAGTGGCGTGACTTCGGAGGGCTTGGCCACCACGGAGTTGCCCGCGGCCAGGGCCGGCGCGATCTTCCAGGTCAGCAGGTACAGCGGCAGGTTCCAGGGCGAAATCGCGGCCACCGGACCCAGCGGTTGGCGCAGGGTGTAGTGCAGGCCGGCCTGACCGTGATGCGATTCGCTGGCGAACTGGGTGGCGGCATGGGCGAAGAAGCGCAGATTGGCGATGGCCCGCGGAATCTCGGCATCGCGCGCCAGGGCCAGCGGCTTGCCTGCGTCCACGGCTTCGGCGCGTGCGAATTCGTCCAGGCGCGCTTCGATCGCATCGGCGAGCCGCTCCAGCCAGCGCGCGCGCGCCTCGGCCGGTAGCGCGGACCAGGCCGGGAAGGCGCGTTCGGCGGCGTGGACGGCGGCGGCGATGTCGCTGGCGTCACCGGCCGCGACTTCGGCATACGGCTGTGCGGTGCCCGGATCGAACACCGGCAGCCAGCCGCCCGTGGCGGGCGGTGTGTGGCGTCCGTCGATGTGGTGGCCCAGGCGCTGCATGCGCATAGGGTAGCGGGTGCCGGCGATGATGCGCTGCAGTATGGTGCGACCGGGCGCCGTGTCGGGCCGCCGCGCGGCGTCGACGCACGCGTGCGTGGGTGGTCGCGCCGAGGCTCAGCGCTGGCAGCGCGGGCAGAGGTACAGCCGGCGGCTGCCGGCCTCCAACCGGCGGATCTTCGCGCCGCAGGCCGGGCAGGGCAGTGTTTCGCGGTCGAACACCGCGAAGCGGAACGCGTCGGGCGTGTCGGTCAGGTACTCGCGGCGCATGCCCTCGGCGCTTTCGATGCCGCGGGTGGCGTAGCTGCGGCGCGGGATGTCCAGCAGCTCGCGCGCCAGCGCAGCGGTTTCGGCCGTGTCCAGATCGCGCGGGCGCCGTTCGGGGCGGATGCGCGCGGCAAACAGCACTTCCGAGCGCAGGTAGTTGCCCATGCCGGCCAGAAAGCCCTGATCGAGCAGCAGCGCGCCCAGATTGCGCCCCGAGAACCGCGGGTCCAGCAGCCGCGCGCGCACTGCATCGGCATCGAGCGCCGGGTCGAGCACGTCCGGGCCGAGTTTCATCAGGAACGGGTGGCGATGGATCTCGTCGCTGCGCCACATCTCCACGTCGGAGGCCGAATACAGCAGGATCGCGCGCTCGGCGGTCTCCAGCGCCACGCGCAGCGAACGCCCGGTCTCGGGCCGCGCGCCGGCCGCGGCCACGGTCCACACGCCGTACAGCTGGTTGTGGCTGTACAGCGTCCAGCCGTGGTCGAAGCGGGTCAGCAGCGCCTTGCCGTGCGGCACGATCGATTCGACGATGCGGCCGCGGAGGGACTTTTCATGGCGCTTGAGTGCGGGGAATGCAAACCAGGCGCTGGTGAGCGGCTCGCCCACCACGGCCTCGGCGAGACGGTCGGCGGCGCGGCGGATTTCGGGGCCTTCGGGCATGGCGGGGCTGTCGTAGCGCGGGATGCGGGCATGGACGGCAGGGGCGCCCGTGCGGATGCGCGCAGGTGCGCGAGCGGGCTCGATGCTGTCGTCAGCGGGCGGTCGTCAGCAGGCGGGCATCAACGCGCGGTCGGCGGCACCGTCTGCAGGTCGTGATACTCCAGCCCGATGTGGCGCTCGCCCACCCGCGCAATCAGCGCCGAGACCGCCACCGCCGGCCCGGTGCCGTGGAAGAAATACAGCTGGGCCATGTTGCCCGGCGCGAGGAAGCAGAGCTTGGGCCTGAACACCCCGCAGCCGCCTTCCGACAGGTCCGCCACGTCCGCAACCCAGGCATGTTCGCCGGAGACGATGAGCACCTGCATCGGATAAGGCACGCGGGCGCCGAAACGGCGGTCGGAACGGGCAGAGTCTTCCATGTCGAATGCGCAGCGGTCGGGACAGAGGCGGGCGCACAGGCTGCGCGAAGGCGCGGTCGAACGCAAATCCGCGTGGCGTATCCGGGCCCGGCAGGCCGGTTCTCGTTCAGTGCCAGGGATGGATGCGCAGAAGCCGGAGGCGGTGGGGTTGATGCCGCCTGGTGAGGCTCTGACAGCGGTGGCTGTGACAGTTCTGGCTGTGCCCGATCCGCGCGTGCCTGTTCTGTCTCCACCCACTCGCCGACGCCTTCTGCCGGTGCCATGTCGAGGCAGCGGCGTGGTCGGGTTGCCTCAGCGCGGAAGCGGCTGCTGTTCGACGTACTGGAACCCGATGAAATGCTCGCTGCACCACATCACCCGCGCGGCGACGCTGTGCACATGGCGCATGTCGACCATCAGAAACAGGCGCACGACGGCGCCGAGCGGCAGGGTCCAGTCCAGCGGCCGCGTGGTGCAGCAGCCGGTCACCGACACGTTCTCGATATGCGCGACGAAACCCTCGGTCTCGTGCGCAATCAGCACCGGACAGTCGTAGTCGTACCGCGGCGCCTGCCGACGGTCCTGATTGAGCGGTAGGGTGGAGCTGTCGGACATCCGGGGGACATGCTCGGGAGAGGCAGGCTGGGGAGAAGGGGGCTCGGGGGAAGGCGGGCGTGGAGCAAGGCGGGCACGATGATGCGTGGCGCGGCTCAGATCGACTGCATCCGGCCGCCATCGACCGCCAGGCTGACGCCGTTCACGTAACCGGCGGCGGGACTGCACAGGAACGCGATGGCGGCAGCGATTTCGGCAGGCTCGGCGAACCGTCCGGCCGGTACGCCGGCGCGCATCGCGGCGGCGACCTGTTCGACGCTGTCCCCGGAAGCGGCGGCGCGGTCGCCCAGGATCTGCTCCAGACGTGCGGTGCGAGTGTAGCCGGGCAACACGTTGTTGACTGTGACCCCGTTCGCGGCCAGTTCGCGCGAGAGGGTCTTGGCCCAGGCAGCCACCGCCCCGCGCACGGTGTTCGAGACGCCCAGGCCCGGGATCGGTTCGCGCACCGAGGTCGAAATCACGTTCACCACCCGCCCCCAGCCGGCGGCGCGCATGCCGGGCAGCACGGCATGCACCAGCGCATGGTTCGCCAGCAGGTGCCGCTCGAAGGCCGCCACGAACGCCGCCGCATCGGCACTGTGGGCGGCGCCTCCCGGCGGTCCTGCGGTGTTGTTGACCAGAATCTGCACCGGGCGCTCGCCGGCCAGCGCACTGACGCGCTGGCCCAGCGCGGCGGGCTGCGCAACGTCGGCGACGACGGCGGCATGCCGCTGCCCGGTCGGCCGGGGCAGGGCCTCGACCACGGCCTGCAGCGCCTCGGCACGGCGCGCCAGCACGGTCACTTCGGCGCCAAGCAGCGCCAGCTCGTGCGCGGCGGCGCGGCCGATGCCGGCGGAAGCCCCGCAGACCAGGGCATGGCGTCCACTCAGGTTCAGGTCCATCGTTCGGGCTGCTCGGGTCGAAAGGATCGGGGGGCGACGTGGCGCGGCCCAAGGGGCGGTTCCGCGTCGGCGGAGTCTGGCGCATCGCGGCGGAAGGTGCCGCCGGTTGCGGCCTGATCCGAGTCGAGTCGAACCGAGCCGAGCGGAACCTGGCCGAGCCGCCGGCGAGACCCGCTCAGCGCATCCAGAACTGCTGGATCGCCCAGAGCACCGCGATGTGCGCAGGGTAATAAATGTAGAACGCCCAGCGGATGCGCGGCACCTGCACATGCCAGTGGCGGGTGGAGAGCAGAATCGGGATGGCCAGCAGCGCCCAGAAGTTGCCGTTGATGAAGAACAGCGCCAGCCAGAAGAACAGCACCGCGGCGGCAGCGCCCCAGCCGGGGCGACGGAAGTAGTGCCACAGCGCGATCGTCAGGCCGAGGCCTGCCCAGAGGAACTCCACCACGAAGCCGGCGAACAGGAACAGGCCCAGGGCGCCCACTTTCGCCATCGGCGTGCCGCGGTCGATCAACCAGGCATAGCCGGTGGCCGCAGCCAGCAGGAACAGGATGTTGAGCGGCAGCCACAGCTCGCCGCCGGTACCGCCGCCGGCCACGAACTGCGGCGTGGCCAGTACACCAAACAGCAGCAGCCGCTTCACCGTACGCGGGTACACCCCGCGTTCCAGCGTGCCCGGCCGCGCGAGATTCCAGGCCAGCACCGCCGCGAACAGCGGCATCGCGATCCGGCCCACCGCATACATCCAGCCCACCTGCCGGTCGAGCAGATAGCTGTTGATGTGGTCGATGGTCATCAACACCAGCGCCAGCCATTTCAGCGCCTCGACCGCGCCATCGGGGATGACGATGCGCAGCGGCCCTGCACTGTGTCCCTGTGCGACGGTCTGCGACATCGGGGCTCCGGAGGCGTTGGAATGGGCTATCTGAACCGATCCGCCGGTCCGGGGCAAGCGCATGGCATGCGGCGGGCCCCAGTCTGCAGTGCTTCGCGACCGACCGCGCTGCGCACTGCGCAAGCGTCGCCGCCGCTGCGCGGAGCGCCTGCGGGCCGGGTGTGTGGCGACCGTCAGCCGTCGATGCGGCGCATCCATTCGGCCACCGAATGCGCACCGGCCTCCTCGCGTGAGGCCAGATCGGCGGCGACAGCGCTGCGATTGGCAGGGGGATGGTTCTGACTCAGCTTGAGCTTGATCGCGATGCGCTCGGCGCGGAAGCGGAAGCCGACGATGCCGCGCAGCTGGCGGCGGTGGTCCTCGCGGGCGGGCTCGAAGCGCCAGTCGCGGCCCACCGTCGCCTCGAAGTGCCGGCTCAGGCGGTCGACCAGATCGGCCAGCGCAGCCTCGTCGTCGTAGACCTCCAGCGTGCCGTGCAGATGCGCCACGGCGTAGTTCCAGGTGGGCACGCGGGCGGCGGTCTCCTTGTCGGGATACACGCTGGGCGAAACATAGGCGTGCGGCCCGTGCACGACCATGGTCGCCGGCCCCGCATGCCGCCACTGCGGGTTGGCGCGCGCCCAGTGACCCTCGATCAACACGCCCTCGGCGTCGTGCCGATGCAATACGGGCAGATGACCGATGCTCGGGCTGCCCTCGCCATCGAGGGTGATCAGGGTGATGAAGGGGTCGGCGGCAAGCAGCGCGTCCAGGTGCGTCAGGTCGTCGCTGCCGAAATGGGCGGGCAGGTACATGAGGACGTGTCCTGTGGGTCGATGGCGGTGTGGGTCGGCAACGGGTCGGACCGCTGCCGGACCGCTCAGGCGCGCGCGTCGAGCATCTGCACCATGCGTGCGCGCAGGGCGTCGTCGCTTTCGGCCGCAGGCGGTGCGACTTCCGTCAGCGAGAAGCCGCGGGCCAGGGCGTCGCCTTCGTCCAGCCCGTCGAAGCACACGAACTCCGCATCCATCAGCGCCGAACGCGCGGTGTCTTCGCTGTCGTAGGGCAGGGTGTTGCCGTCGCTGTCGAACACCTCGGCGGTGCCGGCCTCGCGCACGCGCAGGCGCGCCCAGACCAGTGTGCGCCCGAGGCTGGCCAGCCACCATTCGGTGCGCGCTGCGTCGTCGTGGGCGTGGGCATGGGGGCGGGCGTGCGGGTCAGACATCTTGGAATTCCGGTCAACGGGTCGAAATGGGAGGGGGCGACCGTCAGCCGACCAGGCTGTCCACGCCCCAGAGCACACCGCAGGCGCCGAGGCCGAACAGGATGGTCAGCAGCGATATCCGCGCCGGCCGCGCCAGGCCGGTGAGGTTGGGGTCGTTCGTCGTGGCATAGCCCGCGGTCAGCAGCCACAACAGCCCGGCCGGGCTGAAGAACGGCAGCCCGCCGAAACGCGCGTAGGTCTGCGCATGCCGGTCGCGCAGATGCACCAGCGTGAGCGGCCAGAAGATCAGCAGCGCAGTGGCCCCGGCGATGGCCAGGGCGAGGAAGACAAGGGCGGAGAACAGGATCATGCAGGGTCGCTCGAAGTCTGGGTCTCGTTCGCGTCGCGGTATTCGCCGATCACTTCGATCCGGCCGAGGATCGCGTCGTTGAGCGCGTCGAGTTCCTCGGCCGGCACCCACCACTCGGTGTGATGCGCGCCGCCGACCTTCTGCACCGGATAGCGGTCCATGAAGGTCTTCGGCACGCGGAAGCGGGTCACATAGCCCACGCCACTGTCCTGGATGTTCCAGCGGACGGCGATCTCGCGTGCGTAGCGCGCATTGGTCACAGGGTAGAAGATCGGTTGTTCGAGCAGTCGCGGCGGCCAGCGGCTGAAACCGTTGGCCTGCAGCAGCGCGTATTCGCGCGGCCCGGTCGGGCGGTAGAGCACGACGAGGTCGCCGTCGTATTCGACGGCGCCATCGGCCACGGCATCGCCGAAGACTTCTGCCATGTCGTCCGCGGCGTCCACGCTCAGAACTCCGCCGTCCCCGGCGCGCGCGGGTAGGGGATCGCGTCGCGGATATTGCCCAGGCAGCAGACGTACACGACCAGACGCTCGAAGCCCAGGCCGAAGCCGGCGTGCGGCACCGTGCCGTAGCGGCGCAGGTCGCGGTACCAGCCGTAGTGCGCGGGGTCGAGGCCGAACTGCGCGATGCGCGCGTCGAGCACGTCCAGGCGCTCCTCGCGCTGCGAGCCGCCGATGATCTCGCCGATGCCCGGCGCCAGCACGTCCATCGCGGCGACGGTCTTGCCGTCGTCGTTCAGGCGCATGTAGAAGGCCTTGATGTGCTCGGGGTAGTTCATCACCACCACCGGGCGGCCGACGTGGGTTTCGGTCAGCCAGCGCTCGTGCTCGGTCTGCAGGTCCAGGCCCCATTCCACCGGGAACTCGAATTTCTGCTTCGCGTTCTGCAGCAGGCGCACCGCCTCGCTGTAGTCGATGCGCTCGAACGGCGCGTTGACGAACGCCTCCATCCGGCTCACCGCGTCCTTCTGCACGCGTTCGGCGATGAAGGCCATGTCGTCGGCGCGCTCGGTCAGCACCGCGCGGAACAGGTACTTCAGGAAATGCTCGGCGAGGGTGGCGTCGTCGTTGAGATCGGCGAAGGCGATTTCCGGCTCGATCATCCAGAACTCGGCCAGATGGCGCGAGGTGTTGCTGTTCTCGGCACGGAAGGTCGGGCCGAAGGTGTAGACCTTGCTCAGCGCCAGGCAATAGCCCTCGACGTTGAGCTGGCCGGACACGGTGAGGAACGCTTCCTTGCCGAAGAAGTCGCGGCTGAAGTCGACCTGCCCGTCGGCGGTGCGCGGCAGGTTCATCATGTCCAGGGTGGAGATGCGGAACATCTGCCCCGCGCCCTCGGCGTCGGAAGTGGAGATGATCGGGGTGTTGACCCAGTAGAAGCCGTTCTCGTGGAAGAAGCGGTGGATCGCCTGCGCCAGACAGTGACGGATGCGGGTCACCGCGCCGAACAGGTTGGTGCGCGGGCGCAGGTGCGCGACCTCGCGCAGGAATTCCATCGAATGCTGCTTGGGCTGGATCGGGTAGGTTTCCGGATCCTCCACCCAGCCGACGACCTCGATGCGGCTGGCCTGAATCTCCACGGCCTGGCCCTTGCCCTGCGAGGCGGCCAGCGTGCCGGTGGCGATGACCGCACAGCCGGCGGAGAGATGCTTCACCTCGGACTCGTAGTTGCCCAGGGTGTCGTTGGCGACCACCTGGATCGGCGCGAAGCAGGAGCCGTCGCTCACCTGCACGAAACTCAGCGCGGTCGAATCGCGCCGGGTGCGGACCCAGCCCTTGACCGTGACTTCCTGGCCGGCCGGGGTTGCGGCCAGCGCCTGCGCGACGCTCATCGACGCCATGTTCGACTTCCTGAAGAGATGCGGGAATGTGGGGAGTGGCCCGGGGCATGCGACCAGACCGGGCCGCCGCGCTGCGGGGCCGCCGTGGCCGGGCCGTGGTCTGGCCGTGGCCTGGCTGTGGACGGCCGCAGCCGCTGCTGCCGGCCCGGAAGTTTAACCGACTCCGTCCGGGGCAAGGCCGCATGTGCGCCCGGGGCTTGCCGCAAGCGGTGATGAACCCCATACAATCGACCCATGAACATCTCCCTCGCCCCCGCCGCCATCGAACGTATCCAGTCCTATCTTGCCGCCGACCGCACGGCCATCGGCCTGCGCTTCGGGGTCCGGCGCACCGGCTGCTCCGGCTGGAGCTACGTGGTCGACCTCGCCCGCGACGCGCGCGAGGGCGACGCGGTCAGCGAGCAGGGCGGGGTGAAGGTCTACGTCGACGCCGACAGCCTGCCGCTGGTCGACGGCACCGAGATCGACTTCCTCAAGCAGGGCCTGAACGAGCAGTTCGTGTTCCGCAACCCCAACGTCAAGGGCGAATGCGGCTGCGGCGAGAGTTTCACCACGGACGCCGACCGCGCGGCCTGAGGCCGCCTCACGGCCTGCCGCGCAGGCCAGCTCGGGCCCGCCCGCCTTCCGACACGCTTCAGTCGGCCACTTCCACGCGGTCTCGGCCGTTGCGCTTGGCCGCGTACAGCGCCAGATCGGCGCGTTCCAGCAGGTGTTCGGCGCTTTCGTCGGGTCTGCGATGGGCCAGGCCCACGCTCAGCGTGACCGGCAGCGACAGCGAGGCCGAGCGCACGGTTTCGCACAGATAGCGGCACTGCAGCTCGGCGGTCTGCGCCGGCGCGTCCTGCATCAGCCAGACGAACTCTTCGCCGCCCATGCGCGCCACCAGGCCGTGGCCGCCCGCGGCACCGCGCAGTTGCGCGGCCACTTCCGCCAGCACCCGGTCGCCCGCGGCGTGGCCGTGCACGTCGTTGACGGTCTTGAAGTGGTCCAGATCGAGCAGGGCCACGCTGCACGGGCGGTCGCTGGCCAGCGCGGACTCCAGCGCCAGCGCAAACGCCCGCCGGTTGGCCAGGCCGGTCAGCCGGTCGGTGCGGGTCTGCGCCATCAGGTCTGCGTTCTGCGTTTCCAGGGCGTGCTGGTAGCGGTCCAGTTCCTGTTCGTACCAGTTCCTGTCTTCCATCTGCCGGCCGAACTGCCGATTGAGGTCGCGCATCTCCAGCAGGCGCGTGACCTGCCGTGCGAGGGCTTCCAGCGCACGCAGCTGGGCGGGCTGGATCTCGCGCGGCTGCTCGTCCATCACGCACAGGGTGCCGAGGGCGCTGCCATCGCTGGCGATCAGCGGCGCGCCGGCATAGAAGCGGATGCGGGCGCCGCCGGTCACTGCCGGGTTATCCCGGAAACGCGGGTCCTGCAGGGCGTCGGGCACCACCATCACCTGTTCGGGCTGCAGGATGGCGTGCGCGCAGAGGGCCTGGTCGCGCGGGGTTTCCTGATCCTGCAGGCCGACACTGGCCTTGAACCACTGGCGCTCGGCGTCGATCAGGCTGACCGAGCCCATCGGCGTGTTGCACACGGCCGAAGCAATGGCGACCAGATCGTCGAACGCGGCCTCGCGCGGCGTGTCGAGGATCCGCAGCCGACGCAGGGCCTCCAGTCGGACGTGTTCGTTGTCGGGTTTTGACGGTTTGATCATCGACTGGGGCGGCGCTGTCCTGCGCCATGCTGCAGGGGGGGGATGGTGTGTTGGGCGATGTGACGAAAATCGCAGTTCCGGGCCGTGGTGCCGGCTTGCGCGTCCGATGCTGATCCGGACGCACTCGCGGTGGATCGATCTCTGCCGCGTCCGCTCCGTCAATGCTGCCGTCGTCGAACGCCGTGTCGGGTTGTCTTCGACTGCCCGACAGTGTGGCGAGGATAGCCCCGTGCCGGTGTCCGTGTCGCCTGCGTGGGAAGCAGATGCCCGGCCGGCACGATCTGCGGTAGGGTGGCCGCCTTCATTGCCGGGAGCCTGCCGATGCCGTCCTTCGTCCTGCGTTCCACTCCGTCCAGCACTTTGCTGGCTGCGCTGTTGGCGGGCCTGTCCGGAGCCTGCATCGCGGCATCCGGCCCGGCGCGCTCCACACCGACGCCCGTCGTGACCGGGATCGCAGCCGGTACAACGGCCGAGCCGGCGTCGCCGGAGGCGTCGACCCGCCTGCATGCATTTTTCGCCGAAGAATGGGAGCGCGGGCTGCGCGAGTCCCCCGAGGACGCTTCCTCGCAGGGCGACCGCCGCTACAACGACCGCTGGACCGACCGCAGCCTGCCGGCGATCGCCGCGCGTCAGGCCGCCGACCGCACCGCGCTGCAGACCCTGCGTGGCTTCAACCGCGCCGCGCTCTCGCCGGATGACCGCCTGCACTACGACGCCTATCTGTGGCTGCTGAGTCGGACGGTCGAACGCCAGCGCTTCCAGGAGCATCTGCGGCCGATTTCGCACCAGGGCGGCATCCAGAATGCAGACGGTCTGGCCGAGATCCTGCCCTTCACCGACGCGCGCGACTACCGCGACTGGTTGGCGCGGATGCGCGCACTGCCGACCGCGATCGACCAGACCATCGCGCTCATGCGCGAGGGTGTGCGCGAAAGCCGCGTGCCACCGAGGGTGCTGATGCAGCGCGTGCCCGCGCAGATCGCGGCGCAGATCGTCGAGGCGCCCGAAGACAGCCCGTTCTACCGCGCATTCACTGCCTTCCCCGCCGGCGTGCCGGAGGCCGAGCGCGCCGCGTTGCAGGCCGAAGCGCGCAGGGTGATCGCGGACCAGGTCGTCCCGGCCTATCGCCGCCTGCTGACCTACTTTGAAGCCGATTATCTGCCCAGCGCGCCGGCCGATATCGCGGCCACCGCCGGCCGCGACGGCAAGGCGTACTACGATTTCCTGGCCCGCTACTACACCACCACCGATCTGGGCGCCGACGCGATCCACGCCGTCGGCCTGCGCGAAGTCGCGCGGATCCGCGGCGAGATGGAGAAGATCAAGGCGGAGGTCGGTTTCGACGGCAGCCTCGCCGAATTCTTCGCCTTCCTGCGCACCGACCCGCGCTTCTTCGAGAAGACGCCCGAGGCCCTGCTGCAGCGCTATCGCGCGGTGAGCAAGCGCATCGACCCGGAGCTGGTGAAGGTGTTCCGCACCATCCCGCGCCAGCCCTACGGCGTGCGGCCGATCCCCGACAACATAGCGCCCGACACCACCACCGCCTACTACCAGCCCGGCGCGCCCGACGGCAGCCGCGCGGGCTTCTACTACGTCAACCTGTACAAGCCCGAGAGCCGCCCGACCTGGGAGATCATCCCGCTCAGCCTGCACGAGGCGGTGCCCGGCCATCACTTCCAGTTCGCGCGCGCGCTGGAGCTGCCGGATGCGCCGATGTTCCGCCGCACCGCGTATTTCGTGGCCTACAGCGAAGGCTGGGCGCTCTACACCGAGCAGCTCGGCTACGAGATGGGCCTCTACGACGACCCCTACGACCGCATGGGCCAGCTGGCCTACGAAATGTGGCGCGCGGTGCGTCTGGTGGTGGACACCGGCATGCACGCCAAGGGCTGGAGCCGCGAGCGCGCCATCGCGTATTTCAAGGACAACGCGCCCAAGGCCGAGCTCGATATCGTCAACGAGATCGACCGCTATATCGGCACGCCGGGGCAGGCGCTGGCCTACAAGATCGGCCAGCTGAGGATTTCAGCACTGCGCGCCCGCGCCGAGCGCGAGCTGGGCGACAGGTTCGAGCTGCGCGACTTCAACGACGCCGTGCTCGCCACCGGTTCGGTACCGCTGGAAGCCCTCGAAACGCATATCGACGGCTGGATCGAAGCGCAGACAGGCGCCGCGCCTGCCGCCGCCCGCCGATGACCTCCGCCCGAGACATCGCGCGGAGCTGAGCCTTACAGCGGCAGGGCCTGCAGGCGCATGCCGGCGGCATCCACCCGCAGCACCGAGCCCTGGGTGTACCAGTCGCCGAGCACCACGCGCCGGCAATGGCGGCCGTGAATATCGACCTCGTGGACCGCGGGGCGGTGGGTGTGGCCGTGGATCAGGGTCTCGACGCCATACAAGGCCAGGGTGTCGACCACCGCCTGCGGGTCGGCATCGGTCACGGTTTCGAACTGCGCACGATCGTCGTGCTTCATCGCCTGCTGGCGCTGCGCGCTGGCGGCGCGCGCCTGCGCGGCGAAAGCCAGGCGTGCGGCGAGCGGTTGGCCCAGGAACTGCGCCTGCCAGCGCGGGTCGCGGGTCTGGGTGCGGAAGGCCTGATACGCAGTGTCCCCGGTGCACAGCGCGTCGCCGTGCATCAGCAGGGCAGGGCGGCCGTACAGCGACACCACTGCGGTCTCGGGCAGCAGGCGCATGCCCGCGCGCCGGGCGTAGTCGCGGCCCAGCAGGAAATCGCGGTTGCCGTGCTGGAAGAAGATCGGCACGCCGACATCGGCCAGCGCGCGCAGGCGCTCGGCGACGAAGGCGCCGATCTCCGACGGGTCGTCGTCGCCCACCCAGGCTTCGAACAGATCGCCGAGGATGTAGAGCGCATCGGCGTGGCAGGCCTCGCGTTCGAGGAAGTCGCCGAACAGACGGGTGACCTCCGGGCGCTCGGGGTCGAGGTGGAGATCGGAGATGAAGAGGGTGGTCATGGGCGGAATTGTAGGGGAGGGCGGTGCCTCCTCGCGCACTGAACCGTAGTCTGCAGCCAGCCTTTCCCCCTCCCCTTCAAGGGGAGGGCCGGGGTGGGGATGGGTTCGAAGGCGGCCGAGCAGATGTGTGTCGATGCCGCCGGGACTCGACATCATTCCCGCCCGAACCCGTCACTTGAAGCCGCTAATGATCGAAGCCGAGGGTCGCACGCCCGGATCGAACGCAAGGCCCGGCGCGTCGCACCCCGTTCAACGGTTAAAATCGTCGACTTTCCGTGACCCGGCGTTCTCCATGTCCATCCGCACCCGCTTCGCCCCCAGTCCCACCGGTTATCTGCACATCGGCGGTGCGCGCACCGCGCTGTACTGCTGGCTGGCCGCGCGCCACGCCGGCGGGCAGTTCGTGCTGCGGATCGAGGACACCGACCGCGAACGCAGCACCCAGGCGGCGATCGACGCCATTCTGGAGGCGATGGACTGGCTGAACCTGGGCTACGACGAGGGCCCGATCTTCCAGACCCACCGTCTGGACCGCTACCGCGAAGTGGCCGAGCAGATGGTCGCCGACGGCACCGCCTACTACGCCTACGAGACCAAGGACGAGCTGGAAGCGATGCGCGAGGCCGCGCTGGCCGCGAAGGAGAAGCCGCGCTACAACGGCGCCTATCGCGACGCGAACGCCGGCTGGCGCGACGACCCGAACCGCGTGATCCGCTTCCGCAACCCGCAGGACGGCACCGTGGCCTGGGACGACCACGTCAAGGGCCGGATCGAGATCGCCAACAGCGAGCTGGACGACCTGGTGATCTTCCGCAGCGACGGCTACGCCACCTACAACTTCGCGGTGGTGGTGGACGACATCGACATGGGCATCACCGATGTGGTGCGCGGCGACGACCACGTCAACAACACGCCGCGGCAGATCAACATCTACCGCGCACTGGGTGCGACCGTGCCGAATTTCGCGCACCTGCCGATGATCCTCGACGAGGAGGGCGCCAAGCTGTCCAAGCGCACCGGCGCGGCCGACGTGATGGGCTACCGCGACGCCGGCTATCTGCCGCACGCGCTGCTCAACTATCTGGTGCGGCTGGGCTGGTCGCACGGCGACCAGGAGATCTTCAGCATCGACGAGATGGTGCAGCTGTTCGCGCTGAAGGACGTGAACCCGAAGGCCGCGCGGCTGGACATGGCCAAGCTCGGCTGGCTCAACCAGCAGTACCTCAAGAGCGACGCGCCCGAGGCCGTGGGCAAGCACCTGGTCTGGCATCTGCAGCAGGCCGGTTACGACCTGACGCGTGGCCCGAAACCGGCCGACCTCGTCATCGCCCTGCGCGACCGGGTGCAGACGCTCAAGGACATGGCCGAACGCGCCGCGGTGTGGTTCGGCCCGCTCACCCAGTACGACGAGGCCGCCGTCGCCAAGCACCTCAAGCCCGAAGCCGCCGCGCCCCTGCGCGACGCGCGTGAGCGACTGGCCGCTGTGGCGGACTGGAGCGTCGAGGCGGTCAGCGCCGCGCTGCACGCCACCGCCGAGGCGCTGGGCCTGGGCATGGGCAAGGTGGCGCAGCCGATGCGGGTGGCGATCACCGGCACCCAGGTGAGCCCGGACATCGCGCACACGGTCTTTCTGGCCGGGCAGGCCGAGGCGCTGGCGCGGATCGACGCGGCGCTGGAGAAGACCGGCGGCTGAGCGGGCGGCGCACGGGCATCCGTGGATGTCGCGGGCTCGGGTTGAGTCCGCGGCGCCGCGGCGCCATCATTCGGACATGGCCACGCATCACTGCACCGACCCCAAGCACCACGTCCATGATGCCGCCGGCTTCATCGACGCGGTCGAGCGTGTGTGCCGCGAACGCGGACTGCGTCTCACCCCGATCCGCGCCCGCGTGCTGTCGCTCATCGCCGAACACGGCAAGCCGATCAAGGCCTACGACCTGCTGGATCAACTGCGTGCCGACAAGGCCGGCAGCCGTGCCGACGCTGCGGACGGTGCCGGTGCCGCGGCGCCGCCCACGGTCTACCGCGCGCTGGATTTCCTGCTGGCCAACGGCTTCATCCACAAGCTGGAATCGGTCAACGCCTTCGTCGCCTGCCACCACCCGAGCACGGCGCAGCACTCGGTGCCGTTCCTGATCTGCGACCGTTGCCACAGCGCGGTGGAGCTGGAGGACGAGCGCATCGTCGCCTTGCTCGACGAAAAGGCACGCGCGCTGGGCTTCGTGCCGCAGGCGCAGACCCTGGAAGTGCATGGCCTGTGTGCGCGCTGCGCGCGGGCGGGCTGAGGGCTGGCGCCGCAGCGCGCATTCAGGTCCGGTCGAAACGCTCTCCAATCGATCACGGGTGTGCGTAGCAGAGCGTGCGCCTGCCACCCTGCGCTTGCGCGCGCGACGAGACATCCGCCGGGGTCGGGGCGCGATGCCGCGCACATCGATGCACGCACAAGCACATGCGCCGCGGGCCGCCGGGGAGAGAGACGGCGGCATCGCGGCGCATGTGCGAAGCACTGGGCCGATGCGGGGCGAGGCCCGCATGCGGCTGGCGATCAGAAGAACAGACGCACGCCCACGCCGATGTTGCGGCCGGGCAGCGGCGCCAGCTCCTTCAGGAACGAGGTGTGCGGACGCGCTTCCTCGTCGAGCAGGTTGTCGCCCTTCACGAACACTTCCCAGGCATTGCCGTTGGCGGTGTCGAGGTGCCAGGCCAGATCGGCATCGACCAGGGTGTAGCCGGGGGTCTCGTCCTCGAACGCGCTCACCCGGTCCTGGCGCAGGTAGCGCACCGCGCCGATGCCCGCGCGCCAGTGCGCGTTCGACCAGCGCAGCTCGGCGCCGAAGCGGCCGGGCGCGAGCCGCGGCAGGTCGCCGCTGCGTGCGATGTCGGCGGTGAAGTCCTCCACGTCGCCGTCCTCGTGTTCGATGCTGAAGGCCACCGTGCGCGCGCCATTGCCGGTGAGGCGCCCGCGCACCATGTCGCCGAACGCATGCAGGCTCCACTGCCCGCTGGCGTTGGACACGAAGGTCCAGTCCAGTTCCACCTCGCCGCCGGTGAAGCGCGCATCGCCCTGCGTCCAGACGCGCGCAGGCGTGCCCTCGTCTTCCACGCCGGTGTCGGCGAGATAGATGTAGTCGTCGAAATCCACGTAGTAGAGCGATGCACCGATCCTCAGATTGTCGGTGTGCCAGTGCAGGCCCACTTCGGCGCGGTTGGCGGTTTCCACGTCGAGATCGGCGTCGCCGAACTCGAAGCTGGAGGTGGCCACATGCAGGCCGTCGGAATACAGCTCTTCCGCGGCCGGTGCGCGCTGTGCGCGATCCAGACCCACGTTCAGATGCAGGGCATCGGAGACATCCCAGCGCATCGCCGCGGAGAAGCTGCTGGTGTCGAAATCGCGCGTGCGGCCGATGTCCGGCTCGATGCGGTTGCGGTCGTAGCGCGCGCCCAGGTCCAGGCGCACCGCGCCGAATTCGCGCTCGCCGATCCAGAACACGCCCAGATCGCGCGCGTCGGAGCCGGGGACGAAGGCCTCTTCGCCGACCGCCGCGAAATCGCGCTGCGCGCCCTGCAGGCCGAACGCGCCGTTCCAGCCGGCCCAGTCGCGATGGGTGAGTTCGACGCGGGCTTCGACGGTGTCGTTGCGGAACACGGTGCCGACTTCGCTGCCTTCGAATTCGGTGTGTGTGTAATCGGTGTTGGCGAACTTCACGCGCAGGGTGTCGAAGGCGCCGAGGCCGTCCAGACCGCCGCGCACTTCGGTGCGCCGCTGATCCATGCGGATGGTCACCGCCTCTTCGCCTTCTTCTTCGCCGCCTTCCTCTTCCGAATGGCCGTGCGCGTGGCCCGGGACGCCGTAGCGGGTGTCGAACAGGCTGGCGGAGGCGCCCAGCATGCCGCGCTCGCCGATCCAGGACATGCCGAGCGCACCGGCGCGGGTGCGCACGGCGCTGTTCGGCAGGGTGCCGCGTACACCTTCCTCCTCCTCGTGCTCCTCGTCTTCGTGAGCCTCGCGCAGGTTTTCGGCGTAGCCGGGGATGTCGTAATCGTCGGTATCGCGGTGCAGGCCGTCGACATGGAACACGAACGTGCCCGATGACGAGGTGGCATCGGCGCGGAACATGGCGGTGCGCCCGTCGTTGACGGTGTCATGGCGGAGCTCCGCGCGCCCCTGGAAGGGCTCGGCGGTGGTTCGCTCGGGGATGCGGCCATCGACGACGTTCACTGCGCCGCCGATCGCGCCGCTGCCGTAGAGCAGGGTGGCCGGACCTTTCAGCACTTCGATCTGATCCGCGAGGAAGGGCTCGATACTGACGGCGTGGTCGACGCTCAGCGTGGACACGTCGCCGGCGCCCAGCCCGCCGCTGAGCACCTGCACGCGCGCGCCATCGAGGCCGCGCACGATCGGACGGCCCACACCGGGCCCGAAATACGAGGATTGCACGCCGGGCAACCGGTCGACGGTGTCGCCCAGCGAACTGCCGCGGGCAGCGTCCAGCGCTTCCCCGGACAGCACCTCGACCGGCTGGCTGAGCTCTTCCGCCGTCCGCCGCAGGGGCGTGGCGGTCACCACCACGCGATCCAGTTCTTCCGCCTCCTGGTGGCGGGTGTCGGCGTGCTGCGCAGTCGCCATGGCCGGAGTGAGGCCAAGCGCAAGGGCAACGGCCCAGGACAGGCGGTGGGCAGACAGACGGAGCGTGCGATCGAGGGTGCGTGGACGAGACATGCGATGGGGTAGACTGTGGAGGTCAGGGAAATGTTATAATGTTGCACGACAAATCGCCATCGACACCGCCAAAAGTCATGCACCCTTCTTCAGCGACCCTGCGCAAGGCCGACCGGCTCGGCGTGGTCGCGTCCACGCTCTGCGCCATCCACTGCGCCCTGCTGCCGCTGGCGGCTGCGCTATTGCCTGCGCTGGGGCTCGGTGCAGGCGGCTGGGTCGATTTCGATCAGGGCTTCGTGGTGTTCGCCTCGATCCTTGCGGTCGCCACCCTCAGTCTGGGCTGGCGCAGGCATCGGGCCTATCGCGCGTTCGCGCTGCTGGTGCCGGGCCTGGCCCTGGTCTGGCTGGGTGCCTTCTCGCCGCTGCACGATCACGATCTCCGCCATGTCGTGGTGATGACCGTCGGCGGCGTGCTGCTGGCGCTGGCGCATCTGGCGAACCTGCGCCTGACCCACCGCGCCACGGCAGCTTGAGCGGCTTTCCGTCGCGGTCGCAGCGGGCTTCCGCGGCTGCGTGATACCATGCGCGGTTCGCGCCGGGGCGGTTCCGGGCGGGGGTGGTCCGGATCAAACCGGGCCGGCCCGCGCACAGTGCATTCAGGCATCGCATGCACGGGAGCCGTCTCGATCGCCTGCATCGCCGGCCTCCGCCACATCGGCCGGGCTCGGGACGCGGCTCGCGTCACACCACCATCCAACATTTCGACGAGGTTCAAAGCAAATGGGCAAGGGCGACCGCAAGACCGCCAAGGGCAAGCGTTACAACGCCAGCTACGGCAATTCCCGTCCGCAGGGCAAGAAGACCGTGGCTGCGACTGCCACGGTGAAGAAGGCCGCGACCAAGACGGTCAAGAAGACCGTGACCAAGAAGGTCGCCGCCAAGGACTGAGTCCTGCCGCATCGAGACCTCGCCCCTGGCCCTGGCGCCATGGTGGCGTCGTGTGTTCGGTCCGCATCGAAACCCCGCTCCGGCGGGGTTTCGGCGTTTTGGGGTACTCACGGCTTGGTGGCGGGGCGACGGCGTGCATTCGTGCTGCAGAGTCGCATCGCATGCGATGCAGTCGGTGTTCACTTGCGTCAGGTCCTTCCTGCGGCAGGCACGCACGATGCAAATCTTCACCGGCACCACGCGTTTCACCCCGACAAGCCCTCCGCGGACATGCGCATCGACAGCACCCTGTCGGCCACAGCCGCGGCGGGACGCCCCGGCACGGGGCCTTGGGGACTCGGGTGCGACCGGTCGGTTCGCGCACAGCCCCTCGCAGGTGGGCGCGACCATCGGCCGCGACGATCACATGCACACGCACCCACTCGGCGCGCGACCACCGTGCGCGGTCACAGTGCGTGATCAGAGCAGGCGATCACGGCATGCAACCAGGCGCGGCATGCAAAGGTTTGCGCAGGGGCGTGCTGTGCCGCGTCATCTGGACAGCAGCGCTGTCGGTGCCGCTGCGCGCGGAAAGCGAGTCCGGCGATCCCCATCGGCGGAACAACTCGTTAATAGCAAGGTTTGTGCCAAAAATGGACGGTCGAGTGGAAAACTTGACGGCAACCACGCAAATTTGACAGCGCCGTTCATCGCATAGCAAAACTGAACAGAGACAGAGGCCATCGCCACGCACCGGAACGCGGAGGAAGTCGTCATGCCGAGCCGTCGTATCACTATCGCCTGGATCGCGTCACTGGCACTCGTTGCCAGTCAGGCATTCGCCCAGCCACGTCCGCAGCCGAGGCCGATCGGCCCCACCACACCGGTGATCCGGCCGGATCTGCGCCTGCCCACGGGCACGCTCGAACTGCAACTGGTGCCGCGCACCTTCACGACCACCTGTCCGGATACGGCCTATGTCGCCGATGTGGTGGCGATCGATCATCCGATGGTGTTCAACCGGATCGGCGCGCAGAACGTCAACTGGATGATGTACGCGCTGCGTCACGACGTCATCGACATCAGCGACCCCGCCAGTCCCTATCCCTTCAATTACACCGCGAAGGGCGAGGAACGCTTCCAGGCGGCGCGCTCGCGCACCCAGAGCCGCAGCATCGCGCTGCGCCCCGACCTGCGTCCGCGCCCGCTGGTGCTGCGCGTGCCGGCCGGGAGTTACCTGAAGGTGCGGCTGACCAACCTGCTGCACGTCCGCCCCGTGGTTTCGCCGAGCGACGACCCGGCCAACCCCTTCAAGGTGCCGGACCCGCTGCCCGGCATCGATCATCCCACCGAGCGCGCCGCAGACGCCGCCACCGATGCGGTCACGCGCGAGATCTACTACATCGACGACCAGGTGCACAGCCGCCGCGTGGGCTTCCATCCGCAGGGGCTGGAACTGACGACCAATATCCAGAGCGACAGCAGTGCCGTCGGCGCCAACGCCGATTCGCTGGTCTCGCCCAACGACACCCGCGAATACTGCTTCTACGCGCCGGAAGAGGGCGGCCACCTGGTGACCAACGACGGCGCGGTGTTCGGCGGCGACGGCACCTCGGGCGACACGGGCGTGGGCCTGTTCGGCAGCGTGGCGGTGCAGCCGGTGAAGTCGCGCATGTACCGCGGCCAGGTCACCGAGGAGGAAATGCGCCTGTCCACCCGCGGCACCACCGCCGGCGGCCAGCCGATCGTCGACTACGAGGCGACGTATCCCGAGGACTGCGCGACCAACGGCATCTGGTGCCGTGAAGGCAAGAACGGCCAGCCGATCCTCAACATCGTCCAGGGCCGACGGATCATGCACGGCGACACGAACGCCATCGTGGCCGGTCCGAACAAGGATGGCAGCTTCCCGAAAGAGACCTATCCGCTGGAGCGCGACCGCGGCCAGCGCAACCCCACCGTTCCCAACCGGCTCGAACCGTTCCGCGAGTTCGTGTCGATCTATCACGACGAGAACGCCGCCACCCAGGCCTTCCCGTACTTCTTCGAACACCCGGAACTCGGCCACACCCTGCACGGGGTGCGCGACGCGTTCATGATCAACTACGGCTCGGGCGGCATCGGTTCGGAAATCATCGCCAACCGCCTGCAGGCCGGGCCGATGAACGACTGCGTGGACTGCGCCTACGAGGAGTTCTTCCTGTCCTCCTTCGCGGTCGGCGACCCGGCGATGCTGGTCGACAAGCCGGTGAACCTGGGCCTGGGCCGCTGCCAGCCGGAATTCATCGCGGTCGACGCCAATGGCAATCTCAATCCTGCCTATGCTGCCGAGCGCACCAAGTTCTGCGCGTTCGACGCCAGCGGCAAGGCGCCGGCCTGGCGCGACGTGACCGACCGTGCGGGCAACAAGCGCTGGGTCTCCACCCAGGCCTACTACCCGCACGACCCGGGCAATGTGCACCACAGCTACATCGGCGACTTCGTGAAGTTCCGCAACCTGCACGCAGGCAAGGAACAGCACATCTTCCATCTGCACAACCACCAGTGGCTGTTCAACCCGAACGACGACAACTCCAACTACATCGACGCGCAGGGCGTGGGCCCGGGCTCGGGCTACACCTACGAGATCGCGTTCGGCGGCTCGGGCAACCGCAACAAGACCGTGGGCGATGCGATCTTCCACTGCCACTTCTACCCGCATTTCGCCCAGGGCATGTGGTACATGTGGCGCAACCACGATGTGATGGAAACCGGCACCACGCTCGCGGCCAGCGAGACCGGCACCGGCTTCCACGAAACGCCGTACGCGCTGAAGGATGGCCTGCCCGCCAAGGGCGCCCGCGCGCTGCCCGATGGCGAACTGGTGGCCGGCGCGCCGATTCCCGCCGTCGTGCCGCTGCCCGGCAAGGCGCTGCCGCCGATGCCTGAGAAAGTGCAGGTGACGCCGCGCGCAGCCGGCATCGGTTCCAAGGCCGAACTGGCCGCGCCCTTCGACGAGGGCAAGACCAGGAATCCGGGTTTCCCGTTCTGGATCGCAGGCGTGACCGAGCATGCGGGCGTCGATGCCTCCATCGGCCATCGTCCGACCACGCCGCCGCTGGACATGGACACCGTCGCGGGCGGTTTCGACGGCGGTCTGCCGCGTCATGCGCTGGCCGGCTACACCGAAGGTGCGAAGGACGAGGCCGTACTCGACCGCCTCAGCGCGGCCAAGGAAATCCACGAAGCCAAGCCCATCTATTTCCAGGAGCAGGGCACGCCGCTGGAACGGGTGGCGATGGCCTTCCACGCCCAGCGCAACCACGCCACCGTCAAGTACGACATGGCCGGCAATGTGAGCGCGGCCAACTTCGTGGTCAACGGCGCCAAGCCGGTGCCCGGTTCGCCCTACAACGACCCCTGCATCGACGACCGCGGCCAGCCGCTGCTGACCGGCGGCGACGGCCTGTTCTTCGGCGGTGGCCTGGCCGGATCGGCGAACGAATGGATCCGCGCCACGTCCGCGCTGCCCGGCGGCATCGAATACGGCGGTGACAAGCCGCGCATCTACATGGGCGCCAACATCCAGCTGGATGTGGTGTTCAACAAACTCGGCTACCACTACCCGCAGCAGCGCATCCTGGCGCTGTGGCAGGACGTGGGCCCGACCCTGAGCAAGAAGGACCCGAAGGCACCCGAGCCGCTGGTGCTGCGCATGAACACCTTCGACTGCGCGCGCTACCTGCACACCAATCTGGTGCCGCTGAAGTTCTACGGCGACGACTACCAGATCACCACGCCGACCGACGTGATCGGCCAGCACATCCATCTGCCGAAGTGGGACCTGACCTCGGGCGACGGCAGCGCCAACGGCTGGAACTACGAGGACGCCACCTTCGCGCCGGGCGCGGTGCGCGAGCGTATCTACGCCATCAACGCCTGGAACGCCAAGGAGGCTGCCGCGGGCCGACCGACCGTGCCCAATCCGTACAACGGCAGCGGCGACCCGCTGATTCCGCTGGCGCATCCGTACTTCGGCACGCCCAACGCGGAGTTCCCCACGCTCACCGACCACCAGCGCGTCGACTGCGTCGAGCTGTGGAAGAGCATCGGCGACCTGCACAAGTTCGAGCATGAGCACGGCTTCCCCGGCGAGTGCGACTGGCTGGGCGCGCGGACCACGATCCAGCGCTGGTTCTCCGACCCCATCGTCAATACCGGCGGCGTGCATCGCGGCCTGGGCATCACCTTCACCCACGACCATCTCGGCCCGTCCACGCATCAGCAGATCGGTCTGTACGCGACCATGCTGACCGAGCCGCCGGGTTCGGTGTGGTGGCACAACGAGCCCGACGCGCTGGGCAACCGCACCCCGCTGTTCACCCGCACCGACGGTGGCCCGACCACCTGGCAGGCGGTGATCACCGGCAAGGACGGCAAGCCGATCGACGTGGACGGCGATGGCGCCGACGACGCGCATCGCGAGTTCTTCCTGCAGTTCGGCGATTTCCAGCACGCCTACCACAAGGGCGTGTACGTGGGCGTGAGCGCGGAAGGCAAGCCCTACACCGTCGATCCGTCGGCCAAGGCCACCACCGAGACGTTCCGCAAGGCGATCAATCCCTCGCTGCGCAAGCCGTCTTCGCCGAATCTGCCCGACATCGCCGAATACTCCTATGTCTGCCCGGGCGGCAAGGACGCGCCGCGTCTGCCGGGCGCGGTCTACAGCGCGACCGCCGCGCCGAAGCGGCCGTGTCCTGAGGCGATCTCCGCCGACGACGTGGGCATGATGGTGGTCAACTACCGCAACGAACCGGTCGCCGCGCGCGTCTACGACCCCGACCGCAACGCCCCCGACGGCAAGCGCGGCATGCAGGGCGCAGGCTTCGGCAGCGACATGAGCTTCGCGCTGCAGACCCGCACCGACCGCCGCTGCAAGCGCATGAACTTCGCCGACGGCAACTTCCCGGCCGGTTCGCCGCTCGATGCCAATCCCGGCGTCTGCGGCAACGACGGCGGCGAGAACACGCCCTACGACGTGCAGTCCGGCGCGCTGGCGGGCGACCCGTTCACGCCGATCATGCGCGCCTATGCCGGCGACCTGATCAAGGTGAAGGTGCAGGCCGGCTCGCACGAGCACGAGCACAACGGCAGCGTCAACGCGCTGGCGTGGCTGCAGGCCGGTTCCGGCTTCGGCCAGGCGCCGAACTCCGGCTGGCGCAATGCGCAGAACACCGGCCTGTCCGAACAGTTCACCTTCGCCGCACGGATCACCGACTACCACACCCGCAACCACCAGAACGACCGCATGTACGCGCTCGACGCCAGCCAGGACGGCATGTGGAACGGCGTCTGGGGCGTGCTGCGCAGCCTGAACCGCCGTGACCGCACCCGCGACAAGCTGGTGACCCTGCCGAGCAACCCGCGGCCCACGCTGCTGGCGCCGACGTTGTCGCCCACGCCGTTCCAGGGCGGTGTCCCGCTGAACGACTGTCCCGCCGGTGCGCCGGTGCGCTTCTACAAGGTCACTGCGGTGCTGGCGAATCAGGCGCTGCCCAATCCGCTGGGCGCGTACATCGACCAGCCCAAGCCTGCGGCCGGCTTCTCCTCGTACAGCTATGTCGACCCGAACGGCGGCACGCTGATCTACAACCCGCGGCGCACCGCGATCCAGATCGATGTCTACGACGGGTCGACGAAGGTCCGCACCGACAGCTTCGGCGCCGGTCCGCTGCACGACCCGACCGCGATCCTGTTCGTGCGCAGCGAGGATCTCGACGCGAATGGCCGGCTGATCGCCACTCCGACGGTCGTCGGCGGCCAGAGCTACTACCGCCCGCTCGAACCGCTGGTGTTGCGCGCCTCTGCGGGCGAGTGCGTGCGCGTGGTGCTGGAGAACCGTCTGCCGCGCCTGCCCACACGCATGCCCGACCTCGATGGCTACACCATGCTCACCGGCATGATCCCGCGCAGCGAGGGCGGGGCGGGGCAGGACATGACCGCGTTCAACAACAACCTGATCCGCCCGTCCAACTGGATCGGCCTGCATCCGCAGCTGGTGCATTACGACGTGCAGTCCTACGACGGCAACAACGTCGGCGTGAACCGGCGCAGCACGATCGGCCCGGGCCGCAGCATGACCTACCAGTGGTATGCCGGCGTGGTGCAGACTGTGGGCTCGGCCGAAACCTGCCCGGTGGACGACCCTTCGCAGCTCAACCCGAAACTCGATCTGCTCAACGCCATCGGCGCCAAGCCCTACCAGCGCCCGCTGAGCGAGGTCTATGACGAGACCGCGTTCAACGACACCGCCCTCCGGCTGATCAGCGACAGCTACAGCAAGGGCGGCGAGCCGACCCCGGAAGAGCAGAAGGTCGTCAGCGATCTGATCGCCGCCACCCGCAACTACCAGGAGCGTGCGTTCCCCGGCGGTGGCGGTGGCTGCTTCGAGGATCCGAATGCGGGCGTCGCCGATCTCGGCAAGGCGATCGACGGCAATGCGGTGATCGACGACGCCGAACCGCTCCCGTCCGACGCGATGTACAGCCGCACCGCCCGTCTGGCGTCGCGCGTGCAGTGCGCCGCCGCGCTCAACGAGGAATACAACCGCGTGCTCGTGGCCAATTCCGCGCAGATGCAGACCATCCGCACGCAGCGCCAGCGGCAGCAGCTTGCGGCCTCCAGGCTGACCACCCGTCGCACCGCGACACAGACCGTGCAGGCGGTTCCGCCCGACGCGACGCTCTCGCAGCGCCTGGCGGCGAGCTTCCAGTACGACGTGGCCGGTGTGGACGATGCGCCCGACCAGGCCGCCGCCTACCGCTGGCTGGACGGCGAATACGCCAGACTGGACGCCGATTCGATCCGTCTGATCCGGCTGCATTCGTCCGCCCAGATCAAGCCCGGCTGCCGCTATGTCGATGTCGAGTTCGGCGGCACCAACCTGACGCCGCCGGATCGGATCAAGCAGGGCCAGAAGGCCGCGGTGGGCGCGATGGTGATCGAGCCCTGGAAGGCACGCTGGAGCGAGTACTACGACGACCGCACCGTCGACCGCCAGGCCGGGATCAACACGCCGGACCGCCGTGCCACCCGCGCTACCGCCACCGTGCGCTACCCCTCGCATGCGGCCAACGGTACGGTCAGCAACAAGTCCATGCGTGATCTGGTGGTGGTGCACCAGAAGGGCCTGAATTTCCGCTACGGCAACAAGCCCTTCACCGATCCGTACGAAGACTTCCCGCTGCTGCCGGGCGTGTTCCGCGGCAATGCCGTGGCCAATCTGGCCGCCGAGCGCGAAGGTGCCGATTTCCTGCGCGAGCCCTGGTGGGGCACCGCGCCGGAAGACGCGCATGATTCCGGGCACATGGCGATCAACTACGGCAGCGAACCGATGTGGTTCCGCTTCGGCCTGCCGCCGGATGCCGCCTTCGGCAAGGAAGGACTGGGCGGTGCGACCAATGCCTGGCAGGCCTTTGCCGACGGCTGCTGCAGCAACGGCGGCACCGCGACCTCGGCCACGCCCAACGTCGGCCATCCGTACGTGCCGGTGATGACCACTTCGGCCGGCACCGAAACCCGCCTGCGCATGCTGATGCCCACCGGCGTCGGCCGTGCCACCACCTTCACCCTGCACGGACACGTCTGGCAGCGCGATCCGTATCTCGCGGAGGAAGTGGACGCCAACGGCATCCCGGTCGGCAGCCGCCCGGCGGAGTGGGGCATTGCCTCGCACTGCATCGGCGACAACGGCCTGGGGATGTATCTGGGCGCGCAGGAGAGCCTGAGCCCGATGGCACACTTCGATGTGGTGCTGGCCCGCGCCGGCGGCATCGACGGCGTGGCCGGCGACTACCTGTGGCGCGACATCGGCGGCTTCGGCATCACCAGCGGTTTGTGGGGCATCATGCGCGTGCAGCCTTCGCTGGCCCGTGCCGGCCTGCTGCCGGCCCGTTGTCACCCCTGAGGAGATCGATGAAGCAGGACGCGAAGCGGGACACGGCGTTTGCCAAGGCAGTCGTTCCGGTTGGCGCAGTCGCCCCGACCGGAACCCTCGACACCCCGCGCATGCGGCGCGCGATCGCCGCATGCGTGCGGGCCCTGGCGACAGGCCGGCGACTGCCTGTACTGGTAGCCCTCTCCCTGGGCGCGCTTGCCGCCGCAGCGGCCGAGCCTCAGGCGACCTACCTCGATCGCAGGCTCGATGTCGAAGGCGTCGGGGTGCATCTGCGGCTCTCGCCGGCTGCCGTCGCCGACGGCGACCGCGACCGCGACGCCGCCACCCGTCCGACCATGGGCGAAGAACTGCGTCTGCAGGTCTCGCTCCGGCGTCTGGCCGATGGCCAGCCGCTGTCGAACCTGCCCATCGGCGTGTGGCTCGATCGCGAGATTTCCCCGATGTCCGGCGCGGTTCCGGTGTGCGGGCAGCGCATCGCCGGCTTTCTCGGCGGCGGTTTGCTCACTCGTCCACTGCTCGACCTCACCGGCTATTGGGTGCTCACCCTCGATCGCGAGGGCAGCGTCTCGGTGCTCGACCCTACGGTCAGCTTCGCCGGACGCTCCAGCCTGTACAAGGCAGTGCAGCTGGGTTCGCAGCCCTTCGACTGGCTGAAAACGCCCGACGACGCGCGCCTGTTCGTGGCTCTGCCGGGGCGACGCGAGGTGGCGATGCTCGATCTGCAGTCCCTGACGTTGCAGACACGCGTACCTCTGAGCGGGCGTCCTACCCGCCTTGCGCTGCAGCCGGACGGCCGGCTGCTGTGGGCCGCGCTGCGCGGCGACGACCCGCGGATCCCCGGCGTGGTGAAAGGGGAGGGGCCGGCTTCGCGCGAAGGCATCGCCGCGATCGACGCCCACGACGGCCGCATCCTGCATCAGGTCGCCCTGCCCGCAGGCCATCACGAACTCGCCTTCAGCGAAGACAGCCGCCTGCTGTACGCCACCAGCCGCGACAGTGGCCGACTGACCGTGGTCGAGACCGCGACCGGTCGCATCCAGTCCGACGTCGAACTCGGTGGCCAGCCGCTGTCGCTGCTCGCGCTTCCCGGCCTGAACACGGTCTGGGCGGTCGATGGCGCGCAGGGCATCGTCCACCGCTTCGACGCCGAAGGCCGACAGCGCGACCGCATCGCACTCGATCCCGGCCTCGGCCCGGCGCGGCTCAGCCCCGACGGCCGGCATGTGCTGGTGGTCAATCCGGTGCAGCACAAGCTCTACGTGCTGGATGCCGCCAGCGGCGAGGCGCTGAGCGCGACCACCATCTCCGGGCGCCCGTACGACGTGATGTTCAGCGAGCTGTACGTGTACGTGCGTTCGCTCGACAGCGACCAGGTCGCGCTGTTCGCCCAGGCACAGCTGCCGAATCCGCAGCTGCAGTACATCGCCGCCGGCACCGCACCGGTGAGCGCGATGCCCGAGCTGACCGTGGCCTCGACCATGACCCCCAATTTCGAGCGCAGCGGTGCGTTCTTCGTGGTGCCCTCGGAGCGCACGATCTATCACTACATGGAAGGCATGAACGCGCCCGACAGCAGTCTGCGCGCCTTCGGCCACACGCCGCTGGCGGTGACCGTGGCCCAGCGCGGTCTGCGCGAAGTCGGGCGCGGCGAATACGCGGCCAATTTCCGCGTGCCGTCCTCCGGACGCATGGTGCTGGCGCTGGCCGCCGATGCGCCGCAGATCCGCGAATGCGTCGGGGTGCGCGTGGAGGCACCGAAGGACGACCGCGCCGTCGCCGACATCCGCGTGCGCTGGCTGGACGACACCGACACCGCCGCCGACACCGAGGCGCCGCTGCAGCTGCGCTTCATGGCCGAACGCGCCGACGGCACGCCGATCGAGGGGCTGGCTTTCAGCGCCCGCGTCGTACCCGGACGCGGCGGCATCGGCCAACGCTGGCCGGTCGCGGCCGGGGAGGTGCCGGGCGAATACCGCATCGTCGGCCGTCTTTCGCAGGCCGGCGGCTACTTCGTGCATGTCGAGCCCGACGACCCGGCCCTGCATCTGGACCCGGCGACGGTGCCCGCAGCGGTGCTGGTCGACCGTGCCGCAGCGGGAGCGCGGCAGTGAGGCGGCACATGACGAGCGTCGGCGCGGCCATGCTTTCGATGCTGGCGGCGCTGCTGTGCGCACTGCCGGCCGCCGCCGTCGACCCCGACCCGCACGCGGCGCATCGCGCGCAGATGCAGCGGCCCGCAGGCGCCGGCGAAGCGCGCATCCGCGTCCCGCGTGCCGATCTGGTGGATGCGCAGGGCGATCCCTTCGCGTTCTCGGCTGCCGCCTTCGGCGACCGCGTGGTGGTGATCGATTTCGTCTACACCACCTGCACCACGATCTGCCCGGCGCTCACCGCGGTCATGGCCAGTGCACAGGGCAAACTGGCCGAGCATCTGGGCGAGGACGTGGTGCTGGTGTCGGTGTCGGTGGACCCCGGTCGCGACACGCCTGAGGCCCTGCGCGCGTATGCGGCGCGGGTGCGTGCGGGCGAGCACTGGATCTGGCTGACCGGCAGCGCCGCGCAGGTCGATCGCGTGCTGCGCGGCTTCGGTATCGCCCCGGGCGCGCCCGAGGAACATCCGCCGGTGCTGCTGGTGGGGCGGCCCGCCGAAGGTCGCTGGCTGCGCTGGGTGGGCATTCCTTCACCGAAGGCGGTGATCGAGGCTGCGCAGGGCATGATCGCTTCCGCTTCCGCAGATGCAGATCCTGAGGCCGATCCAGGCGCACGCGCACCGGGCAGAGCTGCCACAACAAGATCTGCCGCAACAAGAACGGCCGCAACAAGATCCGCCGCAACAAGATCGGCCGCGGCAGGTTCGCCGCCGGGGCACATACACGGAGACGATGGGCAATGAGCTGCGGTTTCGATTTCGCGCGCGCGCGCGGCAGGACGACATCAGGGCTGGTGGGGATGCTGCTGGCGCTCGGCGCGCTGTGCATGCCGGCGCACGCCTTCGCACAGACCGCGCCCGAGGACTCCGCGCCGCCGAGCGCACCTCCGGCCGCAGCGGCGGCTGATCCCGCACAGGCCCAGGCGCGCGAGGCGAAGGCGCGGGCCTACTTCGGCGACGATGTGCTCACCGACCAGGACGGCGCGCAGCATCGGTTCTACACGGATCTTCTGAGCGGCAACGTGGTGCTGATCAACGTGGTCTTCACCCACTGCCCCAGCGCCTGCCCGATGATGACCGAACGCCTGAAGCGCGTGCGGCGCGAGCTGGGTCCGGGCTTCGGCGACCGCGTGATGTTCCTGTCGATTTCGGTGGACCCCGCGCGCGACACGCCCGAGGCGCTCAAGGCCTTTGCCGCGCGTCATGGCGTCGACGAGCCGGGCTGGCGGTTCCTGGTGGCCGACGAGGTCGTACTCAAACGCCTGCTGCAGCGGCTGGGGCAGTGGGCGGACAAGCCCGATGACCACACCACGCTGCTGATCGCCGGCAATGCCCAGGCTGCGCGCTGGACCAAGCTGCGTCCGGACGCGCCGCCGGAGAAGATCGCGGCGGAACTGCAGCGTCTGTGAGCCTGGCGCACGTCCGCAACCGGCGTCCTGGCCATGCCGGTGCCGCCTGCCTCTGGATCGCGCTGGTCGCGCTGTCGACATGGCTGCAACCGGCGTGGGCCGATGGCCCCGCACGCGCGGGTGGTGATGTTCGTGCCGCGGCGGCTGTCGATGACGCATCGAACCCACTGGGCACATCGCTCTACGTCCACGGCATCGGCCGCGACGGCCGCGAGATCGGCGGCCTGCTCGGCGGCGAGCTGCGCATGCGCGGCGCGGCGGTGGCCTGCGCCAACTGCCACGGTGCGGATGCGCGGGGCGGCGGCGAAAGTTTCGTGCGCGCGCCCGACATCCGCTGGTACACGCTCAGCAAGTCCTACGGCGCCGCGCGCGGTGGCGGCGGCGTGCGGCCCGCCTACGATGCCGCCAGCTTCGCCCGCGCGCTGCGCGCAGGCATCGGCGCGGACGGCGTCGCGCTGGATCCGGCGATGCCGCGCTTCGATCTGGCCGACGACGAAATCGCCGCGCTGATCGCGCGCCTGGACACCGCGGTCGCGCCGCCCAGCGCAGCGCCCGCGCTGGTGCTGCTGCTGCCCGAATCCGTCGAACCGATGGCCGAGACTCTGCGCGAAGGCCTGCAGACCTGCCCGCCGCCGGGTGCCGGCACGGATGGCCGCGTCCGTCGCATGCCCGCGCTGCGGGTGCAGCGCTATCGCGAACCGCTGGAGGCGGCCACGCTGGCGCTGCCCGCCGAAACGGCGGCCTTGATCGCGCCCTATCTGATCGGCCGCGAACAGGCCTTCGCCGACGCCCTGCCGGCGAATGCGCCTCCGGTGCTGCTGCCGATCACCCTGTTCGACCCGGTGTGGAAGACGGCACCGCGCCATGCGCTGCCGGGACTGGAGGCGCAGGCATTGGCCCTGCTCGACAGCGTGGACGCGCTGCGCACCGAGGCGTCCGACGCGCGGGCCGCGGCACCGATGCTTGCCGTGCATGCCGATACCGGCCACGCGGGCGCGGCGGCCCTCGCACAGCGCGTGCTCGCGACGGCCGAGGCGCGCGGCTGGCGCACGCGCATCTGGACAGGAGCGGACGAGGGCTGGCCCGAAGACGCCAAGGCGCTGCTGGCGCTGGCCCGTCTGCCCGGCCCGCCCGCAGCGGGCCTGCCCGCGCCCGCGGTACCGGCAAGCGGTTCGGATGCAGGCCGGTCGAGACCGCTTGCGGTGCTGGTGCCCTCGGCCTTCATGGCGCCCGAGGCCGCGCAGCGCTGGAACACGGCCGGTGCGGGTCTGCGTCTGGCGCTGCCGTATCCGCCCACGCCGGGCGATGCGCGACGCTGGGTGCCGCCGGCGCGTGCCTGGACCGCGATCGGCTGCGAGCTGATCGCGCAGTTGCCGGATTTGCCGGCCGACATGAGCGGGCTGATCAAGTGGCGCAGTCAGGTCGAGGCGATGCCCGATCTCTCCCTGGTGCCGTGGCTCACCGTGCCCGCACAGGACGACACTGCCGCGGCGGCACGGCGCGTGGTGTTGATCGACTGGAGCCCCTGAATCGACTGGAGCCCCTGAGGCGCGGCCTGCTTGATCGCGCCCCGCGCTGCGGTGCTCATTCCAGCACTGCGCTCATTCCAGCACTGCGCTCATTCCAGCACTGCGCTCATTCCAGCACGGTGCTTATTCCAGCGCCTTGAGCCGATACAGCGCTTCCAGCGCCTGCTTCGGCGTCAGCTCGTCCGGGTCGATCGCCGCCAGGGCGTCCAGTGCCGCGGACTTCGGCGCGAACAGACCGAACTGCTGCGGCGTGTCCAGCTGCTGCGCGCTGAGCACCGGCGCCGGGTCGTCGCGATGGCGCTCCAGCTCGGCCAGACGTCCGCGGGCCTCGCGGACCACCGACTTGGGCAAACCGGCCAGCGCGGCCACCTGCAGGCCGAAGCTGCGGTCGGCCGGGCCGTCCTTCACCGCGTGCATGAAGACCAGGGTGTCGCCATGCTCCACCGCGTCCAGATGCACGTTGGCGATGCCGCTGCCGGGGCGGGCGAGGGCGGTCAGCTCGAAATAATGCGTGGCGAACAGCGTGTAACAGCGGTTGGCGTGCGCCAGATGCTTCGCGCAAGCCTCGGCCAGGGCCAGGCCGTCGTAGGTCGAGGTGCCGCGGCCGATCTCGTCCATCAGCACCAGCGACTGCGGCGTGGCGTGGTGCAGGATCGCGCTGGTTTCGCTCATCTCCACCATGAAGGTGGACTGGCCGCGGGCCAGGTCGTCGCCGGCGCCGATGCGGGTCAGGATGCGGTCGATCGGCCCGATCTCGGCGACGCTCGCCGGCACGAAGCTGCCGATGTGCGCCAGCAGCACGATCAGCGCGTTCTGGCGCATGTAGGTGCTCTTGCCGCCCATGTTCGGGCCGGTGATGACCAGCATCCGCCGGTCCTCGTCCAGGTGCAGGTCGTTGGGTTCGAACGGTGCGTCGCGCACCGCTTCCACCACCGGGTGGCGGCCGCGTTCGATGCGCAGGCCGGGCTCGGCGCGCAGCCGCGGGCGCGACCAGTCCAGCTGCTGCGCGCGTTCGCCGAAGCAGGCCAGCACGTCCAGCTCGCTCAGCGCGGCGGCGCAGCGCTTGAGCGGTTCGAGCACGGTGTTCAGCCGGTCCAGCACCGCCTCGTACAGCAGCTTCTCGCGCGCCAGCGAGCGCTCGCGGGCGGACAGCACCTTGTCCTCGAAACTCTTCAATTCCTCGGTGATGTAGCGCTCGGCATTGGTCAGGGTCTGGCGGCGGGTGTAATGCACCGGGGCCTTGTCGGCCTGGCCCTTGCTGATCTCGATGTAATAGCCGTGCACACGGTTGTAGCCGACCTTCAGCGTGGCGATGCCGCTGGCCTCGCGCTCGCGGGCTTCCAGGTCGATCAGGAACTGGTCGGCATGCGTGCTCAGCCGGCGCAGTTCATCGAGTTCCGCATCGTGGCCTTCGGCGATCACGCCGCCGTCGCGGGCCAGCACCGGCGGCTGTTCGACGATGGCCCCGGCGAGGTAGGCCGCGGTGCCGTCGTGTTCGCCCAGCTCGGCGGCCAGCGCCTGCAGGCGCGGCGAGTCGAGCGGCGCGAGCAAGCCGCGGACCTCGGGCAGGGCCAGCAGCGCATCGCGCAGGGTGGACAGGTCGCGCGGGCGCGCGCTGCGCAGGGCCACGCGCGCGAGGATGCGCTCGATATCGCCCACGCCGCGGAAATGCGCGCGCAGGTCGTCGCCGGCGCCGGAGGCGATCAGCCGCTCCACCGCGTCGTGGCGCTGCTCCAGGGTCTGCCGGTCGCGCAGCGGGCGGTGCAGCCAGCGCCGCAGCAGGCGCCCGCCCATCGGCGTGGCGGTGCTGTCGAGCACGCCCAGCAGGGTGTGCCGGGTGTCGCCGTCGACGCGGGTGTCCAGCTCCAGATGGCGGCGGGTGGCGGCGTTCATCGCGATCGCGCCGTCGCCGGTTTCCACCCGGATCGCGGTCAGATGCGGCAGCCGCTGTTTCTGGGTCTCCTCGACGTAGCCCAGCAGCGCGCCGGCCGCGGCGGTGGCCAGCAATCCGCGGCAGGGCAGTTGTTCGTCGATGCCGAAGCCGGTCAGGTCGTGCACGTCGAAGAACTGCAGCAGCTGGCGACGGGCACTGTCGGCATCGAACAGCCACGGCGCGCGGCGGCGCAGGCCGGTGCGCGAGGCGAGGGCGGCCGGCCAGCCTTCCTCGTCGGGAATCAGCACCTCGGCCGGCTCCAGCCGGGCCAGTTCGGCCTCCAGCTGCTCCTCGTCGCGAACCTCGTTGACCAGGAACCGGCCGCCGGCCAGGTCCGCCCAGGCCAGGCCGTAGCCCTGGCCCTTGCCGCCGCGGGCCACGGCCAGCAGCAGGGTGTCGCGGCGGTCCTGCAGCAGCGCCTCGTCGGTGACGGTGCCGGGGGTGACGATGCGCACCACCTTGCGTTCGACCAGGCCCTTGGCCAGCGCCGGGTCGCCGATCTGCTCGCAGATCGCCACCGATTCGCCCAGCGCCACCAGCCGCGCCAGATAGCCTTCGTAGGCGTGCACCGGCACGCCGGCCATCGGAATGGGTTGCCCCGCCGAGGCGCCGCGCTGGGTCAGGGTGATGTCGAGCAGGCGCGCGGCCTTGCGCGCGTCGTCGTAGAACAGCTCGTAGAAGTCGCCCATGCGGAAGAACAGCAGCACGTCCGGGTGCTCCGCCTTGGCGGCGAAGAACTGGCGCATGAGCGGGGTGTGCTGATCGGAGGCGGCGCGGCTGGCAGCGGTGGTCACGAGTCGGAGTGGGCCTGAGTGGGGCCTGGATCGGGCCGGAAGTAGGGCCTGAAGCTGGGCCGGAAGCGTATTGGCATCGGTTGCAGCCCGGGTCTGCGGCCGGGTCGGGGCGCAAAGCGCAGGCCCTGCGGCAGGCGCGGGCGGCGGCCGCCCTCCGGGGCGCGCAAGTATGCCATCGGCCCAGGCTCCGATCCCGCCCTTCGCCCCTGCTGAAGCCTCGCTGGGGCGGGGGCGCGAGCCGCGTCCGCCGGCGCGCGCAGTTGTGCTAAGTTTCGGAACGCTGCGGCCCGCCGGATCGTCGTGCGTGCCGTGGCAAGGGGACAGCGGGGCATGTCCGTCGGCGAAACGCCGGGGCCGCAATGCCGTCGACATCGACCGTCGACGCGCAGGGGCGGTGCCGTTTCGCATTCGATCCGCCGCAGGCCGCGCTTCCCGATCACCATCCAGAACGTATATAGAACGCCACAGGCGTCGCTCCCAACCACGAATTGCAAGACACAGACGAGGGGAAACACATGGCAATGCGCGTACCGCGACACACCGCCCTGAACAGGGCCCTGCTGCTCGCCCTGGCCGCCAGCCTGGCCCATGCGCCATCGGTGCTGGCGCAGGATGCCGGACAGGATGCCGGAGACGATGCCGACACGCTCGACAAGATCGTCGTCACCGCGCAGAAGCGCGAAGAAGCCCTGCAGGACGTGCCGGTGGTGGTCACCGCGCTGTCCGAGCGCGCGTTGCAGGACAACGGCGTGCGCGACATCAAGGATCTGCAGATCCTGGTGCCGGGCCTCACCGTCACCAGCACCCAGAGCGAAGCGCAGACCACCGCCCGCATCCGCGGCGTCGGCACGGTCGGCGACAACGCCGGTCTGGAGTCCTCGGTCGGCGTGGTGATCGACGGCGTGTATCGCCCGCGCAACGGCGTGGGTTTCGGCGACCTCGGCGAACTGACCCGCGTGGAAGTGCTCAAGGGTCCGCAGGGCACCCTGTTCGGCAAGAATACCTCGGCCGGCGTGATCAACATCGTCACCAAGCGCCCGACCTACGTGCGCAGCTTCGAGGGCGAGCTGACCATCGGCGACCACGGCGCGCGCGGCGTGGCCGGCACCTACAACGATGCGCTGAGCGACAACGCCGCCTTCCGCATCTATGCCGCCAAGCGCGAGCGCGACGGTTTCCTCGACGTGCGCACTGGCGCCGGCCCGCGTCTGGAACGCGAAGACCAGGACCAGAATTTCCACACCCTCCGCGGCCAGCTGCTGCTCGAGCCCTCCGAGAACCTCGACATCAACCTGTCGATCGACTACAGCAACCGCGACGAGAACTGCTGCAGCAGCGTCACCATCGTCCGCGGCCCGACCGCGGCGATCATCGACGCCCTCGCGCCGGACTCCGGCGTGGCCCCGGTGGCCGACCCCTACGCCCGCCGCGCCTGGAGCAACCGCAGCAGCGCGCAGTACATCGAAGACAACGGCGGCAGCCTGCAGATCGACTGGAACAGCCCCTGGTTCGGCGGCGCCACCCTGACCTCGATCACCGCGCTGCGCGAATGGTCGTCCACCAACGGCATCGACTTCGACTACAGCACCGCGGACATCCTGTATCGCAATCCGGAGAAGGGCGACAACTTCACCGGCTTCGAGACCTTCAGCCAGGAAATCCGCATGGCCGGCGCCACCGACAACGTCGACTGGCTGGTCGGGCTGTTCTATGCCGACGAAGATCTGACCCGCAACGAAGCCTATCGCGTGGGCTCGGCCTATGAGGCCTACCTGTCCACCGCAGTCCTGGCGCAGATCAACCCGCTGCTGGCGACCAGCCCCACCGCGCCGCTGTTCTACTCGCAGGCCAGCGGCCGTCCGTTCGGCACCGTGTTCGCCGGGCATGCGGCCAACGACCGCTACAAGCAGAACTCCAAGAGCATCGCGCTGTTCACCAACAACACCTGGCACGCGACCGACGCGCTCGATCTGACCTTGGGCCTGCGCTACACCATCGAGGACAAGCAGCTGGATTCCAGCTATACCAACCCCAACGGCGGGCTGGGCTGCGGCTCGATGCTGCTCAATCCCGCGCAGGTGGTGGCGGCGCTGGTTGCGCGCGGTCTGACCGTGGCTCAGGCCTCGGCCGCGGCGCCGCAGGTCGTGGGCTTCGGCTGCCTGCCGTGGACCAACGTGCGCCACAACGGCCGCGTGACCAATCAGGAGCGCGAAGAGAAAGAGTGGTCCGGCACGTTCAAGGCCGCCTACCGCTTCAACGACCAGGTGATGGCCTATTTCTCGGCCGCGCGCGGCTACAAGGCTGGCGGTTTCAACCTGGATCGCGTGCAGTCCAACAACGGTCTGTCCAGCGGCACCGCAGGCATCGTGCCGGTGAACGACACCTCGTTCGAAGGCGAGTTCGTCGACAGCTTCGAGCTGGGCACCAAAACCACCTGGATGGGCGGCAACCTGCTGCTCAACGCCACGCTGTTCCATCAGGAATACAGCGACTTCCAGCTCAATAGCTTCCTCGGCACCAGCTTCGTGGTGCGCTCGATCCCGAAGGTCACCTCGCAGGGCGTCGACGCAGAGCTGCTGTTCAAGCGCAATGGCTGGATGGTGCAGGCCGGCCTGACCTACGCCGATACCGAGTACGGCGACGACCCGCTGCCCGACGCCGACCTGCGTCTGCTGCCCGGCAGTCGCCCGAGCTTCGCTCCGGAATGGTCTGGCACCGCGTCGGTCGGCTATGACTGGGACATGGGCAGCAAGCTCAAGGCCCGCGCGAATGTCGGCATGAAGTACATGTCCGAATACAACACCGGTTCGGACCTCGACCCGCAGAAGCAGCAGGACGGCTATGCGCTGTTCAATGCCCGCTTCGTGATCGGCGGGCAGAGCGACCGCTGGGATCTGGAGTTCTGGTCGCAGAACCTGACCGACGAGGAGTACTACCAGGTCGCGATCGACGCACCGCTGCAGCCGGGTTCGTGGAACGCCTTCCTCGGCGCGCCGCGCACCGTCGGTGTGACCCTGCGTCTGCGCTACTGAGCATCGACTCGCGGGCGGGTTTCTCGCCCCGCGGTCATCCGGACGGCGGCCTTCGGGCCGCCGTCTGCGTTTCTGGCCTGCGATGGCAGGTGCTCGAAGGCATGGAGCGCCCATCCGGATCGCTTCCGGTGTCGAAGCGGTGCCTCGTCTGCGGAGCCTGCCGCGCTTCGCTTGCCACCGCGCCCGCCAGCGCGCATGCTCGGTGCTCGCGGCGCATGACGGGATACGGGGGAAATGCGCGGTGCGGTCGACGCACGGGGGTGTGCGTACGCAGGCGCGCCGGCACGCGTTTTCTCCGACTCTTCATTCCATGCGCGCAATCCGCGCCCGCACAGCCGTGCCGGCGATTCCTGCAGTGCCATTCGTCCAAGGAGCAGAACGATGTCCGCGCAAGTGCCCGCCGTCGTCAGACCATCCATGCCGCAAGCGTCCGCAGCGCGTCCGTCGCGCAGCCTTGCCTTGCCCCTGACCGCCGCCATCCTCTCGCTCCTCGTCGCCGCCTGCGGAGACAAGGGTGAGTCGTCCGCATCGACGGAGCCCGCACAGGCCGCCACGCCTGCGGCGACTGCGCCGACGGTGTGCAAGGCCGACGCCAGCTGGATCTCCAGCCCCAATCCGCCCTCGGAAGTGGCTGCAGACGAAAGCTTCTGCGACTTCTACCAGTTCTCCTGGCAGTGGTTCCTCGCCCAGGTCGCGCCTGCTCCCGACTACGCGGCCAGCGGCGAGCGCGTATTCGAGACCAATCGCCTGCACGACCCGAACGTGCAGAGCGGGCAGTGCAGCGCGCAGAAGATCATGGGCCGCGCGATGGCCGCGCAGAAACTGGCCATGCGTGCCGACAAGCCGCAGGATTTCGAAGACGTGCAGGCCGACGGCAACGCACTCTACGACCAGCGCGGCAACATCCTGCACTACAACATCTGGTATTCCGACGCGGAATGTCAGTCCACCCAGAGCGGCTTCGCCGCAGGCACCTTCGAGATCAAGGTGTCGTGGAAGATCCTCGACAATCCCGACACCAGCTACTACACCATGCCCGCCAGCATCGGCGGCAAGGACGTGACCCTGGGACTGGTCGGTTTCCACATCGCCAACTGGACCGCGAAGCACCCGGAGATGATCTGGGCCACCTTCGAGCACAAGAACAACGCGCCGCTGTGCGACGGCAGCAGCCCGATGCCGCCCTCCGGCTGGGCCTTCGCCAGCAACGACGCCGCCAACTGCCTCGCCCAGAATCCGGTGCCGCCCGGCATGCCGCCGAGCACCGCCTGCGCCGCGTTCAACTTCAACACGCCCGACCCGATCAAGAAGGGCACACCGCCGCCGCCGGTCAATACGCCCAACAACGTCTGCCGCATGTTCGATCACGGCAACCAGCCGGGCGATTCGATCAACGGCAACGACAACGCCGCCAACCTGCTGGCGATCCAGCAGCTCAACGCGGAACTCGTCGGCACCGACGGCATGCTCACCAAGCTGCCCGACACCGACCCGATGGCGATCTGGAAGCACTACCACCTGATCGGCGGCATCTGGACCAAGGGCGGCGCCGATTCCGGCAACCCGCCGGTGGCCTACACCGTGCACGAGAAGACCGGCGACAAGATCATGCCCGGCGATCCCTCCAGCCTGCAGCGCGGCTCGCTGCAGCTCACCAACATGAGCATGGAGACCTTCCAGCAGGGCGAAACCTCCTGGGCGCCCAACTGCTTCGGTTGCCACGGGTTCGCCAAGTCCGATCCGCTGGACGTGAGCCACATCTGCAACAGCCTGTTCGGTCAGGATGCGGAAGGCGACTGCCTGATCGCGCCGCCTTCCGGGGCCGCACCCGACGCCAAGGCGATGGGTGAAGCGATGGCCGGCCAGGACGGCAACGGCGCCAAGACCGCGGGCGCCGCGCAGTAACCGCGACGCACTCAGCAAGTCTGCAGCGCATCGCGCCCGGGCGACGCCCCTCAGCGTCGCCCGGGCGTTTTTGTTCGTGGGTACCGTCGGTCCGTGGCGCCGATCGGATGTTCATTCGGATCTTCGCGTCAGATCTCCGCCTCATCTCTCCGCCTCATCTCTCCGCGAAAGCGTTTCGGAGTATTCCCGGCGCGCAGCAGGGGCGGCGATACGCGCCGCGCGACACAGTCCGCGAGGGCGTGCCTGTCCCGAACAGGTCGACCGTCCCCCGGGCTTCCGACACGGCCCCCAGCGGGTGTGCGGGGGTATCATCCGGCGACCTCCCGCACGCATTCCGTTTTCCCATGCCCAGCCTCACCGACGCACAGCTCCGCGACCGCGCCACTGCCCTGGGCGAACGCATGCGCGCCCAGCGCCTGACCCTGGTGACCGCCGAAAGCTGCACTGGCGGCTGGATCGCCAAGACCGTCACCGATATCGCCGGCTCATCGGACTGGTTCGACTGCGGCATGGTGGCCTACAGCTACGAGGCCAAGCAGGCCATGCTCGGGGTGCGCCCGGAGACGCTGGAACACTCCGGCGCGGTCAGCCGCGAAACGGTGATCGAGATGGTCTCCGGCGCGCTGGTTCACTCCGGCGCCGGCCTCGCGGTCGCGGTGACCGGGATCGCAGGGCCGGGCGGCGGCTCGCCGGACAAACCGGTCGGCACCGTGTGGATCGGCTGGAAGCGCCGCGGCGGCTATGCCCAGGCCGATGTCTTCCACTTCGACGGCGACCGCGACGCCGTGCGCCGGCAGACGGTGGCTGCCGCCCTGGAGGGCCTGGAGCGGCTGGCCTGATGGCCGCGGATGCGCTGTCGTCCGCCGCGATGCCGTCGGCGTTGAACTCACCCGAACCCGCGGCCTTGATTCCGTCGAACCGGCCGCCGGCCGCGACACCCGGGCGCCGTGCGCTGCGGCGCTGGCTGCTGGCGATGCTCGCGGGGAGCGTGCCGTCGCTGTTGCTGCTCTTCCTGTTCGAGGGCTCGCGCGGGTGGCCTGGTCTGGTGTTCGACGAGCCGAGTCGCGGGCTCTACGGCTTGTCGTCACTCGTCTACACCGGCCCGGACTGGTTGCTGCATGCGGCGGTGTTCGCGGCGATCACACTCATTTTCGTGCTGCTGCTCGGCATCGCAGCGGTGTTCGATCGAGACGGGTTCGCGGCCGACAGTCTGTGCTGGGCCTGTCGCCCGCGCGGCATCCGCATCCTGATGGGGCTGGCACTGGTCTGTCTCGCGGGTGGCTTCGTGTTGCCGCCGGATGCGGCGGAGATGCTGGGGGGCGCGCTCTTCCTGGTGGCGCTGCCAGTGCTGGCGGCAGCGCCCTTTCTCAGCGGCCATCCCGCGACGTTGACGCAGCCGACACTCGGGCGCTGGTGGCGGCCGTGGTGGCCGGGTGGTCGCGTGCTCGCGCCGATCCTGATGTTGTTGCTGATCGCAGTACCGGCAGCGGATTGGGCGCTGTGCAGGACGGACCCACTGTGGATCGATGGCGGGTTCCCGGGTGCGCTCCTGGGGTGTCTTTCGGCAGAAGTCGTCGGTTTGACGGCGCTGCTGGCGATGATCGCGCTGTGGTTCGGCTACCGTCGCGGGCGCAACTTCACCGCAGCCATGCGCACGCTGCTGCGATGGCCCGTGTTGAGGTCGATCATTGCGTATCGGCTGTATCTCGCCTACGCGGCGTTGGCCTGCGGCCTGCCGATCCTGCTCACCGCCATCTACCAGGTCTATGCGCTGCCGCACTTCGTCAGTGTGGCGCAGCGCAGGGCCGCCTCTCCGGACTGGGCACAGGAGGCATTGCTGGGCTTCCATCTTCCGTTCGGGGATATGAGCTACATCGTCTTCCCGCTGATCATCGGCGCGATCCTTCCGCTATCTTTCGCCCGGAACCGCCTGTTGTTCGTGCACGGTCTGGGCGGGCGGCTGGGTCCGGACTCCCCGTCGTCAGCAGCCGCAGGGGCAGGGCGCCCGGAGAGTTGACGGCCCGATCGTTGACGGCATGGTTGTTGACTGCATGGTTGTTGACGGCATGATTCGTTAGTAGTAATACTACTAACCATGGACCTGACCGACACCCAGCAGAGCATCCTCGCCCTCATCTCCGAGCGCATCGCCGCCGACGGCGTGCCGCCCTCGCAGACCGAGATCGCCCACGCCATGGGCTTCAAGGGCGTGCGCGCCGCCCAGTACCACCTGGAGGCGCTGGAACAGGCCGGGATGATCCAGCGCGTCCCCGGCCGAGCGCGCGGCATCCGCCTGCTGCACGAGGCCGCACACCGCATGCTCGTTCTGCCGCTACCAGCCAACGACGACACCTTGCGCCTGCCGGTGCTCGGCCGCGTCGCCGCCGGCCTGCCGATCGGCGCCGACCTGCGCTCCGACGACTACGTCCTGCTCGATCGAGCCCTGTTCTCGCCCGCGCCCAACTATCTGCTGAAGGTGCAGGGCGACTCGATGCGCGACGAAGGCATCTTCGAGGGCGATCTCATCGGCGTGTTCCGCACCAGCGAGGCGCGTTCCGGCCAGATCGTGGTTGCCCGCATCGAGGACGAGATCACCGTCAAACTGCTGAAAATCGGCAAGGACCGCATCCGCCTGCTGCCGCGCAACCCCGACTACGCGCCCATCGAGGTCCTGCCCGATCAGGATTTCGCGATCGAGGGCCTGTACTGCGGGCTGGTGAGGCCCAACCGGTGAGAGCCGACGCCGCCCTGCGCGAGGCCCGGGAGCGTCAGCGCCGGCTACGCGCAGCCATCGACGGCATCGAAGCGCTGTTTCCGCTGTCCGGCATCGGCTGGACCACCCGCGTCTACGACCCCTCGCCCGAGGACCCGCTGCAGGCCTTCAAGCTCGATCTGGTGGCGCAGGCGGTGGAAGCGGTGGAGCAGGCCACCATGCTGCTGCTGGGCCGGCCGCTGCCTCCGGTCGTCCGCTTCGATCCACGGACCTTCGATGCCGCCGCCCGCACACGTATCGCCGAAGTGCTCGCGGCCGACGCCGAGCGCGCCGCCTACCTGCGTCTGTGCGACGCCATGCTCGCCGCTGCGGTGACCCTGCGTCCGCTGCAGGCCCTGAGCCCGTCCATGCACAGCCTGGCGTCGTCAGGTTTTCCTGACCCTGCGATGCGGGGTCTCCCGATGGAGCCCGGCGGCCCCGCTGCATAAATTTCGGGGTGTCGCAGTCTGCGTGTCGCAGCCTGTGCGACGGCACCCCACCAGACTTTCCGCACCGCAACCACTGACGAGGATTTCAACGATGGACGACAACAAGAAGCGCGCCTTGGCCGCAGCTCTGGGCCAGATCGACAAGCAGTTCGGCAAGGGCTCGGTCATGCGCATGGGCGACCGCCCGGTCGAGGCGATCGAAGCGATCGGCACCGGCTCGCTCATGCTCGATATCGCCCTGGGCATCGGTGGCCTGCCCAAGGGCCGCGTGGTCGAGATCTACGGGCCGGAGTCTTCCGGCAAGACCACGCTCACCCTGCAGACCATCGCCGAATGCCAGAAGGCCGGCGGCACCGCCGCCTTCATCGACGCCGAACACGCGCTCGATCCGATCTACGCCCAGAAGCTCGGCGTCAACGTCGACGAGCTGCTGCTCTCGCAGCCCGACACCGGCGAGCAGGCGCTTGAGATCGCCGACATGCTGGTCCGCTCCAACGCGGTCGACATCGTGGTGATCGACTCGGTGGCCGCGCTCACGCCGAAGGCCGAAATCGAGGGCGAGATGGGTGACCAGCTGCCCGGCCTGCAGGCGCGCCTGATGAGCCAGGCCCTGCGCAAGCTCACCGGCAACATCAAGCGCAGCAACTGCCTGGTGGTGTTCATCAACCAGCTGCGCATGAAGATCGGCGTGATGATGCCCGGCCAGAGCCCGGAAACCACCACCGGCGGCAACGCGCTGAAGTTCTACGCCTCGGTGCGCCTGGACATCCGCCGCATCGGCGCGATCAAGAAGGGCGACGAGATCATCGGCAACCAGACCAAGATCAAGGTGGTCAAGAACAAGCTGGCGCCTCCGTTCAAGCAGGTTGTCACCGAAATCCTCTACGGCGAGGGCATCAGCCGCGAAGGCGAGCTCATCGACATGGGCGTGGAGGCCAAGCTGGTCGAGAAATCCGGCGCCTGGTACAGCTACGACGGCGAGCGCATCGGCCAGGGCAAGGAAAATGCCCGCCAGTACCTCAAGGAACGCCCCGCCGTTGCGGTCAAGCTGGAGTCCATGCTGCGCGCCCAGTTCGTGCCCCAGGACGCTGCCCGCGATGAGGCCAACGAGGAGGAAGACCAGGAGGCCTGAGTCTTTCCGGAGCGGGCTTCTTCTCGATCTGAAGCCCGCTGCTGCTGACGGCAGCACATCTGACGGCATCCCATCCGGCACGACGTGGGTGAGGGTCGGCATCGGAACTTCGCGGCCCTGCCGACCTGTCGCCCGGATGCATCGCCTGCTTCGTCAGGCCGTGGTGGCTGTTCCCTCACCAGCATGCCAAGCACGCGGTACGCCCCATTACGCAACACGCGACATGCGCAACACGCTTCATCCCGAATCGCATCCGGTCATGCGGGGGCGGGCCTGACTACCTCGTCAGTGGAGGGCCCGCCCCCGTATGCCGACCACCCGCTGCACCACCGAGGCATGCTTTTCTTCCAGCAGGCAAGTCGGTGTGCGTCGACCGCGCGCGGTGTACAGCGCGCGACGTCGATCGCCTGCGGCGCGCGGACAGCCGGCATCTGAATATCTGCAGATCGACGCGTCATGGATGTCGCGTCCGCACCGCCAGGGCCCCAAACCTGGCGTGGCACGTGCGGCACCGCTCGCCGGTGGGGTCGCATGCCGAGGGGCGTCGAAGGAATGCGCCCTTCGGTCTTTTCATGGCCGTCGCAGGCGCCCACTGCGCGCTCGACGGTCGGAATTGACGTTTAGAATCGGCGGACGACCGTGTTGCCAGGGCCGTCCGCCATGCCTCCAGCCTCTCCCTTCGACCCGCCTTCCGGTATCCCTGCCGGACGCGATCCGGGCCATCGCCGTGGCGATGCGCCTGCCGAGGGCACAGACACCTTGCCGCTGTTTCCGCTGACGGGCGTGCTTGTTCCGGGGGCGCCGCTGTCGCTGCGTGTGTTCGAGGTGCGCTATCTCGATCTCGTGCGCGAATGTGGGCGCAGCGGAAGCGGTTTTGGAATCTGCCTGATTCTCGAAGGCCAGGAGGTGGGCGCGCCTGCAGTGCCTGCCATGGTGGGCACCGAAGCGCGCATCGAGGATTTCGACACCACTGCAGACGGCTTGCTGTCGCTGCGCGTGCGCGGGCATCGCAGGTTCCGCCTGCGCTCCACCCAGGTCCGCGAGAACGGGCTGATCGTCGGTGGCGTTGCGTGGTGCGCACCCGATCCGGACGACGAACTCCGCCCTGAGCACGCCGTGCTCGGTCTGGTGGTACGCAAGTTGCTGGACGAATTCGGTGGCGAACATGCGCAGGCACCGACCCGGCTGCTCGACGATGCGGCCTGGATCGGCTGGCGGCTGAGCGAGCTGCTGCCGCTGTCCGCCCGGCAACGTCTGCAGCTGCTGGATCTCGACGATCCGCATGCGCGCCTGGATCTGTTGATCCAGTTCATGTCCTGAATCTCGGCCAGGAGGCCTCTGAGCCATTCGGAGCCCGTGCGCGCCCAGACCGCGCGTTCGCGAATCGATCGCGCAAGCGATTGACCTGACGGGAGCGGACTCAGGCCAGGCACGCCCCGCAGATCGGGTCAGTCGCCGTCCTGTGCCGGCATCAGGATGCGCAGGGTCGGGGTTCCCGTGTCCGGATGGGGCGAGAGCCGTGTCGGCAGCGGCGCGAAGGCCTCCGCCAATGCATCCAGCGCGGCATGACCATCCACCGAGGCCGCATCGGCTTCACGCGCTGGCGTCCGTGCCATCTGCTTCTCGGGCACCCACAGGCCCAGGATCGGCAGTGGCCTGCGGTAGTGCAGGGTTTGCGCAGTGCCCACCCACAAGCGTTCGCCGTTTTCGCGCACAGCCGAAGCCGGCCAGAGCCGGATCGTCAGCGTGGTCAGGGGTGTCGCTCCTGGCCGCCGCATGAGCAGCCGTTCCGCGCGTGCATCCAGGGCTGCCGGCAACACAGGCTGGCTCTGCGGGGCACGCCCGCTGTCGAGCAGGCGAAGGGCGTCGGTCCAGCCGGCTTCCGGCTGCACGCGCCAGCCTGCGGACTCCAGCTGCCGCTGGAATTGCGCAGGGTCGCCAGCGAGCTGGACGTTGAGCGGCCACAGGCCGTTGGTGTCGATGCGGTCGTGATGCCCCGGAAGTCTCGCCCAGTCCTCGTCCCACCAGGCGGTCGTGGTCAGCACGCGGTCCGGCAGCATCGCCTGCGAACGGGTCAGCTGCGGCTCGACCGCGCGCGGCAGATGCCACAGGGCGGCCACCGCGAATGCGCCGTAGAAGAGGAAGGCGAGCGGGCGCATCCAGAAATTGCGCCGCAGATGCCGCCGGTAGGCGATGCCGAGCACCAGCAGCCAGGCCACGCCGAACAGTGCCCCGCCGACGATGTCGCTCAGCCAATGCGCGCCGAAGTACAGCCGCGCAAACCCCAGCAGCGCTACGCCCAGGCCCGCCACCATGTAGGGCCACACCCGCTGCCTGCCGGGAAGTTCGCGTGCGATCAGGACCGCGAAGAAGCCGAAGACGATGGTGAACAGAGTGACTTCCATCGCCGGGAACCCGAAACCGGGCGCGGCATCCGCAGGCCGCGGCATGTCGATGGCCAGCCCGAGGAAGGTGCTGAACAACAGCCCGAAGGCCGCCGCCGCGAGCCAATGGATCGCGGCCGAATGGCAGCGCCGCCAGAGCAGCCAGCCCAGGCCCGCGAGCATGGCCGGCAGCAGCACCTGCAGATCGCCCAGCGCCGCCAGCGCCGCCAGCGGACGGTCCGCCAGCGGTGTGCGCAATTCGATCATCGTGCGGTGTACGGCATGGTCGACGGCGAGCGAGCCGCCGCCCGCGAGCACCGCGGTGAGCAGGGCGAACCAGCCCCAGCCGATCGCGAGCAGGCAGACCGCCAGCACCGCGAGCGCGGGGGATTCCGGCCGATGCGGCTGTACCAGCGAGGCGGCGTGGCGGCCCAGACGCGGATGTTGCCGGGTCCAGACCAGCGCCCGCGCGAGCAGGCGGTCGGCATGTGCCGCGAACCAGCGATAGGTGTACAGCACGCTCGCCCAGATCAGCGCCAGCACCAGGAACAGGGCCAGCAGGACCAGCGCCAGCCGGTCCGCGACCGCGGCCACCGCGTCATAGGAGGTCCCGAAGATCCAGCCCGGCGCCAGGAAGACCGCGGCCCAGCTCAGCGCGGCGAAGATGCTGGCCGGCGCATAGCGCTTGAACGGCATGTGCAGCATGCCGGCGACCGCGGGCACGAACGGCCGCACAGCGCCGACGAAACGCGCGATCACGATGCCCTTGAGCCCATGCCGGCGGAACAACTGCTCGCCACGGTCGAGCAACTGCGGATAGCGGGCGAACGGCCACCGCTGCCGCAGCGCCGGCCCCCAGCGCAGGCCGACCCAGTAGCTCAGCGCATCGCCGAGGAACGCGCCCGCCGCCGCGCAGAGCAGGGCGTAGGGCCCGTCCACGTGGCCCAGGCCGATCAGCGTGCCCACCGCGAACAGCAGCGGCAGTGCCGGCACCACGATGCCGAGCACGATCAGCGCATCGCAGAACGCGATCAGGAAAATCAGCGCGCCCGCCGCCTGCGGGTGCGCACCGATCCAGGCGACCATGGAATCCAGCCAGGCATTCTGCATCCGCCCATTATGACAGCGGCCTGTGTCGCCATGCCTGTGCGATGGAACGCGCAGAGCCCGCGCGCGAGCCCCCCCGAGCCTGCGCGGATCCGGCCCGCGCAGGCTCGGTCGCGCGCGACACCCGCGGCGGCCGGGCAGGACGACCGTCTACAATCCGTGGATGTCTGCCTCTTCTTCTCCCGAACGGCCTGCCCGGACAACTGCCGAGCCCGCTTCCGACCTTGCGGTCGGCGCGTCGCATCCGGCTGTGCCCAGTGAGCCGGGCGAGCCGGGCGAGTCGGGGGAAATCGCCGCACTCAAGGCCGACAGTTTCGGACGCATCGCACTGATGCGGGGGGAGCAGGGGGAGCTGTTCGTCCGCCGCGATCTGGCCCATGTCCCGCTCTGGCTGCGCCTGCCGGCCTGGTGGCTGGCCCGGCGCGAGGCCCGCGGGCTGCGGCAGGTCCTGGGCGCGGAAGCCGTGCCGCAGCTGCTGCGCTGGGACGGCCGCCGCCTGGACCGCAGCTATCTGGACGGCGCCGCGATGTACCAGCGCCCGCCGCGCGGCGATCTGGCCTACTTCCGTCTCGCCCGGCGCCGCCTGCAGGCGCTGCACCGGCGCGGCCTGGCGCACAACGACCTGGCCAAGGAAGCGAACTGGCTGGTGCTGGCCGACGGAACGCCAGCCATCATCGATTTCCAGCTGGCCGTGCGCGGGCGCCCGCGTGCGCGCTGGATGCGCCTGCTCGCGCGCGAGGATCTGCGTCATCTGCTCAAGCACAAACGCACCTACTGCCCCGACGCCATCACGCCGGTCGAGCGCCGCCTGCTCAAGCGCACCTCGTGGGTGCGCGAGCTGTGGTTCGCCACCGGCAAACCGGTCTACCGCTTCGTCACCCGCCGGGTGTTGAAGTGGGAAGACAACGAAGGGCAGGGGCCCAAGCCCTGATTCCGTACACCCGTTCCGCTCGCGCCGACTGTCGGCCGCGACCCGTCGAAGAGAGATCGCCATGACCACCCTGTCCGGCAAGACCCTGTTCATCACCGGCGCCTCGCGCGGCATCGGCCTGGCCATCGCCCTGCGCGCGGCGCGCGACGGCGCGAATGTCGCCATCGCCGCCAAGTCCGCGGTGCCCAATCCCAAGCTGCCGGGCACCATCCACACCGCGGCAGCGGCGGTGGAAGCGGCCGGCGGCCGCGCACTGGCGTTGAAATGCGACATCCGCGACGAGGACGAGGTGCGCGCGGCCGTCGCGGCCACGGTCGACACCTTCGGCGGCATCGATATCCTGGTCAACAACGCCAGCGCCATCTGGCTGCGCGGCGCGCTGGACACGCCGATGAAGCGCTTCGACCTGATGCAGCAGGTCAACGCACGCGGCAGCTTCCTGTGCGCGCAGGCCTGTCTGCCGCATCTGCTGCAGGCGCCGAATCCGCACATCCTCACCCTCGCGCCGCCGCCATCGCTCGATCCGAAATGGTGGGGGCCGCATACCGGCTACACGCTGGCGAAGATGGGCATGAGCTTCGTCACCCTGGGCCTGGCTGCCGAGTTCGGCCCGCAGGGCGTGGCGGTGAACGCGCTGTGGCCGCGCACGGTGATCGCCACCGACGCCATCAACATGATCCCGGGGGTCGAAGCCGCCGGCTGCCGCCACCCCGAGATCATGGCCGACGCCGCGCATGCGGTGCTGGTGCGGGAGGCGGCCGGGTTCCACGGACGGTTCCTGATCGACGACGAGGTGCTGGCCGAAGCCGGCGTCACCGATCTTGCCCGCTACGCCGTGGACCCCTCGCAGCCGCTGTTGCCAGATCTGTTCCTGTAGGTGGAACAGCCTCCGGGCCGGCTGTCGATCGTGGTCCGGAACACGTGCTCGTCTGCCTGCCTGCGACGCTCGCCGCACACTGTTGTCAGTGCCGAGGTGGTGCGATCCGAATCGCACTTATCAAAATCGCACCGATCACAATCGCACCGATCAGAGTCTTACCGATCAGAGTCTTACCGATCAGAGGCGCACCGATCAGAGGCCACCTGATCCGACTCGCACCGAGATGGTCACCCCTAGCCCGCCGGCAACAGGTCGGGGGCAAGCCTCTGCGAGGCTGCCGGACCCTCATCCGGCCCTGCGGGCCACCTTCTCCCAAGGGGAGAAGGAACGGCACAAAGGAACGGCACATGCGCATCGACGCTATTCCGGACAGCAGTGGGCGGCTATCCGGAGAACGGGGGCGCGCGGGCACACGCTCTTGGACGCCTGCGGCGCGATGGCCGCGCACATCCCGGGTCTCGCTGCGCTCGACCCGGGGGATGGCCTCCGTGGGGCTTGCGTGGTCAATCGTCCGAGGGCCTCCCTCGCGATTCGAAGGCGACGTGCGGACTCAGAGCGTCTGCGCCAGGGCCAGAGCCTTCTCGATCTTCTGGTCGTTGGGGGTCTTGAGGTCCGAAAAGTTGATCTGGACTTCGCTCTGTCCCTTGACGAAGAACAGCGAGGCGATCCCGGTGTTGGTGGTGGCGTAGGCGTTCGCGCCGAGCGCCGGCATGGCCTTGTACCCGGTCGCGGCAACCGCGGTTTCGTGGCGACGGGCCAGATTGGACTGCGCCTTCTCCTCAGACACCGAGGTGCCCACGAAAATGTCCAGGGTGTGGGTGGGGGTGTCCTTGGCGAATTCGATCGTGCCCACGCCGGCCCAGTAGGTGCAGCGTGAATCCCAGACGTAGCCGCTCATCTGCGGGTCGAGCTTCTGGTGAATCTCGAAGCTGAGGTCGGGGAAAACGGTCTTGATCTTCTCCTGGGTCAGCCAGGCGCAGGCGTCGACCGGTGTGGTCGCCTTCAACTGCTCGAACTCGGCATCGGCGCTGACCGGCGCGGCTGCTGGGGGCGCCGCGTCGGCGGAGGACGCGCTCGGCGCGGCGCTCGTATCGCCGCCCTCGGCCGGGGCGGGGGCGCCGCGGTCGCAGCCGGCCAGGGCCGCGATCAGAGCCAGACACAGACAAGGGGCCAACGCGGGGTGCGTGCGGTTCATGCGATCTCCTGAGCGCGGAAAAGACTGGGATAGGGCGGAGCAGGGCGGCATGCGGGCCTGCCTGCATGCCTGCCGATCCGCTTCGATAGACGGAAAACCCGGTGAAATCCGGAAAGCGTCAGCGGAGTATCGAAGTGGCGGAGTGCCGGAGTGCCGGAGTGCCGGAGGCCGGCCCGGCATCCGCAGGGCCGGACGCGTTCCTGAACCGCTGGCGACGCACGTCCCGCGGGCGAAGCGGCTCAGTGCCGGCGAATCAGTGCCGGCGGACCAGCACCACGGTGATGTTGTCCGACCCGCCGCCATCGAGTGCGGCCGCCACCAGCCCGTCCACGCATTCCTGCGCGCTGCATTCGGTGTGGCCCAGCACCTGGGAGATGTTGCCGTCGTCCACTTCCTCGGTCAGGCCATCGCTGCACAGCAGCAGCTGCATGCCGGGCTTGAGCTCGCCCGCCAGGGTTTCGACGTTGAGGTTCTGCGGGTCGGTCACGCCGAGCGCCTGGGTGACCACGTTGCGCTGCGGGTGGGTGCGGGCCTGATCGACGGTGATCGCGCCCTGCTGGATGAGTTCCTGCACGTAGCTGTGGTCCTGCGAGAGCTGGGCCAGCTGTCCGTCGCGCCACAGGTAGGCCCGGCTGTCGCCGACCCAGGCCACCTCGAAGCGATTGCCGGACACGCGCAGGGCGACCACGGTGGTGCCCATCGGCAGGGCGTCGCTGCGCTGGCGCGAGGCGCGGATGATCTCTTCGTCGGCGGTGCGGATGGCCTGGGCCAGACTGCTGCCCTGGCGGATCTCGCGGACCACGGTCTCGCGGGCGAGGGCGCTGGCGACCTCGCCGTATTCGTGCCCGCCCATGCCGTCGGCCACCAGCCACAGGCCCAGCTCGCTGTCCCCGTAGTAGGTGTCCTCGTTGAGCTCCCGGCGCAGACCGGTGTGCGTGAGATGGCCGAATTCGATCATGCGTGGGCGCAGTGGTGGTGAGGAGTCAGCCATGATTGGAGGGGTGAACGGATTTCACGGCGGCGACCGGACGTGGCGGGTGCGTGCACAGGTCTCAATACGCCCGTTCGGACAGCCGTGTGCGGCCATCCGGGCCGATGCGGACCTCGATCCAGCGCCCGTAGCTGTGGTCGTCCATCGGCGCGACCGGGCAGGCGCAGAGCGCAGCCGCGATGGCCGGGACGGTATTGCTGTGGCCGACCACCAGCACGGTGCCGTCCGGGTGCGTCGCACGCAGCTCTGCAGCCAGGGCCTCGGCGGGCCGGGCGGCGTCGTAGCTGCGCACGGTCAGGCCATGCAGGGCGGCGACGGGCGCCGCGGTCGCCCGGGTGCGACGGTATGCGGTGGTGTAGACCGCCTGCAGCGGCGCCTCGCGCAGGGCCTCGGCGATGCGGCCGGCGCGCGCCCGGCCGGCATCGTTCAGATCGGGGTCGCGGGTGCCGTCGTCGGCCTTTTCGGCATGGCGCAGGACGATGAACACGGCCGCATCCGCGGCTGCGGGTTCTGCGGGTTCTGTCTGCGCCGGTACGGGCGTCGCATGCCTGCACCCCGTGAGCGACGCTGCCGCGAACAGGACCGTCATCAGCACCAGACCGGCACGCAGCCTTCGGGGCCGGACACAGGAGTCCGCCCAGGAGTCCGCACAGGAGTCCGCCCTGCGACCTGTCCGCCTCACCGCCCACCCCCCGGCTGCAGCGTCGCGATCATGCCCCGCGCCGCCTGGAAGCGCTGCGCCGGTTCGGGCAGGTCGAGCGTGATCCGCAGCTTGTCCGGGCCGTCCATGCGGTAGTGCTTCGGCTGGCCCTGGATCATCCGGATCACCGACATCGGGTCCACATTGGGTTTCTCCACGAACTGCAGGCGCCCGCCCTCGGCGCCCAGCTGCAGCTTGCGGATGCCCAGGGCCTCGGCTTCCAGGCGCAGTTCGGCCGTGGCGAACAGATGCTTCACCGGGTCGGGCAGCAGGCCGAAGCGGTCGATCATCTCCACCTGCAGCTCGCGCAGGGCGTCGGGCGTGCGTGCGCTGCTGATCCGCTTGTACAGGGTCAGGCGCGCGTGCACGTCGGGCAGGTAGTCGTCGGGGATCAGCGCAGGCACGCCCAGATCGACCTCGGCGCCGCGATGCTCCAGATCGACATCCTCCAGGCCCACGCCCGGCAGTTTGCCCTGCTTGATGCTGCGCACCGCGCGCTCCAGCAGCTCGGTGTACAGCGAGAAGCCCACCTCGGCCATCTGCCCGCTCTGGTCCTCGCCCAGCAGCTCGCCGGCACCGCGGATTTCCAGGTCGTGGGTGGCCAGGGTGAAGCCTGCGCCCAGCTCATCCATCGAGGCGATGGCATCCAGGCGCTTGCGCGCATCCGCGGTGATGTTGCGGTTGTCCGGCACCACCAGATAGGCGTAAGCGCGGTGGTGCGAACGGCCGACGCGACCGCGCAACTGGTGCAACTGCGCCAGGCCGAACTTGTCGGCGCGGTTGATCACGATGGTGTTGGCGTTGGGGATGTCGATACCGGATTCGATGATGGTGGTCGACAGCAGCACGTTGAAGCGCTGTTTGTGGAAGTCCAGCATCACCTTTTCCAGCTCGCGCTCGGGCATCTGGCCGTGGGCGATGCCGATCCGCGCCTCGGGCACGAGCGTCTGCAGCTCGCGCTGCATACGGCCGATGCTCTCCACGTCGTTGTGCAGGAAATACACCTGCCCGCCGCGCGCCAGCTCGCGCTGGAAGGCCTCGCGCAGCTGCGCGTCGTCCCAGGGCACCACGAAGGTCTGCACCGCGATGCGGTTGGCCGGCGCCGTCGCAATGATCGACAGATCGCGCAGCCCGGCCATCGCCATGTTCAGCGTGCGCGGGATGGGCGTGGCGGTGAGGGTGAGCAGATGCACGTTGGCGCGCAGCGCCTTCAGTGCTTCCTTCTGGCGCACGCCGAAGCGCTGCTCCTCGTCGACGATCACCAGGCCCAGGTCCTTGAACTTCACGTCCGACTGCAGCAGGCGGTGGGTGCCGACGATCACGTCGATGGTGCCCTCGGCCACCTTGGCGAGTTCGGCCTTGATCTCCTTGGTGCTCTTGAAGCGCGAGAGCACCTCCACCTTGAGCGGCCAGTCGGCGAAGCGGTCGCGGAAATTGCGGTAGTGCTGCTCGGCGAGCAGGGTGGTCGGCACCAGCACCGCGACCTGCTTGCCGGACATCGCTGCGGCGAAGGCCGCGCGCACCGCCACCTCGGTCTTGCCGAAGCCTACGTCGCCGCAGACCACGCGATCCATCGGCCGGCTGTCGGCGACATCGCGCAGCACCGCCTCGATCGAGGCCAGCTGGTCGGGCGTCTCCTCGAACGGGAACCCCGCGGCGAATTGTTCGTACAGCGCGCGGTCCAGCGGCAGCGACAGCCCGGCGCGGGCCTGGCGTTTGGCCTGGATCTCCAGCAGCTCGGCGGCCACGTCGCGCACTTTCTCGGCGGCCTTCTTCTTCGCCTTGGTCCAGGCCTCGCCGCCGAGCGAGTGCAGCGGCGCGGTCTCCGGCGAGGCGCCGGAATAGCGGCTGACCAGGTGCAGCTGCACCACCGGCACGTACAGCCGGTCGCCCTTGGCGTATTCGATATCGAGGTATTCGCCGGTCTGCCCGCCGGCCGACAGGGTGATCAGCCCGCGGTAGCGGCCGACGCCGTGGTCCTCGTGCACCACCGGCGCGCCTTCGGCCAGCTCGCCGAGATCGCGGATGATCGCTTCCGGCTCGCGCCCCGCACGCTTGCGTCGACGCGGCTGCGCGGCGCGTTCGGGGTAGAACTGGCGCTCGGTGAGGAAGACGAGCGGGCCGGGCCCGGCGTGGTCGGCATCGAGTGCGAAGCCGTCCTCCAGCCCTGCGACCGCAATCGCGAAACGCGGCGGGTCGCTATGCTGCAGCAGGCCGATCCCCGCGGGCAGCACCGCAGGCGTGAGATCGGCGGCGCGCAGGATATCCAGCAGGGCCTCGCGGCGGCCGGCGGAGTCGGCCGCGATCAGCACCCGGCCCGGATAGCTGCCGAGGAAGGACTTCAGCGCCGCCGCCGGCTCGGCATCGCGCACGATCAACGGCAGCTCCGGCGCCGGCTGGGTGCCCGTAGGCAGGGACTCGGCGCGGCGCGGGTGGCTCTCGCCGCAGACTTCGATGCGCGCGTCGCGGTTGAGGCGCTCGCGCAGCGCGTCCGGCGAAAGGTACAGCTCGGCCGGCGGCAACAGCGGACGCTCGATGTCGTGCCGACGCTGTTCGTAGCGGTCCTCGACGCTGCGCCAGAACTGCTCGCCGGCTTCCAGCGCGCCTTCGCACAGCAGCGGCAGCGCGTCGGCGGCGAGGTAGTCGAACAGGGTGGCGGTGCCGTCCTTGCCGCGCTCGTTGAAAAAGAGCGGCAGATAGTATTCGACGCCCGCCGGGGCGACGCCGGCCTTCAGATCCTGGTACAGCGGGCTGCGCCGGGTGTCGATGTCGAAGCGGTCGCGCAGTGCGTCCAGCGCGCGCTCCAGCGCCGCGCCTTCCAGCGGCACTTCGCGGCCGGGCAGCAGCTGCACCGACTGATATTTCTCCAGCGAACGCTGGCTGTCGGGGTCGAAGGCGCGGATCGAATCGATCTCGTCGTCCAGCAGCTCGATGCGATACGGCTCGTCCGCACCCATCGGGTAGACATCGAGCAGTCCGCCGCGCACCGCGAAATCGCCCGGGTCCAGCACCTGCGGCACATTGCGATAGCCGGCCGCTTCGAGCCGGCGTTTTTCATCGTCGAGATCGAGCCGGCGGCCCACCGCCACGTCGAAACTGCCGCCGATCACGTGCGACAGCGGCGCGAGGCGCTGCATCAGGGTCTGTATCGGCGCGACCACGATCCCGCGCTTGAGCGTGGGCAGGCGATGCAGTGCGGCCAGTCGCTGCGAGACGATGTCCGGATGCGGGCTGAAACGGTCGTAGGGCAGGGTTTCCCAGTCGGGGAAGGGCACCACCGGCAGCGCGGCGTCCTCGCCGAGCAGCGCGCGCAGGTCGTGCTCGATCTGGTGCGCGGCGTGGTTGTCGCGGGCCACCACCAGCAGCGGCCCGGCATGGGCCTCGGCCGCGCGCGCGGTCGCCCACGCGAGCGCGCTCAGGTTCGCGGGCGCACGCCACCACGCGCGGGACTGGCCGGAGCGGGGCAGCAGGGAGGGAGCGGAACGGGACGGGGAAGCGGGCACGGAGTCGCGGGCGGCCGGGCGGCAATGGGGCGACAAGGGTAGCCGCAGGCCCCGGCTGCGTCATCCCGCGGGACTGCACCTCAGCGTCGCGTGGGCCTGCGACCTGGTGCGTGCGCGGGGAGGGCGGGCTGTGGCCGCGGGGATGGGGAGAGCCTGAGATCGGGCTGCGGACCGCTGGGTCCGCGATGCGGCGACTCGATACGGACGCGCCAGCGCGGACCGCGCGCTACAGCACAGTAGAGCCGAGGGCCCGGGCGCGACGTTCGGCGTCGGTGTCCGCGATCAGCTCCGGGCCGCAGACATCCGGGCCTGCGGTACACGGGTCGAGATCCAGCACCACGCGGGCCAGGCCCGGGGTTTCGGCGTGCTCGCGCCGGAAGCCCAGCGACTTGGCCAGGGTCAACATGGCGTCGTTGTGTTCGAGCACATCGCCGTAGATCCGCTGCAACTGCTTGCGCCGCGCCCAGCGCACCAGGCGCAGCATCAGCTGACGCCCCAGGCCCATGCCGGAAATGTAGTGACTGACCAGGATCGCGAACTCGGCGTGGCGACGCCCGTCCTCGCGCGGCGGGTCGATCGCGATCCGGGCCACGGCGCCCACCAGCGCCTCGCCCGGCGGCAGCGGTTCGGCGGCGACCAGCGCGAATTCGTTTTCAGGATTGGGGCGGGTCAATCGATCCGCCATCTCGGGCGACAATTCCTTGATCGCATACAGGAAGCGTTGGCGCACTTCCTCGGGGCGCAGCAGCGTGAAGCCGGCGCGGAGCGGCTCGGCATCCAGCGGATGGATCGGGCGCAGCAAAAGCTCGCGGCCATTGGCGAGCCGGGTGAGTTCATGCCAGGGCGGGAGACGGTTGCGCTTGGCCATCCGCCCATGCTCGCATGGGCAGCCGGGCGACAGCGTGAACGCTCCCTGAGGTGCGGACCTGCGGGTCGGCCGGTCAGGCGGGCCCGCTGCTTAATGTGATGCCTGTCACACGCATCCATCGGTATTGGCATGGTGGCCGGCATCCGACAGCCGGCGAGGAGGTCACATGAACGTCGAAGCCCTGCGCGCGCTGTGCGCCGGCTGGCCCGCGGTCCATGAGGACGTGAAATGGGGCAATGACCTGGTCTTCACCGTGGGCGGGCGCATGTTCTGCGTGCTCGACCTGAGCGGGGGCGAGGCCGGACGACTGAGTTTCAAGGTCGATGCCGAACGGTTTCTCGAATACACCGATCGTCCCGGAGTGCTGCCCGCGCCCTATCTGGCCAGGGCGCACTGGATCAGCGTGGAGAGCGCCCAGGCAGGCGGTGGACGGGCATTGTCCGATCCGGCGCTCGCCGAAGCGATCCGCCACAGCTACGAGCTTGTGTTCGCCCGTCTGCCGAAGCGCCAGCAGCGGCAGATCCTGGGCGAGGCCTGAGCGCCTGTCGAAAACACGCCGTCAGCGGCGCCGTGCTCAGGCGGCCTTCGGCTTGCCTTTGCGCAATTTGCCGAGGAGGGTGAACACGGTCACCAGCACGATGCCGGTGGCGATGCCCACCGCGGCGTCGAACAACATCGACACCAGCCAGCCGAAGCCGCCCTGGAGGTAGGGCTCGACCCAGTGGTGCAGCGCCGGGATGCCGTGGGCGATGATGCTGCCGCCCACCAGGAACATCGCCGCGGTGCCGGCCACCGACAGGAACTTCATCAAATACGGGGCGCCGCGCAGGATCCACCCGCCCAGCCGGTGCTTGAAGCCGCTGGGGGCGCTGCGATGCAGGTGCAGGCCCAGATCGTCGAGCTTGACGATACCGCCGACCAGCCCGTACACGCCGATGGTCATGATCGCGGCGATCGACGTCAGCACCCCGACCTGCTCCACGAACGTCGCGGCGGCGACGGTGCCGAGCGTGATCACGATGATTTCCGCCGAGAGGATGAAGTCGGTGCGGATCGCGCCTTTGATCTTGTCTTTCTCGAAGGCGACCATGTCCACGGTCTCGTCCTTCACCGCCTGCACCAGCTCGACGTGATGTGCCTTGTCTTCTTCTTTGCGGTGCAGGAACTTGTGCGCCAGCTTTTCCACGCCTTCGTAGCAGAGGAAGCCGCCGCCCAGCATCAGCAGCGGCAGGATCAGCGGGATGTCGTAGCCCTTGCCGCGCAGCCAGGTTTCCAGCGCGCTGATCGCCAGCGCGGCCGGCACCAGGATCACCTTGTTGACCGCCGAGCCCTTGGCGACCGCCCAGACCACGGGCAGTTCGCGGTCGGCCTTCACCCCGGTGACCTGTTCGGCGTTGAGCGCCAGATCGTCGCCGAGCACGCCGGCGGTCTTCTTGGCGGCTACCTTGGTCATCACCGACACGTCGTCGAGCAGGGTGGCGATGTCGTCGATCAGTGCGAGCAGGCTGGAACCGGCCATGGCGATGGGTCAGGGGGAGGAGGCCGGCGATTCTCGCATACACACGGGTGTCGGGCGTCGCCCACCCGTTCGGAAAGCCCGGCAGGCGCGATGCTCACTCCGGCCGGCGGAGCCAGTCCAGCCGGACGGTGGCGCCCAAGGTTCCAGATCCGCCCTCCGGCGCGTCGCCCAGCGCTCCGCGCAGACTCTCGAGCGCCGGCTGCAGGCGGGCTTCGATCCGCCAGGGCGCATTGACCAGCAGCAGGCCGCTGCCATTCATCCGCAGCGGCGAGTCGTCCGGGCGCACCAGCAGCTCGCAGAGCAGCGCGGATTTCGCATCGAGCGCAGCGGCGGCGCGGTAGAAGGGCTGCAGCGCGCTGCGGCGCTTGATCGGATACCACAGCAGCCAGCAGGCCTGCGGCCAGCGCGTCAGGCCGCGGCGGATCGCGGCGAGCGCGGTGTCGAATTCGGCCAGCTGCGCCTCGTAGGGCGGGTCGATCAGCACCAGACCGCGGCCGATCCGGGCGCCGTCGGCCTTCGGTGGCAGCAGCGCATCGACCGCCGCGTAGCCGTCGCGTGCGTGCACGGCCACACGCGGGTCGTCGGCCAGCGCGCGGCGGAGCAGGGCGGCTTCCTCCGCGCGCAGTTCGCAGCAGGCGATGCGGTCCTGCGCGCGCAGCGCGTGCGCCAGCAGCCAGGGCGAGCCGGGGTAGGCGTCGGTGCCGTGCGCGGCGCGGCAGGCCGCGACCGCATCCAGATAGCGGGCCACCAGCGGGTCCGCGGGCGGAGCGGCCAGCAGTCGGGCGATGCCGTCCTGCGCTTCGCCGGTGCGTTCTGCCTCCTCGGCGCCGAGTGCGTAGACACCGGCCCCGGCGTGGGTGTCCAGCGCGAACATCGGCGCCGGCTTGGCGGCCAGCGCATCGCAGACCGCCAGCAGCACGACGTGCTTGAGCACATCGGCATGGTTGCCGGCGTGGAAGGCGTGACGGTAGTTCATGCGGCGGCGGTGCGGAGCGGCGAGGGTGGGCCATGGTAGTGGCTGGTCCGGGCAATTTCACCGCGGGCCTGCCTACAATGCCGGCGACGCCGACCTGTCCGGCGTATTCCGCGCGCCATCCCGCTTCCGCCATCCGCCATCACGCCTTCGCAACCGCCCCGTGCCCACCATCCTGATCGCCGAAGACGAATCCGCCATCGCCCAGACCGTGCTCTACGCGCTGCGCAGCGAGGGCTATGCGGCCGAGCACTGCCTGCTCGGCGGCGAGGTCGCGCCGCGGCTGCGCGCGGGCGGCGTGGATCTGGTGGTGCTGGACGTGGGCCTGCCCGATGTCAGCGGCTTCGATGTCTGCCGCGGGCTCCGCGCCTTCAGCGACGTGCCGGTGATCTTCCTGACCGCGCGCGACAGTGAGATCGACCGGGTGCTGGGTCTGGAACTCGGCGCGGACGACTACATGGTCAAGCCTTTCTCCCCGCGCGAACTCGTCGCCCGCGTGCGCGCGCGCCTGCGCAGGCAGGGCGACGCAGCAGTGCAGCAGCGGCGCTGGCAGCCGGCCGGCGCGTTCGAGATTGATCGCGAAGGCCACCGCGTGCGTTATCGCGGCCAGGCGCTGGATCTCACCCGCTACGAATACGGACTGGTGGAGGCGCTGCTGTCGCGTCCCGGCGCGGTGTTCAGTCGTGCGCAGCTGATGGACCGGGTGTGGGCCGATGCGCTGGAGAGCGGCGACCGCACCGTGGACACGCATATCAAGACCCTGCGCGGCAAACTGCGCGCGGCCGGCGATGGCGCCGAGGACGCGATCCGCACCCATCGCGGGCTGGGCTATTCGCTGGATGTGGGCGAGGCGTGAGCACCCTGTCTGCCGTCGTGCGGCTGCGCCGCGCCCCCGCTCACGTCCGCGCTCACGTCCGCGTGGTCCCGCTCAATGACGTGGCCCCGAGCACAGTCGTGACAACAGCGCCGAGCGCAGGCCGGAGCGGCCGATGAAGATCGGTCTGCGCATCCTGCTCGGCTACTTCGTGATCGTGGCGATCGCCGCGCTGCTGCTGGGGCGGGTGTTCCTGCAGCAGGTCAAGCCCGGCGTGCGCCAGGCGGTGGAAGACACGCTGGTCGACACCGCGCACCTGCTGGCCGAACAGGCGCGGGACGATCTGATCGCCGGGCGCATCGACGACGGCCGCTTCGCCGAACGCGTGCGTGCGCTGGTCGGGCGCGATGTCGACGCCACCATCTCGGGCTTCCGCAAGCGGCGCGTGGACATGCGCGTCTACGTCACCGACGCGAACGGCATCGTGGTGTTCGATTCGCAAGAGCGCGACGTGGGCAAGGACTATGCGCGCTGGAACGATGTCTATCTCACCCTGCGCGGCCAGTACGGCGCGCGTTCCACCCGCAGCGACCCGGAGGACGAGGGCAGCTCGGTGATGCACGTGGCCGCGCCCATCCTCGACCGCAGCCACACGCCGGCGCGCATCGTCGGCGTGCTCACCGTGGCCAAGCCCAACCAGACCTTCGCGCCGTTCATCGCGCGCAGCCAGAGCATCATCCTCAACTGGGGCTTCGTGCTGCTGGGCGCGGCGTTGCTGATCGGTCTGCTGGCGGCGTGGTGGCTGTCGCGGCAGCTCGGCGCACTGCGCCGCTACGCCGATGCGGTGACCGCCGGCGAGCGCGTGCAGCTGCCGCGCAGCGCCGGCGAGTTCGGCGACCTCGGCCGCGCTTTGGACACCATGCGCACCCGGCTGGAAGGCAAGCAATACGTCGAACAGTACGTCCACGCACTCACCCACGAACTGAAAAGCCCGCTGGCGGCGATCCGCGGCAGCGCCGAGCTGCTGGAACAGGACGCGGCCGGCGAGCACGGCGCGGCGCCGATGTCGGCCGAGGACCGCGCGCGCTTCGTCGCCACCATCCAGGCCCAGAGCGCGCGCATGGCCGAGATGATCGACAAGCTGCTGGCGCTGGCCGCGGTCGAGCACCGTCAGCGGCTGGAAGCGCCGCAGCGCCTGCATCCGATGACGCTCGCCGAGCAGGCGCTGGCGCACTGCGCCGCGCGCGCGGGCGAGCGCGGCATCGCGCTGCGTCTGGTGACCGATACGGACACGGGCGCGGACACGGACATCATTTCCGACGCCGACGCCGCCACCCCCACTGCATTTCCGGGCGTGCTCGGCGACGCCTTCCTGCTCCGCCAATCGCTCACCAACCTGATCGACAACGCACTGGATTTCGCGCCCGCCGGCAGTGCCGTCGAATTGGCCTTGCTCCGCCCGCCGCCGCTCGCGGATGCGCCTGAGCGGGTTCGCATCGAGGTCCGCGACCGTGGGCCGGGCGTGCCGGACTACGCGCTGTCGCGGGTATTCGAGCGTTTCTATTCGCTGCCGCGGCCGGGTGGCGGCAGCCGCAGCAGCGGCATCGGCCTGTGCTTCGTCGCCCAGGTCGCGGCCCTGCACGGCGGCGAGGCGGGTCTGGCCAATCGCGAGGGCGGCGGCGCGGTCGCGCATCTGGATCTGCCGCTGGCCTGAGAGCCTGTCGTGCCCGACGGGTTCGACTTCACTCCGGCTTCACACAGCCCCCATCCCTGCGCCTCGCCGCGGGCCGAGACTGCGGCCGTCCAACCAAGGAGACGGCCATGCGCCTCATTTTGAAGATCCTGATGGTGTTCGTGCTCACCATCGCCATCGTCATTCCGCTGATGATGATCCAGGGCACGATCAGCGAGCGGAAGTTCTATCGCAACGAGGCCATCGCCGCGGTGGCGCGCAGCAAGGCCGGAGTACAAGGCCTGTCCGGGCCGGTGTTGGTGGTGCCGTGGACCGAAACGGTCGAAGTGGAGGAAAAGAACAAGGACGGCGAGGTGGTGCGCAGGGTCAAGCGCGACGGCGAATCCGGGCAGTGGGTGTATTTCCCGGCCCAGCTCGACGTGCGCGGCAAGATCCAGCCCGAATTCCTGCTCCGCGGACTGCATCAGGTGCGGGTCTACGATGCCGATCTGAAGACCTCGGCTGCATTCCGTGTCGAAATTCCCGTCGACGCCAACCCCGAGCTGCCGCGCAAGTTCGGACAGCCCTGGCTGGTTTACGGCATCCGCGATGTGCGCGGCCTTGCCGGGCTGCCGAAACTCACCATCGATGGCATCGAGACCGGCCTGGAGCGCGGCCTCGGCAATCGCGATGCCAGCGGCGTGCATGCGCGCCTACCCATTCCGCGCGCAGGGCAGGTGCTGAGCCCGAAAGTCGAGTTCGCCTTCTCGCTCGAGGGCATGGAGTCGCTGGCGGTGGCGCCGCTGGGCGAGCGCAATACCGTGGTGATCGAATCCCCCTGGCCGCACCCGCAGTTCAACGGCGACTTCAGCCCGCGCAAGCGCGAAATCAGCGCCGACGGCTTCCGCGCCGAGTGGGAAGAGTCCGCGCTGGCCAGCAACGCGCAGGCGCAGTATCTGGCCGGACGCATCCTGCCGGCGGTGGAGGGCGATGCCGCGGCGTACAGCGGTGGGCGTTCCCCGGCGCAGGGCGAGTCCGAAGCCATCGGCGTGTCTCTGGTCGAGCCGGTCAACGTGTATTCGATGGCCGACCGCGCCACCAAGTACGGCATCCTGTTCGTGCTGCTGACCTTCGTCGGCTTCTTCATGTTCGAAACCATCAAGCGGCTGCGTATCCACCCGATCCAGTACGGCCTGGTCGGGCTGGCGCTGGCGATCTTCTTCCTGCTGCTGGTCGCGCTGTCCGAGCATATCGATTTCGGCGTCTCGTACCTCAGCGCGAGCGTGGCCTGCATCGGCCTGCTCGGCTACTACGTGAGCCATGTACTGCACTCGTGGTGGCGCGGGCTCGGCTTCGCGGCCATGCTCGGCACTCTCTACGCGGCGCTGTATGGATTGCTGATCTCCGAAGACGCCGCCATGGTGCTGGGTGCCGGTCTGCTGTTCCTGGTGCTGGCCGCGATCATGGTGGTAACCCGCAAGGTGGACTGGTATGCGGTGGGCGCCTACATGAGCGAGCCCCCGGCCCGACGCAGCGGTCCCCAGCCGCCGCCGATGCCGCCGATGCCGCCGCCGGCCCAGCCGACCGCTCCGGCCCAGCCGATGCCGGCCTGAACCTTCCGCGCGACGCCTTCGAGGTCGCAGCCCCCGACGCCGCAGGCCCTGCCTGCGGCGTCGTCGTTGGCCTTCACCCGCCGCGCATGGCCAGGCGGGGATAGAATTCCGCGATGTCCAGCCCTTCACCCGATATCCGCAGCGTGACCGGCCGCGCGCTGGAGGCGCATCTCGACGCCGTCGCCGCGCTGCGCATCGCCGTGTTCCGCGACTGGCCGTATCTCTACGACGGCGATGTCGATTACGAGCGCGACTATCTGGCCGCCTACGCGGCGTCCGCCGACAGCATCTGCGTGCTGGCCTTCGACGGCGAGCGCATCGTCGGCGCGTCCACCGGCCTGCCGCTGGCCGACGACACCGCGGCGTTTCGCGCACCGTTCGAGACGGCCGGCATCGACCCGGCGCGGGTGTTCTATTTCGGCGAATCGGTACTGCTGCCCGAGTATCGCGGCCACGGACTCGGCCATGTCTTCTTCGACCGGCGCGAAGCGCATGCGCGGGCGCTGGGGCGCTTCGATATCACCGCCTTCTGCGCAGTGGACCGCGATCCGGACGACCCGCGACGCCCGCGCGGGCACCGCGAATTGCACGCGTTCTGGCGTGGCCGCGGCTACGCGCAGCAGCCGGGCATGACGATGCGCCTGGACTGGAAGGAACTGGGCCACGATGCGGAGTCCTCGCACGCGCTCACCTTCTGGACGCGGCACTGGCTGGCGGCGGAGGCTGGGGCATGAAGATCGCGGTGGCGCGCTACCCCGTCGATGCGCCCGGCAGCTTCGCCGCGTTCGCCGACAAACAACGCGGCTGGCTGTATCAGGCCGCCGCCGACGGCGCATCGCTCGCGGTGTTGCCGGAATATCTGGCGCTGGAATTGGCGGCCGGATTGGATGCCGGGACCCGCGCCGATACGGTGGCCTCCTTCGCTGCGCTGCAGCGTCTGCGCGCCGACTGGCTGGCGCTGTTCGCGCGCCTCGCGCGCGAGACGCGGATGCATGTGCAGGCCGGCACTTTCCTGCACGGGGTGGGCGGTGGCCGCTATCGCAATCGCGCCGATCTGTTCGCCCCGAACGGCGGCTACGGCTGGCAGGACAAGCTGCAGCTGACCGGCTTCGAGAAGAAGACCGGCGTGATCGAAGGCGGCGACACGCTGCGGGTGTTCGAGATCGCAGGCGTCCGTGCCGGCATCGCGGTGTGTTACGACAGCGAATTCCCGCTGCCGGTGCGCGCGCAGGTGGAGGCCGGCGCACAGCTGATCCTGGTGCCCAGCTGTACCGACACCGCGGCCGGCGCCACCCGCGTGCGCGTGGGCTGCCTGGCGCGTGCGCTGGAGAACCGCTGCTTCGTCGCCCAGGCAGTGACCGCGGGCGAGGCGCCGTGGAGCCCGGTGCTGGACATCAACACCGGCGAGGCGGCGGTATACGCGCCGATGGATGTCGGCTTCCCCGACGATGGCGTGCTGGCCGCCACGCATGCACCGGGCTGGGCCTATGCTGAGATCGACATCGCGCAGCTGGAGGCCTCGCGCGAGTCGGCGCAGGTGGCCAACGACCGCGACTGGCGCGGGCAGCTCGCGCCGGGCCTCGCCGCTGCGCGTGTACAGGCCCTCGTCGCGCCTGGTCCGGGCAGGCGGTCTTCACAGGTGAAATCGGACTGATCCGCCATCCGCGGCCGATGCCCGGCCGCCCTCTGGTGCGTGTTCAGGCCGGCAGCAGCCGGTCGAAGCCGAGGCAGGATGCCCAGGCGAGCGCAGCGCCGATGCCGGTCGCCGCGATCACGTCGCTGGGGTAGTGCAGGCCAAGAACCACTCGCGACACCGCCACGCTCGCGGCGAAGGGCAGCAACAGCCAGGCCAGCGCGGGTGCGTGCGCGAGCGCGACGGCAGTGAACGCCACCGCGTGCAGGGTGTGGCCCGACGGGAAGCTGAATTCGTCCAACGGCGCGACCCGTGCACGGATGCGGGCATCCGCAGCGCAGGGACGCGGGCGACGGGTCCAGCGCTTGAGCCCCTTGTACAGCGTCAGCGCAGCCACACCGGTGACCGCCAGATGCGCCGCCACGCCCACGCCCCAGGCCTCGCGTCCCCGCAACAGTCCGGCCAGCACGAAGCCCGCCATCAGCAGGTACCAGAACACCCCGTCGCCGAGGCGGCTGACCGTCGCGAAATACGCATGCACCGCGTCGCGCTCGCACAGCGCATTGGCGCGCAAACACAGTCTGGCTTCATTCGCACCCAGGCGCTGGCGCAGGTTGGTGCTGCTCGGCATTGCGTTCGGCATCGCCTTCATCCGGGCGTCTCCCTCTGTGTGCGAGGCGTTGCAGGATCGCGTCGAAGTCCGCCGCGACCTGCGCCGGCGACAGGCCGAGTACGGCCTCGCGGGCGAGCAGGCGCATGCGACGACGCAGATCGGGGTCTTCGGCGATGTGACGCGCGGCCGAGATGAAGCGCGCGTCGGCGTCTGTGGTGTTGCCGCGGTCGGCGATGGCCGCGCCATGCACCCCGTCGCGCAGGTGCTCGTGCGCTGCGCCGTAGTCGAAAGCCACGGTCGGCACGCCGCTGGCGAGGGCTTCCAGGGTGACATTGCCGTAGGTCTCGCTGCGGCTGGGGAAGACGAACAGGTCGGCACTGGCGATATGCCGGGCCAGATCCTGGTCGCGGCGCACACCGCAAAAGACGAAGTCCGGATGCGCCGCAGCCAGGGCTTCGCGCTCGGGGCCGTCGCCCACCCAGACGAAACGCGCGTCAGGCCGCGCCTCGGCGATCGCGCGGTACGCGCGCACCGCGAGTTCGAGATTCTTTTCCGCCGCGATCCTGCCGACATGCAGCACCACCGGGGCATCGTCGTCGGCTCCCCAGGCCGCACGCAGCGCCGGGTCGCGTCGCGAGGGATGGAACAGCGTGCAGTCGACCGCGCGCGGGAGACGGACCACGCCTTCGAAGTCCAGGGCCTGCAGCGCGTCGCGCAGCTCGGTGGTCGGCACCAGGGTGGCCTGCCCGAGCGCGTGCACATGGCGCATCCAGGCGAGCGCCGGGCGCTGCAGCAGCGGCATGCCGTAGTCGCGCATGTAGAGGTCGAAGCGGGTGTGGAACCCGGTCGCGGCGGGGATGCCGAGTGCGCGCGCCGCGCGCAGCGCCGACCAGCCCAGCGGGCCTTCCGTGGCCACGTAGATCGCATCCGGGCGGTGGCGCATCCATTCCCGGCGCAGTCGGCCCGCAGCGGGCAGACCGAAACGCAGGCCCGGGTACCACGGCAACGGCAGGCCGGGCGTCAGGCGCTGATGCGGATCCGGCCGTGTTTCCCCTGCACGGCGCGGACGGATCAGGGTGACATCGTGGCCATGCGCACGCAGGCCGGTTTCGAGACTGTGCACGGTGAGTGCGACGCCGTTGATCTCCGGCGGATAGGTTTCGGCGACCAGGGCGTAGCGCATGAGAGGCTCTCCGGTTTGGAGCAGCATGCGTGGCCGGGGTGAATCCGCGGTGTCGCGGGGATGACGCGGGGATGACGGGGTGGGGCGGGATTGGTTGTTCGGAATTCGGGATTGGGGGCACTCGAGACCGGGCCTGCGGCGGTGACGATGCGCGAAGTGGGATGGTTTTCCCGCCTTATCGATCTGCGATCAGAAGCAGGTCCCTCGCTGCGCTCGGGACGACATGCTTCATGCTTTCGCCGATTCCCGATTCCCGATTCCCGATTCCCGATTCCCGAATCCCGAATCCCGAATCCCGAATCCCGAATCTCTATTCCCTATTCCCCATTCCCAGCCCTCAAGCATGGATGCGCAGCGTGATGCCCAGGCCGCGGATCGCCTGCAGCTCCTGGTCCAGATCCGAGCGCAGCAGCGGGCGGGCGGCCAGCCAGCGTGGAGCCAGCGCGATATCGAGGGTGTCGCCGTCCACCTTGGCCTCGAGTTTCGGGATCGATTCGGCCTCGTGCGAGCGGTGCAGCAGCACCGCCAGGCGCAGCAGGGCGGCGGTGCGCTTGGCCTGCACCAGCAGGCGGTCGGGCACCGCGTCGAAGGCGTGCTTGGGCACGTTGCGGCGATGGCTGCGCACCAGCGCGGCGAGGAAGCGCTGTTCGTGGCGCGAGAAGCCGGCGATGTCCGAATACTCGAGGATGTACGCGCCGTGCACGTGGTACTGGCTGTGGGCGATGGCCAGACCCAGCTCGTGCACCCGTGCGGCCCAGGCGAGCATGCGCCGCTCGTCCGCGCCCAGCGCCCAGCGTTCGGCCACCTGATCGAACAGGCGCAGCGCGGTGGCTTCCACCCGCTGCGCCTGGGCCATGTCCATGTCGTAGCGTTTCTTGAGCGCGGCCACGGATGCATCGCGCGGGTCGGTGGCGCCGACGCGGCCGATCATGTCGTACAGCACGCCTTCGCGCATCGCCGCCTTGCTCACCAGCATGCGTTCCAGGCCGAGGGTCTCGAACGCCGCCTCCAGCACCAGCACGCCGCCGGCGATGATCGGACGACGGTCGATCGACAGCCCGGGCAGCTCGATCTGGTCGATGCGCTCGAACTGCAGCAGCGCCTCGCGCACCGCATGCAGGGCCTCGACGGTCACCGCGCCCTTGGTGAGCTTCATCTCCGCGCAGATGCCGCCGATCGCCTTGCTGGTGCCGGAGGAGCCGATCGCCTCCTGCCAGCCCAGGCTGCGATAGAGCCCGGCGAACTGCTGGAACTCGGCTTCGATTTCGGTCAAGGCCGTCTTCCAGCGCTTGCGCGAGAGCTTGCCGTCGCCGAAGAAACGTCGGGTGCTGGCCACGCAGCCGATCTGCAGGCTCTCGCGTTCGATGGTGTCGAAGCCCGAGCCGATGATGCACTCGGTGGAGCCGCCACCGATATCGATGACCAGCCGCCGCTGTTCGGGCTGCGGCGGCTGTGCATGCGCGACGCCGAGATAGATCAGGCGCGCTTCCTCGCGGCCGGACACCACTTCCACCGGGTGCCCGAGCGCGTTTTCCGCGGCGTCGAGGAACGACTGCGGACGACGCATCGCGCGCACGCTGTTGGTGGCGATGGCGCGGACCCGCGTCGGCGGCACGTCGCGCAGGCGCTGGCCGAAGCGCGACAGGCAATCCAGCGCACGCGCGCGCGCTTCGCCGGACAGTTCGCCGTGGGCGTCGAGCCCTTCGGCCAGACGCACGGTCTCGCGCAGGCGGTCGATGATGCGCAGCTGGCCCAGCACCGCGCGCGCCACCACCATGTGGAAACTGTTCGAGCCCAGATCGACGGCGGCGAGCAGCTCGCCGTCCTGCAGCGGCTGCGCGGAGCGGGCGAGTTGGGCGTAGGCGGAATCGTTCAAGCGGAGGGTCCGGAGTGCGCACGTCGCGTCGACCGCGCGAAGACTAGCAGGTTCGCAGCGCGGTGAATGCGGTGGCGGCGGGGCAGTGGAGGGTGGTCGTGCAGCGCCGCCCGCGCGAGCGCGCGCTGCCGGCGCGCCGGCTCACTCGCAGAGCTTCGCCAGCAGCGCACTCTGCGCCGAATAGGGCTTCGCGTCGGCATCGGACTGTACGCGCAGATAGCGGCCGTCGGCCTGCAGTTCCCAGGCGTTGACGTTGTCGGTCAGGTAGGCCTCCAGCGCCTCCTGGCGCACGCGGCCCACCAGTTCCGGGTCGAGGATCGGGAAGCCCACCTCCACCCGGCGCAACAGATTGCGTTCCAGCCAGTCGGCGCTGGAGCAGAACAGCTCCGGCTCGCCGTCGTTGCCGAACCACCACACGCGGCTGTGTTCGAGGAATCGCCCGACGATCGAACGCACGCGGATGTTGTCGGAGACATCGGGCAGCCCCGGACGCAGGGTGCAGGCCCCGCGCACAATCAGGTCGATCTGCACGCCGGCCTGCGAGGCGGCGTAGAGCGCGCGGATCACCTGCGGCTCGTTCAGCGCGTTCATCTTGGCGATGATGCGACCGGGCCGGCCGGCGGCGGCATGGGTGGCCTCGCGGTCGATGCGCTCGATCAGGCCCGCATGCAGGGTGAACGGCGCCTGCAGCAGCCGCTTGAGGCGGATCGCCGGCGCCAGACCGGAAATCTGCTGGAAGATCTGGTGCACGTCGCTGCCGATGTCGGGGTCGGCGGTGATCAGGCCGAAGTCGGTGTAGGCGCGCGAGGTGCCGGCGTGGTAGTTGCCGGTGCCCATGTGCACGTAACGGCGCAGCTTGCGGCCTTCACGGCGCACGATGAGCAGCATCTTGGCGTGGGTCTTGTAGCCCACCACGCCGTACACCACCTGCACGCCGGCTTCCTGCAGCCGGTCGGCGAGGCGCAGATTGGCCTCTTCGTCGAAGCGCGCACGCAGTTCGATGACCACGGTCACGTCCTTGCCGTTGCGCGCGGCCTGCACCAGATGCTCGACGATCGGCGAGTCCTTGCCGGCGCGGTAGAGGGTCTGCTTGATCGCGAGCACGTGCGGGTCTTCCGCCGCCTGCCGGATCAGCTCCAGCACCGGCGTGAACGCATCGAAAGGGTGATGCAGCAGGATGTCGCGCTCGGACACGGATTCGAAGATCGTCTCCATGTCGTGCAACTGGCGCGGCTGGAACGGCGGGTATTTCAGGTCCGGTCGCGGCGCCATGTCGTAGATCTGCGCCGCGCGGTTGAGGTTCACCGGCCCGTGGATGCGGTACACGGCATGCTCGGGCAGGTCGAAGTTCTCCAGCAGCATGCGCACGATCGGGTTGGGGCAATCCGCTGCGATCTCCAGACGCATCGCGCGCAGGTAGCCGCGGCCGGCGAGCTCGTCGCGCAGTGCGAGCGCGAGGTTCTCCACTTCCTCCTCGTCCAGCACCAGTTCGGAATTGCGGGTCACCCGGAACTGGTACGCGCCCTTGACCTGCATGCCCGGGAACAGCTCGTCGACGAAGGCCGAGAGCACCGCGGACAGGAACACGAAGTCGTTCTCGCCGCCGGAGACCTTCGGCGGCAGCTGGATGATCCGCGGCAGCGACCGCGGCGCGCGCACGATGGCCAGATGCCCGGCGCGGCCGAACGCATCGCGGCCCTTCAGCACCACCACGATGTTCAGCGACTTGTTGAGGATCTTGGGGAAGGGGTGCGCCGGGTCCAGGCCCAGCGGCGAGAGCACCGGCAGGATCTCGTCGCGGAAATACGCGCGCAGCCAGCGGGTCTGCCGTGCGTTCCAGTGCTGGCGGTGCAGCACGCGCACGCCGGCCTCGCTCAGCGCCGGGCGCAGCACCGTGTTCCAGCAGTCGTACTGCGCGGCCACCAGTTCGGCGGCGCGGGTGTGGATGAATTTGAGCAGCTGCGGATGGGCGATACCGTCGGCGGCGGTGGCCAGTCCGAACTCCTCGGCATGGCGCACGGTGGCGGCGCGGATCTCGAAGAACTCGTCGAGATTCGTGCAGCTGATGCACAGGTAGCGCAGGCGCTCCAGCAGCGGCACCGACGTGTCCAGCGCCTGCGCGAGCACGCGGAAATTGAAGTCCAGCTGCGACAGCTCGCGGTTGAGATAGAGCGCGGGGTCGTTCAGCGGTTCGTTGGCGGCGGCGGGGGACGCCACCGAGGGCGCGAGGCTCGCGGGCGGCCCGGGGCGTTCGGCGGACTTGCTGCCGGGACGTGCGGGGGTGCCGGATTTTCGGGAACGGGGAGCGGTCGACATCGTCGCAGTGTGCGCCGGGCGGGGAGGTGGGTTCAAGCCGCGTTCGGCGGGCGTGCATCTTCGACGGCGGTGGCGAGCGGTGCGGGCATCAGTCCAGACGTCCACCGGCCGCACGCGCCGCCACGGCGTCGGCACCGCGTGCGAGCACGCGCTCGGCGCCCAGGATGCAGGTGAACAGACTGCCGCGGCCGACTTCGCTGGCGATTCGCAGCCGCCCTTGATGCAGGCTCAGCACGTGCTTGACGATCGACAGACCCAGACCGGTGCCGCCGCTCTCGCGCGAGCGGCTGGTGGAGACGCGATAGAAACGCTCGGTGATCCGCGGCAGATGATGGGCGGGGATGCCGTAGCCGCTGTCGCGCACCGACAGCTCGGCGCTGCCGCCCTCGCCGCGCGCGAATCGCACCTGGATCTCGCCGCCGGCCGGGGTGTAGCGCACGGCATTGCTGACCAGGTTGGAGAACGCGCTGTGCAGCTCCTTGCCCGAGCCCGACAGGTCGACGCCCGCGCTGTCCTCCACCGTGATCCGGTGCCGGCCCTGGCTGAGCGCGCGCGCCTCGCGCTCGAGCGTGGTCAGCATCGCGCGCATGTCGATGCGCTCCTGCGGCAGGTCTTCGCGCGCTTCGAGCCTGGAGAGGGTCAGCAGGTCCTCGACCAGCTGATTCATGCGCTGCGACTGCCTGCGCATCTCGTCCAGCATCGGCGTCCATTCCGGCATGTCCTCGGGGTCGAGCATGTCCAGATAGCCGTGGATCACGGTCAGCGGCGTGCGCAGTTCGTGCGAGACATTGGCGACGAAATCGCGCCGGGTCTGCTCCAGCCGCGTCATCTTGCTGATGTCGCGGGCGATCAGCAGCCACAGGTCGTCGGAATAGGGGATCACGCGCAGCTGCAGGCGCATGTCCGGGTCGACCGGCGCGGCGGTGTCCTGCAGCGGCTCGGCGGCGGGATCGGCCGCCAGCCACTGCGCGATCGCGTCCGAGCGCAGGCGCGCGGCGAGCCGGGCACCGATGTCGCGCGGGTAGGCCAGTCCGAGCAGACGGCCGGCGGCCTCGTTCACCCAGAGGATGCGGCCGTCGACGCGCTGCACCACCACCACCGCATCGGGGAGCACCGCTGCCGCGCCGCGGTAGGCGCGCAGCATCTGTACCAGGCGGCGCTTGCGTCCCCGCGTTTCGCTCTGGCCGCGGTGGATCAGCCGATCAAGCTCGTCCCAGACCGTGCGGCCGGCCGACGGTGCCGCCAGCCGGCGTGCCCCCAGGCGTTCGAGCACTTCGCGCAGCTGCCAGGACTGCCAGATCAGGATCGCCAGCGCGGTCAGCGCCAGCGCCGCCCAGACCCGCCCCAGCGCCCAGCCCACCGCCAGCCCGGCGAGCAGCAGCGCAGCGTGGATGAGCACGGTGCGCAGCCAGGAGGGGCGGATGTCGAGAGGCATATGCGGCTCGGAAACGGCTCGGAGACGGCTCGGAAGTGGCGCGGGACGCGTCAGATCGTCGCCGAGAAGCGATAGCCCGCACCGCGCACGGTCTGGACCATGTTGTCCAACTGCGCGGGCTCCAGCGCCTTGCGCAGGCGGCGGATGTGCACGTCGACGGTGCGCTCCTCGACG
>ERZ1066122.85-NODE-85-length-104534-cov-17.751098_pt1 | contig 104534 bp, 46 predicted proteins | sample MGYA00382769_ERZ1066122 | MGnify/ENA primary metagenome ERZ1066122 (study PRJEB33369, sample SAMEA5778352) | biofilm metagenome | biome: Industrial cooling water; feature: Water cooling tower basin; material: Biofilm | place: United Arab Emirates | collected... | reverse complement strand
GCTCCATGTATTCGCTCATGTCGAAGCGCACCAGCTCGATGCCGAGCTGCAGCGCCAGCTGTCGGGTGACTTCGGTCTTGCCCACGCCGGTGGGGCCGGCGAACAGGAAGCTGCCGATCGGCTTGTCCGGATTGGCCAGGCCAGAGCGCGCGAGCTTGATCGCCGAGGTCAGCGTCTCGATGCCCGGGTCCTGCCCGAAGATGACCATCTTCAGATTGCGCTCCAGATGCTGCAGGACGTCCTTGTCGGACGCACTGACCTGCTTGGGCGGGATGCGCGCCATCTTGGCGACGATGGTCTCCACCTCTTCGACGTCGATGCGGCTCTTGCGGCTTTCCATCGGCATCAGACGCTGGCGTGCGCCGGCTTCGTCGATGACGTCGATCGCCTTGTCGGGAAGCAGCCGGTCGTTGATGTGCTTGACAGACAGATCGACCGCGGCCTGGATCGCCTCGTCGGCGTAGGTCACGCCATGATGGGCTTCGTACTTGGTGCGCAGGCCGCGCAAGATCTCCACGGCCTCGTGCACCGTGGGCTCGACCACATCGATCTTCTGGAAGCGGCGCGCCAGGGCGCGGTCCTTCTCGAAGATGCCGCGGTATTCCTGGAACGTGGTCGAACCGATGCAGCGCAGCTCACCCGAGGCGAGCGCGGGCTTGATGAGGTTGCTGGCATCCATCGTGCCGCCGCTGGCCGAGCCGGCGCCGATGATGGTGTGGATCTCGTCGATGAAGAGCACCGCATTCGGCACTTTCTTCAGGGCACCGAGGATGGCCTTCAGGCGCTTCTCGAAGTCGCCGCGGTACTTGGTGCCGGCTACCAGCGCACCGAGGTCGAGCGAGTAGATCGTGGCATCCGAGAGCACTTCGGGCACGTCGCCGTCGACGATGCGCTTGGCCAGACCTTCGGCGAGCGCGGTCTTGCCCACGCCGGCTTCGCCGACGTACAGCGGGTTGTTCTTGCGCCGGCGGCAGAGCACCTGGATGGTGCGTTCGATCTCTTCGCCGCGCCCGACCAGCGGGTCGATCTTGCCTTCGCGCGCGAGGGCGTTGAGGTTGTTGGTGAATTCGGTCAGCGGATCGCTCTTGCCTTCGCCGGCCTCGGACTCGACCGCGGGCTCGCCGCCGTCGTGACCACCGCTCTCCGGACTCTCGCCGCTCTTGGTGATGCCGTGCGAGATGTAATTCACCACGTCCAGCCGGGTCACGCCCTGCTGGTTGAGGTAGTAGACCGCATAGGAGTCCTTCTCGCCGAAAATCGCCACCAGCACGTTGGCGCCGGTGACCTCGGTCTTGCCGGAGGACTGCACGTGGTAGACCGCGCGCTGCAGCACGCGCTGGAAGCCCAGCGTCGCCTGCGTATCGCGCGCATCGTCGTCGGCAAGCACCGACACCGACGATGCGATGGCGCTCTCGAGGTCCGAGCGCAGGCGCACGAAGTCGGCCCCGCAGGCCTTGAGCACGGACTCCGCGGACGGGTTGTCGAGCAATGCGAGGAGCAGGTGCTCGACGGTCATGTACTCGTGGCGCGCCTCACGGGCGTGCTTGTAGCACTGGCCGATGGCGTATTCGAGGTCTTTGCTGAACATGGTGCACCGCCTCCAGGAAACTGCCGGTGACTGTGGGCCGGACCGAACGTGCCGTCGAGGGGCATTCCGCCTGAGCGCATGCCATCGATGGTCACATCCTGCCCGATGAACCCGCAGGATGGGAATGCCCAACCCGTCGGGGAATGCCGACGTCGCGAAACACTGTGGACCGCGATGCGTCGCTTGTGGCCTTTCGGTCCCCGTACGCGCACGCTTTCCCGTCCGTACCGCAGCCTTCCTCACCTGCCCGGTCGTCGCCGCCGTCCAGACCACCGGCATGGGGCCTGGTCGACGATGCGCCGAATGCGCAGAGCGTGCAAGGGATTCGCAAGTTCCGGGCCAACACGGCCCCGTATTGCATCGCATTCATACCCAGACACGCTCGACACCCGGACGAACGCAGTGCGCAGGCGGATGCAGACGAAGCCGAAGGAGTGCGCGAGGGAATCCGCGATCATGTCCGGAACGCGCTGCGGGATCGGGCGAACGGCCTTGCGACCATGCGATCCGCAGCGGTGGAACGCCGTCGGGATGACAGATGGGGACGGCTCAGGCCTTTTCCATGGTGCACAGGAGCGGGTGCTGATTGACCCGGGCGAATTCGTTCACCTGGGCGACCTTGGACTCGGCGATCTCGCGGGTGAACACACCGCAGACCCCGCGCCCGCGGGTGTGCACATGGAGCATGATCTGGGTGGCCTTCTCCAGGGTCATGCCGAAGTGCTGCATGAGGACTTCCACCACGAACCCCATGGGGGTGAAGTCGTCGTTGAGCAGCAGCACCGAGTACAGAGGGGGACGCGCCAGCTCGGGTTTGCTGACCTCCACGGCCAGGCCGGTGCTGTGGCCGTGGCCTTCGTCGTGCTCGTGTGAGGGGTCGTGTTCGCCTGCCATCCGACCATTATATCGGCGCGGAGCGGCGCCTGCGTGCACCTGCGAGGCGAGGAAGCGCATCCCCGCCCGGATCCCGGCTGCGCAGTGGCCGGAATCATCGCGTCGCACGGGATCGCCCCTTGCCCGATCCCCACACGATCGCCACACGATCAGTGCCCGCCCCCACCCGCTTTCGACATCCTCGGCCTGGCGCTCCGCATGCGCGGAACCCTGCGCCCGAGGCACGGCCCGCCCATCCAATGGTGTCCTGACCGGTATTGGACGCGAGCGCGCCAGTGCGGCGACAATGCCGGTTCATTCATCAGGGGGACCGCTTCCATGTTTCGACGTCACGCATCCATCCGCCTCGCCGCCGCCCTGCTCTGCGTCGGCGCGGCGTCCGTGGTGAGCGCAGCGGGTCCGAGTGTCGAATCCCGCCTCAAGTCGGCAGGGATCAACTACACCGAAGACGGCGATGGCGACTACAAGGTCACCTACAACTACAGCAAGGAAGGCCGCACGCAGCTCGTGTTCGTGTCCGGCAAGACCCAGACCGTCGGTGCCTTCGAGGTGCGCGAGATCTTCTCGCCGGCCGCCCGCATCGGCAAGGACGGCGTGGATGCCGACAAGGCCCTGGAACTGATCGAACAGAACCGCCAGTACAAGATCGGTGCCTGGGAAATCAGCGGCGACGTGCTGTATTTCGTCATCAAGCTGCCCGAGAGCCTCAGCGCAGCCGAGCTGGAGTCGGCGATGGACATCGCCGCGGAAACCGCCGACGACATGGAAATCGAACTCTCCGGCGACCGCGACGATCTCTGAAAGGTGCGCGTGCCGATGTCCGACACGAGCGAAGCGTCGCGCTTCTGGCAGCCCGACGTCACCGTGGCCACGGTGGTCGTCGATCAGGGCCGGCTGCTCTGCGTCGAGGAACAGGCCGATGGCCGGCTGGTGCTGAACCAGCCGGCCGGGCATCTGGAACCGGACGAGGCGCTGGTGGACGCGGCGGTACGCGAGACCCTGGAGGAAACCGGCTGGGACGTGCGGGTGACCGGGTTCGTCGGCGCCTATCAGTGGAAGGCGCCCGAGACCGGCCGCCACTACCTGCGCATGGCCTTCGCCGCCGAGCCGGTGCGTCACCACCCCGCCCGCGCGCTGGACGATGGCATCGTCCGCGCGCTGTGGCTCAGCCCCGAGGAGCTGCGACAGGCCGAAGGCCGGCACCGCAGTCCGCTGGTGTGGCGGGTGGTCGAAGACTATCTGGCCGGGCAGCGCTGGCCGCTGCATCTGCTGCGCCATCTGGCCTGAGCCGCATGAGCACGCCGCGGATCGTCGTCGGGCTCTCCGGCGGAGTGGACTCGTCGGTGGCGGCACTGCTGCTGCGCGACCGCGCGCAGGCACAGGCCGATGGCCCGGAACGGGACGGCCACGCCGGCATCGCCGGGCTGTTCATGACCAACTGGGCCGACGACGGGAGCGGCGAATGCCGTGCGGAGGACGACCGCCGCGACGCGGTGGCCGTGGCCGGGCGCCTGGGCATCCCGATCCACTTCCGGGATTTCTCGAAGCAGTACTGGGACGGAGTGTTCGAGCACTTCCTGGCCGAATACGCCGCCGGGCGGACCCCCAACCCGGATGTGCTGTGCAACCGCGAGATCAAGTTCAAGCACTTCCTCGATGCCGCCCATGCCCTGGGCGCGGAGAAGATCGCCACCGGCCATTACGCCCGGGTGCGCGAGCGGGACGGCCGCTGGCAGCTGCTGCGCGGGGTGGACCGCGGCAAGGACCAGAGCTACTTCCTGCACCAGCTGGGCCAGGCGCAGCTGGCGGCGACGCTGTTCCCGCTCGGCGAACTGCCCAAGGCCGAGGTCCGACGTATCGCCGCCGAGGCCGGGCTGCCGACCGCGGCCAAGAAGGACTCCACCGGGATCTGCTTCATCGGCGAGCGCGATTTCCGCGAGTTCCTGGCCCAGTACCTGCCTGCCCGGCCCGGCCCCATCGTCACGCCCGACGGGCGCCGCATCGGCGAGCATGCCGGCGTGTTCTATTTCACCCTGGGCCAGCGCGAGGGCCTGCACATCGGGGGCGTGAAGGGGGCCGCAGCGGCGCCCTGGTTCGTGGTGGGCAAGGACGTGCCGGGCAACCGGCTGATCGTCGACCAGGGAGCGGACTCGCCCTACCTGTTCTCGCAGCGGCTCTGGACCGAGACCGCGCACTGGATCGACGGCGCCCCGCCCTCGGCAGCGCGCGACACCGGGAGCCTGCGCTGCACCGCGCAGACCCGCTACCGGCAGCAGGATGAACCGTGCGAGGTGGACATCTGCGCCGACGGCACGCTCGCTGTACGATTCGACCGGCCCCAGCGCGCGGTCACGCCCGGGCAGTCGCTGGTGCTGTACGACGGCGAGGTCTGCCTCGGCGGCGCGGTGATCGCCGCCACCGATGCCGCGCTGGACCCGCATCGCGGGCCGCCCTGCCACCCGGCAGGCTGACGGCCCTCCCCTCTTCCATCCAAGAACAGACGCCCCCATCGCCATGGATGTCAGCTCCCGTATCCTCGCTCTCGCCGGCCTGCTGCAGGCGCTCAAACTCGTGCGGCAGATCGCCGAGACCGGCCATGCCGACGCCGCGCAGGAGTCGATGGTGCTGGACAGCGTGTTCCGCATCGATGCGCCGTCGGCGGAGGCGGTCTACGGCGGGCTGCCGTCGCTGCGGCCGGGGCTGATGCTGCTGCGCGAGCATCTCGCCGGAGGCGGCGACCCGACGCTGGCCAAGCTGGCCGTGGCGCTCAACAAGCTGGAGCGCCGCTTCGTGGCCGATGAGGAGATGGCCGAGGCCGTGCGTCGCGGCATCGAATCGATCGCGCCCACCGCCGAGCGTCAGGGCAGCGCACACCCCGACACCATCGCCCGGCTCGGCCGGCTGTACTCCGAAACCCTGAGCGAGCTGCGGCCGAAGGTCATCGTGCAGGGCAACCCGCACTACCTGCAGCAGCCCACCGTGGTCGCCGAGATCCGCGCCCTGCTGCTCGCCGCGATGCGTTCGGCGGTGCTGTGGCGGCAGTTGGGCGGCAGCGCGTGGGATGTGTTCCTGCGTCGGCGGGTCATGATGCAGGCGGTGGAAGAGGCGCTGGGCTGAAGCTTGCAGGCGCGGATGCCAAGCTCTAGCCCGCCCTGCCGCCTCGCATGGGTCGTGCGGAGTATCGCTGCGCCGGGAACATCCACGGCCCCGCACGCCATGCTGGGGCGATGGCTGTACGGGGGCGTCCTCTCCGAACGCGCCATGATGGCGCTCTTGCCCCAAAGCATCGGAACGGCCCCATTGGGGCCGTTTTATGTTGGCGGAAGCCTAGCCATTGCCTTTACCACAGACGTCGCCTAATCAGCACAACTCAATGTAATGTCTGCTTTTCGACCCAAAGCACGACAACGGGCCTACCCGGACAAGATGTCCGATCTAGGATTCGCCGTCGCTCTGGTTCGGCGCAGGACGCGTGGCGCGTGCGTTTCGCGTTGAAGTATTCCTGCCGTGCTGCTTTTGTCGTCGCGCCAACACATCAGTGCGCGCGCCTCCGCGCACCGCGTTCCACTGCTCGCGGCCGGCCGCGGTCAGCACGATGACGGCGCCCTCGCCCTCCAGGTTCTCGCCCTGCAGCTCGCCATCCGGTCCGCCGTCCCGCCAAGAATGCGCGGTCGCCACCAGTTCACCGTCGATGTCACGCCACGTCGTCTGATCGACCGATCGCCAGTGCAGCTGCTCGGCGATATGCGGGTTTACGACCAATTCCCAACGGGGCATCGCGCCCAGCCGGGGCCGCGCCACGAGCTGGACTGGCGCACCGGTCGGCAGGTTGTGCACCAGTTCGGTCGGATCTCCCGTAGACGGCATGAGCACGCCCAGCAAGCGCAACTGACTCCACTCGTACCGGGAAGCGAGGTAGCGACCGCGGTAACACGTGATCTCGCCCAAGACGAAGTCCGCGGCGGCGTGGTCGGCGACATCGTCGTTGACGCCCTCCAACCACGCCGTCTCGTCGCCAACTCCCTCGGGCAGGGCCGGACGCCTGACGAACGCTGGCCGCGCGTCGACATCGGTACGAAGCCAGGCTGGCGTTAGTTGGAACTCGTGCAGCAGCTCGTCGACCCGGTCGCTCGGGATGCGGTCGGCGGCAGCCAACTCGCCGGCAACGTGCCGCAAGGCGCGCAGCGCCCCCATTACGTGGGGATAGAAAAATGTGTTCTGCAGGCCAAACATCGACAGGCGCGCCCTCAATCGGTCGATGCCCGTCTGACCGAAGACTTCCACGCCGCCCCACCCGTCGATCAGCTGTTGAACGCGACGGCGGACGTGGTCCTCGGACACGCCAGCGATCTCGGCGAGAAGCTCGATGGCGTCCGGAAACGGCGCGCTCCACGCCGCGGGATCGGACACGGACGGCGGTCCGAAAGGCTGCGCACGCAACTGGTCGGCGCGGTCGGGGGCGCCAATGGGCGGAAGCGCGAGGTTATAGAACGCCGGCATCGGCGTCGTCAGCGGATCAACCACGCGCCCCCAGCTGGTGGCGAGCCGCGGGGCGAGTTCCCGAATGCCAAAGTCGGCATTGCCGGTGAGGCCCACGACCAGCGCGACTAGCTCGGGATCGGGCTCCGCGCGGGTCGCACTGTGCATCAGGCGCAAGCCATCCAGGACGACGTCATCCTCGTCACTGACCAGGAGGGTGGCCATCAGGTGCGCGAACGCGTGCGGATCGGCAGACGCGAGCGCGAGCGCCGCGCGGCCGGCATGCCAGCGCACGTCGGCCACCGGCAACGAGAGCATGCGTTCGATCAGGGAGGCCGCAAACGTGGCGTCCGTCAGCACCCCATCAACACTCACATCCTCGCCAAGTCGGTAGTCGCGCGTACTCGGCAATTGTTCCTCCACCGCGGCCCACATCGCCGCCCAATCGGGCGACGCGGTGAGCACTGGCCAGATATCGTCAACATCCCACAGCAGCGCGCTGACCTGCTCTTCCCCAGCCACCAGCGTGGCGATGAAGTTGGCATAGGCCGTGGGGAACACCGCGTCGCCTTCCAGTTGCAGGCGCGCCGCGAAATAGCGGCGCAGCCCGCCACCCCATATCCACGACCAGCGCGAGCTGCCGTCGTCGGCCGGCGGATAGGCGGCGACCAAGCGCGTCGCGGCCGCACGATCACCGGCGGCCAGCGCGCGGTCCACTAGGCCGAAGCGGCATTTGTAATCGGCCTGCAGCTTGGGATGGCGATCGAACAGGGCCAGCGCCGCCGGGAAGTCCGCGTCCGGTAGTACACGTACAAACGCCATCGAGGCCTCGTAGCTGATTTCGCCACCAGCGCCGTCCGCATCCAGGCGCGCAATCAACTGCGCCATATCGGGCACATTGTCGTAGCGCGCGGGCGAGTTGCCCATTCGGCGACGCAGGCGGGGCACGGCTTCCAGGCGCTGCAAAGCGGCGTCGACCAGTGAGGCATCTTCGCCACGCGCGAGCAGCGCGGCGCGCAAAGCCGCTAGTGCATCGGGCCGCACGTCGATCAGCGCGTGTCGTTCGATGTTCTCGAGCAGTCGATCGCGCACCCGGCCCAGCTGGTCAGGCGACGCGAGGCGGACGGCCTCGTGGAGGAATTCGCCTTCTTCGGATTCTCGGTAGTAAGAGGCGCGGTGGAAGGGCAAGCACAACGCCACCCACAGCTCGACACAGGCCAACACGCGCGACGGGTCGCGGCGCACGGTGCCTTTCATCAATCCGTCAACCATCGCCGGGAAGTCGATCAACCGGTTCGCAAGCAAGGCGTCGGCAACGCTGGACGCTAGTGCTGCGCTGTCGGTGGCGGCCTCGGCTACGAGAACATGGGCCAATCGGTGCGCTGCATCGCGCCCTTCGGTGGCGCTCATCCCGATCGCCTGGCGCGTCAGCACGCGAACGCGCTGCGCCCGACCGGGCGGATTTGCACGGTTGGCGGCTTGCAGCAAGCTCGCCCAGAAGGCGTACTGCGGATCCTTCTTGGCCCGCAGGGCGTAGCCCAGGGTCTCGCCGCGCTGCTGCGCGAGCAGCTCGCGCGCACGCTCGGGGCGTCCAATGCGCGCCAGCGCCTGCGCCAGCCGCGCCGTGCTGGCCAGAAACTGGCTGGGGGTGCCTTGCTCGCGCTGACCCAGCAAGGCGTCCAGCCGCGTTTGCGCCCCGTCAACATCGTTGCTCACCCCGGCCACAGCTTCCGCCACCAGGATTTGCAAGGGCGTGTGGCGATCTCCCTGGGGCGGATGTTCGGCGAGCACCTGATCGAAGGCCGCCACCGTGCCCGCGAACTCCGACGCGCCAACGCGTGCGGCCGACCGGAGCAAGGAAACCAACACCTCGGGGGCCGCCTTGTCGAGCTGCAGGGCGCCGAAATGCTCGTCAACTCCGCCCGTGCCGGCCCGGCACACGTAGCGCATGAAGCTGGCGCACAGTTGTGCCGTGGTGCCAGCGACGACGTTCTGCGGCTCGCGTCGGCTACGCGCGGCGAGCTGTCCGGTATCCAGGGTGAATTGCTGGAGCGGGCGCAAGACGGCCTTTCTAGGCGGCGATGTCGGCGGAGCCGGTAAGTCCATCCACACGCCCAGTTCAGCGGCGTCCACGACAGCGCGGACGAGGTAGCCTACTTGGTCGAAGTCCGTAGCGTTGTCCAGTTCGTTCAGCGCCGGCGTCGACACGCCGTCATTCAGGGCGCGCGCTTGCGCGATGAGGCCACGCCGCGCCGCAAGCAGTGCCGTGGTGCGACGAAGTCCCCGGGGTACCTGCGCGAGCGCAGCAGCGTCGGCAACTGCTTCGGCGACCGCCGCAGTCGCCTGCGCAAGCCGGTCGGCACCGCCCGCCAGCAACTGCTGTGCCGCCTGGGTCGCCAGTAGCGCCCGTGCCGTCGGCTCCAAGCGAAAGTCGGCGATCAACGCGTCGCGGTCAGCCAACGCATTGCGCGCGAGCGCGGCCAGCGCCGCGCGCTCGCGCAACTGCATGCCCACCTTTTCGGGCTCGTCAATCGGACCGGGCTCGCGTTGCAGCGCCTCGACGACGCGGTCGATCCCTGCAACCAGTTCCGCGGGCGATCGAAACTCGCTCGCGCGTTCGGCCCACTGGCGAAATTCGTCCACGCGCATGGACGGCCCGTTGCTCATGCGGTCGCTGCCCAGGTCGTGCAGCGGTTCGATCTGCTCGAACAAGGTTCGCGCCCGATCCAAGTTGCCCTGCTTCAACCATGCATCCACAACCAGGAAACCGTTGCCCCCGACTTCGTCAAGGAAATCCTCGGCCTCCTCGAGCAGCCCCAGTGCCAGTAGCGCCCGGACCGATTCGTCCGGTTCGTCGAAGGCCTCGGCGCGCCGATACATCTCGTCCGCGGCCAGGATGAGCGTGAAGGCAGCGGTTGGGTCGACCACCATTTGCAGGGAACGAAACGCGAGGCGAATGTCCGTGCGAATCTCTGACGCCGCGCGACCGGCCAAGTATTGCTCGCGGAACAGCGTCGGTGTGGCTAAGGCCAGCGCTTCGCCGTGCGCGCCGGCGCGCATTAGGTAGCGAGCTGCTAGGAAACGTTGTGGCGAATTCGCGGGAGCCCGTGCGGCCAAGTCCGCCAGTTGGCGGTAGGTGCGCGCCGAATAGTCTGCGTCCGGCAGTCCGTAGCGGGTGCGCGTGAGCCGGGTCAGGAACAGCCGAAAGCTGTTGTGGAAGATGGACCAGGCATGGCCTGAACGCTTGAGCAGGTGGCGAACCTGACGCCAGGTCCGCTCGATGGCAGCCGTTGGATACAGGCTTTCTAGGTCGCGCGGATCCAGGGGTGCTTCGGCCCGAGCCACCAAGCCCAGGATGTCGAGCACCTCGTTGTCTTCTTCCAGACCGCGCAAGGCGGCTGTGTACAGTGCGTCGATGTCGCCAACGTACTCGAACCCTTCGCGCAGAATCCGATCACGCGTGGCGTCATCTTCCGCTGCGGCCAACGCCTGTAGCAGATAGTGCGTCGCCAGCGGATGACCTAAGGTCAGTTCACGCAAGCGCGGCCGTGATACCGACGTCGGCACGCCGAGGTCATCGGCCATGGCAGCGATGGCCGCCAAGGACAGCCCCTGCATTTCGACCTGGCGCTCCGCCACGCTGGCCTGGTCGCGTACGGCCGGGGGTATGTCGGGCAGGTCCACGCGCTGGGTACCCAGGATGAAGAGCACCCCGTCAGGCACCGCTGCCGGCAGCGGCAAGTCGGCCAGAAACGATCGCATCGGTCGCTCTTCGCGCGGCACATGGTCCAGGCCGTCGACGATGATCAAGGTGCGCAGGCCGTCGGTGATAAACCGCTCGCCGGCCTGAGCCAGCAAGGCTTCAATCTCCTCGCGGCGGTGGCGCTCGTTCTCGCTCAGGAACCGTACCCCCAGCAGGCCGGTATTGCGAAGGCCGGCGGCCAGGTCTTCCAGGAAGTCGGCCGATTCCCCGCGACCGATGCCTTGCGCTCCGCCGGGCACGTAGGCCAGATAACGCACGACCACGAGTTGTGGCTCGGTTTCCAGCGCGATCTGCAGCAAGGTCGACTTGCCTGAACCGGGCGGGCCGACCAAGGACACGTAGCCGCTTGAATGGCCGCGTACCGCGCGCTGTAGTTGCGCTTCCGTGTCGGGATTGCGCTGCACGGCCACGCCGACCGGGAATCGATGGCGATGTCGCGGCTCGTTCTCGGGCCAGCTCATCTCCTCTAGGAATTCGGCCCGCGTCCACCGATCGCGTTCGGGCACGCGCGCGACTAGGTGCGGGAGCCGATCGGCGATGCGGTCGACTTGTGGCTGCGTTCGGCTCGTGATGCCGTAGAGCGCCGCAAAATTCGGCTGGTCACCGTGCACCAGTTCCAGGTGCTGGAAGAATTCCTCAAATTCGGGTTCGCTCAGCCCGGAGGTCGCCTGCAGGTCGTCTAGGAACGGGCCCCACGGCGTGGCGCGCCATTGCGTCAGCGACCGGTCCGGATTGGCCTGCCACTGGGCGACGAACTGCCGTGTCGTGCCTCCAGTGCCGACGCGATCAGCGTCTGACGGCGTATCGTCCACCACGACCCGCAGGCGGATGCGCACGTCGGGGCAGCTGGCTTTCAGCTCCTGCCAAGCTCGCACCAGCCCGGGCAGCAAACCCGACCCACCGGTCAGGAGCGTAGCGATGCGAAACGGGTCCGGATCGCGACTGGACTTGAACTGGTGGCCGACGACTTCGTCGTCGAAGCCGAGTACGACGTCGTCAGCGATGCCCGCACACCGATCCGCCACACCCACCCAGCGCAACTGCCGGGTCTGGAGACCGTGGTAGATGGCGGCGGCCGCGGACGCGTACTGACGCGTGTAGCCGAACATCGCATTTCGTTCGCCTGCGCCAGGCGCGCGCCGCGGCGCTGGTGTACCGCCAGCGCCGCCCTCGCTGCTGGGGCCGTTTGGATCAGGAGTGTTCATCCCGTCATGTTAAAGAATCGCCTTCGCTCTGACAGCGTCGCAACGCCACTCCAAGCCGGACGGTATCAAGCAGTGCGCAGGGCATGGAACCCAGGCTCCCGGCCTCGGACACCGCGATCGCGAGAGCTTCGACCTGCACGCCGGCCATCGGGCCTGTATGACTGGCAATTGGACATCAATCCGCGAGGCGATCGAACGCACGGAGGAGCCCCTTCAGCACATCCTCGATGCTACGCCGATGTCCGCTGTGCGCATCCGAGCAGCAAAAAGGGGCCACGGCAGGTAGAACCGGGCAAACGATGATGTCATTGCGATCCTTCGTTAGTCGCCAAATCATAACGAAGACACCAGCGGTATGCCGTTGAACCGACAACGAAATTCCTAGGTGATGGTGACACGGCCCAAGGTGGAGAGGGCAAAACTGTCACCATTTCAGTTACTTACATAGCACTTGTCTCTTTCGGCAATGGCAGTGTTCGTGCCAACATCATGAAAGGGATGGCATCTATTGCCTCCCTTTCGGAGGCTCACTCAGTCCGAACAGCAAGCACGTCAACGCCTGTGATTTGCTGAGACGCAGCCACTTCTCATCCGCCATCGTTTAGCCAGGAGAAGCATCACCCAGTCAGTAATCCATCCATAGCCCCCATACGGGGCCAGACATCAGCCCGTCAGAGGGCCATTTTTCGTGGGTGAGAAAGCACAAAGCCCAGACCTCTTGCAGGAGATCTGGGCTTGAAGGCAAGCAGCTTGAACGGCTTTTTGTCAGTGTGCCTCTCCCTCCTACGCCTTGTCAAGGCGCCGCTTAACTGCGGACGGGAGGGGCTTGCCCAAACCTTATGAATGCCGAGTTTGCGGACGGCTCAACTCGTCCCTGATGCGGCCTATATCAGGCATTTTATTTATGGCACAACACTTCTTGAGGAGCGCGGCATACCGCGACCTCACCCTTACCTCGATCTACGCCATGAGCGACCAGGAGATCCACAACCTGTTCGCCCGCCTGCGCTGGAACAGCACCACCCACCAGGCATGCCCCGGGTGCGGCATGTGGGATCAACATCATCCGAGACCCACGCGCCAACAATGGCGCTGCAAAGCGTGCAAGCGCGACTTCTCTGTTACGTCTGCAACCGTGTTCGCCAACCGGAAGAAGCCCCTGCGAATCATCCTCATCGCAGCATTCTTCTATGTGACCGGAGTGAAAGGGGTTGCATCTCTGGGGCTGGGGCGCATGAACGACTGCTCCATGAAGGCAGCCCACGCCCTCCAAGGGAAATTGCGTGAATCGATCCTGCGGACGCAGGACCTGACACCTTTGACCGGCGTGGTCGAAATCGATGGTGGTTACTTCGGCGGGAAGCCAAGAAAGCCTAACCGTCGTGGACGACGAAATGAAAAGGTGATTGTCGATCGCGTCGCGGGCCGGCTTCGTGGACAGCGCCATGCAGGACTTTCCCGGCGCAACCAAGACAAACGCCGAAACAAGCGTGTTGTGATGGTACTTCGTCAGCGGGGGAGCCAAGCAAAGGAGGGGGCCGTCAGGACTATCACCGTCGTGACGCGCTCGGAGAATGAACGAGACATCGCCGAACTTGTTCGGCGCTATGTCAGCCCAAGTGCGCGTATAGAAACAGACGACAACCCCGCCTATGCTGGCCTTGCCGCGACCCATGAACATGAGGCAGTTCGCCATGGGCGTGAATACGTCAGAGCTGATGGCGTCAACGACAATCAGGCCGAGTCGTATTTCACGAGACTTCGCCGGTGGGAGTTGGGCGTCGGGCATGGCGTCCACGGGGTATATCTGGCGGACTACGCTGCGGAAATGGCTTGGCGCGAAGACCATAGGCGTCGCACGATCCGACAGCAGGTTGAAAGCGTGCTTACCAAGGCACTACGGGTCGGTGGCTCGCGTTGGTGGCGCGGCTATTACCAAGGAAAGCGACGAGGCAAGGAAATCCTGATGAATGCGGGCGTGCATCACGTCGACCTGTCAGGCGGCGGCAACGACCAGTAGTTTTCGACGTTTCGCCGTCCTTCATGCCGCCGGACTACCCGTCCGGCGGCATGAAGGTTCTTCAACCGATATCGCGTGGACTCGCGCAATTCAGGAAAAAGCGGACTGTCCATGTTCAGGTTCGCTGCAGAAGCAACAAAAATTGCGATTTCCAACGTTGAACACCAAGCGCCATTAGCCAAGCGCAAGCATTTCATGATGTTTTTGGTCAGATGGCTATGGGGGAGCCCCCGGATACGCCGCTGGCTCTTGATTGGCTGAATACTCTCCGGGTCTACTGCGATTTCATGCAGAGATAGCGCCCGATCAATGGCTGCGAGGTCACGCCTGAGCGCGTCGCAGCTCTTCTCCATTTCCAAAGCGATCAATTTGGCTTCCTTCTCGCGGCGGTCTATCTCGCTGACGAGCCTAGCGCGCTTGTCGACAAGCCATTTCAGGGAAGATGGGGTCCTCGTCTGCATGACCCCACCTTACCGTTATCGCCAATCGCTATCATTGGGCACATGCGCCATCATGGCGTCCGAACGCGGAAAAGCCCGGCAATGCCGGGCTTTTCCGCGTATCGACGATGCTGATCGCCGCACGCGCGGCCGACGGCGGTGACTCGCCGTCAGCCCCGTCGTCCCTTTGCAGCGGTCAGGCCGCAACCGTATCCGCCACGTCCTTGTAATCGGCGATCTGGTCGAAGTTCATGTACCGATAGATCTCCGCGCCCTTCTCGTTGATCACGCCGATGTCGGCCATGTATTCGGCCTTGGTCGGGATGCGGCCCAGGCGCGAGCAGATCGCCGCCAGCTCGGCCGAGCCGAGATAGACGTTGGAATTGCGGCCGAGGCGGTTCGGGAAGTTGCGGGTGGAGGTGGAGAACACCGTCGCGCCCTCGCGCACCTGCGCCTGGTTGCCCATGCACAGCGAGCAGCCCGGCATTTCCATGCGCGCGCCCGCGGTGCCGAAGGTGCCGTAGTGGCCTTCCTTGGTCAGCTCCGAGGCGTCCATCTTGGTCGGCGGTGCCACCCACAGACGCGTGGGAATGTCGCGCTTGCCTTCCAGCAGTTTGGCCGCGGCGCGGAAGTGGCCGATGTTGGTCATGCACGAGCCGATGAACACCTCGTCGATGGTCGCGCCGGCCACATCGGACAGGGTCTTCACGTCGTCCGGGTCGTTCGGGCAGGCGACGATCGGCTCGTGCACGTCGGCCAGGTCGATCTCGATGACCGCGGCGTATTCCGCATCGGCATCGGGCTCCAGCAGCTGCGGGTCGGCCAGCCACTGCTCCATCTTCTTGATGCGGCGGGCGATCGAACGCGGGTCGGCATAGCCTTCGGCGATCATCCACTTCAGCAGGGTGATGTTGCTGTTGAGGTATTCGATGATCGGCGCCTTGTCCAGGCGCACGGTGCAGCCTGCGGCGGAGCGCTCGGCCGAGGCGTCGGACAGCTCGAACGCCTGTTCCACCTTGAGGTTGGGCAGGCCTTCGATCTCCAGAATGCGGCCGGAGAAGATATTCTTCTTGCCCTGCTTGGCGACGGTGAGCAGGCCCTGCTTGATCGCGTACAGCGGGATCGCGTTGACCAGGTCGCGCAGGGTCACGCCCGGCTGCATCTCGCCCTTGAAGCGGACCAGCACCGATTCGGGCATGTCCAGCGGCATCACGCCGGTGGCCGCGGCGAAGGCGACGAGTCCCGAACCTGCCGGGAACGAGATGCCGACCGGGAAACGGGTGTGCGAGTCGCCGCCGGTGCCGACGGTGTCGGGCAGCAGCATGCGGTTGAGCCAGCTGTGGATCACGCCGTCGCCCGGACGCAGCGAGATGCCGCCGCGGGTGGAGATGAAGTCCGGCAGGGTGTGGTGGGTCTTCACGTCGACCGGCTTGGGATAGGCCGCGGTGTGGCAGAAGGACTGCATCACGAGATCCGCCGAGAAGCCGAGGCAGGCCAGGTCCTTCAGCTCGTCGCGGGTCATCGGGCCGGTAGTGTCCTGCGAGCCCACCGAGGTCATCTTCGGCTCGCAGTAGGTGCCGGGACGCACGCCGGTGCCTTCCGGCAGGCCGCAGGCGCGGCCGACCATCTTCTGCGCCAGCGAGTAGCCCTTGCCGGTGTCGGCAGGCTGCTGCGGCAGGCGGAACAGGGTCGAGGCCGGCAGGCCCAGCGACTCGCGCGCCTTGGCGGTCAGGCCGCGGCCGACGATCAGCGGGATACGGCCGCCTGCGCGCACTTCATCGAGCAGCACGTCGGACTTCAGTGCGCTCTCGGCGATCTGCGCGCCGTCCTTGAACGCGGTGACCTTGCCGGTGGCATGGTCGATCTTCAGCTCGACCACGTCGCCCATGTCCATGCCGGCCACGTCGATTTCCAGCGGCAGCGCGCCGGCGTCTTCCATGGTGTTGTAGAAGATCGGCGCGATCTTCGAGCCCAGGCACACGCCGCCGAAGCGCTTGTTCGGGATGAACGGGATGTCCTCGCCGGTCCACCACAGCACCGAATTGGTCGCGGACTTGCGGCTGGAGCCGGTGCCGACCACGTCGCCGACGTAGGCGACCAGATGGCCCTTGGCCTTGAGGTCGAGGATCTGCTGGATCGGGCCGCGCTTGCCGTCTTCCTCCGGCACGAACGGCGCGCCCTCGCGCTTGTTCTTGAGCATGGCGAGCGCGTGCATCGGGATGTCCGGGCGCGTGGTCGCATCGGGCGCCGGCGACAGGTCGTCGGTGTTGGTTTCGCCGGGCACCTTGAAGACCGTGATGGTCATCGACGCCGGCACTTCCGGCCTGCTGGTGAACCATTCGGCATCGGCCCAGCTCTGCAGCACGGCCTTCGCATTCGCGTTGCCGGCCCTGGCCTTCTCTTCCACGTCGTGGAAGGCGTCGAACATCAGCAGGGTGTGCTTCAGGGCGTCGGCGGCGATGGTGCCCACCTCGGCATCGTCCAGCAGCTGGATCAGCGGGTGGATGTTGTAACCGCCCAGCATGGTGCCCAGCAGTTCGGTGGCGCGGGCGCGGGAGATCAGCGCGCAGGTCTCGCTGCCGAAGGCGACGGCCGCCAGATACGAGGCCTTGACCTTGGCGGCGTCGTCCACGCCGGCCGGGACGCGGTTCTCGATGAGATCGACCAGAAAGGCCGGCTCTTCCGAGGCATGCTCGCCCGCGGGCGGCGCCTTCAGCAGTTCGATGACCTCGGCGGTCTGCTGCGCGGTCAGCGGCAGCGGCGGAATGCCGAGCGCGGCGCGTTCGGCGACGTGTTGGCGGTAGGCGGCGAGCATGAAGTGACTCCTGGAAAGTCGAATGTGGGATGCGGGAGCGCGGTGATCAGTCAAGCGGGAATGCGGGATAGCAGAACAACGATGGGCTGCCAGGGCTGCGGTGCTGTGCCGATGCCGGCCGGAGCTTCGATCGGTGGCAGGCGGCTCCACGCGCAGAAGGCCGGGCTCCGGCTCAGATCTTCGGCACGATGAGTTTCAGCCCCTTGAAGTAGTCGCGGAAAAAAGCGTCGTCGAAGGTGATCAGGCCATTGCATTGCAGCAGTGCATGCGCGCCGATAAGGAAGTCTGGCGCGGCGCGCGGACGCCCCTCCGTCTGGGCACGCGCACGGCTGCGGAAGCGCCGCTGCATCTCGCCCGCGCGCAGGGCCGATTTGGCCTCGAGCGGGCTGAAGCGGATGCTCATCTCCTCCAGCACCGTCAACGCCTCGGCACCGTCGCGAAGCGCGGCGCAGACCTCGGCCAGGGCCACGTCGCACACCACCACCGGGCCGGCGCTGAGACACTGGCGCAGGCAGGCTTCGGTGGCATCGGCGTGCGGGCCGTCGGCCAGCAGATCGATCAGCACCGGCGAATCGATCGCGATCATGCCGGGTCGCCGCCTGCGGCGTCGTCCCCGTCCGTCATGTCCGCACCGCCGCCACCGTCCTCACCCGTCGCGTCAGGCCCACGCACCGCCGCCATCGCCTCGTCGGCGTTGGCGAAGCCATCGAGCTTGAAACGTCCCCGGGCACGGGAAATCGCGTCGTCCACCGACTTGCGCAGGACGATGCGACTGCCTTCGAGTTCGACCTTGAGCACCGTGCCCTTGGTCAGACCCAGCGCGTCGCGCACGGCCTTGGGCAGTGTGATCTGGCCACGTTCGGCCACGGTGGCTTCCATCGGCGACTCCTCGACAGGGGCGGAGCGGGTATGCAGGAATGATACATACTTGTTCATACATACTCCAGCCACGCTCGACCCCGGGCTCGTTTTCTGATCGGGTGAAGCCCGATCACCCAACAAGTTGATCGCATCGCGTCCTGCGATGCGCCAGTTCAATCCCCACCGCAGTCTGCAGAATGCCCGTTCCGGCATGGAAGCGTCGCCGGGAACCTGGGCTCTCAGGCCCAGAGCGCTACCATGGCTTCGAGCCACGACGCCCGGAATGGCGACCCTCTGCGGTCACGCACGCATCGCCCCACACGCCACGAGCCACTCCCAGCCACAGGAGCCCATCATGCGCGACACCTTCGACACCCGCAGCCGCCTCGAAACCGGCGGACAGACGCATACCTACTACAGCCTCCCCCGCCTCGCCGAGCGCCTGGGCCTGGGGTCGGCCACCCTGGATCACCTGCCCTTCGCGATGAAGATCCTCCTGGAGAACCTGCTCCGGCACGAGGACGGAGTGAGCGTGCTCCCGGCACACGTCGAGGCGGTCGCACGCTGGGACGCCAAGGCGGAGCCCGACACCGAAATCGCCTTCATGCCCGCACGCGTGGTGCTGCAGGACTTCACCGGCGTGCCCTGCGTCGTCGATCTGGCGGCCATGCGCGATGCGGTCAAGGCCCTCGGCGGCGACCCGCAGCGGATCAACCCGCAGATCCCGTCCGAGCTGGTCATCGATCACTCCGTCCAGGTCGACGTGTTCGGCAAGCGCGAAGCGCTCGATCTCAACGGCCAGATCGAATTCCAGCGCAACGGCGAGCGCTACGCCTTCCTGCGCTGGGGCCAGAAGGCGCTCGACAATTTCAAGGTGGTGCCGCCGAACACCGGCATCGTGCACCAGGTGAACCTGGAGCATCTGGCCCGGGTGGTGATGACACGTGAGCTGGACGGTGAGTCCGTCGCCTTCCCCGACACCGTGTTCGGCACCGACAGCCACACCACGATGATCAATGGCATCGGCGTGCTCGGCTGGGGCGTGGGCGGCATCGAGGCCGAGGCCGCGATGCTGGGGCAGCCCAGTTCGATGCTGATTCCGCAGGTGGTGGGCTTCAGGCTCACCGGTCGCCTGCCCGAAGGCAGCACCGCGACCGATCTGGTGCTGACCGTCACCCAGATGCTGCGCAGGCACGGCGTGGTCGGGAAGTTCGTCGAGTTCTTCGGCAACGGCCTCGCCCATCTGCCGCTGGCCGACCGCGCCACCATCGCCAACATGGCCCCGGAATACGGCGCCACCTGCGGCATCTTCCCGATCGATGCCGAAGCCCTCACCTACTTGCGCCTGTCCGGCCGCAGCGAAGAGCAGATCGCGCTGGTCGAGGCCTATGCACGCGCCCAGGGCCTGTGGCACGACGCAGACACGCCGGCGGCGACGTACTCGGCCACGCTCGAGCTCGACCTGTCCACGGTCAAGCCCTCTCTGGCCGGTCCGAAGCGGCCGCAGGACCGGGTGCTGCTGGAAGACATGCAGGCCGACTATCGCAAGCATGTCGTCGGGCTCACCGCGAAACGCAAGCCGCCGGACGGCGCCGAGGCGGAATTCGTGCAGGAAGGCGGCGGCCAGCCGCAGGCGGAGCATCTGGCCTCCGCGCCGCGGGTCAAGGTGCGGCTGCGCGACGAGGACCACGTACTCACCGACGGCGCGGTGGTCATCGCTGCCATCACCTCCTGCACCAACACTTCCAACCCGGCGGTGATGCTGGGCGCAGGTCTGCTGGCGCGCAATGCCGTCGCCCGCGGGCTGAAGCCGGCGCCGTGGGTGAAGACTTCGCTGGGCCCGGGCTCGCTGGTGGTCACCGATTACCTGAAGAAGGCCGGCCTGCTCGACGACCTCGAAGCCCTCGGTTTCTATGTGGTCGGCTATGGCTGCACCACCTGCATCGGCAATTCCGGGCCGCTGCCCGAGGAAGTGTCGCGCGCGATCGCCGCAGGCGACCTCGCGGTGGCCTCGGTGCTGTCCGGCAACCGCAACTTCGAGGGCCGCGTGCACCCGGAAGTGAAGATGAACTACCTGGCCTCGCCGCCGCTGGTGGTGGCGTATGCACTGGCCGGCAGCATCGATGTCGACCTCACCCGCGAGCCGCTGGGCCACGACCGCGACGGCAATCCCGTCTTCCTGCGCGACATCTGGCCCAGTGCGAAGGAAATCGGCGACCTGATTGCCGCGACCGTCGGCCCGGAGATGTTCGCGCGCAACTACGCCGACGTGTTCAAGGGCGACAGCCGCTGGAACCGGATCGAATCCCCCGACGGCGATGCCTACGCCTGGGATGCGGCGTCCACCTACATCAAGAACCCGCCGTATTTCGACGGCATGCGCATGGATGTGGAGCCCATCGCCGACATCCATGGCGCGCGGGTGCTCGGCCTGTTCGGCGACTCGATCACCACCGACCACATCTCGCCCGCCGGCAGCATCAAGCCCAGCTCGCCCGCCGGCCGCTACCTGCAGGAGCGCGGCGTGCAGCCGGCCGACTTCAACAGCTACGGCTCGCGGCGCGGCAACGACGATGTGATGGTGCGCGGCACTTTCGCCAACATCCGCATCAAGAACCGGATGCTGGGCGGCGAGGAAGGCGGCAACACCCTGCACCAGCCGTCCGGCGAGAAGATGGCGATCTACGACGCCGCGATGCGCTACAAGACGGAGGGCGTGCCGCTGGTGGTACTGGCCGGCAAGGAATACGGCACCGGTTCCAGCCGCGACTGGGCGGCCAAGGGCACCCTGCTGCTGGGCGTGAAGGCGGTGATCGCCGAAAGCTTCGAGCGCATCCATCGTTCGAACCTGGTCGGCATGGGCGTGCTGCCGCTGCGCTTCCGCGACGGGCAGACCGCCGAAAGCCTGGGCCTGGATGGCAGCGAAGTGTTCGACATCACCGGTCTGGAGGATGGTGCCGCACGCATCGCGCGCGTGGTCGCGAAGCGGGCGGATGGCAGCGAGCTCCGGTTCGAGGCCGATGTCCTGCTGCTAACGCCGAAGGAAGTCGAATACTTCCGGCACGGCGGCATCCTGCACTATGTGCTGCGTCAGCTCGCCGCCCAGTGAAGACCCACGGCTCCGTTGCCTGCGGAAGCCCGGCCCTCGCGCCCTGCGCGAGGGCGCTCGCCGGCGCGCGAACCCGTGGTTCGCGAACGCGCCGACTCGCCCCAACAGGGCGGCATGCTGCACTACGTGCTGTGTCAGCTTGACGCCTAGACGAAGCACTCTCCGCTCGGCATCGGCTGGACACCCGCTCCTGTGCACTGCACGGGGGCGGGCTTGCAGACGAGAGATCAATCAAGGAAGGGCGGCTGCCTGAGGCGGCGTGTACAGCCCTGCTTTGCCTCCTGCGCGACGGCAGGTGACAGGGTTCGGCCAGTCGCGGGCATTCCCGTATTCAGGTTTCTGCCGCGCTCCATTTCTGAACGTGTGCTTCAGGAGCCGCACGGCCTGCCGCATGGCGCGGGCTACGGGCTCAAAGCCTTTCGGATCAACAGGATGCGGGGTTTCTGGCATCGCCTTGCTGCGCCCGGACGAACGCCCTGAAGCGGTTGACCATACGCCGGGGCATGGCGCCTTGCGACCAAACTAGAGCGTATGCTCCAATCGCCCCTCACAACACGCCCGCCGCGAGCGGCGGACACACAACGATTGGAGGGGATCCGATGAACTCACAGCGCCCATGGTTGGCGAGCTATCCCGCTGGCGTGTCGGCCGAGATCGACATCGACGAGTTCTCGTCGATCGTCGCCGTCCTGCAGTCCTCGCTCGACAAATACCGCGACCGCCCCGCCTTCTCCCACATGGGCAAGGTCATCTCCTACGCCGAGGTCGACCGCCTCAGCACCCAGTTCGCCGCCTATCTCCTCGGCGAGCTCAAGCTCAAGAAGGGCGATCGCGTCGCGATCATGATGCCCAACTGCCTCCAGTACCCCATCGCCACCTTCGGTGTCCTCCGCGCGGGGCTCACCGTCGTCAACACCAATCCCATGTACACCGCCCGCGAGCTCAAGCACCAGCTCGTGGACTCCGGCGCCAGCGCCATCCTCGTTCTCGACAACTTCGGCCACACCGTCCAGGAAGTCCTCGCCGAGACGCCGGTCAAGCACGTCATCACCACCGGGCTCGGCGACATGCTCGGCTTCCCCAAGGGCAGCCTGGTCAACTTCGTCCTCAAGTACGTCAAGAAGATGGTTCCGGACTACGACATCCCCGGCACCGTCCGCTTCAAGGACGCACTCACCCTCGGCCAGATGCACGCCCTGCCACAGATCGACATCACCCACGACGACATCGCCTTCCTGCAGTACACCGGCGGCACCACCGGCGTCTCCAAGGGCGCCATGCTCACCCACCGCAACCTCGTCGCCAACATGCAGCAGGCCTCCGCATGGATCGGCCAGAAGGCGCGGCTGGGCCATGAGCTGATCGTCACCGCGCTGCCGCTGTACCACATCTTCGCCCTCACCGCGAACTGCCTGGTGTTCATGAAGTTCGGCGCGCGCAACCACCTCATCACCAACCCCCGCGACATGCCCGGCTTCGTCAAGGAGCTCTCCACCATTCCCTTCACCGCCATCACCGGCGTGAACACCCTCTTCAACGGCCTGCTCAACACCCCCGGCTTCGACAAGCTCGATTTCTCCCACCTCACCCTCTGCCTCGGCGGCGGCACCGCCGTCCAGCGCGCGGTCGCCGAGCGCTGGAAACAGGTCACCGGCTGTCCGCTGATCGAAGCCTACGGCCTCACCGAAACTTCGCCCGCCGCGTGCATGAACCCGCCCACGCTCACCGAGTTCAACGGCTCGATCGGCCTGCCCGTCCCCTCCACAGACGCCTGCGTGATGGACGACGACGGCAACATCCTGCCCCAGGGCCAGGACGGCGAGCTCTGCATCAGGGGCCCGCAGGTGATGAAGGGCTACTGGCAGCGTCCGGAGGAAACCGCCAAGAGCATCGACGCCGACGGTTGGCTGCACACCGGCGACGTCGCGCGGATGGACGAGAAGGGCTTCTTCTACGTGGTCGACCGCAAGAAGGACATGGTCCTGGTCTCCGGCTTCAACGTGTATCCCAACGAGGTCGAGGACGTGATCGCGATGATGCCTGGCGTGCTGGAAGTGGCCGCCATCGGTGTGCCCGACGAGAAGTCCGGCGAGGCGGTCAAGGTGGTCATCGTCAAGAAGGATCCCGGGCTCACCGTCGAGCAGGTCAAGGCCCACGCCCGCGAACACCTCACCGGCTACAAGCAGCCCAAGCACGTCGAGTTCCGCACCGAACTGCCCAAGAGCAATGTCGGCAAAATCCTCCGGCGCGAACTCAGAGAGCAGTCGAAAGAGCAGTCCAACGCCTAGTCGATACCCGCGTGCCGCAGCCGATCGAGGCTGCGGCACGACGGATCACCCATCACCGTCGCGACATCGAGCGGCGGAGGCGGAGCACGACGCCCGCCGCCCGGTTGAAGAAAAGGAAACGGAATGTCATCACATACGGCCATGCCGGTCGCCGAACTGAAACGGATCGACGACGCCCCCGCCTTCACTGCCCGCCTCGACCAACTGGTCAGACTCTCGCGGGAACGCCACGTCAACAGCTTCGCCGACATCGAGTGGGTGGACGCCATCCCCGATGACGAATGGTGGCTCTCGCCCGAGCTGCTGAGCGTCCACGGCACGGAGTTCGCCGAAACGCTGTCCGAAGCGCAGCTCAAGCGGCTGTCCAAATGGGAGTGCATCAACGCCTTCAGCCTGAACGTCGAGGGCGAACGCGAATTGTTGACCGCACTCTCGGCACAGCTCTACGCGCCGGACCTGCCGCACATCGACACCTACATCCATCACTTCATCGACGAAGAGAACAAGCACCTGTGGTTCTTCGCCGAGTTCTGCCGGCGCTATGGCGGCAAGATCTATTCCAGCAAGAAAGTGGGCGTCGCGAACGAACAGTTCTGTCGCGAAATGGATTTCTTCCTGCTGTTCGCGCGCATCTTCCTGTTCGAGGAAATCGGCGGGTACTACAACGTGGTCGCCGGCGGCGACGAACGGGTCTCGCCCTTCGTGCGCATGATCCACCAGGTGCACCATGCCGACGAGGCCCGCCACATCACCTTCGGGCGCGCCATCCTGTCGCAGTCCAAGGACATCGCCTTCAGTGCGGCGGGCGCTGCCGAGCGCGAAGCCGCGATCGCCCACCTGCAGCGTTACCTGCAGATCTCGATCGAGGCGCTGTATCAGCCGGCGATGTACCGGGACAGCGGGATCGAAGGCGGCGTCGCGCTGCGCAGACGCTTGCTGGCCGACCCGGCACGCCGCGAACACCACGATTCCACCCTGTTGCGTCGGCCGCTCAAATTCATGAACGAGATCGGCGTCCCCCTGCAAGGAACAGCATCATGAGCACCGCGATCGCCGGCATCGACACTCTTCGCGCCTGGCTGCTGGAAATGCACCCGGAGCTGGACGCGATCGACGACGACATGGACCTGTTCGAAAACAAATTGATCGACTCGATCAATTTCGTCGAGTACATCCTGATCATCGAGGAATTGATTGACCGCGAGATCCCGGTGACACCGGATCTCGTCGCCAGGACGGCCACACTCGCGAAGGTGCGCGAACACTTCCTCGCCGACGCCTGAGCGTCGTCAACCGTCGGGCGTCCCGGAAGGGCGCCCGCGCTCATACCTACTGGAGCTACAACATGCAGCGTTGCGAGACACGCGACCCGGGCGCGCTCACGCCCGGCACCCGGGTTCGCCCGATCCTGCTCACCGGCGCGACCGGATTCCTCGGTGGCCACTTCCTGCTGCGCAGGATCGCATGGGACGGAGATGTCTATGCGATCGTGCGCGGCGACTCCGTGCCGGAGGCACGCGCCCGCCTCTACGCCCATCTGGCGGACTGCGCGGCGTCGTACGGCGAAGCACTGCCCAAGGCCCTGCTCGACCAGCGCCTGCGTGTGGTCATCGGCGACATCACGCGCCCGCTCTGCGGCGTGGACGCCGACACCATCGCGCGCATGCGCGCGGACGGCCTGAGTGAAGTCTGGCACTGCGCCGCGAGCCTGAAATTCGAGGATCGCCACCGCCAGGAAATCCTCGAGCACAACGTGGAAGGCACCGCGAACATGCTCGACCTCTTCCAGGCGCTGGCCGCCGGCGAGGCCTCGTCCGATGTCCAGTTCCTGCACATCTCCACCGCCTACAGCGCAGGCAAGGTGCAGGGCGATATCCCGGAGGAACGCCACAACCCCGACCGCGAATACAACAACGTCTACGAGGAAAGCAAGAATCTCGCGGAGAATCGCGTGATCGACTTCTGCGAAGCGCGTGGACTGAGTTTCCGGATCCTGCGCCCGACCGTCGTGATGGGCCCGCTCGCCAGCCATCACAGCGGCACGACGCGTTTCGGCGTCTACGGTTTCGCCAAGGAAGTGCGCCGCCTGCGCGAAACACTGCTCAAGCTCAAGCACCGTCTGGAGCTGGAAGGCAGCGAGGGCGCCACCGCCAACCTCACGCCGGTGGACGAGTGCGTGTACGACATGCTGCAGCTGTCGGCCGAGGGTTTCGGCGACAGGCGCTATTTCCATCTCAGCAACCCGGAAGGCGTGTCGATGCCGCGGCTCATCGCGATGATCGACGAGAAGACCGGCGTGGACCGGCTCTCGTTCGTCACGAAGAAGACGCCGGATGCCGGCCCACTGCAGGAGCTGTTCGACGAGCGGACGCGCTTCTACTCCGGTTACTACAACACCGAGAAGCGCTTCCTCCGGCTTGCGGGGCCGCAGACGCAGGTCGACTGGAACGACGTGGGCCTGTATCTGGACAGTTTCCTGCAGGAACTGGAGCAGGAAGATGCCGGCGGCGTCGGTTTCCGCACCCAGATCGCGAGGATGCGCGACGGCGCGCAGCTCAAGGTCTTCACCTGCGGCAACCCCACCCTGCCCCCGATCATCCTCGCCAATGCCTATGGCATGCCCGCCGAGTTCATGTGGCCGATGGCGCAGCGCCTGCAGAACGATTTCCACGTGGTGACCTGGGAATGCCGCTGGGTGCCCACCCAGGACGTACCGTTCGACATCGATGCCTGCGACTCCTCCGCGCATGCGCGCGATCTGCTGGACATCCAGCGGGCGCTGGGCCTCGGCCCGGCCGGCGTGGCGGGCTGGAGCAGCGGCGCGCAGGTCGCGCTGCGCGCGATGGCGCTCTCGCCCGACAGCATCCATGCCGGCGTGCTGCTCAACCCGGGCGTCTCCATCCGTCCGTCGGACACGGTGCGGGTGACACGCTTCGAGGCCGGCATCCGTTCGCTGTTCGACAAGATCGCCGGCAACTACCGGATGGCGGAGAAGTACTGCGAACTGATCTACGGCGCCAGCGGCGCCGATGCCGGCGACAGCAAGATGCTCAGCGGCATCCTCACCAGCACGGACCCCTATCTGCTGTACATGACCAGCATGCCGTTCCGCACGCCGGAGTCGCTGTTCCGCTACGCCAACATGATGCGCACCCTGTTCGCCGAGCGCGAGGACGCCTGGACGCACGACGTCGTCCAGCCGGTGGTCGTGCACGTGGCCGGCAAGGATGTCGTGACCCATCCGGACATCGGGCAGGCGCTGTGCGACGGCCTGCGCAACGGCCACCTGGATTTCGACCAGGAAGGCGACCATTTCGGCCATTACTACGACCAGCGCGTGGCCGACCTGGTGCGCGGGCATCTTCTGGCGCGGCTGCAGAAGGCGGCATGAGCGACGGCACGGCCACGGCTGCGGCGCCCGGAGAGAATGCCGCCGAGCTGTTTCTCGATGCGGTGCGGCGCTTTCCGGAGCGTCCCGCGCTGTGGGTGGAGGAGCGACACTGGTCGTACGCGGAGCTCCACGCCCGCGTGCGCGCGCTGGAGGCGCAGCTGCGCGCCCACGCGGGCGTCGTGTGCGCGACGATCGCCGACCGCAGCCTCATCGCCTACTGCGCGCCGCTGGCCTGCATGCTCGCAGGCCGCATCCATGTGCCTCTGGGAACCAGTTTCCCGGAGGAGCGGATGGCGGGCATCCTGCGACGCACGCAGCCGTCGGTGCTGATCTGCGACCAGGCCGGCGCAAGCCTCCTGCCGCAGGTGCTGCCCAGGCTCGAACACGCACCGGTCACGCTGCTTCCGGAGTCTCTCGATGCGGAAGCACCGACAGCGCACATACCGACCGCGGGCGACACGCCAGGCATCTCCACGCAGCCGCCTGGTACCTCCGCCTCCGGGCTGGAAGCAGCGGACCAGGACATCGCCTACGTGCTGTTCACCTCCGGCAGCACCGGTGTGCCCAAGGGCGTCGCGGTGGGCCATGGTGCGCTGTGCGCCTATGTGCGCGCGGTGCGTGCGCTGTATCCGGAGCTCGACGAACACCAGCGCTGCAGCCAGTTCTTCGAGCCCACGTTCGACCTGTCCATGCACGACATGTTCGTGACCTGGTCGGTCGGCGCCTGTCTCTACAGCGTGCCGCGCCAGGCCTTGATGATGCCCACGGATTTCGCGAACGCGCATGCGCTCACCGTGTGGTTCTCCGTGCCGTCCCTGGCGGCGACCCTGCATCGCTTCCGTCAGCTGCGGCCGGGCGTGTTCCCGTCGCTGCGTCTCGCGCTGTTCTGCGGTGAAGCCCTGCCCGGCCCGCTGGCCGGCGCCTGGCGCGAGGCGGCCCCGCATGCACGCTGCGACAACATCTACGGCCCCACCGAGGCCACGATCGCCTGCACCTGGCACACCATCACCCCCGCCGACACCGAACGCACCGTCGTGCCGATCGGCCGGGCCTTTCCCGCCATGGAAATCGCGGTGGTGGATGCCAACGACCAGCGCTGTGCGCCCGGCGAACAGGGCGAACTGTGGCTGGGCGGCGCGCAGCTCGCCCATGGCTATTGGCAGGACCCCGTGCAGACCGCCGCCCGCTTCGTCTCCCGGGCCCTGCCCGGGTGCGACAGCACGCGCTGGTACCGCACCGGCGATCTCGCCACGCTGGAACCGGACGGCACGGCCCTGTTCCTCGGCCGCGTGGATCGTCAGATCAAGCTGCGCGGCTACCGCATCGAGCTGCAGGATGTGGAAGCGCACATGCGCGAGGCCTGCTCCACCCCGGACCGTCCGGCCGACGTGGCGGTGGTCGCGGTCGCGCCCGCCGACGACGCCGCACCGACCGGCCTGACCGCATTCGTGGCCTGCGCGCATTACGACGCGCGCCAGGCGATGACGGCGATGAAAAAGAACCTGCCTCACTACATGCTGCCGAGCGAGGTCCGCATCCTGGATGCGCTCCCGCTCAACAGCAACGGGAAGGTCGACTACCCCGCGCTCGGCGCCCTGCTGCGCGCGTCCGCAGCATCCACGTCCCGCCGCCAGCCGCGTGGCGCCACCACCATTCCCGAGGAAACCGGATGAACGACCACACCGCACACGCCGACTGCATCTTCTGCGGCATCGCCAGCGGCCGCCTCCCGGCCAGCGTGGTCCACAGCGATGCGGACTGGCTGGTGGTGATGGACATCCATCCCATCCGCACGGGCCATGCGCTGATCATCCCGCGTCGGCATGAGGCCCGGCTGGCCGCGCTGGCCGTGTCCGAACGCGAGCGCCTGTTCGTCCTCGCCGACGCCGTCGTCCGCGCGCAGGAAACCGCCGGTTACGCCGAAGGCGGCAGCAACCTGCTCCTGAACGACGGCGTCGCCGCCAACCAGCACATCCCGCATCTTCACCTGCACTGCATCCCGCGACGACGCGGCGACACGGTGGGGTTCGGGTTGCGCCTGCTGGCACGGACATTCGGCCTGTTCGGTCGCAGCGTCGATCGCGGCGAGCTGGATCGGAGTGCCCAGGCGATCGCCGCGCACCTGCCTGCCGCGGCGCCCTGAGCGCATTCCCGGGTGTCCTCGCCACCCTTGCCTAGGCGCCTGCATCGGCCCGCCGGGCATCGTCGGCCGGGCCTCCGTGCCCGCCTCAAGCGCCGCCTTGCGGGGTTTTAGAGCCTATGTTCCAATCGCCCCTCACAACACGCCCGCCGCGAGCGGCGGACACACAACGATTGGAGGGGATCCGATGAACTCACAGCGCCCATGGTTGGCGAGCTATCCCGCTGGCGTGTCGGCCGAGATCGACATCGACGAGTTCTCGTCGATCGTCGCCGTCCTGCAGTCCTCGCTCGACAAATACCGCGACCGCCCCGCCTTCTCCCACATGGGCAAGGTCATCTCCTACGCCGAGGTCGACCGCCTCAGCACCCAGTTCGCCGCCTATCTCCTCGGCGAGCTCAAGCTCAAGAAGGGCGATCGCGTCGCGATCATGATGCCCAACTGCCTCCAGTACCCCATCGCCACCTTCGGTGTCCTCCGCGCGGGGCTCACCGTCGTCAACACCAATCCCATGTACACCGCCCGCGAGCTCAAGCACCAGCTCGTGGACTCCGGCGCCAGCGCCATCCTCGTTCTCGACAACTTCGGCCACACCGTCCAGGAAGTCCTCGCCGAGACGCCGGTCAAGCACGTCATCACCACCGGGCTCGGCGACATGCTCGGCTTCCCCAAGGGCAGCCTGGTCAACTTCGTCCTCAAGTACGTCAAGAAGATGGTTCCGGACTACGACATCCCCGGCACCGTCCGCTTCAAGGACGCACTCACCCTCGGCCAGATGCACGCCCTGCCACAGATCGACATCACCCACGACGACATCGCCTTCCTGCAGTACACCGGCGGCACCACCGGCGTCTCCAAGGGCGCCATGCTCACCCACCGCAACCTCGTCGCCAACATGCAGCAGGCCTCCGCATGGATCGGCCAGAAGGCGCGGCTGGGCCATGAGCTGATCGTCACCGCGCTGCCGCTGTACCACATCTTCGCCCTCACCGCGAACTGCCTGGTGTTCATGAAGTTCGGCGCGCGCAACCACCTCATCACCAACCCCCGCGACATGCCCGGCTTCGTCAAGGAGCTCTCCACCATTCCCTTCACCGCCATCACCGGCGTGAACACCCTCTTCAACGGCCTGCTCAACACCCCCGGCTTCGACAAGCTCGATTTCTCCCACCTCACCCTCTGCCTCGGCGGCGGCACCGCCGTCCAGCGCGCGGTCGCCGAGCGCTGGAAACAGGTCACCGGCTGTCCGCTGATCGAAGCCTACGGCCTCACCGAAACTTCGCCCGCCGCGTGCATGAACCCGCCCACGCTCACCGAGTTCAACGGCTCGATCGGCCTGCCCGTCCCCTCCACAGACGCCTGCGTGATGGACGACGACGGCAACATCCTGCCCCAGGGCCAGGACGGCGAGCTCTGCATCAGGGGCCCGCAGGTGATGAAGGGCTACTGGCAGCGTCCGGAGGAAACCGCCAAGAGCATCGACGCCGACGGTTGGCTGCACACCGGCGACGTCGCGCGGATGGACGAGAAGGGCTTCTTCTACGTGGTCGACCGCAAGAAGGACATGGTCCTGGTCTCCGGCTTCAACGTGTATCCCAACGAGGTCGAGGACGTGATCGCGATGATGCCTGGCGTGCTGGAAGTGGCCGCCATCGGTGTGCCCGACGAGAAGTCCGGCGAGGCGGTCAAGGTGGTCATCGTCAAGAAGGATCCCGGGCTCACCGTCGAGCAGGTCAAGGCCCACGCCCGCGAACACCTCACCGGCTACAAGCAGCCCAAGCACGTCGAGTTCCGCACCGAACTGCCCAAGAGCAATGTCGGCAAAATCCTCCGGCGCGAACTCAGAGAGCAATCCAAGAGCAGCTGATTAGCATGGAGTGAGCGATAGCCATCGCAGTTTCAGACAAAAGACCGGCGAAATCGCCGGTCTTTTGTTTTTTCAGGCCCTTCATCTTGCATGTTATCTGGATTCGGCGCATACAAGTGCGCCAATACCCGCCTTTTTCCACCCCGCCCTCAAGCCCACCAGGCGGCAAACATGCAAAGGAGCCCCCTCATGAACAATGTTGAAAATCTGCATCGCGACAACGCCCTGTCCACGATCCGCATCCAGGAAGATCGCCAGGCAGGTATCCACTGGTGCCACATGCACGCTCAGCAGGCGTTCTCGGATCCAGAATATCGCACGTGTTTCTCTCCGACGATGCTGCGCGAACTGCGCCTCTTCGCACAGCTCACGATCGACAGCATCAACCAGTCCGTCGCCGAATCGAGCGACCATCTCGCGCATATCGTGCTCGCATCCGATGCCCACGTATTCAATCTCGGCGGCGATCTCCAGCTCTTCATCGAATTGATCCGCCAGCGCGACGAGCAGGGCCTGCTGCGTTACGCGCACAAATGCGTGGACAGCATCCATCTCCTGCATACCCGCCTGCACCGCAATGCGCATACGATCGCGCTGATCGAGGGCGATGCACTGGGCGGCGGCCTGGAACTTGCGCTGGCATGCCAGACCATCGTCGCCGAGAAGGGCGTGCAGATGGGCTTCCCGGAAGTGCTGTTCGGCCTCTTCCCGGGCATGGGTGCGTACTCGTTCCTGTCGCGCCGCGTGTCGCCGAAGCTCGCCGAGCAGATGATGCTCAACGGCGTGATGTACAGCAGCGAGGCGCTGCACGAAATGGGCGTCGTCGACATTCTGGTGCCGAAGGGCGAAGGCGTGAGGGCCGTGCACGAATTCGTGCGCCAGAACCGTCGCATCGCGAATGCGCGGATCGCCGTGCATCAGGCACGCGAAATCGCATCGCCCGTCACGCTGGACGAGCTCAACAAGATCACCGAAGTGTGGGTGGACACCGCGCTGAAACTGGGCGATCGTCAGCTCAAGGTGATGGATCGACTCGCACGCGCGCAGTTGCGTCGTCCCAAGTCGGTGCTCGAACAGGTCTCCGCGGTCTGATCCGGCGCGCGCACCCGTCGGTCCGCGGCACCTGTGCAGATACGGGTGCCGCAGGCCGGCGCATCGACGGACGCATCAACCGCGTTCGCTGTCGGCTTCCGGTTTCGGCAGGTCGCCGCGTTCGCGCAGCATGACGAGCGCCTCATCCAGCAGTTTCCGCAGCTCGTCGAGCAGCGAGGGCCATTCGGTCCGCAGGGGCGTCAGCGCCATGTCCATGCCTTCGGAGGCCACTTCGGCCAGACGCATCGCGCCGAGGTTGCTCGCGGCGCCCTTCAGGGCGTGACAGGTGCTGCGGAAATCCTCCCAGCGTGCGGCCTTTCCGTACGCTTCCAGATCAGCGATGCACTTGCGGATGTCCTGCGTGCATTCGGTGACGAACTTGCGGATGAAATGTTCGCCGAGCCCGATTTCGCGCAGCTCGCACAGCATGTCTCTGGACACATCGTCTTCGCCGGCAGCGGGCGCTTCGGCGCTGTCCACCCCCCTGTCCTTCTCGTTCGTCGACGCGGGACGGACGTCTTCGGCGATTTCCGCCAGCTTGTCGAGCAGCTTGTCGATGGCGAGCGGCTTGGTCATGAACGCGTAGGCACCGGCGCGCGCGCATTCCTTGCGCGCCTCCACGGTGGCATCGGCGGTGAGCACGACGAAGGGCGTGCGCTTGCGGCCGGCTTCGATGAAGCGCGCCTGCTTGATCACTTCCAGACCGCTCAGGCCCGGCATGTGCAGATCGATAATCGCGACATCCGCCGCCTGGGCTTCGATCATCGTCAGCACATCGTCGCCGCTGCCGACGATGTGCGGTCTGTGCCCGGCCTTTTCGAGCAGCCCCCTCATCACCATGAGATTGGCCGGCTGGTCGTCGGCGACCAGCACGCGCATCGGCCGTACGCGGGCGCGATGGCGTACGAACGGATCGGAAAACACGATGACGTTGTCGGGCAGCCGCTGCGATGCGGACAGCCGCGCGACGACCTCGAGCGGCACTTCGACATCGAAACGAGAGCCGACGTCCAGCTCGCTGTAGACCTTGATCGATCCGCCCATGAACTCGGTGAGCGCCTTGGCGATGGAGGTGCCGAGCCCGGTACCGCCGTAGCGGCGACTGCGCCCGGAGTCGACCTGCTCGAAGGCATCGAAGATCCTGTCCAGTTTGTCCGGCGGAATCCCGATGCCGGTATCGACGATCGAGAAGCACAGCCGCGCGACCGCCCCTTCCCTGGACACGACGGAGACCGTGAAGGAGACCTTGCCCGCTTCGGTGAACTTGATGGCGTTGGCCAGCAGGTTGATCAGGACCTGGCGCAGATGACCGAAATCCCCATGCACCACATTGGGCACATCGGGCTTGATCGTGACTTCCAGCGCCAGTCCCTTTTTCTGGGCGGCCGGGTACAGCATCTTGTTGAGCGCCGCGACGAAATCGGAGATGAGGAATTCGGTCTCGTTCCTGTTGAGCTTTCCGGCCTCGATCGCGGAGATGTCCAGGATGTCGTCGACCAGCAACTGCAGCATCTTGGCCGATGTCTGGATGACTTCGGCGCTCTCCCGCTGCTCGTCGGTCAATGGCGTGGCCATCAGCAGTTCGGACATGCCGACGATGCCGTTGAGCGGCGTTCTGAGCTCGTGGCTCATGTTCGCGAGGAAGCGCGTCTTCGCGTCGCTGGACGCCTTGGCCGCTTCGGTGGCGCGGACCAGTGCCTTGAGCAGCGACGAGGGATACAGCGGGATGGCGATCAGGCCCACGGCCAGGGCACCGACCAGCCAGTCGTGCTGCCCCCAGAAAGGCGCATGGTAGGTCGCCAAGAGGAACGTGGACGTCGCCAGCAGGATCGCGGCGTACAGGTATTTGTGGCCGAACCTGATGCCGTTGCCGATCGTCACCCACAGCAGGATGACGTAGAGCGGGGCGCTGATCTCGTCGAGGAGATAGAGGCCCACGCCCATCAGGCTGTAGTCCATCACCATGCCCAGCGCACGGCGGGGATGGGAAACGCCTGGGGCGATCAAGACCCACAGGCAGATGCCGAACGCGCACACGTACTCGATGCTGAGGTACTGCAGCGACAGCCGGATGGCATCGGTCATCTCGGGCCGGACTTCGCGTGCGAGCAGCAGGTAGAACAACAGCAGAAGCAGCATGCACACACGCACGATGGCCTGCTCGTGCTCGCTGTCCGGCCTGTTGGCGAGGCGGGAGCGGGCCCAGACCACCATGTCGCGCACCCCGTTCATTCCAATCCAGGCTTGTGTGTCGTCTCCGAATAACGCGCACAGATGTCGTCCAGGCGCTGGCGCTGGTTGAGCAGCGTCTGGACGCAGTCCGGGTCGAAGAGCTTGCCGCTCTGTTCGACCAGATAGGCCAGCGCATCGTCGACGGTCCACGCCGCCTTGTACGGACGGGGCGAGATCAGCGCGTCCATCACGTCGGCCACGGCCACGATGCGCGCCTCGATCGGGATCTCGCTGCCGCTGAGACCGTCGGGGTAGCCGCTGCCGTCGTAGCGCTCGTGGTGGCGCAGGGCGATGATCGCGCCCACCTGGATGAAGCGGTTCTGGCTGTCGCTCAACAGCTCGTGCCCGATGCGCGGATGCCGGCGCATGACCTTGAGCTGCGCCTCGTCCAGCGGACCGGGCTTGAGCAGCACCGCGTCGGGGATCGCGATCTTGCCGATGTCGTGCAGCGGTGCGGCCAGCTCGATCAGCCGCACTTCGTCCTCGGACATGCCCAGCCCTTCCGCGATCAGGCCGGCGATGCGCGACATGCGCTCCAGATAGGCACTGGTGCCGAGGTCGCGGTACTCGATGGCGCGGGCCAGCCGCGACAGGGTTTCCCGCTCGCGCTCCTCCACCTCGTGCATGCTGGACAGCAGGCGCTGCTCGAGCGAGAGCGCGCGCTGCTTGATCGATTCGGCCTGGCGGCGCAGCTGCAACAGGTTGCGGCAACGTGCGCGCAGTTCGCGGGGACGCACCGGCTTGACCAGGAAGTCGATGACGCCGGCGTCCAGCGCCGCCTGGCGGATCGGCTCGTCGCCGACCACGGTCACCAGCACGATCGGCACGTCGCGGTTGGAGAGGGACTTCCGGAACCGGCGGGCGAACTCCAGGCCGTCGATCTGCGGCATGCGGTAGTCGAGCAGCAGCAGATCCGGCCGGTTGGCCTCGGACCAGTCCAGTGCCTCCTGGGAATCGCCGAAGTCGAAGACATCCAGCTCCGGACTGATGTCCTCGAGGATGTGCCTCAACATCGTCCTCGCGGACGTCTGGTCGTCGACGATGACGATTTTCACGCTGCTGCTCCACATGCCATGGCCCTGCGTCCTTGCCGGTGTCGGAGATGGCGTTCCCATCGCGCCGGTGCCATCGTGCGGGCCGTGCCTGCGATCTCGGCCCGGGTGCACGTTGCCGCAGCGGGATCGAGACGCAGGCGATGCATGCAACGCCGCCCTTGCCTTCCGTCCTGGCGTTTCCGGAGAACGACCGGAAACCACGCCCCTGTTCACCCAAGAGTACAACGGGTCGCCGGCCCGCAACAGTCCCGGGCTGAATGCAAAGGGAGCATGCCTATCCGAAGCCGGTCTTCAGCTTTCCGGACGCATGTACGGGAACAGCAGCACGTCGCGGATCGAGGTGGAGCCGGTGAGCAACATCACCAGCCGATCGATGCCCACCCCCAGCCCGCCGGTGGGCGGCAGGCCGACTTCCAGCGCGCGGATGTAGTCGGCGTCGTAGTGCATGGCCTCGTCGTCGCCGCCCTCCTTCGCCTCGACCTGGGCGCGGAAGCGTGCGGCCTGGTCCTCCGGGTCGTTCAGCTCGGAGAAGCCGTTGGCCATTTCCTTGCCGCCGATGAACAGCTCGAACCGGTCGGTGATGCCCGGCTCGGCATCGGACTCGCGCGCCAGCGGAGAGACTTCGACCGGATAGTGGGTGATGAAGGTCGGCTGGATGAGGTGGCCTTCGACCGTCTTCTCGAAGATCTCCAGCAGCAGCTTGCCCCAGCCGTAGCCCGGCTTGACGTGGATCTTCAGCCGAGCGCAGTGCGCGGCCAGGGCATCGCGGTCGCGGCAGTCGGCGGCCGAGATCTCGGGGTTGCATTCGCGCACGGCGTCTTCCAGCTTCCAGCGCCGGAACGGCTTGCCGAGATCGATGCTGTTGCCGTCCCACTCGTAGGTGTCGGCGCCGATGCTCTCGCGCGCCACGTCGCGGATCATCGCCTCCGTGAGATCCATGACCTCGATGTAGGTGGCGTAGGCCTCGTACAGTTCGAGCATCGTGAACTCGGGGTTGTGCCGGGTGCTGACGCCCTCGTTGCGGAAATTGCGGTTGATCTCGTAGACGCGCTCGAAGCCGCCCACCACCAGCCGTTTGAGATACAGCTCGGGGGCGACGCGCAGGAACAGGTCCAGATCCAGCGCGTTGTGATGGGTCTCGAACGGCTTCGCGGCGGCGCCGCCGGCCAGGTAGTGCATCATCGGCGTTTCGACTTCCAGGAAACGCCGCGCATCCAGCCAGCGGCGGATCGCCGAGACGATGCGCGAGCGCTTGAGAAAGACCTCGCGCGACTCGGGGTTCACGATCAGGTCGACATAACGCTGGCGGTAGCGCTGCTCGACATCGGCCAGGCCGTGCCACTTGTCCGGCAGCGGGCGCAGCGACTTGGTCAGCAGGCGCAGCGCGTCGACCTTGACCGACAGCTCGCCGGTCTTGGTGCGCATCAGCGTGCCTTCGGCGGCCACGATATCGCCGATATCCCAGTGCTTGAACGCGTCGTAGGTCGCGCCCAGCGCGTTGGCCTGGAGGAACAGCTGAATGCCGCCGCTCAGGTCCTGGATCTGGGCGAAGGCGGCCTTGCCCATCACCCGCTTCGCCATCAGCCGGCCGGCGACGGCGACACGGCGGTTTTCGGCTTCGAGCGCTTCGCCGGTCCACTGCCCGGCGTCTTCGTACGCGTCCTGCAGATCGCGGGCGTCGTCGTGACGGCGGAAATCGTTGGGGAAGGCCACGCCCTGCGCGCGCAGCGCGGCGAGTTTGGCGCGACGCTCGGCGATGAGGGCGTTTTCGTCCTGGGGCGTCGGGGTCTGGGCGTCGGTCATGGCGGTGCTCACGGGGGCGTGCGATGGGCTGGGTGAAACTTCCGCAGGAGCGGTTTCAGCCGCGACCCTTGAATTCACAGCCTCGCCCCTTGGAACGGGCGAGGCATGTCGCGGCTGAAGCCGCTCCTGCGGTGACGATGGAGAACTCGGTGTGGCGGATCAGGCGGCGTCGATGCGTTTGGCGCCCGCTTCCAGCCCGGACTTCAGGCTGGCCTCGACGAATTCGTCCAGGTCGCCGTCGAGCACCTTCTGGGTGTCGCTGCGCTCCACGCCGGTGCGCAGATCCTTGATCCGCGACTGGTCCAGCACGTAGTTGCGGATCTGGCTGCCCCAGCCGATGTCGGATTTGGTGGCTTCCAGCGCGTCGCGCTCGGCGTTGCGTTTCTGGATCTCCATCTCGTACAGCTTGGCCTTCAGCATCTTCATCGCGGTGTCGCGGTTCTGGTGCTGGCTGCGGCCGTTCTGGCAGGCCACGACAATGCCGGAGGGCACGTGGGTGATGCGCACGGCCGACTCGGTCTTGTTGACGTGCTGGCCGCCCGCGCCCGAGGAGCGATACACGTCGGTCCTCAGGTCGGCCGGGTTGATCTCGATGTCGATGTCGTCGTCGACTTCGGGCGAGACGAACACCGAGGTGAATGAGGTGTGGCGGCGGTTGTCGGAGTCGAACGGCGACTTGCGCACCAGGCGGTGCACGCCGATCTCGGTCTTCAGCCAGCCGTAGGCGTATTCGCCCTCGACCTTGACCGTGGCCGACTTGATCCCCGCCACGTCGCCGGCGCTGGCTTCCATCAGTTCGGTCTTCCAGCCGCGCGACTCGGCCCAGCGCAGATACATGCGCAGCAGCATTTCCGCCCAGTCCTGGGCCTCGGTGCCGCCGGCGCCGGCCTGGATATCGACATAGGCGTTGGCCGAATCCATCTTGCCGGAGAACATGCGCTGGAATTCCAGCTGATCCACGCCGCGCTCGAAACGGTCGACGTCGGCGACCACGGCGAGCGCGGTGTCCTCGTCGTTCTCCATTTCGGCCAGTTCCAGCAGCTCCTCGGCGCCGGTCAGGCCGTCCTTCAGCTCGCGGATGCCGTTGACGGTCTTGTCGAGCATCGAACGCTCGCGGCCGAGGGCCTGCGCACGCTCGGAGTCGTTCCAGATGTCGGGATTTTCCAGCTCGCGGTTGACTTCTTCCAGACGCTCGACCTTGGCGTCGTAGTCAAAGATACCCCCTCAGCGCGTCGAGCCGACCGGAGAGGTCGGCGATGCGCTGGCGGATCGGGTTGAGTTCGATCATGGCGTGATGTTCTGTGATGTTCGTGGGGCAAACAGCCCGCGATTCTAGCAGGATGGCGACCATCCGGACCGGCGGGAGGGGCGGCACGGACGCGGCGCACGTCCACGCGCATGCGCGACGCGCACTCCCGCGTGCTCACACCCGGGCGCGCAGGGCCTCGCGATAGGTCCGGCTGCAGGGCAGCACGGTGGCATCGTGCAGGTGCACCCGGGCGTCACCGCTGTCCAGCGGTTCGATCGAGGCCACCCGGGCCAGATTCACGATGTAGCTGCGGTGGATCCGCACGAAGCGCGCCGGGTCCAGCCGCTCCTCGATGCCGCCGACGGTGCTGCGCAGCGGGTAGTCGTGGCCGCGGACCCGCAGGTTCACGTAGTTGCCGGCCGCCTGCAGCCACTCGATGTCGGGGGCGGCGATCAGGAACTCGCGCCCGAGCTTGCGGATCAGGAAGCGGGCCGGGCGGTCCAGCGGTTCGACCGGCGCGCCCTCGTCCGGCGCGGCCAGCAGGCTGGCCTCGCCCTGCAGGCGGCGCACGATGAAGCGGTAGCTTTCGATGATGCCGACCAGCAGCGCGTAGCTGCGCACGTCCTTGAGGTACTCGTAGGCCAGCTCGCGCGGCCATGAGCCGAAGTCGTAGTCGCCGCCCTGCAGGGTGTAGGCCACCTTGCGCAGGGCCACCATGCCCACCACGTGCAGCAGCGAGAACGCCACGCTGGCCAGCAGATGTGCGGGCACATGCCGGCCCAGGGTGTCCCAGTGCAGCGGGAAGCGCCGGGTGAACCACACCAGCAGCGGCACCAGGGCAAGGATCGTCAGGCCGCTCGACCACTCCCACACTGCCGGTTCCCAGGCGGCGAAGCCCAGCCCCACCCGGTGGATGTCCATCAGCACGGTAATGCTGTTGGCCACGCCGTTGAACAGGGTCATCGCGACCCAGAACCCGACCTCCCACAGCCGGCGCCGCGCCCAGAACCAGCGCGGGCCCAGTCGGTGGACGGCGGCAGGCGGCGTGGACTCGGAGGGCATGGGGTCGCGGTGCGAGGGGTCGGGAGGCATGCGCGCATTCTAGGCGTGGGCCAGCCGGGACCGCCCCCGGCCGGTCCCGGCTGGCCCACGCCTCGTCACATCCCGAGCGCAATCAGACACTTGGCGCTGGCCTGTCGCGGATCGACGGCCAGACTGTGCACTTCCTTCCGCTCGACACCCGCCCGCCATGGAACGCCGCCTCGACCTCGACTGGATCCGCATCGTCGCCTTCTGCCTGCTCATCCTCTATCACGTGGGCATGTACTACGTGAACTGGGACTGGCACGTGAAAAGCCCCTTCGCAGGCGAGACTCTCGAACCGCTGATGCTGTTCAGCTCGCCATGGCGACTGTCGCTGCTGTTCATGGTCTCGGGCGTGGCCACCGCCTTCCTGTTCGAGAAGAGCCGGCGCAGCGCGCACGGCAGCCCGAAGTCCGCGCGTTTCCTCGGGCCGCGCTCGGCGCGGCTGTTGCTGCCGCTGCTCTTCGGCATGCTGGTGATCGTGCCGCCCCAGAGCTACTACGAGGTGGTGGAACAGCTGCCGGGCGGCTACAACGACGGGTATCTGGCGTTCTGGGGCCGGTACCTCGCCGCCGACCCGGGCTTTTGCCGCGACGGCGACTGTCTGACCTTGCCGACCTGGAACCATCTCTGGTTCGTGGCCTATCTGTGGGTCTATACGGTGCTGGCCTGGGCGCTGCTGCGCTTCGTTCCGCAGGCGATGCAGCGCCTGGGTGACGGGCTGGAGCGCGGGTTGTCGGGAGTCGGCGTGCTGCTGTGGCCGGCGGCCCTGCTGGCCCTGGCCCGGGTGGCGCTGGTCGGCCGGTTCGAATCCACGCACGCGCTGGTGGACGACTGGTACAACCACGCGCAGTACCTGCCGCTGTTCCTGCTCGGTGTGCTGGTGGCCCGGCGCGAAGCGGTCTGGAATGCCCTGCAGCGCCATCGCCGGCATGCGCTCGCCCTTGCGATGTTCGGCTACGGCGTCGTGCTTTGGTATTTCTACGGCAGCGGCTACGACGATGCCACCCCGCCGCCCGATGCCCTGCGCATGGCCCAGCGCGTGATGTGGGCGGTGTTCCAGTGGTGCGCGATCGCCGCCATCCTCGGCTACGGACGCCAGCTGGCCTCGCGCGGCGTCCTCCGCGACACTCCGACCCTGCGCTATCTGCGCGATGCGGTGTTCCCGGTCTACATCCTGCACCAGACGCTCATCGTGGCGCTGGCCCACAACGCCCAGCCCCTTGCGCTGCATCCCGCCATCGAAGGCCCGCTGCTGGTGATCGCCACCTTCGCGCTGAGCTTTGCGGGCTTCGAGATCGTGCGTCGCGTGCGGTGGCTGCGGCCGGTGTTCGGGCTGAAGATCGAGAACACCCTGCCCTCTTCCGCGCCACGCCGGCACGTGGTGGGCCGCGACCCCGACTCTGCCCCAGGCAGCGTGCCGTGATCGGACTGTCCTCTACGCCGTGCTGATCGAGCATGGGCGACACACGCAAGACACGCTGGACGGATGGACCGGCTCGACTTTCAGGGCAACGCGAAGACACCTGGCGTCGAAACGCGACACGCGCGACGACGGCGCGCGACCGTAGCGCTCGCGACCGGCCTCGCGTGCCCAGCGTCTGCCGGCAAGAGGCGATCGCATCGGTCGTTCACGCATCGTTTGATTCCGAGCAGGCTCCCATCACCCACTGGGTGATGGGAGCCGCGGCGGATGGCATGCGTAGGGCTACGAGGCCTCATCGTGAGCAACTCGTCGCCCTGCCCTGTTGCGATACGTGCCGTCAGTCGCGCCTGGCCGCCACCGATCGCAACTGGGCAAGCACAAGGTCGCGAAGCGCAGCGGAGTCGGCCTGCGACGTCCGCGCGGCCTGCGGCTTCGACGCCTGGGCCACCGGCGCAGCGGGGACATGCGCCTGCTGCTCTTCGGAAGGCTCCTCGACCTTCTCGATGAAAAAGCCGTGCTGCATCAGCGTGTCGACCGAGCGCTTGAAACCGTCGACGACGGCGCGGAAGTCGCTCTCGACATGGGAAAGATTGAAGAAATTGTTGCCGGAGACCGACGTCTCGACGCCATTGTCGCGCAGCAGGAGAATCAGCAGTTCGCGGACGAGCCCGTAGGGGTCTTCGTGGAAGACGATGCGGAACCACGAACTGAAGGTTTCCAGGGACACCGGGAGCCGGTGCGACCTGAAGTACGCATTGAGCTCATCGCACATCGCCTTCGTCCGGCGGTTGAGTGCGCCGATCCCGCAGTCGCAGGTGTCGTAATCGCACGCTTTCGCCGGCGGGCAGAGCTTCTCGATTTCATTGCAGACGGCCAGGGCCGCGGACACCTTCAGCGAATTCTGGGTATGCGTGCCCGCCATCACCGCGCGCTTGAGGCTGGGCATCGAGTTGTCGTCGAAGCCGTAGACCCCGCCATCGACGTAGTCCAGATATTTGGCCAGGCCCGCGATGATGCCCGTCGGCATGCCGCCGCCCGGGATCTTGCCGTAGGTGCTCATGTCGGGCAGCACCTTGTAGTAGGACTCCGCACCCCGACGGTTGGCGCGGAAGCCGGTGACCATCTCGTCGAAGATGAACACGATGCCGCGCTCCAGCGTGATGCGCCGCAGCTCGCGCACGAACTCGACAGGACGGCGCTCGGGGAAACGCGACTGGACGGGCTCGACCAGCACGCACGCGATATCCGCCGCATGCTCTTCGATGAAGGTGAGGCTCTCCGGCTCGCCGTACTTCACCATGAAGATCTGGTCGGCATACTCCTGCAGCGTCCCCGGGCCTGCGGAAACCGCCTGGTGCCCGCCGCCGTGCATCGCGAACACGGTGTCGGACAGGCCATGGTAGGACCCGTCGAAGATGACGATCTTCTTCCTGCCGGTGGCGGCACGCGCGATGCGCGTGGCCCACATGACCGCCTCGGTTCCGCTTTGCGCATAGACCATGCGCTCGTGCCCGGTCAGTTCGCAGAAACGCTGCGCGGATTCGAACAGATCTTCGCTGTATGCGACGAGCGGATAGCCCTGGTCGAGGCGCCTGCGCAGCGCTTCCTTCATGAATTCCGGCTGATGCCCGAAGAAGTTGACGCCATTGTCGCCGGTGATGTCGACATAGCGATTGCCGTCCACATCGTAGAGATAGGCACCTTCGGCGCGGTCGTAGGTCAGCTGATACTGGATCGATTTGAGCGGGCGTTTCAGCCCTGCGACCTTCCTCTGGTCGACGAAGAACTTCTGTTTCTCCAGTGCGTTCCGCCTGGATTTTCCGGTGCGTGCGGTGAACCGCTTGGACAATTCCGCGATGAACTGCCTGTGCGCGTCGTCGATGCTGGACTCATGAACCGGCTTGAGGGGCCGCGAGGCACGGTCGGCAGCCGCCTCGGCGCCCTCGGCGGTGGCGAGCGAGCGCAGGCTTTTCAGCAGACGGGCCCGGTCCTGCTCGGAGAATCCGCTGTAGAGCTTCATCGCATCCTCCTTGCCGATCCGGCGGGCGAGGATGTCCTGCATCACTTGTTCCACTGTCGATTCCATGTCGTTCTCTGTCTGAATACCGCGCCTTAGTGTCTGCGGCATGCGCGGCGATGCCCAAGCCCGCCGCCGCGCATGCCGCCTCCCGCATCGATCGGCAATCGATCAGTCGACTTCCTGGATGAAGGGCAGGTTGGCGTTGACGTACTTGTCCTTCAGCAGGAACTTGCGCAGATCGCCGCTGAAGAATTTGTAGTTTTCGTCCACCGACACCATGTTGAGCAGGAAGTACGGGAACATGCCGCCCATTTCCGTGTCCTGGATCAGCTCCACCTCGACCTTGCCGTTGTCCAGCGGAGTGAACTGCCAGCGATTGTGCATGCGCTCGATGCGCACGGCATCCGGGCTGTTGGGCAGGCTCGCCGGCATGGCCAGCACGTCCAGCACCACGATCTTGGTCTTCGGATCCTGGGACACGACCGTGGTCAGCAGCAGCTCGCGGTCCTTGAACGGCGGCGGGAAATCCAGACGCCACATGTCCTGGTCGTAGCCCTTCACCGGGTCGAATTCCTTCAGACGGGTGAAGGAGACGCACTCGGGGAACCAGTCCTTGCAGGTGGCCAGGTTGTCGTCGACGATGTGCAGGGCGGTCAACTGGCTCAGCGAGTAGTCGCCCTCCATCACCGCCTTGACCTTGATGGTGCGGTCGCCGGGTGCCTTGAACGTGTACGACTTCACGCCGTTTTCGTCCTTGACCAGCTCCCATTCGTTGGAGCCTGACATCTTCCAGGCCCAATCCGCGACCAGGCAAAGGGCCACGAAGACGATGAAGGCCGTCCGCAGTTTGCGCCAGATGCCGCGCTTGGGCTTGGCCGGCTTCGCGACGCCGGACTCCGTCGGGATCGAATCGTTCGTACTCATGTGTCGTCAACTCCTGTAGATGAAGATGCTGAGGGTGATGTGTCGCCGAGATCGGCTACGGGTTGCGGCGCGCCCTGTCTGCGAACATGCGCGGGATGACGCCGCACATGCCGCGAGAGAACGACGGCCGCTCAGCCCGCAAGCGCGACCCGTTGGGATGAGTGTTCGGAAGCGGTTTCCACCGCGTCGGCCTCACGCAGCAGATGCCGCGCCAAGTATTTCGCCAGACAGACCAGCGTCAAGGTCGGCGCGACCCTGGCATCGGCCGGGATCAGCGAGCCGTCGCAGACGTGGAGATTCCGGACCCGCGTCTGCAGCCCCGCATCCACGTCGCGGGCGAGGTTGAGCGTGCCGAATGCACCTCCGGTCATCAGCGTCGTCGTGAACATCGAACGCGAACCGGCCGCCGCGATCACCCGCTTGGCGACCTCGATGCTATTCTGCAGGCGTTCGAGCGCCTGGGCGTCGATGTCCTTGTGGTACCGACCGTCCGCGGAAAGACCGCCGCCCACCGCGTCGTGCGCCTTGATCATGATGGCGACATGCTGCCCGTAGTCGCGGATGCGCCACGGACGCAGCGACTGCACCATGCCCATGTTGAAATAAAACTTGTGCACGTTGGCGTCCAGCAGGCGCGTGCCATCGTCCAATGTCGTGCCCATGGTGCCGGCGAAGCAGTTGGTGCCGCGCAGACCGGGCACGCTGCCGATCACTGCGATGCTGGGGTCGATGTAATAGCCGCCGGATGCCGCCTCGTCGAAGCCGCTCTTGCGCAGGATGACCGGCGTGGCCAGCGAGCCGGCGCAGAGCAGGACCTTCGAAGCGTAGAAGCGCTCCGTGCGCGAGCCGAACGACGGGTTCGCGATTCGGCACTCCACGCCGACGGCGGTGCCGTTCTCGGTCAGGATGCGCTCGACGATGGCCTCGCATTGCAATCGGGCGCCGCTGCGGATGGCGTCTTCAACGAAAGCGAGCGCCTTCCACTTCGCCGCGTAATCGTAGGCACCGCGGCAGCGCTCGTGATCGATCAGCATGCGGTTCTTGGTCCACGCCAGCCCCTGCCCGATCGCGGCATCGCGCAGGCGCAGCGCCTGCGGGCTCAGCATGTCGTCGGGAGTCACCGCCAGCGGCAGCTCCTGCTGGGCAGCGGCATAATCCGGGCGGATGTCGATGCCGACCGCACGGAACGCCTCGACAGGCGGATCGTCCGCCACGGCGAGGTACATCGCGGTGGAACCGCCGGCGGCGAACACCCGCGGGTCCTTCAATTTGGGGGCGACCTTCACTTCGTTCAGGATCGAAACGCTCTCCCAGAGCGTTTCCTTGAGCGCGCGGTGTTCACCGCGTTCGAGCATCAGTACGCGACGCCCCCTGGCGCTCAACTCGCGCGCGAGCGTCGCACCGGCGGATCCCGTACCGATGATGAGATAGTCGTAGACGTCGCCATCGGCGGGTCTGGTCATGGGGCGTGGTCCATGTAGCGTATGCCGTACGGGCCGGAGGCGGGCCCGGCGCATGCCGGGCCCGCGCTCGGGTCACTTTTTGATGTAAGTGCGGTATTTGGCCATCATCCGTTCGCGATAGGCGAAGTCGGTCAACGACCGCTGCGACAGGAACTCGTCGTCGACATCGACGTTGAGCCTCGTCTGCAGCTCTTCCCAGACGGTGATGCGCTTGCTGCTGAGATTGTTCATCGAGCCCTTGGTGACGATCCACACGCCGTCGATGCGCGAGACATTCAGCGCATTGCGCTGCTTGTAGTGCCTGCCGGCGCGATCGTACATGTCCTCCTTCAGCAGGACCGAACGCTCCTTGTCGACCCAGACCACCATCTTGCTGTAGTAGGACCGGGTGCGGCGGTATGCCGTCGGCGTCATTTCGACGATCCACGCCGGGCGCCCACGCACCGTGTCCTCGCCGAGGAGCTTGTAGGTGTAGTCCTTGATGCGCTTGATGTCGGCATCCTCGGTCGAGATCTCCGAACCGAAGAGCGCGCCGCTCTCGTTGTTGTCGCTGACGGATACGACGCGCTTGACCTTCGCGAGTGCGGGAAGATAGATCCAGAAATCGGAGTCCTTCTCTTCCTGCGCATAACCGTGGGTCAGCATGGCCGTGCCCTTGTCGCTGACCGGCTCGATGATCACGTCGAACGACTTGTTATTGCGGTCGCGCAGCCCTTCCACATCGTAACCACGATGCACGCTCTCGACCTTGATCACACGCGGCTTCTCGCGGCACGACAGCCTGTTGTCGTTGATGCGGTAGCGGCAGGTCGAGAAGGTGATCACCCGCACCGAGGTTTCGAACGAGTGATTGGCCGCCTCATCGACCTTGATCATGATCTGTCGCGCGTCCTGGGCGATCGCCGGAGCGGCGATCGCCATCAGGGCGGCGGCGAACCATACACGAATGGGTATCATCAGACACTCTCCTGTAGGACTGCTGGGGGAGCAGCCTTGATTTTGTCCTTGAACTTGATCAGCAGTGCGGGCAACAGGAACAGATCGTTCAACAGACCGACGAAGATGGCCAACGCACCGAACTTGCCCATGTTCGAGGTACCCGCCGCGTCGGCCAACGACATGATGCCGAAGCCGAGGCCCAGGATCAGCGCCGTGAACACGATGCTTTGCCCGGATTCAGACATGGTGCGACGAAGGGCCGCGTGGACGTCGCCATCCTTCGTGAGCTGTCGCTGGTACTGCGAGATGAAATGGACGGTGTCGTCGACCGAGATGCCGATGATGATCGGCGCGAGCATCATCGTGTAGAAGTCGAGAGTGACACCGGTCAGTCCCAGCAGACCCAGGGTCAGGAAGGCCGGAATCAGGTTGGGGATCAGCGCGATCAGGCCGACCTTCATCGAACCGAACACCACCAGCAGGATCATGCTGACGAAGGCGATCGCCACACCGAACGAGATCGCCTGGTTCTTGGTGAGGTACTGCGACGCCTGCATCGCCAGCGCGAACACGCCGGTGATCGACACCTCGGCATCCGGATACTTCACCTTCAGCTGAGCCATCATCGCGTCGATGTCGGCGCGCATCTCGTTAAAGACGGCGTAGTACTCGTACGAACCGTAGCTGTGCAGCGCGACGCGGATGTTCGCATTGCGGTAGTTGTCGTCCACCAGACGCTGGCGCTCGGTGGGGTCGGCGCTGTTGAACAGGAACAGGGTCTGCGCCAGCACCTCGCGGGTGTCGGGGATGCGGTACTGGTCGGCGCCGCCGCCATTCAGTTTCTGGTTCGCGTCCTTGGCGACGTCCGCCAGCGAATTGGTCATGACCACGTACTTCGAGTACTTGGTCTCGAAGTCGCTCTGCAGCTTGTCCATCGCCTTCAGGACTTCAGGGTCCTGCAGCGCGGCGTCCTCGTTGAAATCGAGGAACACCACCATGCTGTAGGCGCCCATCATGTGCTCGTCGGCGATCTTGACGCTCTTGGCGAAGGGAGAGTCTTCCGGATACTGGTCGAGGATCTGGGTATCGACCTTCACCAGCGTGGCGCCGTAGATGCAGAGCGCGAGAAGCAGCATGAACGGGGCGATGAAGGCCACCGGCCGCTTCTCCACCATCGGCACGACTTTCTCGAGCTGACGCTTCAGGACCGGCATCACGTTGAGCAGCGGCTTCTTCGCGGCCTTCTGCGGCTTCACCTTCTTGGAAACTGTGGGCCAGAAGTCGACGAGGATAGGCAGCAGGTAGATCGACAGGACCAGCGCGAACAGGATGCCGAGGGTCGACATGATCGCGAAGTTCTGGATCGGCTTCACCGGCGTGATGTTCAGCGCCATGGTGCCGATCATGTTGGTCACGCCCGTGAGCAGCAGCGCGACGCCCGTGTACCTGTAGGTCCTGCGCAGCGCTTCCTGGTGCTCGACATCGTCGCGGCGCATGTGCGTGTAGCCGGTGAGCATGTGCACCGAGTCGGCGATACCGACCGTCAGGATCAGCAGCACCGTGAGGATGAGGAAGCCGGTGACGGTCATGCCGGTCAGACCCGCCACGCCGAGGGTGAACACGGTGCTGAGGATGACGATGAGGATCGACCAGACCACGGCCGAGGCCGACCGGAACAGGAACCACAGCAGGACGATCATGATGCCGAGCGCGGCCATGTAGAGATTGCCCATCTCTTCGGCCATCTTCAGGTCCTGCTCGGCCGCGGCGGTATTGCCGACGGCGTAATAGTCCAGGTGCTCGGTGTATTCCGGCTTGTAGATGATCTTCTTCACTTCCTCGTACAGGGCGTAGTACTCCGCCATGTCGGTCGGCTTGAATTCCGGCACCGTCTCGTCGCTCTCATCGAAGGCGACCGCCGTCGGATCTTCGATGGAAAGTTCGAGATCGCCGGTGGCCTGCTCGGCGTCGACCGGAATCGCGCCGAAGTTGGTCTCGATGTAGATGCCGCCGTATTTGCCGTCGCGCGAGAAGAACTGCAGGGGGAACTGCTTCTGCGCCTCGGCCGTCGCCTTGATCTTGGCGAGTTCTTCCGGGGACGTGGGAACCGTGCTGCCGACCAGCGCACGGGAGACCAGCAGATCGCCCTCGGCGGTGAGCACGGGCGCGGTGACCAGGCTGTTGACCTTGACGATGTGCTCGAGCGCGGACTGTTCGTCAGGCTTCAGGCGCGCCTTGAAGTTGACCAGTTCATCCTGTATCCCGCGCACCGCCTCGAGCGACTTGTGCGAGAACACGTCGCCGTCCTTCGGCTTGTAGATGATGTACAGACCGTCTTCGCTGCCGAATTCCGCGTGGTATTTGTGGAACGCGATCAGCGTCGGATCGTCCTTGTCGAACCAGCCCTCGATGGTCATGTCCATCCGGACTTTGCCCAGGCCGAACACGCAAAGCGCCAGGAAACCAAAAAACGCGGTCAGCACCAGCCACCGTCTTCTGCGCAGGGCATCCGGAAGACTTCCGAAATGCTCCGTCAAACGATCTATGGTTCTCTGTCGAAAAGACATCAGTTACGCTCCTGTTGAGGATGAAATCTTGGTCGCCCGCTTCCCGTCTTACGAGAAGATTCCGGCGATATCGGCGCTGGCTTCTTTGCCTACGATCGAAAGGTGGTCGGTCTGGATGCCGATGCAGACGGCAGGCTTGGCGAGATATCTGTTCCAGCCAAGGTCGGCCGGGTCGTCGCCGCCCGTCGCCATCGCCTTCACGACGACCGTCGTGATCTGCTTCTTGATCTTCGCCGGTTTGTAGCGGCGGCATGCCTCGTCGTTGGCGAGCGCGAATTCGTAGGTGGCGATGAACTGCTCTCTCGATATCCCGATGCCGTTGTCGCGCATCAGCCCGAAGAGATAGTCCGCACGCTTGTCGGCCGGGGTCGCGACGAACGCATCCAGATCGATGCCTCGCTCGCCGCCGAGCGCGGGAATCAGATCGGCGAAGACACCGACGATGTCGTCGGTCGCGTCACCGCTCTTCAGCGTGGGGCAGCGCTGGTCGATCAACACCAACCGCCCGATCCGGGCCTTCTTCTCCGTCAGCTTGCGGGCCATCTCGAAGGCCACGACCGCGCCGTTGGAGTAGCCCAGCAGATCGATTTCACCCGTGTGCCGGATCGCCGACATCGCTTCGATGTAGGCATCCGCCATCTCGCCGACGGTGCGCAGCGGCGGACGACTGCCGTCCAGACCGACCGCCTCGAAGGCGAACATGGGGCGAACGCCGGCGAGGCTCTGGCTCAGCGTACGCAGCGAGAAGACGCTGCCATCGGCGCCGGGCACCGCGAAGATCGGCGTACCGCTCGCCTGCGTCTGCATGGGCACGATCAGGCTGCCCGATGCGGCCTCCCGGCTGTGGAACCATGCCTCGATGTCGTCGTTCTTCCTGGTGGCGGGCTTCGGCCTGGGCGCCACCGCGGGATTCGCCGCATCGCCGACGCGGAGCACGCGGATCCGCTCGACCTTCGCAGGATGGGTATTGGCGAGATGGCCGGCGAGCGAACGGATGTCGGTGAACTTGAAGACCACGCTCGGCGTGATGTTCTCGGCCAGCAGATCGATCAGCTGCTGGATCAGGCCCGCCATGCCGATCGAATCGAAGCCCAGCGAGAGAAAGTCGAGGTCCTCGTCGACCTCGTCCGGCGCACGTCCGAGCAGGCGTGCGGCCTCCTGGGTCATGAACAGGCGCAACGTGTCTTCGCCGTCGAGCGCGAGATCACCCTCGCCTTCGCCATCACCATCGCCCGCGACGAACCGCCACTGGGCTGCGGCGCCCGCTTCCGGTGCGGGCGCCGGCGCAGCCTTGGCAGGCTCGGCACCCGCAGCCCCGGCTTTCGCGGGTTGAGGCGCCTTCGTGGCCTCACGCGGCGCATCGCCGGAGTCGTCGAAGTCCAGCCAGAAGCGGCGCTTCGCGAACGGATACACGGGCACGTCGAGCAGGCGCGGGGCACGTACGCCTTCACCGCGACGTGCCGTGGCCACCGCACGCCAATAGGCCGCCCACGGGATGTCGATCCCGCCGGCCCAGAGCAGCGCGATCTCGCCGAACTGGCCTGCACGCAGGTTGTCCAGCAGCCGCTCCTCGCCGATCTGCGACTGGATGACATCGAAGATGCGGCCGTTGCCGTCACGCTTCACGTTGCCGACGAACACCGGGCCGGCACCTTCGGACGACCGGCCTTCCGCGACCAGCCTGCGTGCGCGGGAAAGCGCCGATGTCAGCTCCTTGAGATCCGAGACCACCAGCGCGACGCGATGCTCCATCGGCTCGGTCGTCATCTGCGTGGTGTAGGCCAGATCCTCGAAATCCGCTGCATCCACATCGCTGCGCAGGCGTTCCGCGTAGGCATCGAGATAGGCAAGAAGGGACTCGCGCGTGCGCGCGGAGAACGCAAACAGCTGGGTGCGCCCCTGCGCTGCGGCCGCGCCCGCGGACGTGCCGGCGGATGCGCCTCGATATTCCTCGAACACCAGATGGACATTGATGCCGCTGTCGGAGAACGAGTTGACGCCGGCCCGGATCGGCGCATCGCCTGCGCGAAGCGTGTCGAACGGAAGGGACCTGTCGGCGATGTAGAGCGGATGCGCGCTGGAGTCGATGTCGATGAAGGCGTTGACCTTGCGTTTGGTGATCGTCGCGGGGAAACGCCCCTCGTGCAGCGACAATACGACCTTGATGGCACTGGCCACGCCGCTTGCGGGTTCGACATGCGCGATGTTGCCCTTGATGCTGCCGAGAGCACACGTCTTGCTGCCACCGCCGACACCGCGGAAGGCGTTCTGGATCCCTTCGAACTCGAACGAATCGCCCCACTTCGTCGCGTAACCGTCCACTTCGATGTAGCGGATGGTGTCGGGCGCGATGTCATTCCGCTCATAGCATTCCGCGATCACCTGGGTGATCGCCTCGTGCTTGATTTCGGAAGTGAACGCCGCACGGCCGCGATTGCCCTGATGGGTGGCGACGACCTTGGCGAAGATGCGCATGTTGTCGCGCTCGGCATCGTCGAGACGCTGCAGCACCAGCAGCCCCAGGCCTTCGCCCCGGGTGAAGCCGTTGGCCTCGTCGTCGAAGACCGCACAGCGGCCATCGGGCGAGAGCAGGCCGTAGCGGCCGATCGCGGCGTAGTCGTCGGCGAACAGGTTCAGCGAGACGCCGCCGCAGATGGCGATATCGCACTCCCCCTGCGCCAATGCCACGCACGCGCGGTGGATCGCCAGGCCCGAGGATGCGCAACTGGCGTTCACCACTTCGCTCGGCCCCTTGAAGTCGTAGAGGAACGAGATGCGGTTGGCGAGATAGTAGATCGGGCTCGAGGAGCTGAACGCAGGCGCCGCAGGAATGCGGTGCAGGTTCCTGCGCATGTGGTGCTCGTATTCGGCGTATTCGTACCCGAGGAACAGGCCCGTGCGCGACCCGCGCAGCGTGTCGGCGCGGAGGCCCGCATGCTGCAGGGCGTGGTAGACCGACTGCATCATCAGCCGTTCCTGCGGGTCGCACATCCGCGCTTCGTCCTCGCTGAGGCCGAAGAACTCGGCGTCGAACATGTCGACATCCGCGATGCGCGCGCCCCAGCGCTGCGCCGCGAGCGCGTCCGCGCTCTGCGCGCCGGCCCAGCGATCGCCGTCCAGCGGCCTGATCGCGCAATGCTCGTCGATCAGGTTGCGCCAGAGGGCCTCGGGCGTGTTCGCGTCGGCGAATGCGCATGCCATGCCGACCACCGCGATCTCGGGCGGCGCCAGGGGCGCAACCGGCTGCATGTCGCCGGGGGCGACGCCATCGTCGTTTTCGGCTTCGCCCAGACCGTAATAGTGCGCGAGCGCTTCAGCGTGATGCACCAGCAGATGATCCACGAGCGCTTCTTCGGAGGCGAAACGCTCGCCACGCAGATCGACGCCATACTCATCGTTGACGAAACGCAGCAGATGGGAGACCACATCGCCCCGATCCTGCGCGGCCGCCTGGCGACGGCGTGCGGGCGGAGCCGCGCGCACGGGTGCAGGCGCGGCCGATTTCGTCGCCGACGGAGGCGGAGCCGCCTTCGGCGCGACTGCGGGCGCAGCCGGCGGCGCCGCCGACGCGCCGATCGCGTCGGCCAGTTCGCGGATCGAATTGACGGCGGTCAACTGCGCCGGGGTGATCGAGATGTTCAGGCGCTTGCCGAGATTGGTCATCAACTCGATCGCGATGATCGAGTCCATGCCGAAGGAATCGAAGTCGGCGTCGACATCGAGACGCTCGACCGGAATCTTCAGCGTGGAGGCCACCGTTCCGACGATGGAGTCCAGCAGGGAGGGTTCAGCGACGGCGCTCATTGCATGCTCCTGAAGCGTGTGCGGGCATCGGCGCCCGGGGCGACGGCAGTCGCCTGGACGTCGACATCCATCGACCGGAATTTTTTCGAAACATCTTCGGGGAAGATGCGCATCACGTGATCCATCCGGCTGTCCTTAAAATTGATACTGGTATCTGAGAACGAATTGTTTCTGGTCGCGGTAGGGCCATGTGCCGCTGCGCGAGTCCCGCTCGTCCGGGTAGAAGACTTCGAAGTAGACGGTCGAGTTGTCGTCGATCAGATACGAACTCAGGAATTTGTGCTGGAAACTGGTGTAGGGCCGGACGTAGATCGTCAGCCAGCTGAGGGTCAACTCGTCGTTGAAGAACCGGTTGCTCACCGAGCCGACGAGCGAATACTCGTTCTGTTCGCGACCCAGGATGTCGCCCTCCCAGTCCAGCAGCCGGCTCCAGATGAGCTCGGCGCTGTAGGTGAGCTGGCGTCCGCCCGGCGAATAATCGAAGCCGAAGCTGGAATCGAACTGATCGCTTTCGACGACCGTGACGCCGCTGCCGTCCACCGAGCTCGCGAAGAAGGCACGTGGCTGCTTCAGCGCGACCTCGGCCCGCAGCAACAGGTTGTCGATCGCAATGTTCGCGGTCATTCCGTACATCTGGAACCGCTGCTGGCGCACGAGATAATCGTTGTCGATCAGCCGGGCCGCCATGAGACTGAAGTCGCTCTTGCCGAACGAGCGCTTCCAGCGGGCACCGAATTCGTAGGTGGCGGCGTTGCCCCAGTCGTCGTCCGGCGCATCCTTTTCGAAGGCGCCGGGAATGTCGTACTCGGACCCGATATCCGGATATTTGTTGTAGCCCGGACGCGGCACGAAGAAGGCGCTCCACTGTCCGGACGCGCCGAAATGGTCCATCGTCAGCATCATCTGCCCGACGCGGGACTCTTCGAGCGAAATGAAGAAGAACTCGGCATTGTTGCGGGGGCTGATCTCATCCGTGATCGCACCGCCCTCGGACACACCCCACGGCAGGATCTGGTGGCCGACCCGGACGCTCGTCTCGCCGAAGCTGCTCTGCAGATACGCTTCACGCGTCACCAGCTCGCGGAATGGATTTTCGTCCTTCGCCTTGGCGCGATGGTCGTTGCCCCAGTGCAGATTGAATTTGGTGTCCAGGCGGAAATACAGATTGCTGGCCAGCGGCTTGGAATATTCCAGCCGGACCGACGAGCGATTGTTCACCACACGCTTCGGCTCGGCGAACTTGTATGAGGTCTCATGCGTGAGACTCACGCGCAGCGGGTCCAGCCACGCGGAAAGCCGGCCCTCCTCGCCGGTGGCGCCGGCGGTCGGATCGCCATCGTCGATCGTCCACTCGGCGCCGCCGAATTCGCTCTCCGCAGGCGGCTCGCCCGTCAGCTCGCCACCGGCAGGCGGGTCGCCGCTGGACGCCTCGGCGGCAGAGTCATCGAAACCCATGTCGATTTCGAGTTCGTCGGGATACGCAGGCACATCGCCACCTGCGTCCTGCGGCGGTGGCGCTGCGGGGAGCGCATCGCCACCCGGATCCGGCGCAGCCGGAGCAGCCGGTGCCATCTCCGTGGGCGGGTCGACGACGATGCCTTCGAGGAAATCGCTGTCCGTCTCCGGTGGAGTCATGTGCTGCGGCGTTTGCGCATACGCGCCGAACGCCACCCCGAGTGCCAGCAGGGAAATGGCGGCAGACCGCGACGGCCCCGCCTGCAGCGGGTGCGGGCGAGGGTCATGTTGTCGTGCACGCGCAGCGGAGAAAAATAGGCTCTTCATTCAGGTCTCGTGCGTCGTGTACAACGCGTCCAGCACATCACTGAATTCGACGCCCTGTGGCGGACGCCCCGCCCCGCCGGGCAGCGAGGTCGGGGTCGATGCATAGATCGATTCCAGCAGGGATTCGAACTCTTCCTTGCTCGCGAAGGGCGATGCCATGCCGTCCGGGAGGCTGTAGCGCAGGCCCTTGAGCTTGACGATGACACGCCCCTGGTCGTCGATCGCATCGACATCGACCTCAATACATCCCGGCTCGTCGCCGTCTCGACGCGACGCCCGCACCCAGACGAGGCCCGTGTGGGCCTCCACCGGCAACACAAGCGCGCTGTCCAGCGAGAGCGCCTCGGTGGAAGCGACGTCGATGCCGGCTTCGGCCATGAAGCCGAGGCATGCCGTCTCCACGATGCCCAGCAGGGACAGCGGGCGCAGGGCATCGGCATCGGAACCGGCGATGGCGCCGTTGAGGTCGAATGCCAGCAGGTGTTGGCGATCCCCGGCGCGGAGCGACACGATGCCCTTGGGCAGGCGGTCGCGTTGCAGGCCGGCAGCCGCCAGACGGTCGTAGGCATCTGCCCCGGCATGCGCATCCGGTCCGAAGAGTCTGCCGAGTGCCGCCGGATCGATGCGATCCGGGTCCTGTCCCGAACCATGGTCGCCACCGCCTTCGCACAGCAGCACGGCACCGGTGTCCACATCGTCGACGGAGGCCGTGCCGAGCAGCGCGAAGTCGAAGGCATGAGCGCCGGCCGCATGCAGATGCAACGCGAGCTCTCGGTGCTGCGACGTCGGATCTGCTCCGGACCAGCTCAGGTCGCGCAGCGCGATCCTCGGCAGGCGCGGGAGGCCCGGCACCGATTCGCGGATCGCCAGCCGGACCATCTCGAGCGGCAGCAGCGCCGGCAGCCGGGCTTCCGGCCGCACGCAGAAGGCACGTACCGACTTCGCGAGGACATCCGCATCCGAGACGAAGGACTGGCGCCCGAAGACCGAGACGTTCCGGTGCAGCAGCGGGTGGACCATGGCCTGCGTGGCCGACAGCGCCTTCTGCTTCTCGGGACTGGTGGCGAACCAGTAGCGCTCGCGCGCGAAAGCGTAGGTCGGCAGGTTGCAGCGGCGCATGACATGGCCTGCGTACAGCGCCTTCCAGTCCGGCTCCTGGCCCTTGAGCCAGATGTCGAGCAGCGCGTCGAGATCGCGCGCCTGCAGTGCGTTGCCGATGGTCTGGGCATCGACCGTGCCGATCTCAGACTTGCGGCGCACGCTGCCGCTGCGCACGCCCGCCGTCTCGGCATCGCCGTCCAGGTGCGCCTGCAGGCGCTGGACCAGTTCATCCAGACTCGACACGACCAGACCCATGCGGTCGGACATGGCGTCGCGGCCGACCTGCAGGGTGTAGGCGACGTCGGCCAGCGCCAGATCCGGATACATGCGCAGATGCCGCAGCAGGCGTTCCGCGTTGGCGCGCAACCGGTCGCCGGCCTTGGCCGAGAGCACGATCAGCTGCGGGCCTTGCGGCACGGTCCGAGCGGGGTAGTGAGCGTCGAGGAACTCCTCCAGCACAGCGTGCACGTTGGCGCCGCCGAAGCCGAACGAGCTGATGCCGGCGCGGCGCGGGAAGGGCCTGCCGTTCTCGTCGAGTGCCGGCGTCCAGTCGCGGGTGCTGTCGACCGGATAGAACGGGCTCTTGTCGAGGTTGATGTACGGATTGAGCTTTTCGAAATGCAGCAGGGCCGGGATCTGCTTGTGCTTGATCGACAGCAGCACCTTGAGCAGGCCGGCGATGCCGGCGGCGGTCTCCAGATGGCCGATGTTGGTCTTGGCCGAGGTCAGGCCGATGTGCGGCTGCTCCGGCGGCGGCAGCTGGTGCTTGCGATACAGGTCGGAGAAGGCCTTCTTCATGGCCTGGATCTCGATCGGATCGCCCAGGCTGGTGCCCGTGCCGTGGCATTCCATGTAGCCGACGCTGCGCGGATCGATTTCGGCCTTTTCGTAGGCCTCCACCAGCAGCTCGGCCTGCGCGTTGGGATTGGGCGCGGTGAGCATGGTCGCCTTGCCGCCGTGGTTCTCGGCAGTGGACTTGACCACGGCGTAGATGTGGTCGCCGTCGGCGATGGCATCCTCGAGCGGACGGATGAGGATGGCGCCCGAGCCTTCGCCGCGCACGTAGCCGTTGGCGCGGGAATCGAAGGTCTTGCACTTGCCGTCGTCCGCCAGCATGCCGGCGGCACCGAAGGAGATGTGGCCCGCCGGTGTCAGCATCACCTGCACGCCGCCGACGATGGCCATGTCGCAGCTGCCGGTGTGGATGGACTCGATCGCGCGGTGCAGCGCGATCAGCGAGCTGGAACAGGCCGTGTCCAGCGGTGCGCTGGGGCCGTGCAGGTCCAGCAGGAAGGACACGCGGTTGACCAGGATGGCATGCGAGGTGCCGGAGGCCGAATAGCCGTCCAGCTCGGCATGCTGCATCGCCATCATGTCGATGTAGTCGCGGGTGGCCGCACCGACGAACAGGCCGGTGCGGGTGCCGGCGAAGTCGGACACCCTGTGGCCCGAGTCCTCGATCGCGCCCCACACGCTTTCCAGGAAGATGCGCTGCTGCGGGTCCATCATCTCCGCCTCGCGCGGCGAAATGCCCCAGAACAGCGGGTCGAACTTGTCGACCTCGCGCATGAAGCCGCCCCACTTGGAGAGCGTCTTGTTCTTCTCCGCCATCGGGTCGCCGTAGTACTCCTCCCAGTCCCAGCGATCGGGCGGGATGAGGGTGACCATGTTGTTTTCGGCGTTGCGCAGCTTTTCCCAGTATTCCTCGATGTCGTCCGCCTGCGGCATGACGCCGCTCATGCCGACGATGGCGATGGGGCGTTCGACGAAGCGGCGCTGCGGCGAGAATGCACCGCCGGAGGGGGCGTCGGCCGCGACTGCGGACGCATCGAGCACCGCCGGTTTCTGCTTGAAGGCGATCGGCGCCGGCCCACTGCCCTGCCCCGCACCGCCATCGGTCTGCGCGGCGGGCTGTGCAGCACCGGCCGCGGCGCCACCGCCGTGCACGCGCTGGATGTTCTCGCGATGGTCGCGGGCGAGATGCGCGGCGATCTCACGGATGTTGGGGTATTCGAAGAACAGGACCGGGGTGATGTCCAGGTCGTATTTCTGGTTGACGAGATTGCTGAAGGACGTGAGGCCGATCGAGTCGAAGCCCAGGTCGAGCAGGATGGTGTCCAGATCGATGTCGTCGGCATCGATCTTGAGGAAGTCCATCACGATGGCCGACAGCGCCTTCTGCACGGCCAGGGCCAGTCCATCGCCGTCCGTCGCAGCGGCAGCAGGAGCCGCTGCGGGCTTCGCGGCACCAGCTGCAGCCGGCGCCGCCGCTGCGGGTTCGGGCGTCGGCACGGCGCTGGCGCTGATGCCCCACGCGCGCTCCACCTTCTCGCGCACGCCCTGCAGCACGGCCACCTGCGAGAGCTCGCCGAGCAGGGCGAGCATCATGGCCTCGATGCCCACATCGCTCTGCAGCGCCTTGATGCCGAGATTGCGCTCGAAGAACAGCGCCGTCTGTTCGTCGAGGCGCATGCCGCCCTCGGCCCAGATCGACCAGTTCAGGCTGAGCGCCTTGCCCTGCCTCAGCCCGCGCTGCGCCCGCGCATTGCGCTGCGCGGCGAAGGCATCCATGTAGTGGTTGGCGAAGGAGTAGTCAGACTGGCCGGCATTGCCGGCGAGTGCGGCCAGCGACGAGAAGGTGACGAAGAAATCCAGCGCATCGTTGCGGGTGACGTCGTCCAGCAGCACCGTGCCGAGGATCTTCGGCGCGAACACCGCCGCCATTTCATCGCGCGTCTTGTTGCGGATATAGGCATCGCGCAGCACGCCCGCACTGTGGATGATCCCGTGCACGGCACCGAAGGCATCGCGGCAGGTGCCGACCAGACGCTCGACATCCTCGCGGCGCGAGACATCGGCCTGCACATAGCGCACATCGGCACCATGCGCACGCATGCCCTCCAGCGCGGCCTCGATCGCCTCGCCGGGCGCGCTGCGCCCGCTCAGCACCAGACGCGCCTTGTACGCGCGCGCCAGATGCTCGGCGAAGATCAGGCCGAGGCCGCCGGCACCGCCGGTGATGACATACGCGCCGCCCTGGCGGATCGGCGCGGCGGCCGAGGACAGCGCCGGGGTCGGACAGGCTTCGATGCGGCGCACGAAACGGCCGCCGTCCCGATGACGGATGCCGAGCGCGCGCGTGTCGTCGACGAACTCGCGCAGCAGAGCGTCAACCAGCGCGGGGTCGAACTCCGGCTGCGGGCGCACGAATTCGAGGATCTTGCAGGCCAGCTTGGGCGATTCCGCGCGCAGGATGGTCGCGAAGCCCTGGATCGCCTCGTTCTGCGGCTGGCATTCGTCCGGCGTGGCGAAGTACAGATAGTGCAGCCGCGTCTCGGCCTCGCACTTCAGCGCACCGATGGCCTGGGCCAGCAGCAGGAACGGGTGAACACCCAAGTCCAGCGCATCGGCGATGCGCGTTTCCGCGGGTTGCCCCGTCTCGCCGGCGTCCAGCGGGAGGGAGGACCACGCGAAACAGATCTGCAGCGGGCCGGTGTGGGCATCGCGGACCGCACTCAACAAGCGGTCGAAGTCTTCGCGGCGGTGCGCGGCGATGCGGAAATCCAGGTCGCCGGACTGCGCGAACTCCTCGCCCGCGAGCACCGACACCAGCCTGGCGCCGCCATGGATGGCCAGCGAGGCGCGCATCGCATCGATGCTGCCCGCATCCGGCGCGAAGAACACCACCGTGCCCTGCACGGCCGGCGCCGGGCGCGCGGTGTCGAACGCGGCGGACTGCCACTCGGTGCCGTAATAGAGCGTGGGGAATTCGGCATCGTGGACGCCCGGGGCCTTGGCGAATGCACCCTGGCCCTGTTTCTCGTGCACATCCAGCAGCGGCACACCGACCGAATCGCGCACGCGCACCAGCACCTTGCCGGTCTCGTCGACGATCAGCGCGTCCATCTTGGACAGGTTGGACGCGGTCTTCCTCTCGTCCTTGGCCTCGGTGACGTAGCTGTAGCAGACCGGCGTGAGCGGATGCAGGATCTCCACTTCACCCAGCGAGTACGGCACGTACATCTCGCCGGTGGTGCCGGCCAGACGCGCGCCCATCGCCGCCTGGAACGACGAGTCGACCAGCGAGGGGTGCAGCACGAACTCGTCGAAGCGCAGTTCGTCGCCCTCGGGGATGCGCAGCGCTCCGAGCACTTCGAAGGCCACATCCGGGTTGCGATGCACTTCGCGCAAGGCCTGGAACGTCGGCCCCAGGCCGAGCCCCAGCTGCTTGAACAGCGGATAGGCCTGCACGCCGTCGATGACCTTCTCGCAGCGGCCGCGGATGGCATCGAGATCGACGTATTCGTCCTGCGGCGCGTCGCCCACGGCGTAATACAGCTTGCCCTGGCAGTACAGGCGCTTGGGTGCGTCGGCACGCTCGCTGAAGACCTCGAACTGCACCGCATCGCCCGCCGGCTTCAGCTCGATGAAGACCTCGTTGGGCACGCCGTTCTCGACGGTGAGCGGGCTCACCCAGAGAATGTTGCGGATGCGGGAGACCTTGCGACCGGCGGCGATTTCGCCCGCCTTGCGCGCGAAATCCAGATACGCCACGCCCGGCAGCGTCGGGATGTCGGACACCAGGTGGTCGTAGATGAAGAATTCGCGGTCGGTGAAGACCTTGCGGAACAGCTGGCGCTCGAAGGTGGACTCGTTGCTGTCGATCAGCGGATGCAGCGAGGCCTGGGCGGCGCCGGGCAGCAACGCGACCGGCCCGGTCCCGGCGGCCGGCTCGAGCCAATGGCGCTTGTCGGCGAAGGGATACGTCGGCAGCGAGACACGACGGCCGCGGGTCTGGCCCTGCATGCCCTGCCAGTCGGACACCAGCCCGTCGATCCAGAGCTGGGCCAGCTTGTTGAGGTCGCGCGACTCCGCGAGGAGCGCGATGAAGGCCTCTTTTTCCTTGCGGTTGAGCAGCTTGGTGATGCCTTCGGCGTTCTTGACGTGGCCGACGAGGATGCCGTCGCCACGCCCGTCCTCCGCCACCTGGCGCAGCCGGTCGAGCAGTTGTTCGAAGCCGTCGGCGACGATCGCCACGCGGTGATCGAACGACTTGCGCCCCATCTGCAGCGTGAAGGCGATGTCGTCGAGGCTCGGCAGCGAATCGCTGCCGCGGTGGGTCTCGATGAAGGCCTTCAGGCGTGACGCGGCCTGACGCAGCTGTTCCTCGTTGCGCGCGGACAGCGGGAAGATGCGCGGGCCGTGCGCACCGCCCGGCTCGGTGACCTGCGTGGCGCCCGTGGCGGCTTCGAGGATGACATGGGCATTCGAACCGCCGGCGCCGAAGGAGCTGATTCCCGCGCGCAGCGGCTGCGGGGCGCCGTCGATCACCTTCGGCCGCCAGGGTTCGAGCTGCTGCTGCACCACGAAGGGCGAATGGGCGAAATCGATGAATTCGTTCAGATCCGCGGAGTGCAGCGACGGCACCAGCGTGGCATGGCGCATCTGCAGCAGCGTCTTGCACACGCCGGCGATGCCGGCCGCCGCTTCCAGGTGGCCGATGTTGGTCTTGATCGAACCGATGGCACAGCTGTGCAGCGGCACCTGGTCGCATTCGAAGGCCTGGTTGAGGCCGGCGATCTCGATGGGGTCGCCCAGTTCGGTGCCGGTGCCGTGCGCTTCAATGTAGCCGATGCTGCGCGCATCCACGCCCGCACGCCGCATCGCGGTCGTGATGACCTCGCACTGCGCCCTGGAGTTGGGCACCGCGTAGCCGCTGTTGCGGCCGCCATGGCTGATCGCCGACCCCTTGACGATCGCGTAGATGTTGTCGCGGTCTTCCCTGGCCTTGGCCAGCGGCTTGAGCAGCAGCGCACCCACGCCCTCGCCCGGCACGTACCCGCTGGCACCGCGCCCGAAGGCGCGGCAGTAACCGTCCTCCGAGAGCAGACCACCCGCGACCGTGATCTCCTGCTTGCACTGGTGCACGTCGAGATTGACGCCGCCGACGATCGCCGCGGCGCACTCGCCGCGACGGATCGCGTCGCAGGCCAGGTAGATGGCGCTGAGGCTGGCCGAACAGGCGGTGTCCACCGCCATGCTCGGCCCGATGAAGTTCATGAAGTACGAGACGCGGTTGGCCACGCTCCACAGGAACGAATTGGCCACCGCCATGTGGCCGGCCAGGCGCTCTTCGGCACCGACGATCTGATACGTCGTCCACACCGCACCGACGTACACGCCCACGCGGCGCGCGCCGTGCTCTTCCTGCTGGAAGGCCTCGGGGTAATAGCCGCCGTCTTCCAGCGCTTCCCACGCCACTTCCAGGAAGATGCGTTCCTGCGGGTCGATGGTTTCCGCTTCGCGCGGCGAGATGTTGAAGAACAGCGAGTCGAAGCGGTCGATCTCGTCGATGAAGCCGCCGCGGTACCGGCCCAGCGCATCGCGGTTGCGGCGGCGGGCGAAACGCGACTGCGGGATTTCGCTGATGCAGTCCACGCCCTGGGTCAGGTTGCGCCACAGCTCTTCGGCATTGCGCGCCTTGGGGAAGCGGCCGGCCATGCCGACGATGGCGATCTCCATCTCCTCGTCGGCACGCGTGGGAGCCATGGAGGACGATGCAGGCCCCGTTCCGGGTATCGCCGGGCCGGCGGTTTTGCTGGCGATGCCAGCCGACGCATGCGACGCCGGCAGCGTGCCGGGCTGGCCAGGAGCCGGTGCGGCCGCCTGCGCAGCGACAGCTGCGGGCATCAGAAGATGCTGCAGGCGGTACCGGGCCTGCAGATCGCCGGGACGCTCCGCGCCGGCATCGGCCGGCACGAGGTCCGGGATGTCGCGCACGTCGCTGAAGGCAGCGATCAGGCGATCGCCCAGAGTGCGCACGGCGTCGGGCTTCAGTCCGATGGGCAGCGCCAGCCGCACCAGGCCGTTGAGCGGGCCATCCTTCTGCATGCCGACGCTGTGCGCGCCGGCGCGGGCGCCCGTGGCCGCGTACAGCCAGGCGAGGAAAGCCGGCACGGGCTGAGCCAGATCGCGGAAGTGCGCCAGACGCTTGACGTCGACCAGCACGCAGTGCGACAGCGCCGGCCCGACGACGGGCAGACCCGCATCGGCCAGGCGCGCACGCAGCGTGCGGACCGCGTCCACGCGGCGCCGCATCTGGGCTTCGAGGAAATCGTGATCCTGGATCGACAGCGCGATGCACTTGCGATCGATCGCATCGACCGCCCTGCTGCCCTGCTGCAGGGCCTGCAGACGTTCATGCAGCGCCGGGTCGTTGGTCGCGATCAATCCGCCCTTGTCGACGCAGAAGTCCTTCGCGAGGCTGACCACCACCACGTCGGCCTGCGACAGCAAGGCCTCCGCCGCCTGCCAGAGGGTGGCATCGCGCCATTCCGGATCGGACTCAAGGACATGCAGCGCGTTTTCCAGCACGCGGGTGGCATCGAGCACCAGCGCGACGCCCCTGGGTTCCAGCAGTGCACGGACCTCGCGCAGGTGCGGCACCGACACCATGCCCCCGCCGGCGGCATTGTCGGCCAGTTCGATGCACACATACCCGATGCGGCCGGGCTGTGCGTCGAGCTCGCGCTGCAGGGCCTGCAGGTCGACCTGCCCCCTCAGGGCGTCGTCGCCGTCGAGGCGGAACACCGCCGCATCGGGCAGTTCGCGCGGGGTGAAGCCCTTGTCGATCTGATGCAGGATGGTGCTGGGGAACAGCAGGTTCTGCGGCACCACGCCCTTCTGCTGCCAGGCGCGGCAGAACAGATCCTCGGCGGTGCGCCCGGATTCGGTGATGGTGAAGTGCTTGAACGGGAAGACCCCGCGCAGGCTGCGCGAGAGATCGACCGGCTGCTGGATCTGCGCGATGAGATGCGCCATGCGCTTGTCGATGGCCGGCATGCGCAACTGGGCCCAGGAGTCGGTCTTCAGGTCGAAGTCGACCTGCGCCGCGTCGAGATTCATCGGGTTGTAGCCGGCGGCCGCCAGTGCCTCCCAGCGCGGGCCGTGGCCGGCAGCCGCAGGCGCAGACGCACCCGTCGCGGCTGCGGCCACCGGTGCGGCCGCGGCCTGCGGCGGAACCACATCGGGCAGGTCCTCGCCCTGATTCGCCGACGGGTCGGCGATCATCAGGATGATGTCGAGCACGTTGTCGGCCCTGCCGGCATCGCTGGCACGGCACAGGAAGATGTCGCGGTTGTCCGGACGGAACTTGTTCTTGAACTGCAGGTTGCCCGCGTCGTTGAAGATGTTCTGCTCGCGCAGGTCGTCGAGGATCTTCTCCACGTCCGGGTCGGCGGTCGGCGCATCGCCGAGCTTGACGCCATAGGTGCCGCCGAGGCTGAACAGGGTGCACCCTTCCTCGCGCAGCATGCGGATCATGTTGACGATCGCGAATTCCAGCCCGCCCAGCGGCATGTCCTCGCCGTAGAACTCCAGGTCCATCAGATAGCCGGAGCCGGAAGCACCGTCGCCGACCACCATGGGCGAGATGAGGATGACGTTCTGCATCGTGTCGTCGACATACGTGCAGAAGATGCGATGTTCGCGGTCCAGCGTGCCGGCGAGGATTTCCTCCTTCACCAGGTGGATCAGCGGATTGACCTTGGTCCGGCTCTCGCACCAGCGTTCGACGATGCGCGCGATCGCCTGGGCCTTGCCCGGGTCGCTGCCGCAGATGTATTCCTCGGTGCGGCAGTCGCCCACGCCGGAAAACTTGGAGACGAGGTAACGCAGGCGGCGCATCTTCTGGCCGTCGAGCGTGAACGAGGCGAGATCGGTCACGCGCTGCATCACGCCGAACGGCGTGGCCGAGAAGGTCTTGCCGCACAGCGGAGGCAGGGGATCCTCGGCGAACAGGTTGAACTGCAGGCCGCTGAGCTCACAGTAGCGGTACAGCTGCTCGACCAGCGGCAGGAAGCCCTCGGCCGGGCCGGTGTAACCGTAGGCCAGCAGCATGCCCCTGCCCTGGGCGCAGTTGAAATAGCCTTCGCGCTGCTCGCCGAAGAAGATCAGCGGCGCGATGGTGGACGTGCCACGGGAAACGGACGATTCGTTCTTGTAGCGATGGAAGATCTCGCGCCTGCGCTCGGCAAGCTGCGGATAGCGATCGATCAGGCGGATCGGCACCAGCGGCGGCTGCACTTCCGCGACAGGAGGGCTCGGCGGTGCACTGCGCACCGGAGCGGGCGGCGCCGCAACGGGGGGGGCGGGGGCGACGTCTGCGGAACCTGCCGGAGCCTGCACGCGCGACGGCGCGACCGGAGCGTTGGAAGCAGTCTGCAGGGAAGCGAACTTGCCGAGCAGCACATCACGATGCGATTTGACGAAGTAGGCGGCCAGATCGCGGACGTTGAAGTTCTCGAACAGCAGGGTTTTCGGCAATGCTCCGAAGTCCTGCTCGAGCCGCTTGAGTATCTTCAGGACCAGGAACGAGTTGACGCCGATCTCGCCGAACGGCGTTTCCGGGTCGAAGGTCAGTGCGGTGTCCGCCGCTTCGCAAATCAGAGATGCGAGATATGACTCGGTATGTCCCTGCAGACTTTCGTGATCCATCTTCTTCGTCGATCCTTGGGCCGGCCGGAGCATCCGCCCCCACGTCCAGCTCGTGAAAGAAACCCAAGCCCCTGCGCCATCATAGATAAGCGCAGTGCCTGGAACAACTTGCGGATACCTGCGGGACGAAAGCCGCGCCGGTCCCTGTACTGCAGCGCCCCCTGGCGCTGCGATGGACGCGAACCCGCGCCCCATTCCCCTGTTACGCCAGTTTCATCCCGTTCACGGTTCCACCACCAGCTTGCCGCAGACCAGCCCCTGCTCCAGGCGTTGGACCGCCTCGGCGGCCCGTTCCAGCGAAAAGCGTTGGCACAGCACCGGCCGGAAGCGGCCTTCGCCCAGCCAGTCGGCGAGCGTGGCCAGGTCCTGCGGGGTCGAGGTGCGGGTCACCGCCCGCCAGCTCCGCTGCCCATCCGACAGCGACATCCTCCCCACCTTCAACAACAGGGTGATCGGCCCCTTCGCCCCCTCCGCGGCCCCACCCACCCATACATAACGCCCACCCGGAGCCAGCACCCGCCGATAGTGCGACAAGGGCTGGCTGCTGACGGTGTCGATGATGACGTCGTACAGCATGTCCTCGGCCGTGAAGTCGCGCTCGATGTAATCGATGACATGATCCGCTCCCGCCGCACGCGCCGTCCCCGCCTTGCGCGCGCTGCACACGGCCGTGACGGTCGCGCCGAACTGCTTGGCCAGCACGACCGCCTGCGAACCCACGCCGCCACCGGCACCGTTGACCAGCACGCGGTCCCCCTGCCCCACTTCGCCGTAGTCGCGCACCGCGAACAGCGCGGTGCACCCGGCGACCGGCGTGGCGGCGGCATCCGCGAAGGACACGCCGGCCGGCACCCGCACCAGCTGGGACTCGGGCACACAGACGTAGTCCGCGAAAGCGCGGCTTACGCCCGCATGGTCGGCCGGCAATTCCGCGAACACGGCGTCCCCGGCCCGCAGCGTCTCCACCGATTCACCCACCGCCTCGACCACGCCCGAGAAATCCTGGCCCAGCCCGGTCAGCCGCGGACGCCGCAGCCCCAGTTGCAGGCGGACGGGCAGCACGCGCCCATGCATCATGAGGAGATCCGCGGCGTTCACCGAGGCTGCATGCACGCGCACCAGCACCTCGTCCGCCTTCGGCACCGGCACCGCAACGGTTTCCAGCCGCAGCACATCCTTCGCCGCCCCGTACCGGTCGAACACGATCGCGCGCATGGTCATGGGGAAGACCTCACGTCGGTCTCGATGCGGACGATCGTCCCCTGCGCGACGGCGACCAGCGCGGTTTCCCTGCCCCGCTCGACGTAGAGCTTGCACTCGCAGACCGCCTGGCGCAGCGCGAACGACAGCACGGTCGATTTGGCGACGAGACGATCACCGATGGTCGGCATGACGTAGTTGATCTTGAATTCCGAGGTCACGCAGTTGCCGAGCACCGTGGCGCCGGCGAAGGTGAGGCAGTTGTCGGCCAGGTAGCTCACCACCCCGCCATGCACGTAGCCGTAGCTCTGCTTCAAATCCTCGCGGATGCGCAGCGCCAGCTCGGCATATCCCTCGGACAGGTCGCACAGCTCCGTGCCCAGCAGCCGGCTGAACGGCTGGGACACCAGCACCTGCAACCCCATTTCGTAGAAATCAGGCAAGATCCTTCCTCTCCCGTCAGCCCAGGTGTGCGTCGGTCAGACCCAGGCGACCCACGGCATTGCCATAAGTCTGCAGGTCTCTCCCGAACGGATTGATGACATCGCCATGCGTCGAAGCGCCAGCCGATGCGCCATGCGATGCACTGCCCCCAGGCAGCAGATACTTGACGAACGTGGACAACGTGCCGCTCGGGCCAACATCCACGAAGTGGTGGTCGCCCTCCTGCAGCAGGCCGCGGATGGTGGTGTCGAAGGCCACCGGCTGTCGCGACACCCCCCAGAGGTGCTCCGGCCATGTCGCCGGGTCGGTGTCGGCATCCAGCACGCTGCCATCGCGGCAGGACACCACCGGCATCCTCAGCGGACGGAATTCCGCCTGCCGCGCCAGCGCCAGCACCTTGTGCTCGAGCGGCGCGATCATCGCGGTGTGGAAGCCGTAATTCACCGAGAGCGGCTGATGGGTCACGCCGTCGGCAGCGAGCGCCTGCTGCAGTAGCGCCACCTGCGGCACCGGGCCGGTGACCACCAGATGCCGGTCGAAATTACGGGCGGTGATCTCGCAGCCGGCCAGTGGCCCGACGTACCGCTGCTCGAGGTCGGGCACATCGATGACGGCCAGCATGCGGGCGGGCGGGCTTTCCTCCTCCATCAGCCGTGCGTAGTCGATCACGAAACGCAGACCGTCTTCGAGGTCCAGCGCGCCGCCCACCATCGCCATGGTGAATTCGCCCAAGCTGTAGCCGAGCAGACGCGCCGGCCTGGCCCCGGCCTCCATCAGCACGCGCGCAAGGCTGTACTCGACACTGATCAGCGCCGGGTTGGTGTGCAGCAGCCGGTCGAACGGCCGGGACTTGTCGCCCTGGGCGTAAAGCTCCTCGCACAGCGACACGCCGATCAGCGGCCGCGCGATCTCGTCGCAATAGTCCATCCACGTGCGGAAGCGCACGTGCCGGTCGTACAGCTCCCGTCCCATCTGACGGTACTGGGAGCCTTGTCCGGAGAACATGAAGACCAGGGGGAGGGTCATCGTCCGGTCACACCGCTTCGATTTCGTCGAGGTCGAAGTAGCCCTCGTACCCCTGCATGTACACCGCCGCCCGATGACCGAACAGCACGGTGGCCGGCGTCCGCGTCACCAGGTCGCCGTAATCCGACACGGAGGAACGAGCCTTGGTCCCGACCGGGTGCGCGGCATTCCACGCATCGATCTTGCGCCGGGCCTCGGCCAGTCGGTCGCTCGCGGCACCGGTGGGCGCGGCGGCGGCCGGACGGGCCGGCTCGGCCTTGGCGGCCTCGGGCTTGGAGGGCTCGGACTTGGCGGGCTTCGCTTCGGCAGGCGCGCTCTTGGCGGCGTCCGTCTTGGGCGCATCCGCCTTGGGCGCATCTGCCTTGGCGGCCGCGGCTTTGCCGGCGAGCTGGCGGATCTTGCCGATCATCTTGGTGAGCACGTCGCCGTGACCGACCTCGACGAACTCCATCGCATCCGACAGCGACATCAGGTGCTGGATCGTGTCGCCCCAGAGCACCGTGCTGTGGATCTGCCTGGCCAGGTATTCGGCCACCGCGCCCTTCGGATAGGCCTGCGCGGTGAGGTTGGCGATGACCGGGATCTTCGGCGCGTCGAACTTGCGCTTCTTCAGGAAGGCCTCGAACTTCTGCGACGAGGGGATCATCAGCCGCGAGTGGAACGCACCGCTGGTGTTCAGCGGGATGTACATCGCGCGATCGAAGGTGAAGATGTCCTGGCAGGCGGCGATGTCCGCGGCCGGGCCGGAGATCACGATCTGCTGCGGCGTGTTGTAGTTGGCCACGTCCACCTGGTCGAGACCCTTCTCGCGCAGGACCTCTTCCACCTTGTCGCGGCTCACGTTCACGATCGCGGCCATCGCGCCGTCGGTGGCCTGGCTCATCAGCTCGCCGCGCTTCTTGACCAGCTTCAGGCCGGTCTCGAAATCGAAGCACTCGGCCGCGAGCAGGGCGTTGTATTCGCCCAGGCTGTGGCCGGCGAGGAAGTCCGGCCGCTCGTCGCTGTCGCGGATGCGCTTGTAGTACGACAGGGCATTGACGACGTACAGCGCCGGCTGGGTGAACTGTGTCTTGCCCAGTTCGCGGTTCGGGTCTTCCAGGCACAGGGTCTTGATGGAATAGCCGAGAATCTTGTCGGCCTTCCTGGTCAGATCCTCGAATTCGTCGAACAGGGTGCCGCCCATGCCGCGCGCCTGCGAGCCTTGTCCGGGAAACATGTAAGTTTTCATCGCACTTCTCCTGAATGATCGTCGTGTCTGTTGCGCAGGCGCGTCATGCGCGCTGCAGGCATACCGCCGTGTTGATGCCGCCGAATCCCATGCTCATGTTGAGCGCGCATTCGATCCTGTGCTCGACCGATTCCGCACCCACCCAGGCGAAGTCCGGATCGATCGGCCGTTCCAGGTTGCGGCTCGGGTGCAGGCGGCCCGCCTCCATCTGCAGCATGACCGCGATGAGTTCGACGATGCCTGCCGCGCTCAGGCCATGTCCGGTGAGCGACTTGGTGGTGTTGATGCGCGCATGCAGCAAACCGGAGCTGCGCAGCGCTTCGGCTTCCACCCCATCACCGACCAGCGAGGCGGTGCCGTGGGGGTTCACGTAATCCACCTCGGCGGCGTGGACGCCGGCCATCGCAAGCGCCTCGCGGATCACCGTGGTCTCGCCCTCCAGCGATGGATTGGGGTTGCGGTTGCCGTCCCATGCCAGGGCCCAGCCGCGCAGTGCGGCATGACGCCGGGCACCGACGCCCGCAGGGCCGTCGGCACGCTGCAGCACCACCGCACCGCAGGCCTCGCCATAGATGAAGCCGTCGTGGTCGGTGTCGAAGGGACGACAGGCCAGATCCGGTCGATCGGCGAAGCGGTCCGACCCCATCGCGCCCACCGTGCGCAGCGCCTGGCATTCGAAATACGACAGGTCCAGCAGCGCACCCAGCGCGATGCAGGCATCGAGCCTGCCCGAACGCACCGCCTCCGCCGCCTCGATGACCGCCAACTGCCCGCTGGCGGACGCGCCGCCGACGGTGATCGCCAGCCCGCGAATGCCGAACAGTTCGCTGCACAGACCGCACAGATCGGTGTCCATGAACGACATCGCGTACGTGGGCTTGATGAACTGCGGCCTGTCGCGGTACTTGAGCAACGTCTGCACGGTGTCGCGCTGCTGCACGTTGGAACCGCCGACGATGAGGCCGACGCGCCGCGGGTCGAGCGCACTCAGTCCGGCATCTTCCCAGGCCTCGTGCAACGTCGCGACGGCCACCTGCGCCGACCACGAGGCGGTGCGCAGCTTGGCCGCCGGAATGGCGTCGGGCAGCAGCAGCCGTTCGATCTCGGCACCGATGAACGCGGTCGTTTCGCCGTTCTCGCCGACCGGCGCCTGGCGCTCGGGCCGGCGCATCACGGCGAAGCGATGCGCACCGGCCAGCAGGGCGTCGCCGAACGCGCGACGCCCCTGGCCGATCGCGGAGGTGACGCCGATGCCGGTCACGACCACGCCCGGCCCACCCGACGTCGGAGCACCCGACACCGGCTGGCCCGCGCCGTGGTGGCGCTCAGCGCTTGGCATGCAGCATTTCCGCAAGCTCGCCCATGTTCTCGGCCTTGGCGACCTCGATCATGGGGATCTTCAGCGACAGCGACTCGAGCGTGAGCATGATGATCTCGGAGCGGTCGATGGAGTTGGCACCCAGCTGGCGCAGCGAATCGGAAAACTGGAAATCGTGGTTTTCGAGCTCGGGCAGAACCTCGCGCGTATGGCCCACGATGATGTCGAACACGTCTTGCACGGTCACGGATGTCTCTCCTGGAATGACATGGGGAAAACGGTCAGCACGGCCATGCCGGCCGCACCGAAGGATGGATGGGAACGCAGGGCACTCATCCGGGTCAGGCTCCGAACAGTCTGGCGATGCGCTCCTTGACTTCCGGCTGGGCGAAGGTGACGGCGTGCATCGCGACTTCCTGGGCCACCGTGCCCGGCAGCGCCTCGCGCAGGCGCGCGGTCAGGTGCGACTTGAGCGCGACCAGCGAGACGCGCGGCTTGTCGGCGAGGGCCGTCGCCAGCTCCATCGCATGCGCCATGACCCGCTCGCGCGGGACCACCGGGAACGGGATGCCGCGCTGCTGCAGTTCTTCGCCGCGATAGTTGTTGGCGGTGAGCATCATCTCGCCGGCGAGGGACAGGCCCAGCTTCTCCGGCAGGATGAAGGTCGCGCCCATGCCGGGCGTGAAGCCGTAGCGCATGAAGTTGGTGGTGTAGATGCTTTCGCGCGATAGCACCACCAGGTCCGCGAACAGGCCCAGCACGAAGCCGCCGCCCACGCCATGCCCCTGCATCGCCGACACCACCGGCACCGGGCACAGCAGCGGCAGGCTGTAGAGCGCGCGGTCGGTGAACGCACCACGGCCATCGGACAGATTCAGCAACTGCTCCTGGGTGCCGCCACTGGCGAAATAGGTGTCGTAGCCGGTGAGTAGGACGACCCTGCACTCGGGTTCCTGTTCCACCCGGGCGAACGCCTCCATCAAGCCCTCGGTGAGCGCTTCGGAAAAGGTGTTCCGGCTGGCGCGGTCCTGCATGCGGATCTGCACGATGTGCGGGGCGACGAAACGCACGTCGACCGCATCGCTGGCGATCAGGTTCGCGCTGGGGGCGGCGTCATTCATGCGCCGCCCTCCCAGGGGAACTGCCCGGTCTTCACGTAGCGCGAGATCTTGCGCAGGTTGTCGGCGTCGGTGAACACCTCGACATTGGCGGCGAGGGCCAGCGGCTCGGCCACATCCACCGAGCGCTCGATCGCGGCCATGTAGCGCTTGTAGCGGGCGACGCCGGTCTTGTCGAGGCGACGCAGGCGCAGCAGCTGTTTGCGCAGCAGGTTCTCGCTGTTGTCTTCGAAGGCATCCACCAGCCCCCACTGGTGCGCGGTCTGCACCGTGACCGGCTGGGTCATGAGCGTCATCGCATTGGCCCGGGCGAAGCCGATGCGACGCACCAGGAACGGCAGCACGCAGGCCGGCATCAGACCGAAGAGCAGCTCGGACAGGCTGAAGACCGCGGCGGAATCCGCCAGCACCAGGTCGCAGGCGGCGACGAAGCCCACGCCACCGGCATTGGCCTTGCCGCGCACGTGCGCGATCGACACGAACGGCCCGCTGGCCAGCCGGCGCCAGAGCGCGTACATCGGCGCGGGGTCCTGGCTGGGCACGCCGGCATCGTCGAAACTGCGCTGCAGTTCGGCGAAGTCGGCGCCGAAGCAGAACACCTCCGGAAGCCCTTCCACCACCACCACCTTGGCGTGGACATCGCACAGATCCAGCGCATGGCCGAACTCGGCGACCAGACGGTCGTTGATGGCGTTGTTGGCCTCGGGACGGTGGATCTGCAGCGTGGCGATGCCGTCGTCGATGCGTATGCGCAGGGTGTCGTAACGCGGCAGTTCCATCAGCCCACCCACTCGTACTCGCGGTGGAATTCCTTGATTTCCTTCAGGAACAGCACCGGCTTGCCCATCGCGCTGCGCGCGCGCGGCACGAAGGCGGTATCGAGCTCGACGTTGCGCGTGCCGAACTTGACCGCGTTGCTGCCGACCAGCAGCCGCTCGTATTCGTCCATGGTCAGTTCGACGCGGCGGTCGAGGTGGTCCTGGATGCGCATGGCGCGCAGGCGCTCCTGCCCTTCCTTGCGCACGATGCCGCTGAAGAACTCGGAGCAGCAGCCCGAGCCGTAGGAGAAGGCGCCGATGCGCTTGGGCGTCTCGAAATCGCCGTGCTCGATGGTGCTGGCGATCGCCAGCGACATCGTCGCGCCCATGATGTTGGCCACACGCTGGCAATAGATCATGCCGGGCGTCACGCGGCGCTGGAAATCCTCCTCGATGGTCTGCGGCTTGGCGCGGGCGATCTTGCGCATCATGTTGCGGTGCGCGCCCTTGACCATGCCGCCGAAGGGGCAGTGATAGGCCAGATAGCTGAAGGTCTCGACGAAGTCCGCGTCCGGCACGCGCTTGCGGTATTCCAGGAACGCGTTCTCGCAGCAGTCCAGATACGACAGCAGCGAGAGGTCGGAGTCGCCGGCATCGCCGTCGGCGGTGGGCCGGCAGGTGTCCATCACCTCATAGCCGTAATAGCCGTTGGCGCCGACATCCACCTGGAAGATGTGCGGCTGGTCGCTGATCAGCATGGCCACCGCGCCAGAACCGCTGCTGGGCTCGGCGAACGACCAGTCGGCGGTCAGCGCATCGCCGCCCTCCTCCACCATGAAGCGCGAGATGTCGGTGGCCAGCACCAGCACCTTGGCGCCGGGCGAAGCCTGGGACAGCACGAAGTTCACCGCCATCTGGATGCCGGCCGCGCCGGAATAGCACGCGTTCTTGATCTCGAACAGACGGCAGTTGCGGTTGAGGCCCAGCAGCGAATGGCAATAGGTGCTCATCGACTTGCCGAAGTCGAACGCCGACTCGGTGCAGGTGATGACCATTTCGATGCGGTCGCGCTCCTCAGGGCTGAGCGCGTCGACGATGGGCTTGGCCGCATTGACCGCGAAGGTGATCGGGTCCTCGTACGGCAGGGCAACCGTCTTCTCCTTCATCAGAAGGTTCTCGAACCGCGTCGTGTCCAGTTTGCGAAGCTCCGCCAGCTTCCTCACGTCGAGGTAAGCCGTGCCGGCGAATGCATTCATCGCTTCGATACCAACAGCCTTCATCCTTCGTTTCTCCAAGCCTGAAATTGATGTTGTTCACCGCCCGCAACGGCCGGCGCTATCCGGTCGCCGACAGCAGGCGCCAATCGAGTCTCGCGCCCTTCACCCAAAGTTCCGCGATCTTTTCCAGCTCGCCGGTTTCCACCAGGCGGCGCATGAATTCCTGCCCGGCCTGGGTGTCGCCCAGATCCAGGTTGTCGCCGGTGCCGCTGCGCACGGAGCCGCGGAACACCTTGCGGTGGTGGAAGTCGTCCTTCGCCTCCAGATAGCCGGCGAGCAGTTCGCTCCACTCCTCCACCGAGCGTGCGACGAAGGCGATGCGCTCCTGCATCTCGCCGCGCCCCACCTGCAGCGTGTGCGCGATGCGCGCCAGCGTGTCCGGGCCCGGTTCGATGCGGGCGAGGAACGGCGGGTACGCCTGCAGCGTGGCGTGCAGCGCGTCGGCATTGCGCGCGGAGAACACCAGCAGCTGCGGCGCATCCTCGTCCGCGTCCGCGTCCACCGCCGCGTCGGGCTCGATGTATTCCTCGATGACCACATGCGCGTTCGCGCCGCCGAAGCCGAAGCTGCTGACGCCGCCGATGCGGGTCTGGCCTTCGGGCACGTCCCAGTCGTGCGATTGCTGGGCGATCCGGTACGGCGTCTGGCGCAGATCGATCAGCGGACTGATGGTGTCGCAGTGCAGGCTGCGTGCGATGCGCTTGTGGCGGATCTGCAGGATGAGCTTGATCAGGCCGACCACACCCGCCGCATACTCCAGATGGCCGATGTTGGACTTGATGCTGCCGAGGAAGCAGGGATTGGACTGCTGCTTCTCTTCCGCCGCCTCGCCCTCCAGCAGCTCCTTGGCCACCATCTTCAGGCCGCGGATCTCGACCGGGTCGCCGAGTTCGGTGCCGGTGCCGTGGCACTCGATGTAGCCGTACCGGTTGAAGTCGACACCGGCATCGGCCACGGCGCGCCGGATCACCGCCGCCTGCGCGTTGGGATTGGGCGCGGTGAGCGAGGCGGTGCGGCCGCCGTGATTCTCGGCCGCACCCTTGATGACCGCATAGATGTCGTCGCCGTCGCGCTGCGCCGCGCGCAGCGGCTTGAGCATGAGCATCGCCACGCCTTCGCCGCGCACATAGCCGTTGGCCTTGTCGGAGAAGGTCTTGCAGCGGCCGTCGGCACACAGCATGCCCGACTTGCTGAAGCTGACATAGACGTCCGAGGCGATCAGCGCGTTGACGCCGCCGATGATCGCCGCATCGCAATGCCCCGAACGCATCGCCTCGATCGCGCGATGCACCGCCACCAGCGAACTGCTGCACGCGGTGTCGATGGGGTTGCTGGGCCCGTGCCAGTCCATGTAGTAGCTGATGCGGTTCGGGCCGACCGAGGACACGCTGCCGGTCACCGAATAGGCCTCCACCGGCAGATGGCCCATCAGGCTGGTGTAGCTGCTGGGGCCGGCGCCGACGAAGATGCCGGTGTTGGTGCCCTTCAGACGCTCGCCGCCGTAGCCGGCGTCCTCGATGCACTCCCACACCGACTGCATCATGAGCCGCTGTTCCGGGCTCATGTAGGTGGCCTCGGCCGGCGAGATGCCGAAGAACAGCGGGTCGAAGTCGGCGATGCCGTCGATGAAGGAGCCCCATTTGCTGATGCCGGGATAGTCGCGCCAGTCCCAGCGGTCGGCGGGGATCTCGCTGACCATGTCGCTCTCGCCTTCCAGCATCCGCCAGAATTCGTCCGGGCTGTTCGCTCCGGCGATGCGGCAGCTCATGCCGACCACGGCGACGTCCTGGTCGCGGTAGCTGGTGCGGCTGCGATACGCCTCGCGGAACTTGCGCGCGAACTGGCTCACCTGCTGCCCGTCCGGCTCCACCGGCGCGGCGGCGCGCACGGGAGCGCGGGTCTCGCGGGCGGGCTTGGCGGCCGTCGATTTGCCGCTGCCCAGAGAGAGCTTGCGGCTCAGCTGTGCGCCGTAGTGTTCGGCCAGGAAATGGCTGAAGCGCGACAGGTTGGACGCCTCGAACATCGCCGTCGGCATCAGGTTCAGGTCGTAGACGTGATTCAGATGCGAGACGAAGCTGGAAATGAGGATCGAATCGAAGCCGAAGGCGGTCCAGTCCTCGTTCTCGTCGATCTGGTTGGGCTTCATCTTCAGATGCTGCGCGGCCTGCATGCGCATTTCCTGCAGCACTTCGCGCTGCAGCTTGTCGGCATCCGCGACGGGCGCCGACCGTTCGCCACGCTCGCCGCCGCGTTCGGCCGGTTTCGCCGCCTTGGGCGGAGCGAACAACGCGGCCTGCGCCTGCTTCTGGCCGAACAGCGGCAGCAGGCGGTCGTGTGCGCTGCCGATGGCCAGACGCAGGGCCTTCAACCCCTCCTCGCTGGGCAGCGGCTTGACCGCATACACACGCGCCAGGTTGTCGCGGCTGGCCGCATCGAGCTGCATCGCACCTTCGGCCCACAGCGGCCAGTTGATGCTCAGGGAGCGACCGCGGGCTTCGCCGCGGCGCACGCGCTCGGCGCGCGCCTCCACATACGCGTCCATGTAGCCGTTGCCGGCGGCATAGTCGAACTGGCCGACGTTGCCCAGCGCACCGGCCACCGAGGAAAAGGCGACGAAGACCTCAAGCGGGCAGTCGGCGGTGGCGCGGTCGAGATTGACCGTACCGGCCACCTTGGGCGCCAGCACCCTGTCCAGGGTCGCCTCGGTCTTCTGCACCAGGTGGGCGTCATCGATCAGGCCCGCGGCATGGATCACCACATCGATACCCGGGAACTCCTCGACCACGGCCCGCACCTGGGCAAAATCGGACACGTCGCAGGCGCGATGCACCACGTTCGCACCCGCGGCGCGCATGGCCTCGATGCGTGCGGTCTCGCGCTCGCCCGGCGTGCGCCGGCCGAGCAGGATGAGCGTGCAGCCACGGCTGCGCGCGGCGAGGTCGGCGGCGACCAGCAGGCCGAGCTCGCCGAGCCCGCCGCTGACCAGCACCGTATGCCCGTCGCGCCAGGCGAATTCGGTGCCCATCTCGGCGTCCACATCGCGGTAGTCGAGCGTCTGCACCGCATCACCGATGCGGATGCGGGTGTCGATGTGCGGCTGCTCCTGGTTCACGGTACGCAGTGCCGCCCAGAGGCCGCGCACGTCGTCGTGGCCCGATGGCGCGCGGACTTCCAGCAGCGCCGGCGTGTCCTTGTCGCGCGCCAGGTCCTGTGCGGCGGCGAGCACCGCCTTCGTGGTCTGGACGTAGTCGCCGCCGGCATCCACCACGCGCACCAGGCGACCGTCGTCCGTCCCGGCGGGCGCGACGGCCCAGGCGGGGCGCCGGAAATTCAGGCGGTCCTGGCGTGCCTGCAGGTCGATCTCGCGGGTCTGGAAGCCTTCGATGATGACGCGCACACGCCCCTGCTCGTCGGCGGCGATGTAGTGCATGCCGTCTTCGCGCTGGAGCATCTGTACGTACATGGTGTCGGCGAGCGCATCGACCACCAGCGTGCTGGTCACCGCGAACGGCACCACGTTGGCCTCGGGATTGTCGACCAGCGCGATGCCGCTCTGGATGATGCTGTCGAGCGCGCCCGGGTCCATCGCCATGCCGCGCGCGGACGAGCCCGGCAGGCGAATGCGCGCGAGGCCCTCGTGATTGCCGTCGGCATGCAGCAGGATTTCGTCGACACCGCGGTGCGACGGCCCAAGCTCCACGCCGCGGTTGCGGAAGGTGCGGTAGAACGCCGCCTTGTCCGGGCCCGGCCGGGTGCAGACCGCACGCAGCGCGGCGAGATCCAGCGTGGCGCTGTAGCCTTTGCTGGCCAGGTAGTCGTCGCGGTTCTGCTGCGAGACGCGCGTCTGGAAGTGCACGCCCTGTTCGGTGGTGACCTCGACGCCGAACTGCCCGGGTGCGCCGGGGTACACCCGCACCACCAGTTCACGCTTGTCCTTCAGGGTCAGCGCGTTGACGAACACGCTGTCGTGCAGCACCAGCATGGTGTCCGGGCCGGACGGCGCCGACGCGGCCACGGCGGCGCGCGCGAGCTCGAGATAGGCCATGCCCGGCAGGATCTTCTGCCCCTGAATGATGTGGTCGGCGAAGAACAGCTCGCGACCGTCGAAGGCCGAGCGGAATTCGCCAATCGGGTAATCGGCCGGGCTGCGTGTCGATCGTCCGTTCATCGCCTGCGCGTTCATCGTGCTGGTGTCCATCGCCGCTGCATCCATCGAGACCGTCCTGTTCATGGCGTCACCGCCATCGGATGCCGCGCATCCTCGGCCCGCGCAGGTGCGGCCGCGGCGGGCGGCACCAGTGCGCGGACGTAGAAGTTGCCGATCCTGACCAGCGCCTCGCCCTCGTCGCTGACGATCAGCAGGTCGAACTGCAGGATGCCGTCGTGGCCGTCGCCGCCCGACCGCTCGATCAGGACATGGCAGTGCCGCGGAAGGCCGCCGTAGATCTCGATCTCGTCGATCGCGAACGGCAGATGCGGCACACCGCCCTCGCCCGCCGCGAGCAGCGCCACCACGGCCTGCAGCGCGCCGTCGATCAGGCTCGGATGCAGGACGTACTGGTCGAAATCGCCGGCCTGCTGCGGGTGCAGGCTCAGGCGCGCCATGGCGCAGCCCTCGCCGGTGGCGATCTCCTCGATCACCTGGAACGCGGGCCCGTACTGGAAGCCGAGACGCTCGAACAGCGCGTAGTAGGCCGCCCCTTCACGCGTCGCGCCGCAACGCTGGCGCCAGGCCTGCATCGACGGGGCCGGACGCGGAGTACCTTCGGTGAACAGCGCACGCCCTTCGCAGTGCACCACGTCCTCGTGGTCGGCATCCAGCGTGGTGACCACGAAGCCGGCGCCGTTGCGGTCGGCATCCTTGAGGCGGATGGTCGGGTTGCGCGTGGATTCGCCGAGTGCGAGCGGCTGCACCCAGAAGATGTCCTTCAGGCGGCGCACGCGGCGCTGGCCGGCGAGCGTCGCCGCGACGCAGGCCATTTCGAGGAACCCCGCGCCCGGGAACACGGCCTGGTTCTGGATGCGATGGTCGCGGGCGTAGTACTGGCCGAGATCGAGCATCGCATCGAAGCCCACGCGCGCCAGCGTGGAGACGTTGTGCGAGAGCAGAGGATGCAGACGCGGCGGAGCCGTGGCGCCGCCACGCGAGGCCGCGCGTGGCTGGGCGCTGCCGTCGGCATCGCCCACGTCCAGCGCGATGGCCCAGTGCCGGTCGCGGGCGAAGGGATAGACCGGAACGCCGGCCAGCGTGGCGGACGGGGTTGCCGGCTGCAGACGCTCCCATTCCACCTTGCCGCCCTGCACCCAGACCTGAGCCAGCGCCGGCAGATCGCGCGCCTCGCACAGGGCGTGCATGCGCTCGCGCGCTTCCCGCCCGGAGGCGGCCGAACCGTCGGGACGGCCATGCCAACACTGTGCAGGCGCAGGCACGGCGGTTGCGCCGCCGGACAGCCAGCCGGCAAGCGCGTCGCGCAACTGCGCGGTGCTGTGCACCAGCAGTGCCAGACGTTCGGTCAGGGCTTCGCGGCCGAGCTGCACGGTGCGGCACAGCGCGGACAGATCGGTCTGCGGATGCGTGGCGAGGCGTTCGAGATGGGCTTCGACGTACTCGCGCAGACGCAGCGCGTTCATGGCCGAGACCACGAACAGCTGCGGACCGCCCGCCGGGACATTGGCGGACGCCGCCGGCGCAGGCTGCGGCAGGTATTCCTCCAGCACCGCGCAGGCGTTGACGCCGCCGGCGCCGAAGGCGTTGACCAGGGCACGGCGCGGCTGGCCGGCCGCCGCCTCCCACGGTGCGAGCCGGGTCTGCAGAACGCAGGGCGAGCGCGCGAAGTCGATGTCCGGATTGACGGTCTCGGCATGGATGCTGGGCGCGATCTGCCGGTGCCGGAACTGCATCAGCACCTTGGCGATGCCGGCGATGCTGGTGGCGGATTCGGCATGGCCGATGTTGGCCTTCAGCGAGCCCAGCGCGCAGAACTGCCGGTCGTCGGTCTGGCGCGCGAACGCCTGCGAGATGGCCGCGACTTCGAGGCTGTCGCCCATCCGCGTGCCGGTGCCGTGGCCTTCGATGAAGCCGATGGAGCGCGCCGGCACACCACCGCGCTCCAACGCCTCGGCGATGACCTGGGCCTGCGCGTTCGGATTGGGCGTGGCATAGCCGTTGGACCGCCCGCTGTGGTCGTAGGCGCTGCCGCGGATCACACCGTAGATCGGATCACCATCGCGCTCGGCCAGGCGCAGCGGCTTGAGCATGAGCGTGCCCACGCCCTCGCCCGGAATGAAGCCGTCGTCACCGTCGCCGTAGCTGCGGCACTTGTCGCCGACCGCCAGCATGCGGCGCTGGCAGAACGACTGGTACTTGGCCGGATGCAGATAGAGGTTCACGCCGCCGGCCAGCGCCGCCTGACACTCGCCGCGCCGCAGGCTCTCGCAGGCCAGGTGCACCGCGACCAGCGAGGACGAACAGGCGGTGTCCACCGGCATGCTGGGGCCTTGCAGGTCCAGCGCATAGGAGACGCGGTTCGCGATCGACCACGGCATCGCGCTGGGCGTCACCGCTTCGCCGCGCTGCCAGGCCTCGGGGGCAAGGAGCTGGTAGGTGTTGGTGGTCACGCCCACGAACACGCCGACATCGGCGCTCTTGCCCTTGGGATGACGCTGCTTCAGCCGCTCGCGGGTATAGCCGGCATCTTCCACCGCCGCCCACGCCGACTGCAGGAACCGCCGCTCCTGCGGGTCGAGGATGTCGGCTTCACGCGCCGGGATGTTGAAGAACGCGGCATCGAAACGGTCGAAGTCGTCGATGAAGCCGCCCCACTTGCAGTAGATGCTGCCGTGCTCGGCCTGCGCCGGGTCGGGGTCGTAGAACGCCTCCGCATCCCAGCGTTCCTGCGGCACCAGGCTGACCAGGTCGCGGCCGGCCTGCAGATGCGACCAGAACGCCTCGAGACCGTCCGACTGCGGGAACTGCACATGCACGCCGATGATGGCGATGGGCTCATTGTCCCCGCCGTGCATCGCGGGAACGGGCGTCGCCGCGGCAGCGTCGACAGCCGGCAGACCGCCATCGGAGACGAACAGTACCGCTGCGGAAGCGGCACCGGAGACCACCGCGGACTTCGCCAGGAAACCGTCCACCGCCTGCGCATGCCGCTCGCACAGGTGGGCGGCCAGTTCGGCCACGGTCTCGAACTCGTACATCAGGGTCTTGGGCAGCTCGCCGAGATCGCTTTCCAGCGTCGCATTGAAGCGACCGATCATGATCGAGTCGAAGCCATAGGCCTCGAAGCGCTCCTCGATGTCGATGCGTTCGACCGGGATCTTGGTCTCGGCATGCACCAGGCCGCTGAGGTAGGCCTGCACCGCCGACAGGCGCTGCGCAGCGCCCTGCTGCGGAATGGCCGCGGCGACAGGCCCTGCAGCCTGAGCAGACGACGGGTCGCAATGCGACGCGATCCGCCCCGGGCGGCCGTGCAATGCGAGCGCATGGGTGAGATCGGAACGGAGCAGACGCTCCCAGTAGGCGATGCCGTCCTGCGTGGACAGCGGCATCAGGCCGGTGCGTGCCTCGATGCGCTGCAGGTCTTCCGAAGACAGGTGCATGCCACCGTCGTGCCAGTACGGCCACCCGATCGACAGGCTGCGGCCACAGCGCACGCCGCGGGCACGAAGGCGTTCGCGATGCTCGGCGAAACCGTCCAGGAAGGCGTTGGCATAGGCATAGTCGGTCTGTCCCGCGTTGCCGAAGCTGCCCGCGCCGGACGAGAACAGCACGAACAGGTCCAGCCCGTCGCCTGCGGTCAGGCGGTCCAGATTGAGCGTGCCGCGCACCTTCGGCGCGAGCACCCGGTGCAGGCTCTCGCGGCTCTTGTGCAGCAGCAGCGCATCGTCGTTGATGCCCGCGCTGTGCAGCACGCCGTGCAGCCCGCCGAAGCGCTGCCGGGCGCGGTCGAGCAGTGCCTGGGCCTGCTGCGCGTCGGCGACATCGGCCGCGACGTACTCCACCTCGGCACCCAGCGCACGCAGGCGCTCGACCACTGCGGTGCCGCGTGCGTCGAGCGTCGAGCGGCCGCTGAGCACCAGCTTCGCGCGATAACGCTCGGCGAGGTGCGCCGCGAACAGCACGCCCAGCCCACCGAGGCCACCGGTGATCAGGTAGGTACCGCCCTGCTTCAGCGGTGCCTCGCTCACGGCGGTGGCGAGCGGCTGCAGCGTCGGCACGCGCACGCTGCGCGTCGCAGCGCCCGATGCGGGCGCGAGATAACGCACCTCCGCCTCGTTCTGGCCGGGCGCCTGAAGCTCTTCGAGCAGCAAGGCGAGAGTGTCGTGGGCGGAGGCCGCATCCGAAGCGGACTCGAACACCACGGTGCGTCCGCTGTAGCGGTTGTTTTCCTGCGACAGCGAGCGGTAGAACGCCGCCAGCGCGCGCGCGAGCGACGCATCCTCGTCGCCACCGGCATGATGGAAGGACACCAGCACGCAGGGCGACTGCCGGGCGCCGCCGGTCATCAGCGCCTTGCACAGACCGAACACGGCATCCACGCCGTGGCCCAGGGCCGCATCGAGCGCCGGGCCGTCGAGAACATCGGGATCCGACGGCAGGCGCGCGGCATCGGCGTTGTGCAACACATGCGTCGGCGCCAGGCCGTCGGCACGCAGCGCTTCCAGCACGGCCTGCATCTGCTCGGGATGCGCCGGATCGACGGTGTAGTGGTCGGACGCCACGCGCAGCGCGCCCTCGCCGATGCGGATCAACACCATCGCCTTCAGCGCGGAGGCGGCGCCCGGCCGGCTCTTGAGCCGCTCGAACAGCATCTCGTCGCGGTCGAGCACCAGCAGCACATCGCCTGCGGCGAACGGCTGACGCACAGCGGCCAGCGGCGCGTTGCGCCAGGTCGGCACGTAGCACACGGATTCGGGCGCCTCGGCAGCCGGCGCAGCCGCTGCCTGCATCGGGGACGATGCAGCGGAGGGTTGCGCAGTCTGCAGCGCAGCGAACGGCGCGGCCTGATCGATATCGACCCAGCAGCGTTCACGGGCGAACGGGTAACCGGGCAGCTGCGACACCCGGCGCGGCATGACATCGGGATAGAACGTCGACCAGTCGAGGTCGGCGCCCTTGACCCACAGCGCCGCCAGCGCGGCGCTCTGCCGCGTGGCGTCTTCGCGGCGCAGGGCCGCCGCCTGCTCGGTCGCCACCTGGCCGTCCTGGGCGCGGCCGACGCTGCCGCGATGGCAGCGCCTGCCGTCGGCGACCGGGGCGATGACGAACTCCTCCAGCGCAGCCTTGAGCGCGTCGAGCGAGTCGACCACCCAGGCGCAGCGTTCGCGCATCGGATCGCGGCCCGCCTGCAGGCTCCAGGCAAGATCGACCAGATCGAACCGGGCCACACCCGGCTCACGGCCGCTGGCCTCGATCATCGAGAGCAGATCGCCGGCCATGGTCTGCAGCTGCGCTTCGCTGCGCGCCGACAGCGGCACGATGCAGGTGCGTGGGGCCGCCGGGCGCGCCGGCTGCGCGGGCACGTATTCCTCGATGACCACGTGCGCGTTGGTGCCGCTGAAACCGAAGGAACTGACCGCCGCGCGACGCTTGCCACCCGCCGCCGGCCGCCATTCGTGGGCGGAGCGGCTGGGATAGAACGGCGAGGTCGCGAAGTCGAACAGCACGTTTTCCTGCTGCAGATTCACGTTCGGCGCGATCTGGCCGTGGCGCATGCTCAGCAGCACCTTGTGCACGCCGGCCACGCCCGCGGCACCGGAGACATGGCCCAGATTGGTCTTGACCGCGCCCAGCGCACAGGCGTTGCGCCCGCCGTTGTGCTCGCGGAAAACGGTGGTCAGCGCTTCCAGCTCGATCGGGTCGCCCAGCTTGGTGCCGGTGCCGTGCGTCTCGACATAGTTGATGGTGGACGCGTCGATGCCGTGGCGCCGGTAGATGTCGCGCAGCAGGTCGATCTGGCTGTTGACGCTGGGCGCGGTGATGCCGTTGGTCTTGCCGTCCTGGTTGATGCCCGAGCCGATGATGACGCCGTAGATGTGGTCGCCATCGCGCTCGGCATCCGACAGGCGCTTGAGCACCACCGTGCCCACGCCCTCGCCGGGCACGAAGCCGTCGGCGCCGTTGTCGAAGGTCTTGCACTGGCCGTCCTTCGACAGCATGCCGGCGCGGCACATGCCCAGATACGATTCGGGGATCAGGTACAGGCTGACACCACCGGCCAGCGCCATGTCGATCTCGCCGTCGAGCAGCGCCTTGCGGGCCAGATGCATCGCGACCAGCGACGAGGAGCAGGCGGTGTCGATCGGGATCGCCGGCCCCTTGAGATTCAGGTGGTAGGCGATGCGTGCGGCGCCGATGGCGAAGCTGTTGCCGGTGGTCTCGACGGTGAGCGGGTTGCCCTTGGCGAGCAGGAAGGAATACTCGCCGCTCATGATGCCCATGTACACGCCGCATTTGCGGTTGCTGAGCGCGGCGCTGGAATACCCGGCGTCCTGGAAGGCGCGATAGCCTTCCTGCATGAACAGGCGGTGCTGCGGGTCCATGATCTCCGCCTCGGAGGGCGATATCTGGAAGAACATCGGGTCGAAGGACGCGATGTCGTCGAGCGCACCCAGCCATTTGCAGTAGATCTTGCCGGGCTTGCCGGGCGTCGGGTCGTAGTAGTCGTCGACGTTCCAGCGTTCGCGCGGCACTTCGCGAATCGAGTTCTTCGCCGACAGCAGATTGCGCCAGAACTCGCCGAGATCCCGCGCATCCGGATAGCGGGCGGACATGCCGACGATGGCGACGCGGTCGTCGACCTGTGTGGCCGCCGCGGATGCGACCGCAGGCACGACAGTCGGCGCCACTTGGCGCTCGCCGCGGCCGCGGCGACGCAGCGACCCACCGTGGGCGACGACAGGCTGTGCAGGCGGTGCAGAGGAGACCGCGTGGGCGATGGCGGCTGCAGGCGCGGGCGGGGGGGCGACCGGAGCCTGCGGCGCCGAGGGCGTGTCGGCAGGCATCGCGGCAGCCGCGGGGATGCGTTCCGGCGCGACGCGTTGCAGTTCGCCGTGCAGGTAGCTCGCGAGCGCGTGCAGGTTGGCGTAGTCGTAGACGCGGGTCGCGGAAATCTCGAGACCGAACGCCTTGTTGAGGGTCTTGACCCACTCCACCCCGACGATCGAATCCAAGCCGAGGTCGATGAACGAGCGGTCGTCGTCGATCGCCGATTCGTCGAGATACAGCGCCTGCGCCAGCGTGCGGCGCAATTCGGGCAGCAGGCCTTCGATGCCCCCGGCCGCAGCCGGCGGGGCCGCCACCAATACCGATGCGCTGGCGCGTGCGGCGGCAGGAGCGGGTGCAGGAGCAATCGGCGTAGCTTCGGGCACCACAGGCGCCACCGGCATCGGAGCAGGCGCTTGAACAGTGTAGGCCTGCGTGATCGGGTGGGTGTGGACGGCAGGCTCTGCGGCGGTGGGAGCCGCGGACGCGGACGCAGCCGCACCGGCATCCGGCAGCTGCGTCTGCAGGTAGGCCGCCAGCGCGGCCACGTTGGTGTAGTCGTAGACACGGGTGGCGCCGATCTCCAGCCCCAGCCCCTTGTTGATGCTCTTCACCCATTCCACGCCGACGATCGAGTCCAGCCCGAGGTCGACGAAGGAACGATCATCGTCGATCGCGTTCTCGTCCAGGTACAGGGCCTGCGCGAGCGTGCGCTTCAGGAAGGCGCGCAGGTCTTCGCGACCCGCCGACGACGTGACAGCCTCAGCCACGGCCGGTGCAGCGGGCGCGACGGCGGCAACGGGCGGAGCCTGCACGCCGGACTGGGCCACGAGCGGCGGCGCGGAGGGCGACGCGGAGGGCGCGAAAGCCACCGCGTCGGCAGCGAGGCGGGCCAGTCTGGATGCGTTGGGTTTCGGCCGATACGCATCGACCACGACCGGCGCCTGTGCGGGCGCGAGCAGAACGATGGCGTTGGGCTTGTGCAGCACCGGGGTGCCCATCGACGGCAGCGACGCACCCGCCGACTGTGCCGGCGGCATCGCCGCAGCCACAGGCCGCGGTGCCGAAGCAGGCAGTACGGCCTCGGCATCCACCCTGCCACTGCCCTGAGCGTGCACCGTCCCTTCGCCATCACCGCTGTAGATATCGAAGGCGATGGCATCGTGGCCATCCAGCGATTGCGCATCCGGCGATTGCTGATCCAGGAACAGCACGACGTGCAGCGCGGTCTGGCCGTCCGGCACGAACGGCGCACCCAGCCTGATTTCGCCGAGCGCCACCGATGCTTCGGCACCCGGCGAACCTGCCGCGCGCGCCACCGCCGCCCTGGCGAGGTCCTGCAGCGTCTGCAGCGGCAGCGGCTCGCCTTCACCGGCGAACTGGCCGGGAGCGAACACGGACGAGTAGCGCAGCTGTTCGAGATCGGAGGTGTTTTCGTGCAGCAGCGGATGCAGTGCCTGACGCGCGAGCGTCTGCGCACCGGCGTCCACCGGGAACAGGCCCTGCATCGGATCGATCCAGTAGCGCTCCTGCGCGAACGGATATGTGGGCAGGTGCAGGCGACGCGGGCGCTGGCGCTCGTGGAATTTCGACCATTCCAGATCGAGCCCCTTGGACCACAGCTCCGCGAGCTTCTCCAGCTTGCGCTGCGCGATCCACTTTTCCAGCACGTCCTCGTAGTCGGAATCCGCGGCCAGAAGGCGCAGCATGTCCTTGTTCGCCTTCACCTGGCCGCGATAGGCGGAGGCGGCATCGCCCTGCACATAGGCCTCAAGCGCATGCTGAAGCCCGGCGGTCGAGTCGACGACGAAGGCCACGCGCTCTTCCATCGCATCGCGGCCCACCTGCAGGGTCCAGGCCAGCGACAGATGATCCGGCGCCGTGCCGGCCTCGGCTTCGCGCTTCAGGTGCTCCAGCAGGTCGCGCGCCTTGCGTTCGAGCTGATCGGCGGTGCGTGCGGAGAGCGGCACAATGACCGGAATGCCCGCGTGTGCGAGGGCATCCACCGCCGGCGCGGCATATTCCTCCACCACGAAGTGCGCGTTCGCACCGCCCGCACCGAACGACGACAGCCCCGCGATACGCGGCAGCACGCGCCCCTCCAGCACCGGCGCTTCCCACTCGCGCAGCGTCTGGTTCACCACGAACGGCGTCGTGTCGAAATCGATGTTCGGGTTCAGCTTCGCCGAGTGCAGCGACGGCACGATCCGCCGATGACGCAGCTGCAGCACCACCTTCGTCAGACCCGCGATGCCCGCCGCCGATTCGCAGTGGCCGATGTTCGACTTCGCGGAGCCCAGCCGGCAGAACCCCGTCTCCTGCGTGTACTCGCGGAACGCCTTGCCCAGCGCCGCGATCTCGATCGGGTCGCCCAGCTTCGTCCCCGTCCCGTGCGCCTCGATGTAGCTCACGTGACGCGCGTCCACGCCCGACACCTTCAGCGCCTCCGACACCACCGCCGCCTGCGCCTGCGGGTTCGGCACCGTGTAGCCGTTGGTCTTGCCGCCGTGGTTCAGCGCGCTGCCGCGGATCACCGCGTGGATCGCATCGCCGTCGCGCTCCGCGTCCGACAGACGCTTCAGCACCACCACGCCCACGCCCTCGCCCGGGATGTACCCGTCGCCGCCTTCGCCGAAGCTCTGGCACTGGCCCGCGGTCGAGATGAACTGCCCCGCGCTCAGCATGCTGTACTTGCCGGGATGCAGGCTCAGGTTCACGCCGCCGGCCAGCGCCATGTCGGTGCGGCCGCTGCGCAGGTCCTGGCAGGCCAGATGGATCGCGGTCAGCGACGATGAACACATCGTGTCCAGCGTCATGCTCGGGCCGTGCACGTTCAGCACGTACGACACCCGGTTCGCGATGCTCGCCAGACTGCCCGAGCGGTTGTACTCGCCGTACATCACGCCGGCGTACACGCCGACCTGGCCAGGCAGGCCATCGGCGCGCGGAATGCGCAGAGCCCGACGCGAGTAGCCCGCGTCCTCGATCGCCATCCACGCGTGCTGCAGGAACAGCCGCTCCTGCGGGTCGATGTACGGCGCCTCGCGCGGCGAGATGTTGAAGAACTGCGGGTCGAACTCGTCGGCGCCACGCACGAACCCGCCCCACTTGCTGTAGTGGCCGGGGGTATCGCGGTCGTCGGTGTAGTAGTCCTGCCAGCGCCAGCGCTCGGCGGGGACTTCGATCACGCAATCGATGCCGTCGCGCAGATTGCGCCAGAAATCATCGAGCGAGTAGGACTCGGGATAGCGGCCGCTGAGGCCGACGATGGCGATGGCCTCGTTCGACGCCGGGCGCGAGGACGGGCCGCGACGCATCAGCGCGGGCGCGGAGGTCTTGCCGCGCAGCGCGGCGCGTGCGGGCGCGCGGTCGGCCTGCACCGCCGCGGGCGCGACGCGGGCAGGCGCGGTGTCGATAGCAGCGGGGGCCGGAGCGGCACCGGGATTGAACAGCGTCTGCAGCGTCTGTGCATGCGCCTGGACCAGATGCTCGCTGAGTGCGGCGATGGTCTGGTATTCGAAGAACAGGGTCTTCGACAGCGGGCCGAAATGCTTTTCGAGCTGCGCGGTCAGGCTCATCGCCAGGATCGAGTTGATCCCGTAGCCCTCCAGAGGCTCCTGGATGTCGATCTGGGACGGCGCGATCCGGAGCACCGGCGCGAATTCGCGGCGCAGGAATTCACGGCAGCGACCCAGCAGATCGCCGCCGGAAGCCGGCTCGACCTGTGCCGGTGCCGGCGCCGCGGAGGCGGCCGCCCGAGGCGGCGCCTGCCGTACCGGCGGCGGGGCGGGTTCACGCGCGGGTGTCGGCGCATCGAACAGACGCCGCAGGCGACGGCCGTCGCCTTCCACCGCCAGCACCTGGACATCGCCGGCCAGCAGCGCGCGGCGCAGCACCGCCAGGCCAGTCTCTGTGCGCATCGGCCGCATGCCGCTGCGTGCCTGCAGCCACTGCTGCGCCTCCGCATCCAGGCGCATGCCACCGGCGTCCCACAGCGGCCAGTCGATGGCGAGACTGCGCCCGTGGCGCAGTCCCTGCGCGACCAGACCGTCGCGGTAGGCGGCGAAGGTATCGAGGAACCCGTTCGCCGCGGCGTAGTCCGCCTGACCGACGTTGCCGAAGACGGCCACGCCCGAGGAGAACAGCACGAACACGTCGAGATCGGCCTCGGCGCTGGCCTGATCGAGGTTCCAGGTGCCGCGCACCTTGGGCGCCAGTACCGCGGACACCGACTCCGCCGATTTCTTGAGCAACACCTCGTCGTCGCGCATACCGGCGCAGTGGAACACGCCGCGAACGCCGCCGACATCGGCGGCAACGTCAGCGAAGAACCGGCGACAGTCATCGAGCGACAGCAGGTCCAGCCGGCGGTAATGCAGGCGCTCGCCCAGGCCGGTGGCCTGCAGGCGGGCGTCGAGCTCCGCACCCGGCGCCGCGCGTCCGGTCAGGACCACCTGCGCATGACGGGTGCGGGCCAGGATGTCGCCGGCCAGCAGCAGGCCGAGCCCGCCCAGTCCGCCGGTCACCACGTACACCCCGCCTTCGCGGTAGGGCGGCATCGCGTCGGCGTCGGCATCGGTTCCGGCCTCGGCGGCGGACACATGCCATTCCAGGCCGCGCCGGCCCTCGGCCGTGTAGCGCAGCGGCGAACGCGGCGCATGCGCGGCGGCGTCGTCCAGGTCCGCACGGATGCGCGGCAGATCGGCGGCCGCATCCAGCGCCACCAACTGTACCGCGAGCGCGGGGTTTTCCTGTGCCGCGGTCTTGAGCATGCCTTCGAGGCCAAGCGCGAAGGCGCCCTGCGCATCGTCGGCGACCACGCACTGCAGCAGGGTGCCGGTCGCCGGCTGTGCGCGCAGCACGGCCTGCAGGTGCGAGAACAGACGCAGCGCAAGACGCTCATAGCGCAGCGCAGGCGCGGCTGAAGCGTCGGAAGCGCCCGCATCGGCCGGTCGGCCCTCGTCCTGCGCACTTTCGCCCTCGTCCAGCACATCGACGCGTACACCGGGGAGCAGCGCGGCCAACGCCTGCGCATCCACGCCGGCAAGGTCGCAGATCAGCACCTGCCGCTGTGCGGGCCATGCGGCCGGCGCGGTCGCGCGTGCTGCCGGCGCGTCCCAGGCAGGCACCGCCACCAGCGTTTCCGGCTCGGCGGTGGCCGCCGACAGGCCGCGGGTATCGAAGCGGCGTGCGCGGAAGCCGCGCAGCTGCACGCACAGCACGCCGTCCTCGTCGCAGAGGTCCAGATCGAGCGTGAGCTGGCTGCCGTCGGCGGCATCGGCGCCGGACCGGCGCACGAAGGCCAGCATCCGGTCCGGGCATGGACCGAGGATGGACAGGGACTCCAGCGCGAACGGCAACATCGGCTCGGCCGGCGCCGCATCGCGGTCGCCGAGGCCGATCGCCGCCTGCAGTGCGCTGTCGAGCAGCGACGGATGCAGCACGAAGGCGGCGTTGTCCTCGCCCTCCAGGCTCGCGGGCAGTGCAAGCCGGGCCAGCACCTGGCCCTCGCCGCTGTCCAGATCGACGATGCCGCGATGGGCAGGGCCGTAGTCGATGCCGACGCGCGCATAGGTGTCGTACACCGAGGCCGCATCCCAGTGCGCGCGCTGCATCGAGGCGCGCACCGCGTCGAGGTCGAGCGCCTCGGCCTGGGAGGCATCCTCCAGACCGTCGTAGAAACGGATATGACCGGATGCGTGATCGGTGCGCAGGCCGGCCGCATCTTCGCTGAACGCGCAGAAGGCCAGGCCGTCGTCCTCGGCTTCCAGCTCGATCAGCAGCTCGCGCTCGGCCCCCACCGCGAACGGCGCGAGCCAGAGCACGTCCTCGAACGCGAGGGTGGATTCGGCCGCCAGATCGGGCACGGCATCCGCCAGCGCGGCCCGCGCCATTTCCAGATAGGCCACGCCGGGCAGGACCGCGGTCGCGACCCCGTCGGCCATGCGCACGCGGTGATCGCGCAGGAAGAACTCGCCGCCGCCGAAGCGGCTGCGGTAGCACTGCCGGCTCAGCGTCGACACATTGCGGTGGACCAGCGGATGCAGTTGCGCATCGCCGGCCCGGCGGCCGAAGAACTGCCGGATCAGATCCAGCGCGTTGGCCTTGCCCAGTCGCTTGCTTTTGAGTTCCGAAACGACGTACTCGACGAAATCCACCATGGAGCCTGATCTTCCTATGTTTCCTTACTGCATACGGGAGCGGCTCGCGCTCAGGCGAGCTGTTTGACCCGCGCGGTCACTTCTTCAGCGGTCAGGCGGTCCTGCTCCAGTTCGGCGAACAGCGCCGCCACGGAGTCCAGGTTCTGCAGCAGTCTTCCCGACGGCGGAATGTCGCCCGCGCGCCCATCCGAGGCCGTGCCCGCCAGGGCGGCGACCTCTTCTTTCGTGGGAATCCAGCAGCGCATGCGCGCGAACGCATACGTCGGCAGATGGATCGCCTTGACCCCCTGTGTGGAGCGACCGGCGACCTCCCCGCCACCGGCAGCAGGACGATACCCCAAGTCGCACAAATCGGCGACCTTGGCCTGTAACAACGGATGCAGGTGCCCGGATCGGTCAACCGCGGGCGCCGCCGGGGCGAATGCGGCCTGATCGACGGAGATCCAGTAGCTCTCCTCGGCGAACGGGTACTTGGGCAGGGCCATCATCGGCGGCTTGCGGGTGCCGTACAGGGCCCGCCAGTCCAGCGCCAGGCCCTTCACCCACAGCTCGCACAGCCTGGAGTACTGCGCGTCGGCGATGCATTTCTCCACCACGAGCGCGGCCATGGCCGGGTCTTCGTTGAGCAGGCGCACGCTTTCGCGCCCCTGGCGGATGTTGCCGGCGAAGACGCTGCCGGACAGACCGGCGGCGGACGGCTTGCCGTCGATGTAGGCGCCAAAGCCGGCGAGCACGTCCTGCGCGCTGCGGGCCACGAAGCACAGGCGCTCGTCCATCGCGTCGCGATGCAGTTGCAGGGTGCAGGCCATCGAGGCCAGGTCGAGGTCCGGCGTGGCCTGCACGAACGCGCGCAGGTCCTCCGCCCTCCGGCGCAGACGCTCGGCATTGCGGGCCGAGAGCGCCACGATCACCCCACCCTGCGGCGGCGCCGTCTCCGCCACCGTGACCGCGGCGGCGGCCGGCGGCACGTATTCGGCCAGCACCAGATGCGCATTGGTGCCGCTGAAGCCGAACGAGCTGATGGCGGCCTGACGCGGCACGCCGGGCGGGACCGCCCAGTCGCGGAGCATGGTGTTGACGTAGAACGGGCTGTCGTCGAGATCCAGATGCTCGTTGGGGCGCTCGAAGTTGATGCTAGGCGGCAACGCCTTGTGCCTGAGCGAGAGCAGCAGCTTGATGACGCCGGAGGTGCCGGCCGCGGTGAGGCAGTGGCCGATGTTGGTCTTCACCGAACCGATGGCGCAGTAGCCCTTGCGCTGCGTGGCGGGCAGGAAGGCGGCCTTCAGCCCCTCGACCTCGATCGGGTCGCCCAGCTTGGTGCCGGTACCGTGCGCCTCGATCAGCTGGATCTGCTCCGGGTCGATGTCGAACCGCTTGTAGACATCGGACATCAGGCGCTGCTGGGACTCGGCATTGGGCGCGGTGATGCCGTTGGTCCTGCCGTCCTGGTTCACGCCCCAGCCGCGCAGCACGCCGAGGATGTTGTCGCCGTCGCGCTCGGCGTCGGCCAGACGCTTGAGCATCACCACGCCCACCGCCTCGCCGGGCACGAAGCCGTTGGCGCGCTGGTCGAAGGTGTAGCAGCGCCCGTCGGGCGACAGCATGCCGGCATGCGCGGTCTTCAGGAACATGTCGGCGTTGGCCATCACGTAGACGCCGCCGGCGAAGGCCATGTCCGCTCCGCCCGTGACCAGGCTGTCGCAGGCCGATGCGATGGCGACCAGCGACGAGGAGCAGGCGGTGTCGATCGACACGCAGGGCCCCTGCAGGTTCATGAAGTACGACACGCGCGCGGCCAGGATGGAGGTCGCGCCGCCGGTGAAGCCGAGTGCGTTGATCTGCTGTTCGCGCGAGAGCAGGTTGTAGTCGCCGTAGGCGCAGCCGACGAACACGCCGCAGCGGCTGCCGGACAGACGCTCCGAGGTGTAGCCGGCGTCTTCCATGCCGTGCCAGCAGCACTCCAGGAACAGGCGCTGCTGCGGATCCATCGCCTCGGCCTCCAGCGGCGAGAGGCCGAAGAACTGCGGGTCGAAGCGGTCGTGCCCTTCGAGCACGCCCATCCACTTGGAGTTGCTCTGGCCGAGCGTGGGCTGGCCGTCGACGTAGTAGGCACGGGTGTCCCATCGCGTCTCGGGCACTTCGCTGATGCAGTTGCGGCCGCTGGCGATGTTCTCCCAGAAGGCGTCGACATCGGCAGCCATCGGGAAGCGGCCGGCCATGCCGATGATCGCGATCTCGGCCGGATGCGCCTGCAGCGACGCAACGGGCGACGCGGCCGTGGTTCCGGCAGCCACCGGCCCCGCGGCCGGGTCCGCGACGCGCACCCACGTGGACAGCGGCGGCCAGTCGAAGCCGGACGTCATCGACACGGTGGAAGGCCGACCACCGGCGTCGTTCGCGACCGTCATGGAGGCACCCTGCCCGGCCGGTGCGGAAGCGTCGGCCGGCAGCGCCGCGTCGGGCACGCCGCCCTGCGACGACGCGGCTTCGACCAGCAGGCCATGCAGGTAGCGGGTGAACTTGGCGATGGTCGGATAGGTGTAGACCTTGGTCGCCTCGATGGCCGTGCCGTAACGCTGGTTGACGCCGCGGATCCAGGTGACGCCGCTGATCGAATCCAGGCCCAGGTCGACGAAACCGACCTCCGGGTCGATGCTGCCCGGGGTCTGGCGCAGTTCCTCGGCCAGCAGTTCCACCAGCACGCGGCGTACCGCGCCCAGATCGACGCTGACCGCGGGCGCGGACCGGGCCGCCGGGCCGGGCGACACCGCCCGGGCGGGGGCGGCAGGCGGGTTCGGGACCGCCATGGCCGGAGCCGGCACGGTCGGCGCAGCCGGCGCAGGCGCGGCGGCTTCGGGAGCGGCGGCGGCCGGCATGCGTTCGCCCACGAACCGGGCCAGCTTCTGCAGATTCGGGTGGTTGTAGACCTGGGTCGCCTCGATCGACAGCCCGAAGCTCTCGTTGATCCGGCGGATCCAGGTGACGCTGGAAATGGAATCGAGCCCGAGGTCGACGAAGGCCGTCTGCGGGTCGATCTCCGACTCGGCGATGCGCAGCTCTTCGGCCAGCAGACGGCGGATCGTGGCGAGGATCTCCGGCTGCGACCGGGCCGGCGCCGCACTTGCGGCCAGCAGCGGCACCGCGGCGGGCTGGGACGCGGCACCGAAGCCGCGCTCGATCCGGTCCAGGGCATCGGCCTGACCGACCAGCGTCGCTTCGTGCATCTCCACTTCGCGGGCCAGCAGCGCCTGCCAGGCATCGAAACGATGGCCGACCGTCGCCGCCTTCCAGGCCACGAGGTCCGCGCGCGGATGGCGGGCGATGCTGCACGCCAGCGCCAGCGCCGCCTCCAGCACCTGGTCGCGCGGGAGCACGCCGAGCGACGGGTTGCGCCGCGCGAGCGTCTCGCCGGTGATCTCCTCGCCGGTGAACAGGCTGTAGCGGGCGAGGTCGTAGCCCAGCTTCTCCGGCAGGATCCCGGTGGCGCCGGCGCCCGGGGTGAACCCGAAATTCATGTAGGGGCTGAGATAGCGGCTTTCCGCGCCGAACAGCAGGCAGTCGCAGAACAGGCCGAGCGTCCAGCCCGCACCGATGCCGTGGCCCTGCATCGCCGCGACCACCGGCAGCGGGCAACGCAGCGCCGACTGGAAGATGTCCAGATCGGTGAAGCGCACGCGACCTTCCTGGATCGCCTTCAGGCCGCTCTGTGTGCCGCCGGAGGCGAAATAGGTGTCGTAGCCGACCACCACCACCGCCCTGGCGTTGGGCAGGCGGCCGATCCGCGCGAACGCCTCCTGCACGCCGGCGATGAGCGCGTCGGAGAACATGTTGCGGGCCTGACGGTCCTCCAGACGCAGCAGCACCACGCCGTCGGCGTCCACATGGGCGCGCACGACATCGCTGGAGAGGACCAGATCGCCCTGCTCCGCAGCGGCGAGTGCGGCCTCGTCGTCCGCCGGGGAGGTCATGACCGGCTGCACGGGCAGCGATTTGCGTGCGAATTCGCGCGGCAGGGCCGCAAGATGCTCCGCCAGTGCGTCGACCCGCGCGGCCAGCGCGTCCGGTGCAGACACCGGCAGCAGCGGCATGGCCTGACGCAACGCTGCGCCATCGAAGCGCTGCCCGGACAGCAGCCACTCGCGTCCACGCGCACCTGCACGACGCGCGAGCAAAGCCTCGACCGTGCCCAGACGCGTGCGATGCGCCTGCAGGTCGATGCCGCCGTATTCCCCGGATGGGCCGCAGAGCATCCGATCGCAGGCCAGCGCGAGCAGCAGGCCGGCATCGCGCGCGCCGTGCTCGACGACCGCCACGACCGGCATGCGCAGGCCGGCCACGGCGGCCAGCACGGCATCCAGCGCATCGCCCGTCGTCGCTGCGGCCTCGGGCAGGAACCCGTCGATCTCGCTGTGCAGGCACAGCACCGCAGCCTCGCGGCAGGCGTGCAGCGCGTGCACGAGCTGACGCAGCAGCCCGGCATCGTCCGCGGCGACACCGGCGCGGAGGGTCAGGCGGGCGCGGCCCGGTGCGGTCCACTCCAGCAGGATCGCCGGATGCGCAGCGTCGGCCGCATCGGCGACGACGGCGGGCGCGTCGGACTGCGCGGGCGACTGCGCATCGAACGCGGCGACCGCAGCGGCGAACTCGCGCGCCAGATGCGACTTGAGCGTGCGCAGCACCGCGGGCGATTTGTCGGCAAGGCTGCGGGCGAGGTCATCGACCGTGGCGTCGAGGGCATGGCGCGCCACCAGCAGGCAGCCGAGACCCGCCGCCTGCAGCTCGCGGCCATCGAACGCGCGCTCGGCGAACGCCAGATGCGAGGCCAGCGCCTCGCCGAAGCGCGCGGCCATCCATGCCTGTGCGGAACCGGGGCCGACCTCAGGGCCGACGTCGCTACCGGCATCGCCGACGAACCCGTAGCGGCCGTCCTCCACCGCGACCAGCACATCGCAGGTGCAGGCCAGACGCAGGCCAATGCCGAAGGCATCGCCGGACAGCACCGCGGCGGTCGGCAGCGGGAATGCGGCGAGCGTCCGCAGCAGGCGCTCCACATCCTGCGCGTCGAGCACCGGGTCGCGCGCGGCCGGCAGGCCGCCCTCGCCCGCTTCGATCAGCAGCAGACGCAGCTCCGGCAGTTCGGCGGCGTACGCCAGCGCCTGCGAGAGCACATCGACCGCAGCGCCATCCAGACGGTTGCCGGTGTCCAGACGCAGCGCGAACACGCCGTCGCCGCGGTCGGACACGGTGGCGGAGGCCGGTTGCCCGGCCGCAGACCGCGCGGTGCCGGCCTGCGCGGCGGGTGCGATCAGGGCGAGTGCGGGCTTCGCGCGCGGCGACCGCGGCTCGGCCGCCGCGCTCTGCGTCGGCACGAGCAGGGAAACGCCGGCCGGCTTGGCCAGCGCGGGTGCCGCGAAACCCGAGGTCTGCGGCGAAGACTCGGCGAGCAGCGACAGCTGCGCGGACGCCGTCGACGCCGCCACGGCGCCAGCGCGGAAACGCACGGCCTCACGACGCGTCGGAAGCGCCCGCGTGTCGCGCGCCGGCGATGCGACCGGCGTACTGCCGCCCTGCACTGGAGCCTGGACAGGCGCCTTGGCGGGAACCACCGAAGGGCTGCGTTCCGGCAGGGCCTGCAGCACGGCGGGATGCAGTTGCAGGCCGTCGATATGCAGCAGCGCGCCGCCGTGTTCGCTGCAAAGCGTGAGCGCCAGCTCCAGCGCGTCCGCCGCCTGCGCGACGACGCGCAGCACGGCATACCGCGGCGTGGCGCCCGCGACCGGACCGGCCAGACGCAGACGCGACAGCCCGGCCGGCAGCCAGGGCTGATGCGGCGAAGGCGCCAGCCACACCGCGGCGCGCAGCGCGGCGTCGAGCGCGGCGGGCGGAATCGCGCAATCGGCGAAATGGGCGGTCGTGTCTGCCGGTGTCTCAAGACGCAGCAGCAGGCCGTCGCGGGTGCGCTGGATCGACTCCACCACGCGATACGGCGCATCGACCTCCAGACCGATGCCGCGTTCCGCCGCCAGCAGCGCGGCGCGGTCGGCGAACAATGGCGAGGCCTGCGCAAGCAATGCGCCGATATCGACAGCAGGGATGGGCGCAGACGTCCCGTCCCCATCGACACGCTCCGCCAGGCCCTGGCACAACACGTCATCGCCGTCGTCGCCCAGGCCGACCTCGAAGGCCGCGAGCGACAGCGAAGGTCGCTCGCCCTGCCCCGGCAGCAGCACGCTGACCGAGACGGGCCAGTCGCCGTCGACGGCCACCGGCGCACCGAAACGCACGTCGCACAGCGACCACGACACTCCGCCTTCCGACAGGGCATCGGTCAGCGCCACGCGCGCCGCTTCCAGTTGCAGCGCGTGCGGCAGGCTGGCCTGGCCGTGACGGCGCAGGGCGCTCACGCGCGGATCGGCGGCGGCGAAATCACTGCGGTAGCGCTGCAGGCCGGGCCGCGAGGCATTGCGATGCAGCAGCGAATGCAGCGCATCCGCCGGCCGCTGCACCTGGGCGATGCCGACCAGCGGCTCGTCGCGCCAGTAGCGCTCGCGAGCGAAGGGATAGACCGGCAGATGCATGCGGCGCGGCGGGTTTGCGCCGTACAGCCGGCGCCAGTCCACGTCCAGGCCCTTGGTCCACATCTCCAGCAGACGCGCGAACTTCCCGGTGGCGAACCACTGGTCGACGCTCGCGCGCAGATCGGCATCGGCTTCGAACATCTCCACCATGTCGCGATGACGGCGGGTCTGCGCGTAGTGGACGTCGTCGGCCAGCACGCCGTCCTCGGGCTCGCCCGCCGCCAGGAACGCATCGAGCTTGTCGATCAGGTCCTCGCGCGAATCCGCGCGGATGCCCAGCCGCGCGTCCATCGCCTCGCGGCCGACATGCAGCGTCCAGGCCATCGCGGCCAGATCCAGCGCCTCGCCGGAAGTGAGCACGGCGCGCAGGTCCTGCACACGTCCGCGCAGTTGTTCGAAGGTGCGTGCCGACAGGCTGACCAGCAGCGGCAGCCCGACCGGCATCCCCACCATCGCGCCCGCCCCAGCCGCCGGCGCGGCATATTCCTCCACCACGAAGTGCGCATTCGCACCGCCCGCGCCGAACGACGACAGACCCGCGATCCGCGGCAGCACGCGCCCCTCCAGCACCGGCGCCTCCCACTCGCGCAGCGTCTGGTTCACCACGAACGGCGTCGTGTCGAAATCGATGTTCGGGTTCAGCTTCGCCGAGTGCAGCGACGGCACGATCCGCCGATGACGCAGCTGCAGCACCACCTTCGTCAGACCCGCGATGCCCGCCGCCGATTCGCAGTGGCCGATGTTCGACTTCGCGGAGCCCAGCCGGCAGAACCCCGTCTCCTGCGTGTACTCGCGGAACGCCTTGCCCAGCGCCGCGATCTCGATCGGGTCGCCCAGCTTCGTCCCCGTCCCGTGCGCCTCGATGTAGCTCACGTGACGCGCGTCCACGCCCGACACCTTCAGCGCCTCCGACACCACCGCCGCCTGCGCCTGCGGGTTCGGCACCGTGTAGCCGTTGGTCTTGCCGCCGTGGTTCAGCGCGCTGCCGCGGATCACCGCGTGGATCGCATCGCCGTCGCGCTCCGCGTCCGACAGACGCTTCAGCACCACCACGCCCACGCCCTCGCCCGGGATGTACCCGTCGCCGCCTTCGCCGAAGCTCTGGCACTGGCCCGCGGTCGAGATGAACTGCCCCGCGCTCAGCATGCTGTACTTGCCGGGATGCAGGCTCAGGTTCACGCCGCCGGCCAGCGCCATGTCGGTGCGGCCGCTGCGCAGGTCCTGGCAGGCCAGATGGATCGCGGTCAGCGACGATGAACACATCGTGTCCAGCGTCATGCTCGGGCCGTGCACGTTCAGCACGTACGACACCCGGTTCGCGATGCTCGCCAGACTGCCCGATCGGTTGTATTCGCCGTACATCACACCGGCGTACACGCCGACCTGGCCACCACGCAGTGCCTGCAGGCCGGCACGGGTGTAGCCGGCGTCCTCGATCGCCATCCACGCGTGCTGCAGGAACATGCGCTCCTGCGGGTCGATCTGCTCGGCGTCGCGGGGGGTGACGTTGAAGAAACGCGCGTCGAACTCGTCCGCGCCCTCGATGAACCCGCCCCAGCGGCTGCTGTGCACGCCCGCATCGAGCGCCCCGCCGGGGGTCGGCTCGCGGTAGTAGTCCTGCCAGCGCCAGCGCTCGGCCGGCACTTCGCGTATGCAGTCGCGGCCTTCGGCCAGATTGCGCCAGTAGGCGTCGAGGTCCCAGGCCTCGGGGTAGCGGCCGCTCAGGCCGACGATGGCGATCGGCTCATCGGTGTCGAAGGACGGGAGGGTGTCGGCACCGACCGCGGTCGGTGCAGCCACGGGCACGCTGGCCGTCACGGCGTCCGTGACGGCGGGCATGGATGACCGCGGAACGGCTGCCGACGGCGCGGAAGAGGCCGCCGCGGGCCTGCGGCCCAATCCACCGGTGGTCGCCGCCGCTCTGGGTGCTGCAGGTTCGGAGGTGGCAGGTGCGGAGGCGGCCCGCGTCGCGGGCGACGCCACATCGGCCTGCGGCTGCAACGTCGGTGCGGGCAGCAGCAGTTCCGACAGCCGCGGGCCGTGCTCGGCACGGAAGTAGTCGCACATCTGTGCGATGGTCTGGTACTCGAAGGCCAGCGTCTTCGGCAGCTTTCCGAAGATCGATTCCAGGTGGGTCACCAGCTTCATCGCCAGCAGCGAGTCGATGCCGTACTGCTCCAGCGGCGCCTGGGGGCGCAGCTTGGACGCCGGAATCTTCAGCACCTGCGAGAACTGCCGGGTGATGTACTCCAGCACCTTCGCGTCGAAATCGGCACCGCCGGCAGCCGCCGGTGCGGAGGCCACATGCGGCGCCGACGGGACGGTGGTCGCCGCGGCGCGCGGCGCGGGCGCGGACGGCGCCTGCGTGGGCGCATGGGACGATGCCTCGACCGCACGCCCGTCCAGCAGGGCCAGCATGCGGGGCAGGTCGCCTTCCATCACCAGCATGCGATCGAGATCCAGCGACAACCCGCGATGCAGGGCCAGCATCGCGCTTGCGGTGGACAGCGGCTGCATGCCCGTGTGCGACTGCAGCCGCGCACGGGTGGAGGCGTCGATGCGCATGCCGCCGTCCTGCCAGAGCGGCCAGTCGACCGAGAGCGTGCGGCCGGAGCGCTGGCCGGCGGCAGCCAGACGGTTGCGGCGCGTGGCGAAGGCATCCATGAAGGCGTTGGCGGCGGCATAGTCGACCTGACCGACGATGCCCCAGCACGCGGCGAACGACGAACACAGCAGCAGGAAATCCAGCGGCTGCCCACGCGTGGCGCGATCCAGATGCGCCAGGCCCGCGACCTTCGGGGCCAGCACCGCGGTGAAATCGTCCACGGACTTGCGGATCACGAAGCTGTCGCGGGTGATGCCCGCGCAGTGGACGATGCCATCGAGCGTGTGGCCCTGCGCCTGCAGCCGCGCGACCAGCGCGTCGACCTCGTCGCCACGCGTGACGTCCAGACGCAGATGCTCCACCTCGTGGCCATCGCGTGCGAGCGCCTCGATCTCCCTGCGCACATGCGGCGAAGGCGCGGATCGCCCGGCCAGCAGCACGCGCGCGCGGCGGGTCCTGCGCACGATCTCGCGCGCGAATTCAAGACCGATGCCACCCGCACCGCCGGTGATCAGGTAACAGCCGCCCTCCCGGAACACGATGTGCTCGAGCGCCGGCGACGCCTGCGCATCGCCATGCGGCTGCCGCTCCACCACGCGCCAGCCCACGACCTCGCGGACCCAGGCCTCGCCTTGGCCAAGCCTGCGGCGCACCAGGGCGCCGCGCGCGGCGTCGGCGTGCCCCTCGTCATCCAGCGCCTGTGCCAGCCCGTCGGCGTCGAGGCCGGCGGGGACATGCACACAGCGCAGCTGCAGTGTGGGGTTCTCTTCCATCGCCGTGCGGCACATCGCCGCGAAACCGTTCGCGAAGACCGCGTCGGCATCGTCGGCGATCGCCAGCAGCAGGCGCCGGGCCGACGCGGCACCGGGCTGCGCCGATGCACCGCCGAGCAGCGCGCGGATCGCTTCGAAACCATCGCGCATGGCCTGGGCGTAGCGTTCGGCAAGACCGTCGCTGTCGCCGTCGGCAGGCGGCAGCTCCGCCTGCAGCGCACCGAGCGGCATCGCATCGCGGCGCTGCGCCTTCAGCGAATCGAACACCGCCTGCGGGACGCCCCAGACCAGCACGCGGTCGAACGGCCGGGCCTCCCGGGGCACGACGCCGTCCCCTCCCGCCGGCATCGCCTGCCAATCGTCTGCGGCGAGCAGCAGGCCGAGCGTCTCCGCGGCGGAACCCGCCCTCGGAGCGTCGTTCTTCAGCGCGCGGATGTGCGCCAGCGCTTCGGCCTTGGTCATGCGGCCTTCGGCGACCGCGCGGTATACGGGCAACAGTTCGTCTTTCATGACATCAGTCCAAGTTCGGCCGCATCTTCGGCCGAGAGTTCCTGTTTCGAAATGCTGTCCAGCAGGGACAGGAAGAGCGCTTCGTCGAAGCCGTCGTCGGAGGCCGCGTGATCGCTTCCGCCATCGACCCCGGCACCCGCATCCGGGCGTCCGGGCGCGGAGGCGGCGTCCGCCCGCTGCGCGTTCACGGCGCGCCAGCGGAAGCCTTCCAGCGCGATGCACAGCGTGCCGTCGGGCGCATGGATGGCCACGTCGCAGGACGCGGTGGCCCGGCCTTGCGCGGCCGGCGAGGATGCGGTGAGCACCACCAGCGCTTCGGCCGGGCACGGCGCATGCACGGTGAGCGCACGCAGGGCGAACGGCACCGACGGCGCATCGGGCACGTCCTCCAGGGTATGCAGGAAGCCGATGCAGGCCTGCAGGGCGGCATCCATCACGCTCGGGTGCATGCCGAAACCGCCCGGGTCGTCGGCGATGGCCGGACGCCTGACCCGCGCCACCAGCCGCCCGCCCGCACGCGCGACGGCGTGCAGGCCGCGATGCGCGGGGCCGTACTGCAGCCCGACGCGATCGAACACCGCATACACATCGGCCGCCTGCCAGACTTCGCCGCCGGCCTGTTCCAGGCTGGCCGGATCCACCCGGCGCAGTGGCGTGGCGGGCGCGAAACCGGCCTCGCCCTGGCAATGCACGATGCGCTCGGCCTGCCCGCCGGCCCCACGCACGCTCGCGATCTCGAAGCGCACCGCGCCGGCGGCGTCGAAGCCAAGATCGAGCTCGAGCGTCGTGGTCTCGGCGACCACCACCGGACGCCACCAGGCGATATCGGAAAGCACCAGGCGTTCGGTGCCGGCGCGCTCGGCCTCGGCCTGCTCGGGCATGGCATCGCGGATCGCGGCCGCGGCCATGTCCAGATAGGCCACACCGGGCAACACCCGCTCCACCCGGCCCTCGGCCATCCGCACGCGGTGATCGCGCAGGAAGAACTCGTCGCCGCGCAGCGTGGTGCGGTAGCGCTGCTGGCGCAACGTCGACACATTGGCGTGCAGCAGCGGATGCAGCACCGCGGCGTCGGCCGGGGCCTCGCCGGCATCGTCCTCCAGCCAGTAGCGCTCCTTCGCGAACGGGTACAGCGGCAGCACGATGCGCTGCGGCGCAGGAGCGCCGCCGTCGGTCGCCGGATGCAGCGCGCTCCAGTCGACGTCCACGCCTTCCACCCACAGCTCGGCCAGCTTGTCGAGCTTGCCGTCGCGCAGGCAGGTCTGGATCAGCACGTCGCGCAGTTCGCGGTCCTGTCCGAGGAAGGCCAGGCGCGACGCGCGCTGGTGGATGTTGCCCACATGCAGCCCCTTGCCGCGCTCGCCTGCGGCGAAGGCGGCAAGACGCGTGCGCAGGTCCTGCAGCGACGCGACCACGAACGCGCAGCGCTCCTCCATCGCCTCGCGGCCGATCTGCAGCGTGTAGGCCACATCCTCCAGCGAGGGCGCATCGTCCGCGTCGTGCCGGGCGAGGAAGGCCGCCAGGTCCTGCGCGCGCTGACGCAGCTGTTCCGGGGACTTGGCCGACAGCGGCACCAGCACCGGCCGTGCGCCGACCGGGGCATGGCCATGACGCCGCATGCCGGTGCCGGCGGGCGCGCCTTCCAGTACCAGATGCGCGTTGGTGCCGCTGAAGCCGAACGAGCTGACCACCGCGGTGCGGCCGCCGCGCGCGTTCTCGGGCCACGCGCGCAGGCGGGTGTCGATGGTGAACGGCGTGCCGTCGAGGTCGATGTGCGGGTTGAGCCGTTCGAAGTCGGCCGCGGGCGGCAGCTGGCGGTGGCGCAGCGCCAGCACCGCCTTCATCACTCCGGCGATGCCGGCGGCGAACAGGCAGTGGCCGACATTGCTCTTGACCGACCCCAGCGCGCAGTAGCCGCTCTTCTGCGTGTAGTGGCGGAAGGCGCTGTTGAGGCCTTCCACTTCGATCGGGTCACCCAGTTTCGTGCCGGTGCCGTGCGCCTCGACCAGCTGGATGTCTTCCGGATCGATGCCGAACCGGTCGTACACCGCGCGCATGAGCCGGGTCTGCGACACCGGATTGGGCGCGGTGATGCCGTTGGTCTTGCCGTCCTGATTGACGCCCCAGCCGCGGATCACCGCATGCACGATGTCGCCGTCGCGCTGCGCGTCGGACAGGCGCTTGAGCAGCACCGCGCCCACGCCCTCGCCCGGCACGAAGCCATTGGCGCGATGGTCGAAGGCGAAGCAGCGGCCGTCGGTGGACAGCATCGCCGCCTGACCGGTCTTCACGTGCATCATCGGCCCGGCCATCACCGCCACGCCGCCTGCCAGCGCCATGTCGCAGTTGCCCGCGACCAGGCTGTCGCAGGCGTTGGCGATGGCCACCAGCGACGAGGAGCAGGCCGTGTCGATGGAGATGCACGGCCCCTGCAGGTTGAGGAAATACGCGATGCGCGCGGCGAGGATCGACATCGCCGCGCCGGTGAAGCCCTGCGCACTGAAACGATGCTCGCGCGAACGCTGGTGGTAGTCGGTGGCGCCGCAGCCGATGAACACGCCGCAGAGGCTGCCGGACAGCGTGCGCGGGTCGATGGCCGCGTTCTCGATCGCGTGCCAGCAGTTCTGCAGCATCAGGCGCTGCTGCGGGTCCATGCTCTCGGCCTCGGTGGGCGCGATGTTGAAGAACAGCGGGTCGAAGGCATCGACATCCGGGAGCACGCCCATCCAGCGGCTGTTGGTGGTGCCGGGGATGGAGATGTCCTCGCTGAAATAGCGCTCGATGTCGAAACGCTGCGCCGGCACGGTGTCGATGCAGACGCGGCCGGCGGCGATGTTGCGCCAGAACGCATCCAGATCCGCCGCCTGCGGGAACTGCCCGGCCATGCCGATCACCGCGATGGGCTCGTCGTTCCGTGTCGATGCGACACGTCGCGGCGGTGCACTGGAACGCCAGGAACGCAGGCCGCGGGTTGCACGCGCGGACGGCGCACGCATCACGCCCTTGCGCGCAGGCGCAGGTGCGGACACGGGCGCAGGCAGCGTTGCGGGCGCGGGCGAAGCGCCCTGCCCGCCCACTGCCGGCGCGGCATTCGCCGTGCGTGCAGGCATCAGCGTGGCGACGAACCGGGCGAACGCATCCAGCGTGGGATGGCTGTAGACCTTGGTCGCCTCGATCCGGATGCCGTAGGCCGCATTGATCCTGCGCACCCAGGTCACGCCGGTGATGGAGTCCAGGCCCAGTTCGACGAACTGGCGATGGGCGTCGATCTCCTCCTCGTCCAGATGCAGCTCCTGCGCGAGCAGGCGCCGCAGCTCGGCGGGCAGGGCCGCTTCGGTATCGCCATCGGCACCGGACGCTGCGGGGGCGGATGCAGCCATGGAAGCCGCCGCGGGGGCAGCCTCGACCGCCGAGGCGCGCACCGCGGATACCGCGGCAGCGGCCACCGGCTTCGCCGCCGGGGCCGCGGCCGGGCGCACGGCTCCGGCATCGGCCGCGGGCAGCTGACCGACGACGAAATCGCGGAACTGCCGCAGGTTGGGATGGCTGTAGACCTTGGTCGCCTCGATGCGCGTGCCGTAGGCGGCATTGATCTTGCGCACCCAGGTCACGCCGGTGATCGAATCCAGGCCCAGATCGATGAACGGGGT
>ERZ1066122.84-NODE-84-length-104731-cov-59.819739_pt1 | contig 104731 bp, 110 predicted proteins | sample MGYA00382769_ERZ1066122 | MGnify/ENA primary metagenome ERZ1066122 (study PRJEB33369, sample SAMEA5778352) | biofilm metagenome | biome: Industrial cooling water; feature: Water cooling tower basin; material: Biofilm | place: United Arab Emirates | collected... | reverse complement strand
GACGATCGCTTTCCTTTGTAATTTAAACCTTTGACACAAATCTATTTACATACCCCGAAACTTCTGAGTTGATTGCTATTTTCACCACATTGGTTCAAAAAGCTCGCAAATCTCAAAATTAATTCTCTTCCCTCTTCCCTTTTCCCTCTTTCCTCTTCCCTCTTTCGTTTTTTCTCTTTCCTCTTTCCTCTCTTCTTCCCCAAAAGGGGACTAAAACAAAAAATGATGCCATAATCATAAAAACTTCAAAGCATCACTCTTCCATCGCTGCTATGGTTCGCACTTCCCGGAAACCGAAAGCTTCGACTCCAAAGCTGGTTTGGCACAGCAAAACTGAACTGGTTGGCTTAACCCTGCAACTGCAACCGCAGGCAGATTTCACCGTCGCACCGCAATACACGACTGAACTGCATTCCTGGTTGCTTGATCAGATTCGCCGAACCGATCACGAACTTTCCGCTTATTTGCACGATGGGCAATCGGAAAAGCCCTTCACCATCTCAACTCTCAGGGGTGAAATGTCAGATCAGGGACGCTCTATTCTCCTCTCTGCCCCTCAAACCTACGCATGGACAATCACCGCCCTCTATCAACCACTCGTCCAGTGGCTGCAAGGGTGGTTAAAGTCACCGCCCACCGAAATGAACCTTCGCAGTGGGGCATTCAACATTCAAAGCTGGGAACTGGCCCAACCCGCCACCACCTATAAGCAATTGCTCCAGGCAGATGACGCAGAATTTACGATGCGCCTGAGCTTCATCACCCCCACCAGCTTTCGCCGTAAAGGCAATCATTTGCCGCTGCCTGTTCCCTTTAATCTGTTCCACAGTTACCTGCGCCGCTGGCATGATTTTTCTGGTTATGAAATAGATCAGGACCGCTTTTTAGAGTGGGTAGACGAAGGCACCCTGATTTTGAGTCATCAACTTCAGTCTACAAAAGTGAGCGCAGGCAAAAGCGGTTCTGTCACCGGGTTTACCGGCTCAGTGCAGTTAGGACTGGCCGGTAAGGCCAAACAAAACGAAGAATTTGTCCAACTCTGGCAGGCATTAGGACGCTTTGCCCCTTATTGCGGCACGGGACACAAAACCACTTTTGGCCTGGGTCAAACTCGCGCTGGTTGGCAGGATCAAACTCAAACCCCAGTAGTCCCTCCACTCCAAACCTTGCTGGCTGCACGAGTAGAAACCTTGACCGACTTGTTTTTCACGCAACGCAAACGCACAGGTGGCGATCGCGCCACCCACACTGCACAAACTTGGGCAACGATTTTGGCCCGCCGCGAGTTAGGCGAATCCTTGCAGGCGATCGCCGCAGATTTAGAAATGCCCTACGAAACGGTGAAGACCTACGTCAAGTTAGCCCGCAAAGCATTGAAGGAATCTTAAACACCGCAGGTTTGGCATTGCCATTAACCTTTGCCAAAGTGGTTGCAGCAGCAGTAAACGTTGGTCAAGTCACAGCAGCGAGGTAGCACCATCAGCCTGCTCGTTAAAATAAACAAACATCACCTGGTCGATCGTAATGTTTTGGGCAAGAGAGGCTTTAACTTCGGTGACAGCAATTTGAGTCGCACGATCAAGAGGAAACCCATAAACTCCACTGACTATGATTTGACTATGATGCTAATAACTGGTTCTATCAAATTCAATAGGCATCGAGTTTTTAGCATTTTTGTGACTTCCTTCACACAGAGTAGAGCAAGCAATGGCTGTGCCATCCCGAAAGCCAAAGCGAATTCGATTGGGTGTGGGTCGCCCGACAGTTGATCCATGTTTGCCGAATCGTACTAGCTGTGTTCCAGAAATCATCCTCCCCCAAAATGTCCTAAAGCCTCTTCATTATGAAACTTGAAGCGATGTTGTTGAATCGCCTCAGGAATCTTGTTGCGGGATACGACTATGAGGCTTGGTGATCTTGGGTAGAAAGGTTACAAACAGTGTAATTGGCAACTTTCAAGGTGATGGAGGTTTCGTTAGTGAGCGCAGGTCTCAAACTGAGCAATTAACTCTTCGCGTGAAAGAGAGGGTAACTGTAGCAATAGGCGGGTGCGATCGCGTTTCGTCAGTTGAACGATTTTGACAGAGATCGCAGTCAGTGCCGCATTTAATTCGCCAAATCGGACTTCCAGTAAATCAGCTATTTCTTCTTGTAGAGCTTCCTGCTTACCTTCTTGTCTGCATTCTTGAAGCATTTGTTGTCACCATTGCTCGTATACGACATCTAAATTCATAATTATCTCCTTCTCCTCCCTATTCAGATTTTGGCGGCTTTGCAGATATTTCCCATTGTCGGATTTCGGCAAGTAGTTTGTTGGTTTGGTCGGGATCAACTTTGGGTAAGCGGTTGGTGAGGTAGGTATCAGTTAAGCCGACAGCTTCGCCCAAGTTAGGATCGATGCCGTCGAGGAGTGGGGGATTGGTAGTAGTAATTTGCCAATCTCTATCCCAGAAAATGCGCTCCATCAGCCCATCAATGATGTCTTTCCACATCCCCAGATCGGTCGAGTGAACGTCGTAAATGATGGGTTCATACTCGTCGCCCTCGTCCTCAAATTCAGATGCTTGCCACCCTTCAAGTAGATAGGCAGAGAAGGGTTGCCACGCCAATTGACGGTAGGCATAGGTGAAGGGTTCTGGTGCTTCAGCGGCTTCAAACTCTTCGCATTCAATTTCTTCAGCAATTCGCATTCTGACGTAGGCAAACGGGAAATAGGCAGCGGCTTCAAGGGTGTTGGTGAGAGCAGGAGATTCTACAGTTGGATCAAGCAGGGCGGTCAGGGCGTGATGGAGGAGAAACACCTTTTGTTCAAAGCTTGCAGAGTCGAAGATGCGATCGTAGGTGCAAAAATCAATCTCTACCTCCGCTTCGGTGGATTGCTCCAGTTCGTCAAGGGCGAGTTGCATTGCTTCCAGATAAAACTCTGCTTCGACTCCCTCAAGGGTTCGCACTCCCAGAATCGTGTTCCACCTCGATAAATTCTTTCGCAAGATCAATCTGTGTAGATCTTACGCTCCCAAACTTATCTAATATGACCTAAAAATACCCAAACTTTTAGGGATTGGGGGAAAATTGGGGGAATTTCTGAAATCGCAGCCTGAAACTCCGACTCAGCAGGCTTCGAGAGCGGACTGAAAATCCTCGTGTCACCGGTTCAAGTCCGGTTCCTGGCATTCAATTTAATGAACTACCCTATCGGCAAGTGAATGGGGTTGTTGGAATAAATTCTATTTGAGCGCGATCACTGAGCGTGGCCCCTTAAGTTGAGCCATGGTTACAATGTCCGGATGAAAGCTTAATTGAGTCGTCGTGCTTCCACCGTTTTGGGGAGGTTCAAAGGTTCCTCTAAACCAACGATCGCCAGTTCCCAGCCATTCGCCAAAGTATAGATTTTCTCGGTTTCAGTGTTGACCTCTTGCACGACTTCTTCTTCCAAATCTTTTTTGGCCACATACACCACCAGGTGCCCAGCCGCATTTTGACGTAGCATGACTTTCATTGAATTTCCTCCGCAAGTTCAAGTTCTTTTTTGCGACAACCCACAATATGACCAGTTGTCATAAAATGCACTGCATAGATGTAGGAGCTTTGTAGAAATGTCCCGATGCTGACGACATAGCCAACATCGCCTTTCTTTGCAAGTGTGGCTCCAATATCTTTGCCTGGAAAAGTGCCATCGTTCCGAATTAATTTCCGCGATCGAACTTTTTGGCCAATTTCAAACACGGGTGGAGCATCAATTTCAATCTCATCAGCTTGCATCAGTTCTAAACCTCCATATATTTCAATTCATGTGCTGAATTAATGTTTAATTTTCGGATCTTCCAAGTTATGCCACATCCAGGCCAGCATTAACTTGTAGAACACGGTCATCGCGAAGGAAACAATCATTGCAGTTACAAGGGTCTCTAACATAAAAACCTCCAGAATTACATCAAGATTGATAACTTACGTATTCGCCTCGAGCCAATCATAAACTTGAGCCAGTTGCGGCAATGACACCAATCCGTATTGCCACAACAGCATGGGTATGGGCGCATAGGCTTGTTCCGGGTGACGCAGCAACATCTCGATTTCAGTTGGCGAAACGGCTAAATCATTTTGAAGAAACTGAATCAGACGAATGTTGCTGCTCATGACTGGCTCCCAACGGATATAACTAAAATTCGGCTCTAGCTGCGATTCACGTATGCCAATGTGAGACTATCTTCAGCCAGGAAGTGGGCCAGATGAAAGGCTCGCTCTTCCGTCTCCAACAGAATTTGTTCGTACAGGTAACGAGTGGCTCGATCGCCCACGCTTTCTGCCTGAGCCGATTGGCGGCGCAAGAGATCAATCACGGCTTGTTCTGCTTGCAAATCATGTTCCACCATTTGGCGGGCATCGAAGACTCCGTCTGGTTCAGGCGCAAACGGACACAGCTCTGCTAGTTTATGGAAACTCGCAACTGGAACGCCGCCCAAGCCATTGAGCCGCTCACCAATTTGGTGAACATAACCCTGTACCTGTTCGTAGCTTTCAGCAAAGAACTCGTGCAGGGAATAAAACTCGGCCCCTGCGATGACAAAGTGATGTTTTTGGTATTGCAGATATAAAGCCTGGAAACTAGCGAGCGCAATGTTGAAGCCTTCGGTCACGGGAACAGTCACTTCTTGCCCTAGACCAACTGGATTAGTCTGGACTTGCCCTAATGCTTGTACGAGATCTTGTGTTTGTGTCATCGTGTGATGTCCTAAGGGTTAGAGAGATTTGATCTGGCTTGGGCTTTCGCCACGTTACACATAGCTACAGCGATAGCTATTCGATGTCCCAGCAGCGATCGAGCCAGGCCACCATTTCTTGCCGAGAAGCAACAAACTGTTGCACCACACTCCGCAAGAGCAGAGCGGCAACACCATGTTGAATGTCTACGCGAAGCGAGCCATCTGGTAAACACCAGCAGGGAATGGTGAGTTCTTGCAGGCGATGATGAATGCGCCAGCGATCGCTTTGCGGCACGTTCACCCGATAAGTTGACGTGGCATTTGCTTCAATTTGAACGGACACTTTGGGCGTACTGGAGTTTGTACGAGAAAGGGGAGCCATCGGAGTAACCTCGAAAGTTAGGGAATTGAATTACTTCTGAATCAGGGCACGGAGTTGTTGTTCCAGAGCTTCGACGCGATCGAGTAAAGCTCTAATTACAGATGCTTCGGCATCAGGCACTTGACCATGTTCTAAAGGACAAATTTCTGTATTAGTGCGACAAATATTGCGCCCCGGCACCCCAACCGCTGTGCAATGAGCTGGGACGGGACGCAGCACGATCGAACCGGCTCCCACTCGGGCATAATCGCCAACCTGAATATTGCCCAACACCTTTGCTCCTGCCCCCACGACGACATGTTGGCCCAAAGTAGGATGACGTTTGCCTGTTTCTTTGCCTGTACCGCCCAACGTCACGCCTTGGTAGATCAAACAATAATCTCCGACGATCGCCGTTTCACCAATGACTACACCCATCCCATGATCAATAAATACCCCTCTGCCGATCGTTGCCCCAGGGTGAATTTCAATCCCCGTGAAAAATCGCCCTAAATGGGAAATCAAGCGCGGGAAAAACGTAATCCGATGAGTGTGCAACCAATGCGCTATCCGATGAAGCAGCAGGGCATGGAATCCAGGGTAGCAACAGAGGACTTCTAACCAGTGACGGGCCGCCGGATCGCGATCGAAAATCACCTGGAAATCTGCACGCAGTATCTGCCAAATTTTGATTGGAGAAGATTGTGAGTGGGCTAGTAACGGTAAGCCTGTGGTGGGTTGCGCCTGTGCCAACTTGCGCGTGGGGAGGCCAGGTAACGGGTTTAGGAAGAGTGTCAGAGGGTGCTGCATGGCTCAGATTGAGTCGTGTTCTTGTCTCCTGCTTATAACAGGCACTTCAAAGTAAGAGCGAACCGGTCACTCGAATCAGAGATATTGAAATACTAGAACCTGTACTCAACTGTCAAACAGCATCGCAGTGGAAGATTTAGATTTTTTTCAGGTCAAGGCACGAGTATTTCTGAGTCATGGGACTGGTATTTATCACAATGGGAGTGAGTATTTCAGTACTCACTCTGAAACCCAAGTTCCACAAGCCTCAGCTGGTATTTAAGGAGAGTCGGCATGGCTTAAAAACTAGTACTCAACCAATTCAGTTTTGTATCGTGCGACTCTGTTTAAAGAGTAATTGTGTTCACGGTGAACAAACATTAAAAAATTGCGAATACCATTTTCGCTATGAGAAAAGTGCTATTTTAGATACAGAATTGAATTTCGGCTAGCACTGGGGAGAACTCATCCGTGATTTTTCCCCGGTCTTTAGTTCCGAGGTCAGCAAGTGATGTATCTGGTAGATTTTGAACCATCACTTGAGTACAACCCAAACCCACTAAGAAATTGGCGGAAACTTAGCTCAAAAGCCCTCAGAGAAAGAGTTTGAGCTGAGTACACGAAACACTACTCCCCCACTCACTAAATACTTGTTCCCCTGTTAAAAAATACTTGTCCCTTGACCCAGAATTTTTTTGAAATGCTTATTTGGTAGGGGATGGAAGGAATGAGTACACCCTAATATTTCAATAACTCTGATTTCGGCTCACTGAACAGGAGGGCTTTGCGGCGGCTGATATAACATCCATAACGCCAATCACTCAGGCTCCAAAACAGAAACCCAAGTTTGGATTTCGCTTAAGAGTAGAGAGTGAGAGGAACGACGCAACTGCACCAAACTCAAATGAACGAAGTCACCAAGCTACAGCATTTGAATCTTCCTGTGGGAATCTATTAAAGCTCTAGCCTGCAACGGCAGGTTGTCTGTACCGGGTGACTTCAATCATTTTTTCGATGGTGCGATCGTCCTTGCTCATGGCGATGTCCACTCAGCCCTGCCGAAATTCAATGACACCACCAACTTCAGGACTCCTCACCCCGACCGTTAGTGAACCGGCGACCGATATCGTAATCACCAAAAATACGGTGACGCAAGTTCAGAGTTCCGATAACTGTGGTTGTAGCAGCAACCCGAATGCTGCCAGCAGCCTGGATCAACGCATGCTCGATCGCATTTCTAAGCACCCTTGCTACAGCGAAGAAGCTCACCATCACTACGCTCGGATGCACGTTGCCGTTGCCCCTGCTTGCAATATTCAATGTAATTACTGCAACCGCAAATATGATTGTGCGAATGAAAGTCGCCCCGGTGTGGTGAGTGAATTGTTGACACCAGAAGAAGCGGCCCACAAAGTATTAGTCATTGCCGGGAAAATTCCGCAAATGACCGTGTTGGGAATTGCCGGACCGGGCGACCCGTTGGCTAATCCAGAGAAAACGTTCCGGACTTTTGAATTGATCGCCGATAAAGCACCCGATATTAAACTGTGTCTCTCCACAAATGGCTTGATGCTGCCAGATTATGTCGATCGCATCAAAGCGCTGAACGTGGATCACGTTACCATCACCATTAATATGGTTGATCCCGAAATTGGGACTAAGATTTATCCCTGGGTACACTATCGGCGGCGGCGCTACAAAGGCTTAGAAGCAGCTCGTATTCTGCACGAACGGCAAATGGAAGGCTTACAAGCACTCCGAGAAGCTGACATTCTGTGTAAAGTCAACTCTGTGATGATTCCTGGCATTAACGACGAACATTTGATCGAAGTTGATCAAGTGATTCGGGAAAATGGGGCGTTCTTGCACAACATCATGCCGCTCATTTCCGCGCCAGAACACGGCACCCACTTTGGTTTAACTGGGCAACGCGGCCCCAATCCCAAGGAATTGAAAACGTTACAAGATGCCTGTGCCGACAGCAACATGAAAATGATGCGCCACTGTCGCCAATGTCGAGCTGATGCGGTGGGCTTACTAGGCGAAGATCGCAGCCAGGAATTTACGAAAGAGAAATTCATGGAAATGCCAGAACAATATGATCTGGAACTGCGGCAAGAAGTCCATGCGGGCATTGAACACTTCAAAGAAGAAATCAAACTAGCGAAAGCCAGAGTAAAACCCAGTGAGCGGATTAAGAACAGTCCTAAAATTTTGGTCGCAGTGGCAACCAAGGGCGGTGGGATTGTGAACCAGCATTTTGGCCACGCGAAAGAATTCCAAATCTTTGAAGTAGATGCAAATGAAGCGAAGTTTGTGGGACATCGCAAGGTTGATCAATACTGTCAGGGCGGTTATGGCGAAGATGCCACGCTGGAATATGTGATCAAAACGATCGCGGATTGCAAAGCTGTTCTGGTTTCTAAAGTAGGCGAATGTCCGAAGGCAGAATTGCGAGAAGCGGGATTGCAGGTTGTAGAAGCCTATGACGTGATTGAAAAGGTGGCGAGAGAGTTTTACGACGAACACATTTTGAAATAAACAATGAGGTTGTGATGACCTACATAATCACAAGTCAGTGCATTGAATGTTATCGCTGTGAGTCCATCTGCCCAACTGGAGCTATCACTCGAGATGAACATCAAACTCAAATCAGTTCTGAATGCTGTAACGATTGTGTGGGTCATTATTCTGTACCTCAATGCTGGGCAGCTTGCCCCACCCAAGGTGGATGTGTTCCTGACCTGGCAATTCTCCCTCGATCGATTACTTCACAACGCGCCGATGACTACTGGGATAACTGGTTCATAACCTACAACGCGCTGATCTCGCGGTTACAAGCAAATTCCCAGTCTGAGTATTGGCAACGGTGGTTTGATCGCTACTCACAAGCATTATCCAGACAACTACACCCTTCTCCACTGGTGGGAGTCCATTCATGAGTCCAGTCATTTATCTTGATAACAACGCTACAACCAAAGTTGATCCCGATGTTTTAGCAGCAATGCTGCCTTACTTAGCAGAATATTATGGCAATCCTTCCTCCATGCATCATTTTGGAGGGCAAGTAGGAAAAGCCTTGAAACACGCACGCGCTCAAGTCGCTAGTCTGCTTGGGGCCGAAGACTCAGAAATTATCTTTACTAGTTGTGGCACAGAAGGAAATAATACAGCCATTCGCGCTGCCCTATCGGCTCAACCCGATCGCAAGCATCTGATTACGACTCAAGTTGAACATGCCTGTGTACTCAATTTGTTCAAGCAGTTAGAGAAGCAAGGCTACAGCGTCACCTACTTGTCAGTGAATCGTCAAGGCCAAGTGGACTTGATGGAACTGGAAGCGGCAATGACTGGCAATACGGCCTTAGTTTCCATGATGTATGCCAATAACGAAACGGGAACGGTGTTTCCAGTTGAGGCAGCCGGGGCGATCGCGAAAGAATACGGTGCGACCTTCCATGTGGATGCCGTTCAGGTGGCTGGAAAACTGCCCCTGAATATGAAAAGCAGCACCATTGACCTCATGACGATTTCTGGGCACAAACTGCATGCGCCTAAAGGGGTTGGTGCACTCTATATCCGCCGTGGATTCCGCTTCCGGCCTTTGCTGATCGGTGGCCACCAGGAGCGGGGCCGCAGAGCTGGCACAGAGAATGTTGCAGGCATCATTGCCCTGGGGCAAGCCGCTGAATTGGCGCAATCCCATCTGGCCGATATAGTGGTGGAGAAAAAACTCCGCGATCGACTAGAGAAGGGCATCCTGGCCACCATCCCCAACTGCGAGGTCAACGGCGATCCCAAACATCGGTTACCCAACACGACAAATATCGGCTTCAAATACATTGAAGGCGAAGCCATTCTTTTATCCTTAGACAAATTTGGGGTGTGTGCTTCCTCTGGCTCTGCCTGTACTTCTGGCTCGCTCGAACCTTCGCATGTATTGCGGGCAATGGGCTTACCCTATACCACATTGCACGGTTCCATCCGCTTTAGCCTATCGCGATACACCACTGAAGCCGAAATCGATCGCGTCCTGGAACTACTGCCCGACATCATTGATCGACTTCGAGCGATGTCACCTTTCACCAGCGACGATGCCGAGTGGCTGCAAGGACGTGAGGAAGTCGTCGCTGCTGTGTAATGAAATTGTGAGTGAGTCGGTGTGTAGACGAGTAGAAATAGAGACACATTAATCAGTTAGCTGTTTGCTCACGTCCCTCCCCCCGCTCCGCTTTCTCCTTTTCGCTTCTGCCCTTTTATCCTTCAAGAGACACCGCCATGTGGGATTACACCGAACAAGTCATGGAACACTTCTACAATCCCCGCAATCAGGGAGCAATAGAAGTAACAGAGGAACCAGGCATTGCTACCGTCTTTGGTGAAGTGGGCAGTATTGCCTGTGGTGATGCTCTCCGACTTCACTTAAAAATTGAAATTACCAGTGATACGATTCTCGATTCTCGTTTTCAAACCTTTGGTTGCACCAGCGCGATCGCATCTTCTTCTGCCTTAACTGAAATCATTAAAGGACTGACTTTAGATCAGGCTTTGAATGTGAGCAATCAAGATATTGCTGAGTTCTTAGGTGGCTTACCAGAAGCTAAAATGCATTGCTCTGTGATGGGGCAAGAAGCTTTAGAAGCGGCAATTTTCAAATATCGTGGTATCGAGATCGAACATCATGAAGAAGATGAAGGGGCACTGATTTGCTCCTGCTACGGTATCAGTGATCATCGGATTCGCCGCATCATTATTGAAAATAATCTAACGACTGCTGAGCAAGTCACGAGTTATGTCAAAGCAGGTGGAGGCTGCGGTTCTTGTCTGGTTGATATCGAAGATATTCTCTTTGCCGTTGAGCAAGAGAAAGCCGCCACCACAGCCCGCATCACGGCTGAAGTTGGCCTTGATCCCACTCGGCCCCTGACCACTGTGCAAAAAATCGCACTGATTCAAGCCGCCTTACAGGAAGTTCGACCGGTGCTACTGGCTGATGGAGGTGATGTGGAACTTTACGACCTTGAAGGGGATGTGGTTAAAGTCAGCCTTAAAGGAGCCTGTGGTTCTTGCGAAAGCAGCTTGGCAACGCTTAAAAACGCGATCGAAGTCCGTATCAAAGAACGAGTCTCCCCCAATCTGGTGGTTGAAGCCGTTGCCTAGAACCAGCAGGGGAAGTAGAGATACCTTTTGCCTCTACCATCTGCCTTCTGTCCTATCTCTCCCGAATTCATGAACAACCCCCTAATCCCGTGTATTCCGGTTGGACGTTCTCCCCCTTCCGCGATCGCCTCCAACACCGGCATCCAGTCATCGGCAATATCCTGTTTGTGACTGGTGAATGATTGACTGCTTTATCCCTTAACACTCCAAAGGAGATCATTCCATGACTGATGAAAACATTAGACAGATAGCCTTCTATGGCAAAGGTGGGATTGGTAAATCTACCACCTCGCAAAACACGATCGCAGGGATGGCTGAGTTAGGTCAGCGTGTCATGATTGTAGGCTGCGACCCCAAAGCTGACTCCACTCGCTTGATGCTCCACAGCAAAGCCCAAACCACGATTCTTCACCTGGCGGCTGAGCGTGGTGCGGTAGAAGATCTGGAGCTGGAGGAAGTTTTGTTGACGGGGTATCGGGATGTGCGCTGCGTTGAGTCCGGCGGTCCCGAACCAGGGGTAGGCTGCGCTGGCCGCGGCATTATCACGGCGATCAACTTCTTGGAAGAAGAAGGCGCTTACGAAGATCTCGATTTCGTCTCCTATGACGTGTTAGGCGACGTAGTTTGCGGTGGTTTTGCCATGCCCATTCGGGAAGGTAAAGCCCAAGAAATTTACATCGTGACTTCCGGCGAAATGATGGCCATGTATGCCGCAAACAACATCGCTCGTGGTGTACTCAAGTATGCTCACTCAGGTGGTGTGCGCTTGGGTGGTTTGATTTGCAACTCCAGAAAGGTCGATCGCGAACTCGAGCTGATTGAAACTCTGGCCAAGCGACTCAACACTCAAATGCTGCACTTCGTCCCGCGCGACAATATCGTGCAACACGCCGAACTGCGTCGGATGACTGTGATTGAGTACGCACCCGACAGCCAACAGGCAGAAGAGTACCGCACCCTGGCCAAGAAGATCATCAGCAACAAAAACCTCGCCATCCCAACTCCAATCTCGATGGATGAACTGGAAGATTTGTTAGTTGAATTCGGCATCCTCGGCGGCGAAGAAGAATACCAAAAAGCGATTCAGCAAGGCACCAAAGCCCCCGCAGGCGTCGCTTAATCAAGCCGTGGGTAGGTGAAGTTCATGAAGTAAATGAAAGTCAATCAGGAGTCTGACTTGCTCCCCCCTAACCTACCCACTCATTCGGCGATAACTCTCTTGCTCACTCCCTACTCATCCATCTCTCAGAGAGGCAGACTATGACACCTCCCGAATTAGCAGCTCTTGAAGAAAATCCAGTTGATGTGAAGAAAGACTTGATCAAAGAAGTCTTAGAAGCCTATCCCGACAAGGCCAAGAAAAAACGGGAAAAGCATTTGAATGTATTTGAAGAAGGTAAATCAGATTGCGGCGTGAAGTCCAACATTAAGTCTGTTCCGGGTTCTATGACCACCCGTGGCTGTGCTTATGCTGGTTCTAAAGGTGTGGTTTGGGGGCCGATTAAGGACATGATTCATATTAGTCATGGCCCAGTCGGCTGTGGTTATTATTCCTGGTCAGGTCGCCGCAACTACTACATCGGCACCACTGGGATTGATTCCTTTGGCACCATGCAATTCACCTCTGATTTCCAGGAACGAGACATTGTGTTTGGGGGAGACAAAAAACTCGCCAAACTAATCACTGAGTTAGAAGAACTATTTCCGTTAAATCGGGGTGTTTCGATTCAATCGGAATGCCCGATCGGGTTAATTGGTGATGACATTGAAGCCGTTGCCAAGAAATCGGCCAAGGAAATTGGGAAAACAGTCGTTCCTGTGCGCTGCGAAGGCTTCCGGGGCGTCTCTCAATCCTTGGGCCACCACATTGCAAATGATGCTGTCCGGGACTGGGTATTTCCTCAATATGACAAGGAAAAGAAAGCTGGCAATATTCCTGATGGCACTGAGTATGATGTGGCCATCATTGGGGACTACAACATTGGGGGTGATGCCTGGTCGAGCCGCATTTTGTTAGAAGAAATCGGCTTGCGTGTCGTCGCCCAATGGTCAGGGGATGGCACCTTGCATGAGATGATCAACACCCCTTCAGTGAAGTTGAATCTGGTTCACTGCTACCGCTCCATGAACTACATCTCGCGCCACATGGAAGAAACCTATGGGATTCCCTGGTTAGAGTACAACTTCTTTGGGCCGACGCAAATTGCTGAATCGTTGCGAACGATCGCAGCTCGCTTCGACGAAACCATTCAAGCCAAAGCCGAGGCAGTAATTGCCAAGTACGAGGCTCAAACTCAAGCTGTGATTGACAAATATCGGCCTCGCTTAGAAGGTAAAACTGTAGCTCTGATGGTGGGCGGTTTGCGGCCTCGTCACGTTGTTCCAGCGTTCTATGATTTGGGCATGCAACTGATCGGCACTGGCTATGAATTCGGGCACAACGACGACTACAAGCGGACGACGCACTATGTCGAGAACGGCACTCTCATCTATGATGACGTATCTGCTTATGAGTTTGAGGAATTCATCAAAGAACTGAAGCCCGATCTGGTTGCTTCTGGGATCAAAGAGAAGTATGTCTTCCAAAAGATGGCCCTGCCTTTCCGCCAAATGCACTCCTGGGATTACTCTGGGCCATATCACGGCTATGACGGATTCGCCATCTTTGCCCGTGACATGGATCTCGCCCTCAATAGCCCTACCTGGGGTTTGATCGGCACTCCCTGGAATCAAGCTGAAGCTTAGAAGCAAAGAAAGAGGAGAGGAGCAAGAGGATTTTTCACTGCTCTACTAGCCTCTTCCTCCTTTCCCCCTGTCTATCCCTCTAAAACTCTCTCACGTTCTCCCTTCATTGAGGAAAAACTCATGGCTCAGAACAACATCGATCGCATCAAAGATCACGCCGAATTATTCCATCAGGATGAATATCAGGAGTTATTTACGGCGAAGAAACAATTTGAAGGTGGACATGATCCAGACGTAGTGGCTCAAGCCGCAGAATGGACAAAATCCTGGGAATATCGCGAGAAAAACTTTGCCCGCGAAGCCTTAACGGTGAATCCGGCGAAGGCTTGTCAGCCCTTGGGCGCAATCCTGGCAGCGGTTGGGTTTGAAGGCACACTCCCCTTTGTGCATGGCTCGCAAGGCTGTGTCGCTTACTTCCGCAGTCACTTCACCCGCCACTTCAAAGAACCCTTCTCGGCAGTCTCCTCTTCCATGACCGAAGATGCCGCAGTTTTCGGTGGCCAGAACAACTTGATTGATGGCTTAGCTAATAGCTACAGTCTCTACAAGCCCAAAATGATCGCCGTTTGCACCACCTGCATGGCAGAGGTCATTGGGGATGACTTGCAAGCTTTCATCAACAATGCCAAAGCTGCCGACTCTGTGCCCCAAGATTTTCCCGTGCCCTATGCCCACACCCCCAGTTTCGTTGGCTCCCACATCACGGGGTACGACAACATGATGAAGGGGATTCTCACCAACCTGACCAAAGACAAAAAAGCCGAAACAACCAACGGTAAGATCAACTTCATTCCAGGTTTCGAAACCTACATCGGGAACTTGCGTGAGATTAAGCGCATCGCCGAGGTTATGGGGGTTGACTACACGTTGTTGGCAGATAACTCAGAATATCTTGACTCTCCCAACAACGGCGAATACAACATGTATCCGGGTGGGACAAAGCTGGAGGATGCAGCGGATGCGATTAATGGAGAAGCCACGATCGCCTTCCAGGCATACGCCACCACCAAAACGCGAGAATACATCGAAAAAGATTGGAAACAAAAGACCTATGTTAGCCGCCCTGTCGGCATTCGCGGCACAGATGAGTTCTTGATGAAACTATCCGCCTTGACGGGCAAACCGATTCCCAAAGAATTGGAAGATGAACGGGGGCGCGCCGTTGATGCCATCACAGACTCGCAAGCCTGGTTACATGGCAAAAAAGTCGCTTACTACGGCGATCCGGACCTGGTGATTGGCTTAACGCAATTCTTGCTGGAAGTGGGTGCAGAACCCGTTCACATTGTTGTCACCAATAGCAACGATGTGTTTGAAGCCGAACTCCGCGCCCTCCTGGATACGAGTCCGTTTGGGGCCGGAGCAACGATCTGGGGCGGCAAGGATCTGTGGCATTTGCGTTCTTTACTGTTTACGGAACCGGTTGATTTCTTTATCGGCAATTCTTACGGCAAGTACCTGTGGCGCGACACCCATACCCCGATCGTGCGAATTGGCTATCCCATCTTCGATCGCCATCATCTGCACCGCTACGCCACCTACGGCTACCAGGGCACCATCAACATCCTCAATTGGGTTGTGAACACAATTCTGGATGAACTCGATCGCAACACGATCATTCCGGCTAAAACCGACATCTCCTACGACCTGATTCGCTAATCTCCCGTTCCCTCACCTCGTGTGGCTAAAGCGTTCGGCAACCGAACATCTTAATTTCACTGAAGATTTCGCCCCGATCGCTTTAGCCTTCCCTTACTCCCCATCTCTGATCTATGACGACCTTCACCCACAACTCCGAATCCCCCCGGGGGCAACCCCATATTGATCTCCTCGCACCGCTCCGATATTGGCTCAACCACATTGAAATTCGTCACGCTAAACTGGCTCATTTGCTATGCCGCTTAATTCCCTGTACTTGCCCCTTTGAACGAGATATTACCGTATTCGATCGCACCTTCCACATCCCGCCCCTCTGCAAACTCAACCCCCTGTATAACGAAGTCGTTTATCTCCGCCTCCGCGCCCTCAGCTACCTCTCTGATGATTGTGGCATTGATGTCACTCACTACATCTGCTAACGAAGAACTCGCCCTCCTTCTGCCCGCAGTCCGCAGCCTTCAGCCTGTTTAGTTTTCTCCTGCCCTCCTACTCACTTCCCACCATGAAACTCACCCAAGGCAAAATCAATGAACTCTTGAGCGAGTCTGCTTGTGAACACAACCACAAGAAAGAAGGCAAGAGTAAAAATAAGTCCTGTACTCAAGTTGCCCAACCGGGTGCGGCCCAGGGTGGATGCGCTTTTGATGGCGCAATGATTGCCCTCGTTCCCATTACCAATGCGGCGCATCTCGTGCATGGCCCGATCGCCTGTGCGGGCAATTCCTGGGGGAGTCGGGGCAGCCTTTCTTCCGGTTCTATGCTCTATAAAATGGGTTTCACTACAGACCTGACCGAGAACGAAGTGATCTTTGGCGGCGAGAAAAAACTCTATAAAGCCATTCTGGAAGTCAAGGAACGCTACACCCCCGCCGCCGTGTTCGTTTACTCAACCTGCGTTACCGCCCTCATTGGAGATGACCTGGATGCTGTTTGTCAAAAAGCAGCCGCAAAAACTGGCATTCCAGTCGTGCCTGTAAATTCACCAGGATTCATCGGGAGTAAAAATCTCGGCAACCGGGTCGGTGGCGAGAGTTTGCTGGAATACGTCGTGGGCACGCGCGAACCCGCATACACCACGCCGTATGACATCAATTTGATTGGGGAGTACAACATTGCAGGTGAACTTTGGGGGGTGTTGCCCCTCTTCGAGAAACTAGGCATTCGAGTGTTGGCTCAAATCACAGGCGACGGACGCTACGAAGACATCGCCTGCTCCCATCGGGCGAAACTCAATGTCATGATTTGCTCCAAAGCGCTGATCAACATGGCGCGGAAAATGGAAGAGCGATATGGCATTCCTTACATCGAAGAGTCTTTCTATGGTGTCGCCGATATGAATCGCTGCTTACGCAATATCGCCACCCAGCTTGGCAGTTCTGATTTACAACAACGCGTAGAACAACTCATCACAGAAGAAACACTCAAATTAGATAGCGCTCTCGCCCCCTATCGCGCTCGATTGAAAGGGAAGCGAGTTGTGCTTTACACCGGCGGGGTCAAGAGCTGGTCAATTATCTCAGCCGCTAAAGATTTAGGGATGGAAGTGTGTGCAACTAGCACGAAAAAAAGCACTGAAGAAGATAAGGCCCGGATTAAAGAATTACTTGGTCAAGATGGCATCATGCTCGAAAAAGGGAATGCTCAAGAACTGCTGAAGGTCATTGCCCAAACCAAAGCGGATATGTTGATTGCGGGTGGGCGGAACCAATATACCGCGCTGAAAGCAAAAATTCCTTTTCTCGACATCAATCAGGAACGCCACCATCCTTATGCAGGGTATGTCGGCATGATTGAGATGGCGCGTGAACTAGAAGAGGCTCTCTACAGTCCAGTTTGGGCACAGGTGCGAAAGCCTGCTCCATGGGATGGAGTCAGTCAGGAGGAATGAGAATAACTAGGCCGAAGCACCTAAAATCATTGACCAATCATCAACGACAAACTGAGTAGGGAAGAATAAATGGCAACTATTACGACTCCGAAAAAATCTGTTGCAGTGAATCCATTGAAGCAAAGTCAGCCGTTGGGGGCAGCCCTGGCATTTTTAGGACTGAAGGGAATTATGCCTTTATTTCATGGCTCTCAGGGTTGTACGGCATTTGCCAAGGTGATGTTGGTGCGTCATTTCCGAGAAGCCATCCCGCTCTCGACAACCGCCATGACGGAAGTCAGCACGATTTTAGGTGGGGAAGAGAATGTTGAGCAGGCGATTCTCACTTTAGTGGAAAAATCAAAGCCAGAAATTATAGGACTTTGTACCACAGGCTTAACCGAGACTCGTGGCGATGACATGACGGGCATTCTCCAAAGTATTCGTAAACGCCATCCAGAACTCTATGATTTACCAATCGTCTTCGTCTCCACCCCTGATTTCAAAGGTGCGCTACAGGATGGCTTTGCTGCGACGGTTGAAAGCATTCTCAAAGAACTCCCCCAACCCGGAGAAACGCGCCCCGACCAAATCACGGTGTTGATTAGCTCGGCATTTTCGCCAGGAGATGTGCAGGAAATCAAAGAGATCGTGGCGGCCTTTGGTTTGCAGGCGATCGCTGTGCCTGATTTATCCTTATCGCTAGATGGGCACCTGGATGAGTCTTACAACACCGTCACCAGTGGCGGCACGACCCTCGCCCAACTTCGAGAGATTGGCAGTTCGGTTTATACCCTGGCACTGGGAGAGAGTATGCGGAGTGCTGCGATCGCCCTGGAATCGAAGTTTGGGATTCCTTACGAAGTGTTTCCCAGCCTTAGTAACCTGGATGCCATTGATGATTTTTTGGAAGGTTTATCGGATTTAAGTGGATTGCCCGTTCCCGACAAATACCGCCGCCAGCGGGCCCAATTGCAAGATGCCATGTTGGATACCCATTTCTTTTTTGGCCGCAAGCAGGTTTCTCTCGCGCTGGAACCCGATTTGCTCTGGTCAACCGTCCACTTTCTGCAAAGTATGGGGGCTGAAGTGCAAGCAGCCGTCACCACAACGAAATCCCCCTTGCTAGAAAAGTTACCCGTATCCAGTGTGACGATCGGCGATTTAGAAGATTTGGAACAACTAGCTGCGGGGTCAGATTTGTTGATTGGCAATTCTAACCTGGCGACGATTTCGCGACGGTTGCGTATTCCCCTATATCGTCTGGGCTTCCCGGTGTTCGATCGCCTCGGCAATGGCTACCGCTGCACAGTTGGCTATCGCGGCTTGATGCAACTGTTATTTGAGCTTGGCAATCTATTTTTGGAACAGGAAGAGAGTCATGGGCATCATTTTAGATGATGGAAAAGACCAATCACTAATTACCCATAATCAGTTGAAAACTGAGGAGTAAATCGCATGAAGATTGCTTTCACCACCAGTGACAATGTTCACATTAACTCACATTTTGGTTCTGCTCGAAAAATTGATGTTTATGAGGTGAATCAAACTGAATATAGTTTTGTTGAAACACTCAGATTTGATGGAAATCTCAATGAAGATGGAAACGAAGACAAACTTTTGCCCAAGATAGAAGCATTGCATGATTGCACGATCGTCTATGTCTCAACCATTGGCGGTAGTGCTGCGGCCCGGTTGATCAAACAAAAAATTACTCCGATTAAAGCTCAATCCGAAGTGCAAGAAATTACTGATGTTTTGACGAAATTGGTTGAAACGCTCAATGGTAGTCCCCCACCCTGGTTGAGAAAAGCCTTATTGCAACGTAGTCCTGCCCTTGAAGACCTTGATGAAACGAAGGAAGAAGTTACCGTATGACCACAACCAACTTACCCAATCCGACTGCAACCGAAACGACTATTACTCCCTTTTTGAAAGCGATCGCGCAGCAAATTCGAGCTAACGATCCCTATGGCACTTACCGCAACTGGTCCGATGAGTTGCTGTTAAAACCGTATGTCGTGAGCAAAGTCCAAAAACGCGAAATATCTGTAGAAGGAGATGTCGACCCAATCACCAAGGGACGAATTTTAGCCTTCTATCGAGCGATCGCCCATCGAATTGAGGAAGAAACTGGCTTACTTTGTCAAGTTGTGATTGATTTGAGCCATGAAGGCTTTGGCTGGGCACTGATATTTTCGAGTCGTTTGTTGCTCGTTTCTCGCACTTTACGCGATGCTCAACGCTTTGGCTTCGATTCTCTCGAAAAAGTAGAAATCGAAGGTGAAAAACTGGTGCAGACGGCGATCGGGTTAGCCAACCGGTTTCCAGAAGTCGGCAAACTCTAGATTCTTAACTTTACTTCAAACCCAAAACTAAAACCTCTCGGAGGGCTATGCCGCAAGCGACTGAAATCACGGATATTGATGCGCTCAAAACTCGAATCAAACGTTTGAACAGCAAAGCTGGGCAAATGAAAATGGATTTACACGATCTGGCAGAAGGGTTACCCACCGACTACGAACGGCTGATTGATGCAGCCACAGAAACCTATCAGATCTTTCGGCAAATTGATCAACTCAAATCTCAGTTAAAGCACTTGGAGCAGCAGTGATGAGTAAGACCTTAGCTGAATTCAATCAACTCGTGAATGCGGAAGACTACTTTGAGTTTTTTGATCTTCCTTATGATCCGCAGTTTGTGAATGTGAATCGCTTACACATTCTGCAAAAGTTCTCATCCATCATCAAACGGAGTGCGGTTGAGATTGCGGCATTGAGTGAAGGCGAGCAACTCGATCGCTATCGCACTGCTCTACAACAGGCATACAACACCTTTACAACCTCATCACCTTTGGATGAAAAACTGTTTAAGGTGTTCAACGATAAACCTAAAAATGTTGTCCTTCTGTCTAGCATCGGCTCTGATTGAGCTTGAGGAGAATAGACCATGCAAACTCTAACTCCGATCGAATTGGAGCGCTATCGTCGCCAGATCATGCTACCTGGATTTGGCGAAGCATCCCAGCGTCGGCTCAAGGATGCAACGGTGCTAGTCACTGGAGTCGGTGGGTTAGGCGGTACTGCGGCCCTGTATTTGGCCGTAGCAGGCGTAGGGCGACTCATCCTCTTACGCGGTGGCGAATTGCGGCTAGATGATATGAATCGTCAGATTTTGATGACTCATGATTGGGTTGGTAAACCACGTGTTGCCAAAGCCAAAGCAACACTAGCAGCACTCAATCCTGATATTCAAATTGATGCAGTTTGTGAATATGTTACGGCTGACAATGTAGATGCACTCGTCCAAGCATCGGATGTGGTTTTAGACTGTGCCCATAACTTCGCTGAACGCGATTTACTTAATGCCGCCTGCGTTCATTGGGGGAAACCGATGGTCGAAGCAGCCATGAATGATATGGAAGCCTACCTGACGACGATCGTCCCTGGATTAACCCCCTGCTTGTCTTGCCTCTTCCCCGAAAAACCTGATTGGGATAAACGTGGGTTTGGGGTGTTGGGAGCGGTGTCGGGCACTCTGGCCTGTCTCACAGCCTTGGAAGCAATTAAGCTGATTACGGGGTTAGGTACGCCTTTATTCTCGCAACTGCTGACTATGGATTTGAGTCGAGCCGAGTTTGCCAAACGTCATCCTTACCATGACCCCCAATGCCCTGTGTGCGGCGACAAAAGTCGCCGAATGGTCGGAGAAAAATTGATCCAAACGGGAGCAGACAGATGCTTTTCCTCCTCGCGTTGAGTGGTGCGATCGCGGCATTCTACTGCTATCAATGTTGCCGTGATGAAATCACGCGGCTAGTCACAGGATTACTCAGCCAGATTTGTCTACTTTTGAGTTTAATTTATGCACCCTGGCTGCTCAAAATCGCGGCTATGGTTGCTGTTGTGCGCTTATTCCCTAACTATCGCTCAAATCATCCCTAAGGATTCTACTTGCTTACCCTTTGTCCTTGACTTTTTGCCTTAATCCACAAAGGAGATCATTCCATGACTGTAACGCTTACGGAAAAAGCTGAATTTCGCCTCCGCGCCTTTCTCCAGGGGAGTGCCGATACCTCTACCGAAAAAGGGATTCGAGTTGGCGTCAGTGATGGGGGGTGCAATGGCTATGAATACAAAATTGATCTTGCGCATGCGCCCCGTCCTGATGACCTGATTGAGCAACAAGGTCGCGTGCGCCTTTACATTGATCCGCAGAGTGCGTCACTGCTGCAAGGGGTAGTGATTGATTTTATGGAGGGGTTGATGGAAAGCGGCTTTAAGTTTACCAATCCGAATGCAACCGATACCTGTGGCTGTGGCAAATCGTTTCAGGCTGGAGATTGTACCCCTGCCGCTACACCGTGTAGTTAGTAACTACATAGTTAAGTGCCGATCGAGCTTAATTTAACTTTTGGAGGACATGGTTATGGCAACCTATCAAGTACATCTAATCAACAAGAAGCGATCGCTGGATATTACCATTCCAGTTGAAGAAACCACGACCATTCTGGACGCAGCCGAAGAACAAGGATTGGACTTACCTTTTTCCTGTCATTCCGGCTCTTGCTCAAGTTGTGTGGGTAAAGTCGTGGAAGGAGAACTCGACCAATCAGAGCAGGTCTTTTTGGATGAGGAACAAGTTGCAAAAGGGTTTGTCTTACTGTGCGTTGCCTATCCTCGATCGGACTGCACGATCCGGACTCACCAGGAGGCTTATCTCGTCTAATTGGCTGCTTTCCCGGAGGGCAATCCTTTGAGGTTGTTCTCCGGGGATGGAGGGGGCGTGTGTCAGCGTTTAGTTAATTTGGGACGGTTAGATGCGATGCTAACAACAGGTTTTTCAGTCCGAGGGACATCCCTCAAGCTTTTACGATCGCACGAACGCGGAGTAATTACTCGGATCAATCCGATTTGTGATGCCACCACTCACAAACTTCAGCTCATGGGCCTCAACCCAGGACAAACGCTCACCATCGAACAGCGATTTCCGCGCTTTGTAGTGCGTGTGGGGCGCGATCGCCATGTACTGGACGACATCATGGTGAACGCCATCTATGTCCGCATTATTGAGCATTGAGCATTGATAGCTGCACAACTCACTGAGGAGAATTTAGAATGACAGAGCAACCTATCTCGAATGAAGTTGCCCTCAGGATCGCTCTCGCCTCGCGCTTATTCCCTGAATTTTCGATTGCTGAATTCATTGAAGCACTTCAGACCTACTTAGGTGATACGTTAGATGAAATTAGCCTGAGTCGAATTACGGTCACCAACTTAAAAACAGCCCTTGGACAAACGTACGAAGTTGATGGTGAGGAACATGGTGAAGATGCTGATGCATCAGATATTGCGATTTTGAAAAAAGCCGTGAGAATTTTGTGGGGAGAAATTGATGCGATCGAACAGTTAGCCACCATCGAGACCTATCGCGAGGGTGATATGCCCAACTCAATTCGAGTCGCTGTTGCCTCAAATAACGGTGAACTGCTAGATGGACATTTTGGTTCCTGCTTGCGTTACCTAATTTATCAATTGTCCACCGATGAGATGCGGCTCATTGATATTCGATCGGCGATCGAGGCTGATTTATCCGATGACAAAAATGCTTTTCGAGTGGGATTAATTCGAGACTGTTCTGTTGTTTATATCGTGGCGGTGGGTGGCCCAGCCGCCGCAAAAGTGGTACAGGCAGGCATCTATCCCCTCAAGAAAGAACAGGGCGGAGCCGCGCGAGCATTGCTCCAGGAGTTACAGCACACAATGGCAGCCTCGCCCCCACCCTGGTTAGCCAAGATTTTAGGAGTAGCAGCAGGCGATCGCGTTAGAAACTACAAGGCTTTAGTGTCGTAATCAATTAAGACTTTTTACCGACTTCAGGAGAACACGAATCATGACCACATTTACCGGATTAACCTTTGGCGGCAAAGTTTGGACTCCTAAATTTCTACAAAATATTGATATTGCCCGTTGTATTGGCTGTGGTAGATGTTTGAAAACCTGCGGTCGTGGCGTCATGGCATTATGCGCATTAAATGAAGCTGGTGAGTTTGTGGAAGATGAAGAGGAGGATGAAATTGAACGCAAGGTGATGACGATCGCCAACGCTGATAATTGTGTGGGGTGTGAAGCCTGTGCTAGAGTTTGTCCTAAAAATTGTCAAACCCATGTTGAGTTGGCGCTTGCTTAACGATGAATCATCCCACCCCAGCTCACAGTTCTGGAAATCACTGGGACGCTTACTACCGGGCGGTAGAAGGTCGCCCACCCCGCGAAACCTTACTCAAAGCCCTAGCCAACTTTGAAGCAGAGTTAATGCCCAAAGGTTCTGGCTTGGCGGTTGATTTAGGCTGTGGAGATGGGCGCGATACAGTGGAGTTGCTCCAAAGAGGCTGGCAGGTGCTCGCGATCGACGGCGAACAAAAAGCCTTCGATCGCCTCCTCAGCCGCGCAGATTTGCAACGCGATCGACTGCAAACGCAATTAATGCGATTTGAAGCGTTAACTTTGCCCCCAGCAATGGATTTGATCAATGCCAGCTTTTGCCTCCCATTTTGCCCGCCAGCCAACTTTTCTACTCTCTGGCAAACGATCATCACATCACTCAAACCGGGCGGTCGTTTTTGTGGACAATTATTTGGCAACCGTGACTCCTGGGTAAAGTTTCCCAATCGATCGCATCATACCTCCACCGAGGTTGAAGCATTGTTACAGCCCTTTATAGTAGAGTGGCTGGAGGAGGAAGAACATCCCGGAGTCACGGCGATCGGGGAAGAGAAGTATTGGCATATTTTCCACATCGTTGCGCGGAAACAAGAAGACACATTGGCCTAGTCGATCGCCACCATTACATCGCTAGACTTCACCACGGCGTAAGCCTCTTTTCCAGCTTCTAATTGAAGCTTTTCGGCTGAGGCTTTTGTGATAATTGCAGTGATTTCCACCCCTGGGGCAACTTCCAAAACAACCTCTGTATTAACAGCCCCAACCTCTACGAGTTTAATTGTCCCTTTCAAAGCATTACGTGCGCTAATTTGCATTCCTAACTCCTGATTATTGGTATTTAGTCTACAAGCCTAAGCTACAAAAGCTTGGGCTTAAATCTTATCATCTTTAGTAGGGCGCTTCTAGTGACGTTTGCATAGATAAACTCAGTTCTTGACTGAGTTGACGCGCAATAAAAATAAGAAACTTGGCTGCATCCTGATTATCTTGGTGAGCCATCATTGTTGCCACTTGCATTAAAGTTTTTACTAAAGTGATATTTATCAACTCTGGTCGACTATCTAGAACATCAGGTTCAGTGCCGCTAGGGCAGCGCAGCAGTTGATCAATCAAATCATAGTATTGTTCTTGAAAATTCTCTTCCATGATGTCCTCCAATTAATTTACAATTCAGTAAGTTAGAAGCCTGACGAATTACTTTTTTGATGAGACATCCAGTTTAGCTCACCACAATTAGAAGGTTTTAGCTGTGTGCGTCGTCGGATCAAATTCAAACCTTCTGGAATGATGAGTCTCACCATATAAACTAAATGTGACGGTTGGTTCATCGCCAATTGCCGTAACCGAATGAATCGCGTCCGGCGTGAAACTAATAATATCTCCTGGCAGGAGGATTCCTTCGGTGGTTGGCTCAACTCGATCGGGAAATTGAGCATCAGCCAGCCGCTTCCAAATCGTGTTTTTTTCTTCGCCTTTCAACACTGCCACAAGCCCCCAATTGCCGTGATTATGCACAGTCGAGCGTGTACCCGGAAGGTAAGTCGTGATTTGCACCGTTAAAGGATAACCAATTTCGTCGTACAGCATGATGACGCCACTGCCGCTATCAGGCTTGGGTTCAGCGAATTGAGTTTGGAGCCAGTACGAGTTTGTGATTAAACGCCGTACCAGGCGGCGTAATTGCGGGAGACTGTCTACCTCATCGATCGCCGCCTCTAATACATCTTCTACTTCTGTGAGAAAGCGGTGAAAGCGATAAGGAGTCCGAAGCAGATCCCATTCTCGGGCTGGTTTACAAACTTGCCACTGTCCAGCACTTGTAACGAGTAAATCTCGGTATTTCATAGCTGTGTTTACCACGATTCAGCCCTCCTCTTCGGTATCAAAATGCGTCAAAACATGGAGAATTGTGGCCGCGCCAAATTCGCGTTTATCATCAATGGTATTGACTCGAGACATGATCAAAGTGGCGGTGTCCAGTTCGCCCAAACGTGCCCGAATTAGCCCAGAAGCGGCGTAAGCATTCAAATACAGTCGGATTATGGAATCTTCTTTGCGCTGACTCAATATCAGAGCCAGGTCATCCCATGCATCGGGAAACTGTTCTGCTTGTTGCACCTGCTCGAGGACTTGAGTTGCAATTTGGAGCGCCGCAGAATCATTATGCTTGTAGAAGAAATAGCGGTAAGCGGCAACTAGTACGTCCAGAGATCGCCCGGATATTGACAGTGCCTCTTCAATATAGGCTTGCGATTGGGCTGTATTTTCCCAGGTATCGGCTGCTGCCAACAGCAACTGTTTGACAGTTGAAGGCAGATCCGACCAAGACAGATTTAGCCACGATTGGGGGTGAGGATTGAGGTAAATTTGCATAATTACAAAAGTATAATTTCTCGTCTTATCGTCAATTGAGGCATGTTGTAACCAGATAATGCGGCACCAGAAGCTGTCATGAATACCTCAAATTTCCAAAGACATAGGAATGCTACATCTCTGCTTATATCAAACACTTTCCAAGCACAGAAGAATTTACGCTCAAGCCAAAGTAAGGGTTCCATTAAGCTCCCACTCAATGCTTAAAATGCTTTGTTTACAGGGATTTGAAGTGATTATCTGACCTAGGCTCAAGTATTCTTGATATTCAATATGAGTGATTTTGGGTGCAGGCTCTAGTATTTATTTAGCGCGAAAATTGGTAACAGTTAATACCAAATCAGAGCTGGATGCAGGTCACTCAACGCCTTCGAGCCTGATCTTAAGAGATTCTTTAATCGCTTAAATTGAACAAAAAAGAGGAGCGTTTTTACTTACAACTAATAAAAGTTGGAGAAAAATCTCTTAGGGATGTGTTTCGTTGCACGTCTTCATTTTAGGGTCATGAATTAAATAACCTGTAGGGCGGCTGTCTCACCTGCTTGGACGGGCAAGATGCCCATCCCACGAAAATTGCAGCTTATTTAATGCTCCTTCCTTAGTTAGTCTGGAGCATTGGCAAGTGAGGATTACATGCTCAACGGGCACAGGTTTTTCACTTGGATTTTGTTTTATTAGTCGATTTTTGTTCAGAAAGTCCCATTCAATTTGATCAACTATGGCCCATTCCATTACTGATCGCTGTATACAATGTGGAGACTGCGTTCCTCAATGCCCTAAAGATGCTATCAAGCGGGAAGATGGTGAACTTTGGATTGACCCGATGTTGTGCGACGATTGTCAAGAACAGTCGACTAAACCGCAGTGTGTTACGGTCTGCTCGATCGAACTTCCACCTGTGCCGTTGCTGGCCAAGAAGGGGCGATGTAAAACAACGACTTCATCCCAGATTAGCCCTGATTTATTCGTCAATGGAAAAAGTAGTTCGTTTGCTTCTGCGATCGTGGTTTGGGAGGCTTGTAATGTTTTGGCTCAGCGGCAATCCCTCCCCTGGAAAACAGATAGTGCAGGGCAGTTTTACTATGAGCGTCACGTCAATGGGGGGCGCGGCACGATTGCATTCCACCTCACCGCTCTTCCCGATTCTCATGCGCCAATAGAAACCAATAAACCCATGACTGCGGCGGAAGCTCAAGCTGAAATTACCCATTGGGATGTCCGAGTCGCCTGTTTGCATTTGATCTTTGCCGCCCATGCCCTGACTGTAGAACAACCCTGGGATCAAACCTTTACCATTAGCGATCGCCAAATCGAATCATATTTAGGTTTGGAGAAACGCAAAGATCTCAGTAAACTTGCTAAACTTACCCTCATCAAAGAATTAGTGCGGCGACCTTGTCAACTTCAGTTGAATATTGATTGGCCTCAGCAAGGGCGGGTGCGAGGATTTTCTTTAGAACAAACTCGACTATGGCACTTACTTGACACAAAACATCACTTTCAGAAAGACGAATTAGGCTGTAAACATTTAACTGGTTTAACTTTTGAGTTAAAAGCAGGAGATTGGTCAAAACACTTTTTAAATCAAAGTGGAGCCAGAGAAGGCACAGCATTTTACCAATATAGTAGTTTACCAAAATCACTGCTTTGGACGGTTAATAGCCTGTGGCAGCAGCATGAGGGTGCCTGTCGCATGTTACTCTGGCTCTTGTTCAAAACTAAAATGGGGAACGAACAACGGCTCACGGTTCCAACTCTCATGCGGATTGCCTATGGTGAGGCTAGAGTTTCTCATGCGGCCAGCCAGCGAGAAGACCGCAAACGCCTGCTGCGATCGTTTGAAAGTGATCTGGAAGTCTTGAATCACTATGGCTTGAAACCTATATTTGATCCTGTGACTTATCCCCTGGAAATACAGCCTTTATGGGCTAAATTAGCTGATTTACCCGATGACGCCGAAGCCGCATTAGAATTTTGGACCAATGATGGCAGTAATCATAGTCGGTTGACCGATGCGGCCCCACGCGACAAATGGAACCGATTAATGCAGGCAAGACTTTTATGCTTTGAATTACCCGAAGGCTGGGAAAAACAAGCAACCCAGGCTACCAAGAAAAAGACTCGCAAGCATCGGCGTAAAGACCTGTCTCCGTCCCGATCGTCACTGTCTGGACAACAAATTGTTGCTGCCAGAAAAAGTCTCCAACTCAGCCAGCGAGACTTAGCCAATCATGTTGGCAAAAGTCAAAGTTGGGTACGAGATGTTGAAAATGGTCGGCTTCAAGTTGGTTTAAAAGAGCAACAAATCTTGCTTAGAGTCTTAGGTGTAACTTAATGCTGTTTAAGCTTAGTTAAAAGATTACGTTGAAGGCAAACACCATGACGAACAACATTCCGGCTAAAGCCAATGTACCCAAGCGATCGATTTTTTCTACCGCAGGTTGTGATGCTGGGTAAAGCCACGATCGCATCAAACGAGTCACCAGGGGCATTACGAGCCAGGTCAGAATTGAGGAAGAGATTAAATTATTGACAATCATTGCTGTCGGCAGTGACCAGTCCCGCATAATCCCCAATGCATCAAATAGTAAAGTTTGTAGCATCACAACTGGATAGAGACCCAACACTACAGCCAGGTTTTGTTTCCAGGCGGGTGGGCCAGATCCCAACTTTTCACTCCCCGTTACTGGCGAAAACCAGCCTTCCAAGCCCGTCGCAAAAGACATAAATCGGTAGGATGAAAAAACTTCACTCCCAGAACTGATCGCCTCTTCGCGCTCTGGAGATTTCACCCACTGATGCAAATGCTCCGGCGTATCAAAATGGATGATGGAGTACCACTTCATCGCCTGAGAGCCGTGGACAGGTGCATGTAGATCAGCACGAATAAACCCCGTGAATTTTTTAGCCGATCGTGCCAACCGGGAATGCCACCAGCGAAAGGATAGCCCCTTTCCTTTTGGGACCGCATGCTCAATCACCAAACTAGCAGAGTCGGCAGTGTTCTTGGAATTGGTCATCAGCAATCGATGAACTAAACGCCCTCCTATTGTATTTGAACAAGGGAATATTGATGCAGTCTGTAGCACGAATGCAGGCAGGCAAAAGATGACAACTCTGGCAAATCTAGCTTGAGCTGCCGCAAATTGAAGGAACACGTCCAACCTGATGGCCTAGGATTTTCTCGCTGTTGTGTTGCGGTGCGCTTGCTTGCGTTGACGTTGCTTCTTGGGTAAGAAATTGGCTATAGAAATATTTACAAGCTGGGTTGTGCGAGTTTCGTAGTCCATACAACCGATCGCTGCTTTTGTCAGCGCCTTACAGGGATGAACAGTGCATTTTAGGCGGTAGTCACCCGTAAAAAATACACATTGACTACAGGGGACTTGATGGAGACGGCGCAACTCCCTCACACCATCTTGTACAGCAAAACAAATCGCTAAGAAAAAACCAACTAATCCCATCCAAATAAAGACGGGACAAAGTGCAGCAATCAAGCCATGAAGTTGCTTAATCAGACCCAAAGTATCCATAAATGTTAACCAATAGCAGTAGGAGCAAGCTGCTCAGGAAGACTTTGCAGGATTGATTGAGTAGACCAAAATTGGACAATTTGCTCACTCACCTGTTGGGGATAAAAGAAATGGAAAAAATAGCGACCATCTGGACAAATCCACAGGCGATCGCTCTCTTTTAACCATGGTTGCCAGCTCTGCACTAAATTTGGATCAACCACGACATCGGTGGTGCAGCCACAAATCAGGAGGGGCATGGTTACGCCGCCGGGAAAAAAGCTAGCCCGTTGGTATAACGTATGAGGCGATAGCGAACTTTTGAGATCTCGCTCAAGCAGTTGCCGCAATTCGCGGGTAATTGGGGTTGGTTGAAACCCAAACAAATTAAATACAGTTTGATTGAGCAAGGTTTCGCGTGTAAACGGAAACAGCTGCAACTGAGTGTAGTAATGGGCCTGCCAATCAACCGCCGGATGAACTCCGACCGAAAGCAATGTTAACGATCGCACTCGCTCCGGATGGCGACGCGCGTACAATAACCCCAACAATCCCCCAGTGCTATGTCCTAATAAATGAATCGGGCGATCGTGTTGCTTCAAATAATCATGGAGCAACACCAGTGCCACTTCTAAACTCAAAGGCTCATCTTGCAATTGAGAGTATTCCCATTGAGCAATTACCGTGGACTGCGATAAACAATTGAGGACAGGGCGATCGAATCCTCGCAAAGCAGGACTCACACTCAGCCAGAGTGCATCAGGCAGTTGAGACATTGACAATTCCTTACATGTGGGTGTAGCGATAAACAAACTTAGACGATGCGTACCCAGAACTTAAAGGCTAAATTCCTGTTTCAATTGAGTGACCCATGATTTAACGCGGCTATCTGTTAAATCAGATTGGTTATCCTCGTCGATCGCAAGTCCCACAAACTTGCCATTGCGTACCGCCTTAGACTCACTAAAGTCATACCCTTGAGTTGAGCAATAGCCAACTGTATTACCACCCAAGGATGAAATTTTCTCCTCCAAAATTCCCATTGCATCCTGGAAGTTATCAGCATAGCCAATTTGGTCTCCAGCACCAAAATAGGCGACTTTCTTGCCGGTGAAGTCGATCGCATCCAATTCATCGTAGAACCCTTCCCAATCACTCTGTAACTCACCAATGTTCCAGGTTGGGCAACCCACAACCAGGTAAGCATAGGGCGCAAAATCATCAGGCGCTGCCTCTGCAATATCATATAAATCAACAACAGCATTTCCACCAAACTCCTTCTGAATCATTTCAGCGATCGTTTGAGTATTTCCGGTTTGAGTGCCATAAAACAAGCCAATCTTTGCCATGTTCACGTTCCAAATTAGTTTCACTGAATAAGGTTGGCATTGCTTGTCTACAATCAACGCAATACCAATACACCCCGCTCCGACTGATGTGCCGGAGTAATGTTTTAGAGCAACAAGGACAATGCATAAACAATTGATAAATCAAGCGATGTGCAATTTTAATCAATCCCTGTGGGGTGGGCATCTTGTCCGCCCAATCCGAGCAGGCAAGATGCCCGCTCCACGAGAAAACCGTACTTTTGACGATTAAGTCGCACATCGCGTTAAATCGGTAAGAAAGAGAGATTTCCAGCTTCAATTATGAATCGACGAGGAAATCTCTCTGCTCCGTGAGGAATCAAACTTCTACAGAATTGAGTGCCCGCTCGACTCGACGGAAATCAAATCCCATCGCCCGAAGCGCATGCCACAAATGCCCTTGCAAAAAGAAGAATGCCAGGAAAAAGTGAGCATTCGCTAACCAACAGCGTGGTGTATGCGCCCCACCAGGTAACGTCACCGTATCGGCAAAATAAGGAGCTACCCCTAACTTCACTTCCAACGGTGCCCCATAAAACTCCACAGGGTAAGCCAGCGTATTCACGGCGCAAAAATAAGCTGCCACAAACCCAGCCAGCGCAATTCCGCCTAATGAATAAGACAAGATAGCCTCGCCTGAGAAGATGAGCACCTTTTTAGCCCAACTCAGCGGTGGCACTGCAATGTGCCATATGCCACCAGCAATTAGCATCATGCCGACATAAATATGGCCACCCACTAAATCTTCTAAATTATCCACACTGGCAAAATGGGTTTGGTAGCCATAGATCACAGCTGGATTGAGCGTGGGTTCAGTGACAAGTCGCACGGTTTGAGACGCAGCATCATACAACCCACCCCAATACATGGCTTTGGCCACGAGCAGTAAAGCTCCCAATCCTAGAAACAGCAGATGGTGCCCCAAAATGAGACCCAACTGCTTGGGATCATCCCAGGTGAAGTGAAATTTGCGAGCTTGTCCAGTTGCTGTTTGCAAATCTTCCGGTGCCCGGAAGGTGTGAAACAATGCACCTGCGCCTAAGACAGCAGACGAGATCAGATGGATAGCTCCGACAACAAAATAAGGATAAGTATCAATTACTTTGCCGCCATCACCGACTCCCAAACCCAGGGTGGCCAGGTGCGGTAAGAGAATCAATCCTTGCTCACTGATTGGCCGCGCTGCGTCAAACCAGGAAATTTCAAATAGCGTAAAGGCTCCAGCCCAAAAGGTAATGAGAGCGGCTTGGGCAACGTGGGCTGCAATGAATAGACCAGACAAATTGGCAAAGCGAGCATTACCCGCCCACCAGTCATACTTAACGGTTGGCTTGTCGTATGTTTGCATAATGTCGATAAGTTGAAAGTCGATACTTATTGAGATAGATAATCAATAAGCTGGAATCCAGTTTAGAATAATTCTCAATTAGTGTCTATGAAGTTTTATAAAGATAGAGCTTGCTGTTTCATGTATAACTATGGTCAGAACACTTAGGACAGATCAAATGGCTGAACCGCCGAGTCTGGATAGGTGTTCTGACGCGCCTCGTTCGACTGAGGCTTCGACGATGAACTCAGCCGAATCGCGCTCACGCCGAAGTCTGCCACGTTTTACAGGGCGACGGCTGTGATTAAGGCTTGAGTTAGGACAGATTTCTACGGAAAAAACTGTATCAATCTCTACCTAAAGAAGGTTAAGTTTCAGGAGCATGTCAGGAAAGATTAAATCTACTCAGTTTATTTGATACTTGAATTCCTATGGAAACTCAAATGGATGAAGCGACGATCGCAGTTGCACCTGAAGCGATCGACCCGGAGAATGTGGCGCTGCCAGAATCCTATGGCCAGTTAATCATCATTGGGGGGGCGGAAGACAAGGAAGGCGATTGTAAAATTCTGCGCGAATTCGTCCGACGCTCCGGTGGTTTACAGTCCCGTGTGGCGGTTATGACTGTAGCAACAGGGCTTCCAGGCGAAGTGGGTGAAACCTACATGAACGTGTTTGAACGGTTGGGAGTTGAGGAAGTGCGTGTAGTTGATACCGCAACTCGCGATGATGCCAGTGACCCAAGAGCGATCGAAATCATTGAACAGGCCACGGGAATCTTTTTTACAGGTGGCAATCAAGCTCGCATTACGGAATGCATCAAAGACACACCCTTAGATGCGGTCTTGCACAAACGCTTTTCTGAGGGCGTCGTGATTGCTGGAACCAGCGCAGGAGCGGCAATGATGCCCGATATGATGATTGTAGAAGGCGAGTCAGAAAGTCACCCCAAACTGGAAACCGTCCACATGGATCGCGGCATGGGTTTCTTCCCGGGGGTGGTGATCGATCAACACTTTGCTCAACGGGGGCGCTTGGGTCGATTACTCTCTGCTGTAGCTCAACAACCTGCCGTGCTGGGCTTTGGCATTGACGAAAATACTGCGATCGTCATCAATACGCATGAAGTTGAAGTTATTGGCGAAAGTTCGGTCACGATCGTGGATGTGTCTAATTTGACCCACAATAATGTGGACGAATTATTGAGAGACGAACCTTTAGCACTTTGCGGTGTCAAGTTGCACATTTTGCCCCACGGCTACCGATTCAATCTAGAAACACGCTCGTGCATCTGTGGTTAGGGGAGGCATGAGCCATACATGACTGTGTAATCATCTGGGCACATTTAATCTAAATTTTTGTATTTAGAGCGAATTTTTTGCATAGGCTGTAGAAGCATCATTGGAGGTTTAAGCGATGATCCTTCAATCTTTACACTTGATTCAAGATGAAGTTCGACAACTTCTAGAAAGCGGCGAAATCGTCCGCCATCAACCCATTTACGTCCTTTCCAGGTATTTCACCTGGCGCGAGTGGATGGCTGTTGAACGCGAACTAGAAGCCAATTGCTTTCTGCTCCGCGATCGCATTAGTGATTTGGTGCCAACCGAAACCTGGGGCAGCGATTAGCCCTAGCTTATGTGGAATGTGGGTACGCGGTAGACGGTTTGGGCAATGAGTTCATTCCAGGCTTGAGTTCGAGCATCTGGATCATTCCAGGCAAAGATAGACGGCTATCATAGGTTTTACCCTGGCGCATCTCTGATGTATGACCTATTGCCTCAATCCTGATTGCCCAAAGCCGCGTAACCCTGACAGCGCTAAAATTTGTCGCAGTTGTGGGGCGACGTTGATCTTGAAGGAGCGGTATCGGGCAACCGCAGCGATCGGGCAGGGAGGCTTTGGGCGCACCTTTTTAGCGGTAGATGAAGACAAACCTTCCAAGCCGCGGTGTGTGATTAAGCAATTTTTGCCGATCGTTGCTCAAAATCCGCGACACTTGAAAAAGGCATTATCCCTCTTTGAGCAAGAAGCGGTGCGGTTGGAAGAACTGGGGCACCATCCCCAAATTCCAGAGTTGCTAGCCTACTTTGCGCAAGAGGGAAACCAGTATCTAATTCAAGAATTTATTCATGGCAAAAATCTGGCAGATGCCCTGGTGGAACAAGGGGCCTTTGTTGAAGCCCAAGTGCGCGAAGTGCTAGCAAAACTCCTGCCGGTACTGGATTTTGTCCACTCCCACAATGTCATCCATCGAGATATTAAACCCGCCAACATCATCATCACGGGGTCTCAGTTGGGAATGAGTTTGCCGCGATCGGGGCAGTTAGATTGGGGCTTGTTACAGCAGGCGTTGGCGATCGAGACAAACCAGGGATTTCGGAATTTTGTCAGTCCGTCCTACCGCTTCAACGAGTTGTTAGGATTTAGCTTGTCGCAACCGCCCACAGACATTCCCCCGGCCCTCTACATGCGCTGTCAGCAGGTAGCCATTCAGTTCATCCGCTATGCTGGCATTCCTCCAGCTCAACGCCAATATTTGGTGGCCGATGCTAGCCGCCTGCTATACGAGATGCAGCAAGTCAGTGAGCCGCATCAGGGCTTACTGGCCATCGGTAGACTGGTTTTGGTGGATTTTGGCGCAGCAAAATCACTAAAAGCGTTAGAGCCACAGAAAACGGGAACCACGATCGGTAGCCCGGAGTATGTCGCCCCTGAGCAAGCGCGCGGTAAAGCGGTGTTTGCCAGTGATCTTTATAGTTTGGGCGTTACTTGCGTGCACTTGCTCACTAAGATTTCCCCATACGATTTGTTTGATCCAGCCACAGATGCCTGGATCTGGCGCAAATATTTGACCGCCCCCCTAAGTGAGCAGTTGGGATACATTTTGGATCGCCTCTTGGAACGGGCGATCGCACGGCGCTACCCGTCTGCGGCGGATGTGTTGCAAGACCTGGAAGGAACTTCGATCGCGCCTCTGACGCAATCTGCGCCCATTCCACCATTGCCAGTTCGCAGTGCCGCAACAATCGCTCATCAATCCCCAGTGGTGGACGCCCAACCGATTTCACCGCCTTCCATGCAACCGTCCTTTAGAATTGCGCGGCGGCCCAAAGTTTCATCGCCAAGTATTCCGCCCCAACCGCCAATTCAGGTCGATGCGCCTCTAATTGAAATCAAATCGCGGCGACGATCGCCCCCGGTCTGGCAATGCATTCAAACCTTTGAAAGCCCCGCTCGAATTTACGCCCTGGCCCTCTGCCCCACCGCTCCCATCCTGGCCAGCACCAGTGGAAACACGATTAAACTGTGGGATCTAGACGCGCTACAACCCATACGCACGTTAACAGGGCACCTGGATATTATTCCCGCGATCGCGTTTTCTGCTGATGGCAAGCTGCTAGTTAGCGGCAGTGCCGACAAAACGATCTGGTTTTGGGACATTAGCACTGGCCGCCGCCTCTCCTCCCTTGCCCTGCATTCTGATACCGTCCTGGCGATCGCTCTGGCTGCTAACGGTCAATTCCTTGCCAGCAGTAGCTTCTACGACCCCATTACCATTTGGGACTTTGCCAATGGGTATAAACGCCATCACCTGAGCGGTCATACAAATCGCGTCGATGCTCTCGCTTTTCGCCCCAACCTCACCCAGGATGGCGATGAGTTACCGCTGCTCTCTTCCCTGGGTAAAGGCGACCTGGAAGGAAGCATTCTCGCCAGCGGTAGCGGCGACCTGACGATCAAACTTTGGGATGTGGAAAATGGCATTGACATTCGGACATTGGAAGGCCACGCCCACCAAATTGCGGCTCTCGCTTTTTCTCCCGATGGCACCACCCTCGCCAGTGCCAGTTGGGATGGAACGGTTAAACTTTGGAATCTAAAAACTCGTCGCCATCGCACTCTAGATGTTGATTCAGGCCGCGTGAATGGGGTGGCGTTTAGCTCGGATGGGAAGAAACTTGCGATTGCCAGCGACATCTTGCAACTCTGGAATCTCCCCTCCGGCAAAAAACTTACCCTTGAACCGGGACACGCCGATCCGGTCAGTTCTGTCCTTTTTGGTCACAATGACAAAACCATCATCAGTGCCAGCTTCGATCGCACCATCAACATCTGGCGATATGAGTAAGCGCTGACTTCATAGAGCAAAAGGCAGAAGGCTCAAACAAACGCGGGAGCCTTGCAAATATCGATATTACTTACGAGCGAGCGCGAAAAAAGTGCAGATATTGTTCCAGAGGCCGCGATCGGTTTCTAATGCTTCTAGTTCTGTGCAGTAGGCTTGTTTGGCTTGTGCTAACTGCTCAGGTGGCAGTTGTCTTAAGGGCTGCACCATTGGATTTTTTGAGTCTGGATTCCACATCTGCTTGGCGACTTCTAACGAAATATAACTCCCAAACTGCTCTGGATGAATTGTGATATCGCTGAATCCGGCGGATTGCAACAGCGATCGACATTGCGCTTCGGTGCCGGTGGGCTGATTGAAAATGAGCGACACGCCATAATTACTGGCAACTTTCTGCATCACCACACTGGCAACGAAGGAATCTGCCGAAAAACCATGAAAGGCAAGCAGTCCACCCGGTTTGAGGAACGAGTGCCACAGTTGCAGACTGGCCGGAATCTGGGTGAGATATACGAGTGCCGACGAACACAAAATCACATCAAAACAATGTTCTGGAAAGTACAATGTTTCAGCGTCAGTGAGATACAGGGAAACGTTGAAGAGTTGAAGGGCTTCCAGTTTGCGTTTGGCCTGACGCAGCATCCCTTCCGATAAATCAACGCCCACGACCCAACCATCCGGAGCCACCACTTGCGCCGCGGCGATCGCCGCTAACCCTGTCCCTGTGCAAACATCCAGCACTTTCTGGCCAGGCCGCAGTTGGGCATACTCTACTAACCGCTGAGCCAGGCGGGGATGAAAATCGCCCTCTTCGTCGTACTGAGTGCGATCGTTAAAGTAAGCCGCAACCTGCTGTTTGAACTGATCTGGCTCACGCTGCTGACTCATTCATGCCATCCCTCCGGTAAACTTATGTTAAGTCTCATCTAATCTTCCTATGTTGTTCAAATCGCTGCTCAGTCTTGCGCTTACGGTTATTTTGACAGTGGTTGCGCCCAGTTTTGCCAGCCACGCTGCCCCATTGGGTGGACCGCTACCACCACTGAATCAGCCTGCCCCCAGTTTCACCTTGCCCACTAACACAGGTGATGGCTCTATTTCGTTATCCAATTATCTGGGGAAATGGGTTGTGGCCTACTTCTATCCGCGTGACTTTACGCCTGGTTGTACGTTGGAGGCTCGCCGCTTTCAGGAAGATATGCCGAAATATCTGGCGCGCAACACTCAGGTCATTGGGATCAGCGTCGATGATGTGGACTCACACGCCGAATTTTGCGATTCGGAAGGGCTAAAGTTTCCCCTACTGGCCGATGAAGACGGGGCCGTGAGTAAAGCTTACGGTGCCTGGTTAGCGCCTCTGTCGCTGCGTCACACGTACATCATCGATCCTCAAGGGCAGCTCAAAGCAATTTTTACGGGCGTGCGTCCGGTGATCCACAGCGCGGAAGTGTTGGCGAAATTGGATGAGTTGCAGGGGCAGGGATGAGGTGGATGTAGGGGGTACAATGGATTGCAATCCTGTGATTCATTGCTCCTCCTATGCAATCTAAACCTCAAGGGTCTGCTCCCAAGTCCTCTCCAGTACCTGAGTTTGCGGAACCAGTCCCCCGGAAGCCGCTGGTATTGCTGCGGGATACGGAACGATCGCTGCGGGTCAGAACGGTTGCGGCGATCGCGCCCTTGCTCCCGGAGCAGGCCGCGGTGAATTTGGGTGAGGCATCTTTGGTGGCGGACGAGTCGTTGGAACGGTTGGCGAAAATCGACCTGGACACCATTACGGATGAAGACTTGAAGCCAGCTCGAATTCAGGTAGGAATGTTGTTCATCGGGTTTGGCGCATTGGCAATGGCGTTTCTATTGATGTTTCAAACGTTTTTCAGCCCCGATGGCAGCTTGGGAGAGCAAATGCGGCAATCCTGGCATTTGTATGTTTGGTTCTTGGGCCTCGGGGTTTCTGGATTATTTACCGTGGGACGCGAGGCGATGCGTCCAGTTGAATTATCAAATGAATCGGAAAACCGTATCGATCGACGGTGAAGTTTCCAGGCAAAATGAATTTGATGGTTGTTAAAGATACACGAAAAGTCTGCAATTTATGACCGCCTTGACTGCTGCCGCCGAGTGGGAACATCACTTTGTTGAAACCAATCGAATTCGTTTGCATTACGTCACCCAGGGAGCCGGAGACTTAGTTTTGCTCCTGCATGGATTTCCAGAATTCTGGTATTCCTGGCGGCACCAGATTCCGGCCCTGTCTCGCTACTTCAAGGTCGTTGTGCCAGATTTGCGGGGCTATAATGACTCCGACAAGCCGCTGAGTGGCTATGATCTGGATACACTAGCCGCCGATATTCGGGGTCTGATTGAAAGTTTGGGTTATACCCGCGCCCATATTGTCGGCCACGACTGGGGCGGGGCGATCGCGTGGCACATGGCTCAGAAGTTTCCACAGTATCTCAACCGTTTGGCTGTGTTAAGTGCAGCGCCCATGCAGCGCTTTATGCAGGAATTAGTAAGCAACATGGATCAATTGCGGCGCAGCTGGTACATTTTCAGTTTCCAGGTGCCGGGGATTCCCGAGTGGTTGATTCAGCAAAACCTGGCCGAATTTGTCAAGAACTTACTACGCGAACAAGCGATTCGCAAAGGGGCATTCACGCGGGAAGATGCCCAAATTTACCAATCGGCGTTGGCAAAACCTGGCGTTCTTTCTGCGGCGTTGAACTATTACCGCCAAATGCTCTCCCCCTGGAACTGGATGCGGGATTGGATGAGTGCGCCCAGTCTCATCACCGTTCCGACGCTGGTGTTATGGGGTGAAGAAGATTCGCTCGTTACGCCCAAGGTGACTCAAGGGCTGGAGCGCTTGATCGCTGCACCCTTCAACCTGAAGCTAATTCCTGATTGTGGCCATTGGATTCAACAGGAAGCCCCACAAACCGTTAACCGCGAGTTGCTGGCTTTTCTCCGAAAATAATCGCATCGGCGATCGTGTCTTTCGTCTGGGCCGCTTTTGGCGAGGTGGACGGTTGGCGATCGCGCACTGCTGTTATGGGGTTGGCTTCTGGATCACTATGAGAGCGGCGGGCAATGTCACCATTCTCTCGCTCGTAAGCCTCTAACGCTTTGGCAATCATCCCCATGCGCCGATCCTGATCCCGCCGAATGCTTTCCTCTTTGCTGATGTCATCGTAGGCCCGCAGTCCGGGCGCATCCCAGCCGCCTTTGCTGTTGTCCCAAAACGACCAGATGCGGGCATTTAAAATCGCCGCTTCCCCCGTCATGCCTTTTTGTTTTGCTTCGGCTAACCGTTCGATGTAGCCACCCGTTTCCGTTACTGTTAAGGGAGCCTGGTTAATCAAATCAATGCCATTAATTTCTTCCTCGATTGAAAGGGGAGCCACTCCATGCTGCTCGGCCTTGGGCAACATCACCGATTCGTAAATGCGCTTAATTTTGGCGAGTTGACGGCGATCGGCTTCGTCTGGCGATAAATTTTCCGTATTGCCAAATTGGTAGGAAAACGTACCTCGATTCCACACGCCGTTGCCCGGATCAACGTGTCCATGATAGTTTTCAGTCTTGCCGCCAGCGGCGGTGCGAGTGCCCTCCGCCGCTCCCACCGTTCGTGCTACGAGAGACTCCGAACCACCTTCAAATAGATCATCTGGATTTGAATTCGCCGTGACGCCACCAAAATCTCGCTTCACAGTGGGCGGTTGAGACGCCTTACCGTCATCTCGCTTCACAGGTGCGGGCGAAGCGGGGACAGCAGGCCGATCGGCGATCGTGGATTCTCGTGAGGGCGAGGTAGGAGTTGCAGCCGCGGGCGAGGGTTGCGACTGGGAACGCATTTGAGACGGCTCAAAAGTTAACGCCCCAGACGACTCTGTATAGGTGGGCTGTGACACGGGCATGTCCGCAGCCGTAGAAGTCGTTTCAAGGGGAGTCACGGCATCAATCTCTGCTTGTACCGGTAACTCGGCATCGGCCTGTGGTTCAACACCAGCCGTAATCGCTTCAGTTGCTCCAGCTTGTAGCGGCACTGAAAGCGATGTAGCAATCCCCAATGCAACGGGAAGAAGAGAACTTTTCATGGATGATTATGATTTTGACAAGATTTTTTCAATGATGGGCCTGCTGGGTTCTACAATTGCCCAGGTGCCGTCGGGTTGTTTGCGCAAGGTGGCAAAATGCACCATCGCCCCACTGCCCATTGGCTCCCCTTGCTGGCGATCGCCCAGGCGCAAATCTGATAATCCACATAATCGAAACAGGTAAGCCGGAACATCGGGAGTTGAGAAAATCAAGCAGTCCCGCTGATCTTTTTGGGCGCGACCATCAAAGGGGGCGTAAACTGGTTTGCCATCCAATGCGATCGAAATATCACCCAATCCAGCTAAAACAGTATGTCCCTTCACTGCTTCTCCAGCTTGGAGTTGCCACTTCTGATAAACCTGAAGTTTGATGTTGTTGTCGGCATCAGTCGCCTGATTGCAACTGGCCAAAAATACTGACGTCATTGCCATCCAGCCGATTGAACGAACCAGAACAACAAATGATCGCCAACTCAGTTGATGGATTGCCATCCTTTCCTTAAACTGAATGTTCACTCGAAAGTAATACACTCCTGCTCACTCTTTGGGGTGAGTACGATTGTACTATAATTGTTCAGAAATTGGGCAATGAATCCGCAAAGAAAACGCATAAAAAAGAGAGGAGGCAATCGCCTCCTCTCCATCCAAAACATGTTTTGCCTTCGATCCTTACACTTACGAGGCAGACAGGGGTTGGGGTTTGTGTTCGCCTTGCTCGATCGGGGTGCGAATATACTTGCCGTCAGCACCGCGGGTGTACAACTCGTTGTGTTCAATGCTTTGCCAAGCTACTTTCATAGCCGACTCGCGATCGCCATTGTTTTCAAAAATGCTGTTGTAAGCAGCGATGAAGACTTGCTGCGCATCCTCAGGCAGTGCATCGCGAACCTCTTGAGGCAGAGTATCAACAGTCATCATTCCCTGAGAAGCGTCAGGCTGTTGCATAACAGCGTCATCACCAGCACCAGCATACTCGTTGATAGCATCCTCTACTTCAGGAATTTCTTCTGCATTTTCTCCTTGATAAGTTTTAATTGCATTTTCGTCCATAAAATCCTCCAGATTTGTTAAAAACATAAACTCTGGAACTAATCCTACGAACATCCTTGCAATGATTCCTCCCTCAAATGAAAGAAAGTTTACTCAGCCTAAAGAGATACGCTGAATAACAGCGATGACCACGACTTCGGTGCACTGTGGTTCCTGATTTTACAGAAATCGTTCAATCATGACCTCATCAATATATTGGTTGTTAATTTTGGCATGGCTTCGCGCTGTACCAACCGGTTGAAATCCTTGATTGAGATAGGTCGCCAGCGCGGCTGAATTATCTGCACGCACAAACGAAAATAGTTTTTCATATCCCTTGTTGCAAGCGGCCTCAAACATCACTTTGAACAGCTTCTTACTAACACCTTGCCGTCGTTGCAAAAGATTAACAAACGTTCCAATTACTCCAACATGAGCAAATGCGGGAGTATAAGTGGCAAATGGTTCTACATTCTGAAAGCCAACAATCTTGTGAGTATCTCGACAAACCGCCACCAAAAAAATTCCTCGTGGGGGAAAGTTCATAATAAACTCTTGTTCGGCTTCAACTGAAAATGGTGTTGTAAGTACTGTGTATAACCCAGCTTCGATAATAGGATTGAGTAGGTTAACAATCGCTTCTGCATCATCAACTTGAGCCGCGCGAATAAACAAATCCATAAAGTTATTTTCAGATGTGCTTCAAGATTGAAACTGATTGACTGATACGGCCTTAAATGATTAGAGGTCGAATAAAGAGGAATTTTGTAGCGTTCGAAGTTCGTTCATATGAAACAGTCGAGACTGCTACCTGACTCCATTCAATCTAGAAACTTTAAGAAGTTTTCAGTCAATCAGTTCTCACTACAAACCTAGTAATTCATCTAGTTCGTTGAGTGCATCACAAGCTGAAGATTTAGCTTTGGATTGCGGCTTGGGTATCACGCTGGTTACTGGTTCGGTGAACGATCGCTCAACCGTTATTCGACCGGTATTGCGGCTCAAATACTCATCGGCATACTTGCGAAACACCGCTTCGACTGCTGCTCGGGCATTCTTGAGACCCCATTCTTGTGCAATCAACTCTGCCTTTTCCAACACATCCTGGCTCAACCTTATCTTGTTGTCATACATAGCTGTAACCCTTCAGCGATCGGATACAAACCACGAACGTTGGCGAATTGCGGATCGGGAATGACCGCAAACAATTTGCGTCCCGCCAACCGTTCAGTGATTAAGTGAGAACCGCCACCCGTTACCAGGAATCGGGTTACGCGAGCCATGTAGGGGGTGTATTGGGCTTTCACCGTTTGGAAGATGCCGCGGAACCAGGGGTCGAGATACTCTTCTAGCCACGGTGCCCAGGAGAGACCAGTATCGGCATAAACGTGTCCAGATTTGAAACCATCCATCACAATACCGGGGTCTGCGGTGGTGCCGAGGGCATCAGCCAAGCGGCGATCGAAACTGATAGATGCGGCTAATTCGTAAGAGCCACCTCGATCCATAACGTTTTCATCAATCACGTCCCCTTCACCATCCACTAAGCGAGTTAACCAGGTGCCACCGCCGATGTCCACCACGATCGTGTAACCGCTATCGGGGATTAGACCGAGCCGTTGAGCGTAGTAGTAAGCACCCATGCCTTCCCGTTCCACCTGAACTTTGTCTACAGTGACATGGAAGGGAACGCCGTTACGGGTGAACTCATGCACACCCATCAACTGCGATCGCAAAGCAGCTTCGTTTCTCGCTAACTCTGGAGTAGAAATGTGCAGGTTCAGAGCAAATTCAGAGTTGCCATCCCACGGTTCTAGACAGGCATAGAGATGCAACCGAGCCAGCTCAACTTTATTTTCAATCACGGTCTGCTGCTGACGGCGGTATTTGTAGGCTTGCGCGCCGAAGTGGTAGCGCGTCCCATCTGCTAGCTCCAGAAAGGGAGAAGCGTCGGTAAAACGTACTGGGTCGCGACCTTGAGGCAACTGATAGTGTACCGATCGCACAGCTTTAGGACTGTTGGTGCCATCCCAAAACTTGAGATCATAGTTCCCCGCATCTAATGCTAAAGTGCGGGTAGAAATGCCAGGAGCAACAGGCTCCTTAACTGCCTTAGCTCGTCTGGTTTCTGTGGAAGTCATGATAGTTCTCCAAAAATGTTGCGAATAAATGGACGTACCACAGGTAGTGGCAGCATGACGGATTCAATTGTCGTAGCCCTACAACTAGAGTCGATTCATTCTATATCAAGCTTCCGCTTTTGCTGACATTTGTCCCCAGTTGCGGGCGAAAGACCACAGGTACAAGAGTACTATATTTTGTCGGGGTTAGCCCTGTCAATCGGAAAATTTTCCAGAATCATTTGTCTACCAGTGCGTAATCAGAATGAGCTTACGAATCTACGGCAATCGTTCTCTCAAAACTCTGCCCGGACAAGAAACGCGCCCAACCCTGGCTCGTGTGCGGGAAGCCGTTTTCAACATTTGGCAAAACCGCATCGCAGGCTGTCGCTGGCTGGATTTATGTGCTGGAACGGGTTCCATGGGAGCAGAAGCCTTATGTCGCGGCGCGGTGCTAGCGATCGCGATCGAACAGTCCAGTCGAGCTTGTGGCATCATTCAGCAAAACTGGCAGCAGGTCGTGCAGGCAGACCAATCTTTTCAGGTGATGCGGGGAGAGGTGGTGAAAAAATTGCCCCTTTTAGCCGGACAAACGTTTGATCTCATTTATTTCGATCCACCCTACGCCAGTGACTTGTATCAACCTGTTGTGGCCGCGATCGCCCAGCTCAATTTACTTGCTCCTCACGGTGAACTAGCGCTGGAACACAGCAGTGGCAGCCTCAAACTTGTTATTCCTGCTGAGCTAGAAATTTGCCGGGAAAAGAACTACAGCAACACGAGCCTTACTTTTTTACAGGTCGCTCAACTGTGAGAAAGCTGCATCCATAAAAACCTTATCTGTAAGGTTTCGACAAATCATTATTCAATCGCGCCAACGCCCTTCACCACTTTGCTTGGATTTTCTGCCACCCACCCCAGGTTAGACCGCGATCGCACCTCAAAATGCAGATGCGATTCGTTACTGCTGGGCCGACCAGAAGTGCCCACAGTGCCGATCGGTTGCCCCCGACTCACCCGCTGTCCGACTTTTACTTGCACCCGTTGCAGTTGGGCATAGCGAGTTTGTAAGCCTTCCGCATGATTAATTACAACTAAATTGCCATAGATGCCTTGACTGCCAGCGAACGCGATCGTCCCATTTCCCACAGCCAACACTGGAGATCCAATTGGAGCGGCTAAATCCACGCCACTATGAAACGCCACTTGCTCAGTTCCCGGTTGGAGCTGATAGCCATAGCCCAACAGCACCGTCGATGCAGTCGATGTCGCTAAAGGTGTACCGGTCAAAATTTGCCCTGCCTCACGGGGAATGGCCTGATTAGCAGGGGCGATCGGCGACCAATTTACTCCCGGCACAAACACCACTCTGGGAGCAGACTGACAGCCATTCACCTCAAACAACACATCTGGCCGAACTTTGTAGATTTTGGCCACCTCGCGCCAATTCTGCCCTGGTCGAACTTCAGCCCGAATTCCATTAAACGGCGGCACTAAGATCTGGCTCCCCACTGTTGCTCTGCCAGCCCGCAAACTGGGATTAAAGCCCATTAGTGTGGCCGGGAGCAAATTGTATTTCCGCGCAATACTCGCCAGTGTCTCGCCGCGCGCAACGGTATGGCGAGTAACTTGAGCTAGAGCTGGCGGGCGGCAAGCTTGTGCCAAGCGTTGCTGTACCGGGGCTGCGGAAGATGCGGATGTTTGAGCGATCGCCCCTCTGGCTGAAATTTCAGGCAGCAACCCAAACATAAGCAGAATCAACCCACCACGCCACATAAGCAAAAACCTGATGAAGCAAAAGTAAAACGGTTCCATCCAGTCTACTCTGTAGATGTTTACTTCGACTTGCAACTGATGGACTGCTTTTCCTGGTTCTAGGTACAGTAAGTAAGGGAACTCACACACTTTCCAATTTGAGCGTATGAAATTGTCCTTTAAGCAGTTGGCTGTCTACGTCGCCCTCCTGGCCGTTGGGAGCGGTGCAGGCATTGCCGGTAGCCAATATTGGCTGAAGCAGCAACAACAGGAGGCCCTTACAGAAGCACCTGTCGCCCCTCTGAAACCGCTCAACACCAACCCCAAACCCTCGATCGCGGCGGCGATTCCCTCCTCGACCAACCCCAATTTCATTGCTCAAGCGGTCGAACGAGTAGGAGCAGCCGTGGTGCGGATTGATTCGGCGCGGCGCGTGTCGAGTGATCTGCCGGATGCCTTTAAAAATCCCTTCTTCCGGCGTTTTTTTGGCGAAGATATGCCGGCTGAACGAGAACGGGTGGAGCGGGGCACTGGCTCAGGCTTTATTTTGTCTGCTGATGGCCGCATTTTAACTAATGCCCATGTGGTGTCAGGGACGGACACGGTAGAAGTGACGCTCAAAGATGGACGCTCCTTTGAAGGGCGAGTGGTTGGCTCCGATTCTGTTACTGATGTGGCGGTGGTCAAAATTGACGCGAAGGGTTTGCCGATCGTCAAAATGGGCACCTCCGAAAGCCTGGTACCAGGCCAATGGGCGATCGCGATCGGGAACCCGTTAGGACTGGACAACACCGTCACCGCTGGCATTATTAGCGCGATCGGTCGTTCCAGTACCCAGGTCGGGGTGCCAGATAAGCGAGTCAATTTCATTCAAACCGATGCGGCCATTAATCCAGGTAACTCGGGTGGCCCGTTACTCAACGATCGAGGCGAAGTCATTGGCGTCAATACGGCGATTCGAGCCGATGCGCAGGGGTTGGGGTTTGCCATCCCGATCGAAACGGCCCAACGAGTCGCGAATCAGCTTTTCGCGAAAGGCCAAGTTGAGCATCCCTACTTGGGCATTCAAATGGTGGATTTGACGCCCTCCATTCGTAAGGAAATAAATGAGAATCAGGATTTCAAGCTGAAAATCAATCAAGATGAAGGGGTGTTGATTGTTCGCGTCATGGACGATTCACCGGCTGTTCGGGCTGGCATCCAACAAGGCGATATTATCCAAAAAGTAGCCGGGAAACCGGTGAAAACCGCAGGTGATGTGCAGGCGATCGTTGAAGCAAGCCGCATCGGAGACCCACTGGCCCTAGAAATCATTCGCAATGGGCAATTGCAACAGTTTCGGGTCAAACCGGGTGCGTTCCCAAGCGAGAAATAAGAATGTTGGCTAAATGTTGGCTATTCGTCGTTCTGGTCGTGCAGCGATAGGGAATTTGTCAACACGTCTTCCATCTGCATCCGCTGCTCCATCTGCCGCAAAAAGTACCCCGTCATCATGGCCGACACTAGCAGATTGGCGAGATTTTCGCGATCGGTTGTAATTTTCACATTGAAAGACTCAGACGGCAGCATCCCCACCAAGCCCTGAACATTATGGGTAATGATTTGCTTAACATCGGCACTCACCGACTTGGCCACCTGAGTTAACACTTCGGGCGACTGAAGCTGAAGATACTTCAATAACGAATTCACATCTTCTTCTTCAACGTCGGAATTCAAAAAATTCGTGCTGTCAGAGTTAAAAAGCATTGGCAATCCGATAAGGGTATTAGACTATTCTGACACTTATTCTGGCTCCTGTTCAGCCTGGGATTTTCCTGTCTGAAGATACTGAGTCAGTTCCAGGGTTTGATCGGGATTCAATTGAAAGTACTGGTGAAACTTTTCCGTCACTTGCAGCCAAAACGATCGCCCATCCGTTTGTCGCCGTTTGCGGACAAAGCCTAACTCCACCAATTCGTGGACATGCTGATAGGCATTTGAACCGCGAATTTCCACCAGTTCTGTTTGTGACACCCGCCCTTTCAGCGCGATCGCCGCTAACGTGCGCAGTGCTCCAATCCCTAAATCGGCAGGCAGAAGTTGTTGAATCAAATGGTGGTACGATTCGCGCAACTGTAGCACGTAGCCGTTGGGAGTTTCAGCGACTTCCAGGGCACAGTTTCGATGGGCGTAGTCCTCCATCAAACGAATTAGCCCCTCTTCTGCCGCTGCGCGATCGCACTGGGCAAACTCAGCAATTTCGGCGATTGTCAGCGGTTGAGCTTTCAAATAAAGGATAGCTTCTATCGTTTGGGCAAGTTGGGGCATTCAATCTAAATTTCGGCCAGTGAGTTCTACAAAAATATCTTCTAAATTGGAGGGGCGCACCATCATTCCCGTCTTGTCTGGTTGATGAGCCAGGTAAGCATTTGCTTCGTCCAAAGTGGGAAAGAATTTGTAATCCCAGCGGGCAGCGCCGCTGACCCCTTGGGGATCGTCTAATTGCTTGATCACTAACCCTTCCCCGTGTTTGCGGCGAAAGTCTTGCAGCGTACCCAGTTCAATTAGAGAACCGTTATCCATAATACCGATGCGATCGCACAGGTATTCCACTTCATCCATGTAGTGCGTGGTCAGCAGCATAGTCATGCCTTGCTTGTTGAGATCACGAATAATTTCCCACAAGCGCCGACGAGTTTGGGGATCAAGTCCTACTGTTGGCTCATCGAGGAAGAGAATGTCGGGGGCATGGAGCAGGGCACGAGCAATCTGTAATCGGCGTTTCATGCCGCCGGAAAGGGTTTTGGCCACGTCGTTGCGGCGATCGCCCAACTCGACATACTCCAACCAGCGATCAATGTCCTGCTGACGGCGCAGATTCGGAATGTGGTGCAAGCGGCCATGAAACTCCATATTTTCCCACACCGTCAGGTCGCTATCCACGCTCACTTGCTGTAACACAACACCAATGCGCTGTCTCACTTGCAATGGTTGCCGCACAACATCAAACCCTGCCACCGTGATTTGTCCCTGCGAAGGGCGGGTGAGTGTGGTGATCATGCGAATGGTGGTAGACTTGCCTGCCCCGTTCGGGCCTAACAAGCCAAACATTTCGCCTGCTTGAATCTCAAACGACAGACTGTTCACCACCGGGGTTTGGGTGAACGTTTTATAGACACTTTCTAAGGAAACAGCCGCTGTCATTGGGAGATCAGTTCATCGCGAATGTCTTTAAGCTTAACGAACTTTGCTCCCAAGATTCAAACGCACAATGGCAAGAAGGCGTTGATTTAATCTTCAGCCTGAAGCCTGGGCTGGTGTTGCTTGAGTGGGGGCTTTGGGCTGTTGGCCAGTGTATTCTGCGACAATCTGGCGGAATTCGTCGCCTTCGATCGTTTCCTTGTCTAACAGCACTTCCACCAGGCGATCGACCAAGGGCCGATGTTCACGAATAATCCGGCGAGCTTCCTGATAACAATGCAGGGCAATTTCTCGCACCTGGCGATCGATTTGAGTGGCGACTTCTTCCGAGTATTCTTGACGCGGCATCAAGTTACGTCCCAAAAAGACTTCACTGCCAGCACTTTCGAGGGCAACCAGTCCCAAGTCAGACATGCCATAGCGCGTCACCATTTCGCGAGCCAGATCAGCCACGGTTTTGATATCGCCGCTGGCTCCTGCTGTTACTTCAGCCGCACCAAACACCTCTTCTTCGGCAGCCCGTCCGCCCAAAGACATGGTGATGCAATCGGTAATCCAGGCGCGGGTATAGAGGCCGCTGTCGATCATGTCTTCGTTGAAGGATTGTTGGGCGAAGCCACCGATGCCGCCCGATCGCGGAATGATCGTGACTTTATTCAACGGATCGGCGTGTTTCAGCAGCGTCATCAATAGGGCGTGACCCACCTCATGGTAAGCAATTAAGCGTTTTTTCTTGCTGTCGAGGAGGGGGGTTAACGTTAAGCCGATCGTCACCCGGTCGATCGCGTCATCGACTTCCAGCATCGTGATTGCTTCTTTGCGGCGACGAGCGGTAAGAATCGCGGCTTCATTCAATAAGTTGGATAGGTCAGCCCCAGCAAATCCAGGGGTGCGGCGGGCGATCGCTTCCAAAGACACATCGGGCGCGAGCCGCTTGTTGCGGGCGTGGACTTCCAGAATGCCCAATCTGCCTTTGTAGTTGGGCAGGTCAACGGTAATTTGACGATCGAACCGGCCAGGGCGCAACAAGGCCGCATCTAGCACATCGGGACGGTTTGTAGCGGCGATGATGATAATTCCTGTGTTGCCCTCAAACCCGTCCATTTCAGTCAATAGCTGGTTTAGAGTCTGCTCCCGTTCATCATTACCGCCGCCGATCCCAGCTCCCCGCTGGCGACCCACCGCATCAATCTCATCGATAAAAACAATACAGGGAGCGTTCTCTTTCGCTTTTTTAAACAAATCCCGGACGCGCGACGCCCCAACACCGACGAACATTTCCACAAATTCCGAACCGGAAATGCTGAAGAAAGGCACACCCGCTTCACCCGCGATCGCTTTTGCCAGCAGCGTTTTACCCGTTCCAGGCGGGCCAATCAGCAAAACGCCCTTAGGAATCCGGGCACCCACAGCCGTAAACTTCTCGGGCTTCTTGAGGAAGGTGACAACTTCTTGTAGTTCTTCCTTGGCTTCCTCGATACCTGCTACATCATCAAACATCACACCAGTTTTAGCTTCCATCTGGAAGCGGGCGCGAGATTTGCCAAAGTTTAACGCCTGACCCGGACCGCCAGGAGCATTGGCAGAACGCCGAATAATCAACAACAAGCCACCCAGCAACAGCATAAACAGCAGGAGATGAGCCAGTAGTCCCATGACGGCACTGTTGTCTGTGGAATCCTGAATGTCAACCGCAGTGCCGCTAGCCCGTGCCCGTTCAATTAGTTCCTGGTTTTGGTCAAATAACGGCACTTCAGCAGCTTGATTCTCGTTTTGCAGCTTGACTCGCGCCTGCCGCTGGACTCGATCGATTTCCAAATTGGTAACTCGCCCGCGATCAATATCCTTTAACAAACAACTGTAGCTGTAGTTTTTAGGATGGCAGGGGGGGAGATTCTCTTCCTGATTTGGGGTTTGTTGTGCCCCGACTGGAACGACGAAAGCAAGACTTTGCATCACCATCCACAGTGTTACAATCGCGCCTCGAACCACAGAATTCCGCTGGGGTGATTGAGTTGTCAAAGATCGTGTGCGAGAACCTTTCATACCGATCGCCTTTTATGCTCCATCAATTGCCCTACTCCTTCAACCGGGGTGAATTCGGGTTGAGCCGTAGGATGAATCACGTTTAACCGCTAGTGTAGCTCGCTTCTCCCCTAGACGACCGCAAAGCTACACAAGCTATACCGAAAAAACCTCTAACTTGGCCTAAGCCACGGCTTTTTCACCCTGGGTAATGGCTCGCAATTTTTGCGTATTGCTGACCAAACTTTGGGCAAAGTCATCCAGCCGCTTGGACAGGTTAGCATCCCGCAATGTGCCATTTTCATCAAAGGCTTTCCAGGCTTGCCCGATCGCCACCTGCTCAGGAATTGTCCAGGCATGCACCCATCTCATAATCGTGCGGAGATCATTCAGGGCGTTGCTATTAGACTGACCGCCCAGCACACTAATGAAGCCTGTAACTTTGTCAGTAAACTCTTCGAAGCCCATCAAGTCCAGCGCATTTTTCAAAACACCACTGATACTGCCGTGATATTCGGGGGTCACCAGAATAATGCCATCCGCTTGGCGCACAGCCTGCCGTAGCCGTTCAACATCGGGATAATCAGTGTAATCATCGCCACCATCACAAAAGGGTAAGTTGAGCGATCGCAGGTCAATGATCTCCACATCGGCTCCCAGCGCTTGAACCCGTTCTGCCGCAACTTGCAAGGCATGTTGACTGTACGAATTTGGTCTTAAGCTTCCAGCAAACCCAACAATTCTGACCATAAAGCGCATTCCTATCAACTATAAGGCGGTATGAGTTCATTATAGTTAAAACGAATTCGTTATGAGTACATCCTACGAGCTATTGAAATGTTGAGATGGCCAGTAATGGCCAGGGCAAACTCGATCGGCTTGAATTTTTACGCCTTCCGCCAGTAACAGCGCCGCTTGAGCAGGCAGGTGTTGCTTGAATAAGGAGCCGTCGATCGCCACAATTCGATGCACGGGGAGCGGGTTGGGAGCCTGTTTAATGAATGTAGGAAAGACTCGGTAATGCGCGGTGGTGACCCCCAACGCCAAAATCAAATCCTTGGTTGTAACCACTTTGCCAGGTGGAATCGTTGCCACAAACTCAAAAAAACGGCTTTTGACCGCATCACTCATGGGCGTAAATTGTGCTGGCAGCAGTTGAACCGCATCCCCGATCGCGATCGCGCCCCCCCTCATCACCATCCCCAACCAGCCTCGGTGCTTGGAGAGACGCTGCATCAGGCCAGGTTGCACTGTATTGAGATAGGCACAGGGTTCGCAGCGAAAAGTCAAGCGCAGCAACACATCGCCAATTTGCAATCCTTGGCCAGAACTGAACGATTCCAGGCCATCCCGCAATAAAATGTTTTCGCGCAAGTCACCTGGTTGCAGATCAAAGCGCGCCAGGATTGGCTCATCTACAAGCAACACTTGCCGGGGGCTACCCGCTTGGGCAGCACAATCTCCCTGGATGCCTTCCTGCGATCGCAAGAGCAGCCGAGTTTGCCTTTGCACAGGCTGCCCGTGACGCGGTTTGATGAACAGGCCGCTAACTTGCATGAACGCGCATCATCGTTAAATGGGTCGCTGATTGCAAATTTCTTTGGCGCGGCGCATCGAGAAGCCATTGACGGGTTGAGCTTGCACCGCAGGACACCACTCAGTAATCAGGTTTTGAGCTTGTGGATGCCGTTTGCGATCGGTTTCCGGCACTAAATTGGCCGCCATGATCGCAATGTCAAACTGGCCCTGGTTGCCACGTCGTTGCGCAATGTCTAAAATTTGCTGACTCCAGGCATCAATGTCCTGTTCTGCTTCAACATAGTAGGGATCATTTGCCTGAATTCGCTTCACTTCATCGATCGCCTCTCTGTAAGGCGTAGCTTGATCGCTCATCACCAGTTTCCTGGCTCTTTGCAAAATGGCTTGACCACCAGCAGCAGCGGCAGGCGCGTTTGGATCAAAATCCACAACTTGATTAGGCATTGAGGGCGATGTCGTTGCCGCCGGAGCCGAGTTCGGCGTGATTTCAGAGTTAGCCGCATTAGCCTGAATACTGTTGGCAGGTTGCGATGGAACTGGCGTGGAAGTTGGGGCAATGAATGGCGCTTGCGATTGAGCCGGAGTTTGGATCGCGGTCCAATTCCGCCATAACACCGAGCCAACTAGCCCCAAAGCCAATAAAGTTAGCCCTGTGCCCCACACAAGGGGTCGCCAAGCATCGGCTGTGTCTGTACTGTCAAGAGATTTCGCTGGTTCCGAGGGCATCGGGTTCGTAGGCACCAAAGTAACCCTTGGCGGAACGGGTGGAAGCGGGTGAGCAGCCGGTGACGGTGGAGCCTGTAGCCGAAGTTGATGAGGGGGGGGCGGGTCAGAGACAGGCGTTCCCTGAGCTACGGCCACAACTGGCGGCGATACCGCTGGTGGCGGCGATAACACCGTTGCCGGGGGAGGGGCCGTTGTCGCGGCGACGAAAGCTTGCCCGTTTGGGGAATTGATATGGTTCAACCCATTTGTACTGGGCGTGGTCGATCCAGTGACTGGCTCAATCGGATAAGGGGGCTGGGCCGGAAAGGGGGGATTGTCAGTATCGGAACTTGGTAGAGTGGACACAGCATGACCATTGCCATTACTTTCTGCCGGCCACGGGTCGGCTAGTTGCGATCTCAGAAGGGGTTGGTGGAATTGCTCTGGAGGACAGAAAGTGAAGGGCTGCTGATTAGGGAGATAGTAGTAAGCACCCAATTCGGGGATGCGATCGCCGAGAAAGCGAATGAGGGTCGCAGGCGTGGCAGCCTGATGATATTGCAACGCTTCCAGGAGAGCCACCGTAAACAAGCCGTGCCCCAAGCCAGAAATATCGCGCGAATATTGGCCAGGTTGACACGACAAAATTGTCGGTACCGCCAACTGTTTAGCCAAGCGAGCGGTTTGAGTCCCTACGTGTTCATTAGAAAAATTCGCTTGACTCCGATTGATGTCAAACAGCACCAGAGGCAATCCAGGTGAGAGTGAAGCTTGGATGCGACTAAAAATATCTGACATCAGAATGCAGGTTGTTTCAACTGCAAACGGATCCCCATCCAACGGCACGAGGTAATCTCGCCCCTGAGAACAAACGCCATACCCACTGAAGAAAAACCAGAGAGTATCGCCTGGCTTAAAACATTGTTGCGTCAGTAACTCAACCCAACTTTGCAACTTTGCCCGCGTTGGTGTCGTCGGTCTACCTGAAATTGGCGGAGAGGTATCTGTTAACAGCAAGCACTGTTCCGGGGCAAACCCTGCTTCCTGAATTAAAAACTGGTGCAAAGCTTGAGCATCCGCCTGGGCCGAGTTCAGCGGTTGAAACATCTGATATTTATTTAGCCCAATCAGGATTGCCCACTGTCTCATCACTGCCGCCCCGCAATTTCTTAGTGATTAGAATGCCCGATCGCCCCTTCAGTTCAACATTTACCTGGGATGATCAACTCTTTGCCTGCTATAAATAGTGAAGTTGCAAACCGTAAATAATTGTAAATATCACCTGTTCTGTGAAGACTTAGATTAAATCATTTTTCGCTGTCATCCAAATTCCGACTCAGCAACCAATGATGTGTATCAGTAGAACCTCCAAAGAACCCGCAGTTAAGTTTGCTTAAACGGTCAATTCTAAATATCTTTTCACTAATTATAGAGGCTATCTCAAAAGCTGAAGATTTGAATTCTAAGTCAAAATCATGCTGGAAACCGATCGACTGATTCTACGCGAAATGACGAGAGAGGATGCTGAAGCATTGCTTACCATCTTTGCTGATCCTGAAACAATGCGATTCTATCCAAATCCTTTCGATCGCGCCAAAACAGCAGCTTGGATACAGTGGAATTTGCAGAATTACCAGCAATATGGATTTGGATTGTGGGCTTTAACTTTAAAGGTAACTGGTGAATTGATTGGTGATTGCGGTCTCGTGGTGCAGCAAGTGGAAGATGCTAAAGAAATTGAAATTGGGTATCACGTCCGCCGCGATTTATGGGGGCGGGGGATTGCAACCGAAGCAGCTCGAACTTGCCGAGACTATGGTTTTAATCAGTTGAACTGCGATCGACTTATTTCCCTGATTCATCCAGCAAATCTGGCTTCTCGTCGGGTTGCAGAGAAAACCGGGATGAATCTCATCAAGGAAATGGTTTGGCGCGAAAAACCCACCTGTCTCTATGCGATCGATAAATTCTCGATCGCCACCGGTTCAATTTCATCAGCAGGACTAAATCCAAACACCCGCGCGTAGAAATAAAATTCACCATCTAAAGTGCGCTTGATGTTTTCAGCTTTGCGGAAACCGTGTTGTTCTCCCTCGTAGAGGACATAGGCAACGGGTAGACCTTTTTCCCGCAACACATTCACCATCATTTCTGCCTGGTTGGGTGGCACCACTTTATCTTCATCGCCCTGGAAAAAAATCACGGGGCAATTGAGGAAATTGGCAGCGTGAATCGGCGATCGCTCCACATATAAGTCTTTTCGCTCCGGGTAGGGGCCAATCAGGCTATCTAGATAACGGGATTCAAACTTGTGGGTATCCGTTGCCAGAGCTTCCAGATCGCTGACTCCGTAGTAACTAGCTCCCGCTTTGAACACATCTCGAAAGGTGAGGGCACACAGAGTCGTGTAGCCGCCCGCGCTGCCCCCATCAATCACCAACCGATCGCCATCGACTAAACCTGCTTCTGCCAGGTATTTGGCTCCATTGGCGCAATCATCCACATCAGCAATGCCCCACTGTCCTTTCAAGGCTTCTCGGTAAGCGCGCCCATATCCGGTACTACCCCGATAATTCACATCCAGCACTGCAAACCCACGACTTGTCCAGTACTGAATTTTCAAGTTGAAAGCGGTAGACGTGGCGGCGGTTGGGCCACCGTGACTTTTGACCAGGAGGGGCGGACGTTCGGGTTCTGGGGCAACAAAATCTTTGTTTTGAGGCGGATAGTAGAAACCGTAAGCAACCTGGTTATCTGTAGTGGGAAAGGTGATGGGTTGCGGCAGCGAGAGATACCCAGAGGCGAGGGCTAAATGGCTAGAGCGTTGCAAGACTGTGAGGTTCTGAGTGGTGAGATCCAGTTGGACGATCGCTCCTGGTTCAGTAGCTGAACCCGCGTTGAACACGACTTTCCCGGTCGCAACCTGAACTCCACCAATATCGGTGTAGGGTAGGTCGATTGCCGTCAACTGTCCGGTTGGCATATCGACACTGGCCAGGTAAAAAATGCCTTCTTGACTGTAGGTACAAATCAGGCGATCGGCAGATTCAAAGCCGTAGTTGATGTAGCCAAACACCCAAGGGGGCATGCCAAATTCGGCATCCATTGGGCAAAGGGGTTTGATCCCCCCCTGCTCCCCTTGCGTTAGGGGGGAGTATTGGTAGAGGTTCCACCAGTTGGAGCGATCGCTGACAAAATACAGGGTGCCATCAGGCGACCATTGGGGCTGGATGACGGCTTCTTGCTGGCCGCCTGCGATCAGTTGCGAATTGGTGAGTGTGCCATCCGGTGTGACTTCTGCCACCCACAACTCTGTCGCATCCCAGGGCATATCGGGATGGTTCCAACTAATCCAGGCCAGTTTGCTGCCATCGGCACTGAGACGCGGCGAGGAATAGAAATCATGGCCTGAAACCAGCACAGTTTGATCACTGCCATCCAGCGGGACACTGACGATCGTATTAACCGCTTCTCCTTCAACCGTGTGGTCTTCTCGCACACAAATTAAGCGATCGCGCGGGCTATCCACAACTGCATCGGCATAACGCCATTGGGTTTCTGGGGTGATGGGAGTGGGTGGGTTGCCGATCGCCTGTTTGTAAAGTCGCTGGTCGGCAAAGTTGGAGAAATACACCACGCCTTGATGCACTTGGTAAGCCCCTCCCCCGTATTCATGCACCCGAGTTCGCACATTGAAGGGTGCCGGAGTCACGTCCTGAGTTTGACCATCCGGTGTGCGTCGGACAATGACCGATCGCCCACCCTCGGTAGGACGTAGCTCACTCCAGTACACGTCGTCTCCATCCAGGTGTGCGCCCCCTAAGCCGATCGTGCCCGCCACGATCAGGTCAGAGGTGATGGGAGATTTCCAGGAACCGTAGGCAGCATGGGCAGTGGTCATAGCAGTAGGCACTAAAGAGCAGATCATGGTTCTTCATCAAGAACCCTTACTAGATCTGAGGATAAAGGCTTTCGGACTTTATGGGTTAGGCATCCGAAGCTGATTTTTCCATCGTGACCATTGCCCACCTTTGGGGAACTCTGAATAAAACTTACGCAAGTCAGATCGTGAGCTGAGTATGGATTTCTTGAAGCCAATCGGATTCCTCCTGGTCGTTCAAGCCCATTCAGGTTCTGTAAATGGGTGCGTTCGTTTCCAACGCGTTTTAGAGGCACAAGCAAAATGATTCAAATTCTTTCAAAACTGGCAACGATCGCGGGCGTTACCGGACTGGCGATCGCAACGCAACTTATCGCGCCAACGGCAGCTTCCGCTCAGGATATGTACGGTGCGATTGCCACCAGCGACGACACTGGAGCCTGGGGTTATGCTTACAATTACCCCACTCGTGCCCAAGCAGAAGCAGCGGCATTGCAGGAGTGTGGTGAAGCGGGATGTCAGGTCGAGGTGTGGTTTGCCAATGCTTGCGGAGCCGTTGCCAAAGATGGTCGGAGTGTGGGTTGGGGTTGGGCAGAAACCCGCGCAGAAGCCGAAGCAGAAGCCGTGACAGCCTGTGGTTCAGGTGCTTGCAACGTCGAAGTGTGGGCGTGTACCGATCGCTAGCCAGGTAGATGGGGAAAATGAGGTTGGATTGAATTGACTCGGCGATCGTGCCAGCATAAGCGTAGAGATTTCTTGTGCTTAGCCATCTGCCACAATGCCAACCTCACCTCCACTGGTATTAACCCTTGATGATTTCCTCAAGTTGCCGCAGATTGAGGAATCACCTGCCTGGGAATATCAAAATGGCAGCGCCACCCAAAAGCCAATGCCCAAAACACGCCACTCCCTACTACAAAAGCGTCTGCTGGCGGAGGTAGACGCGCATGGCAAAATCTACACGGCCTTGCCAGAACTGCGCTTCACCTTTGGTGGACGCTCGATCGTGCCAGCTATTGCAGTAATTGCTTGGGCGCGGATTCAGATTAATGAACTGGGAGAACCGGAAGATAACTTCCTGGAACCGCCCGATTGGGCGATCGAAATTCTATCACCCGATCAAAAAGCAACCCGCGTGATTGATAATCTCCTGCATTGTTTGAAGCATGGCAGTCAACTGGGATGGATGCTTGATCCAGATGATTATTCGATCTTGATTGTTGTTCCTCAGCAAGAATTCCAAGTTTGTCGAGATGATACTCAGCTTCTCATGTTGCCAGGGATCACCTGGACGTTGACCGCTGCTGAGGTGTTTGCATGGCTGCAACTCGGCAAACGTTGAATTACTTCTTTGCCCCCTCTGTCCCCCCCCACTTATGCTGATCGAACGAATATTGATTCCCGCCGCTGCAATCACCTTGGCATCGATCGTGACTCGTGTAGTGTGCGATGGCGGCGGCAAGTTTTTCGGGTGGGTGAAGGAGCAGAACGAAGACCCAGAGCAGATTATTAACAAGGCTTCCGAGCAGTACGCCTGGAACTATGCCAAGCGGCATGGCGTATTGAAAGTGCTGGGGATGCGAGAGCCTGTACCGTTGGAAGCGGTTTACACCGCAGTGCAGTTTCTCGATCGCGATGGGATTAGTCGGTTTGAGTCGATCGAGGACTTGGAAAAAGCGTTTCGATCACAAACGGAACGCAGCTTTCAGCGCAAGAACTCCAAAAAGCAGGATGGGCTGAAGGTTGGCAATGAGAAGCAATATTTGATGGTGTTGGGCGGACCGGGGGCGGGGAAATCTACCTTCCTGCGCAAAATGGGCTTGGAAGCATTGAAAGGGCTGGGTGGTGGCTATGTGCATGAGTGCATCCCGGTCTTTCTAGAATTGAAAAATTTTACGGCCTCTGAGATTGAAATCGAAAAAGCGATCGCGCAGGAGTTTCGGATTTGCGGCTTTCCGTCGCCGGAGGAAGTTACGGCTAAATTGCTGGAGCAGGGCAAACTGCTGATTTTGTTTGACGGGCTGGATGAAGTGCCCACCAAGAACTTAGATAACGCGATTCGGCAAATTCAAAATTTTGTGGATCAGCACGACAAAAATCGCTTCATTGCATCCTGCCGGATTGCGGCCTATCGCCACAACTTCCGCCGCTTCAGTGATGTGGCGATGGCAGACTTTACCCAGGAGCAAATTAAGGAATTCATTTTCAATTGGTTCAGTTCGGAAGCCGATCGAGAAGCCTGTACTGCCCAAAAATGTTGGCAACTGTTGCAGAAGCCAGAATACAAAGCCGCCCGAGAACTAGCGCAATCTCCCTTGTTGCTGACATTGCTCTGCCTGGTCTACCACAGTTCGCAAAACTTTCCTCAAAACCGCAGTGTGTTGTACCGTAAGGCGTTGCGGGTGTTGCTGGAGGAGTGGGCCGCCGAAAAACGCATCATGACGGACGAAATTTACCAGGGATTGAGTACTGAATTGGAAGAAGTGTTGCTGTCTGAAATTGCCTACCAGGGATTTGAGGCGAATCGCTTGTTTTTCTCGCAACGGGAAGTGGTGGATCAGATCAAAACCTTCATGGCAGATAATTTGAATGCACCCCGACACTTGAATGGAGAAGCGGTTCTGGAGGCGATCGCCATTCAGCAAGGCATCCTAGTTGAACGAGCGCAGGATGTGTTTTCCTTTTCCCATCTCACTCTGCAAGAATACCTCACGGCTCAGTACATCGATGATCATCACCTGACCAAACAACTGGTGAAAGATCACCTGACTCATGAACGCTGGCAGGAAGTGTTTTTGCTAGTTGCAGGACTCATGCGGGGTGGAGCTGATCCTTTACTGCTGGCAATGGAAACTCAGGCAAAAACTTACATCAACACGCCCAAACTGCGGGCGCTGTTAACCTGGGCCGATGACATCGCTCATGATTCCACAGATAGCTTGTCTGCCGCCACCAAGCGCATCACTGCCTTGTTTCTGGCCCTGGTGAACGATCGCGCTCTCAACCTAGCACGAGTCCTGGATCACAAACTGGCTAGCACTCTGGAACTGGCTCGTACCCTGGCACACACCCGCACTCCCAAGTTTATTCATGACCAGGAAAACACGCCAGCAAAATCGGCATTACCCACCCGGGCACTGGCGATCGCCCTGACCCAATCCATGCCCACTCGCCAAATGGGGCAAGCACTCGCCAAAACGTTTACTCAAACCTTCACCGATGAATTAGCAAAACTCAATGTCATACAACCGCACGCGATCGAGGTTCTGGTCACGCGCTTGAAGGAACTGAAACAAGATGCGCCGGACTTACGCCAACCCAATCACATTGTGCAAGAGTTTCATAACCGCATTTTTCACATTTGGTTTACCAGCCTCAAACTCGATCCCACCTGGATTAGCCTCTCCACAGAGGAGCATCGCAAGCTGGAACGCTATCTCTATGCCAACTGGCTGATCATACGATGTAAACAAGCTGCCGTACGGGTTTCTCTCCAAACCTGGCAAACCATTGAAGACCGCATGCTAAAGCCTTAAGCTTGACCAGCTAGCCATGCTTCTAAATCCGCGAGACTGGTAAAGTCCAACAGCGCTTCACCTAATTCTTCTATCTGGGTGAGGGACAATTCATGGATCTGCGATCGAGCCGCAACGGGCACTGTCCCCAAGCGTTTGTTGAGTTGGCGCAAAATCAGCGATCGTCCTTCTTCCTGGCGACCTTCTTGGCGACCTTCTTGGCGACCTTCCTGGCGACCTTCCTGGCGACCTTCCTGGCGACCTTCTTGGCGACCTTCCTGGCGACCCTCTTGGCGACCCTCCTGGCGACCCTCCTGGCGACCTTCCTGGCGACCTTCCTCTAAAATTTCCTGATAAATCACTGATTCCCGCATCAGATCTCTCCGCATTAATCGTCGAATCACGGCTTTGTCTAATGTTAACCCAGCTAAAATCTCAGTTGCAGCCGCGAGGTTACTTTGCTGCCGCCGCTCGCTCAACGCTTCGATCTTTTGCACAACCGTTTGTAATACCGATGGGCGATCGTTCGCTTGACTGAGTACGGCATAAGGCAACAGTCCAGGGAAACGCAGAAAAAGTTCAGTTGGCTGTTCCCACAAGCGCACAACTTCAAATTCATGTTGCAAGCGATTTGCCGTGAATATCGTTTGGTAAACCAATTCGGAATCCGTGGGTCGCAGGTAAACAACCACTTGTACCATGCGTTTGAGGGGAAAGCGGCGATACACGCGCAAAGCGTAATCCGCCATCCGAAAGGGCATGGTGGCGTCCGGGTTAGTTTGAAACTCGCAATGCAGCACTATATCGTCTGATTGCAGCAGGATCAAAGCATCTGCCCGAATTGGCTCCAGGGAGAGTTCAGATGGACTGAGCTCAGTTAGCTCGATCGGTTCACCAATCAACCAGGTCGCAAAATCCTGTGAGTATTGCTCAATGAGGAATTTAGAAACATTATCAAACATAGAGCAAGTGTACCAGGTCAAGCCTTTGCCTCTTTGCATTCAAACCAATTGAGCATAGATTGGATCAGGCAACCAATGGGAGATTGAATGGTTTTGCATTACGACGTGATTGTGTGTGGAGCCGGTCCAGCGGGCGCGATCGCCGCAGCTACCACCGCCCAGGCTGGACTCAAAACGGCGTTAATCGAAAAATATCCCTTACCCCGGCACAAAACCTGTGGGGGTGGAGTGCCCGTTGTTCATAGTGCCCTTTACGATCTGGCTCCTGCTGCCTTTGTGGAGTGTAAGGTGGAGTATATGCGCCACACCTGGAACTTTGCCGATCCCTACCTGGGCGCGATTAATCCCAATGGGTCTGAGAAATTGTCCATCTGGATGGTACAGCGTCCAGTTTTTGATGATGTCCTGGCACAACGAGCTGCTAAGGCCGGAGCCGATTTGAAAGATGGGTTGATGGTGCGATCGCTGGACCTGAACGATCGCAAAATTATCGTCAAGGCACAGGTTATCAAGCCCGATGGCGAACTCAGTCGAGGGCAGGAGTGGATAGCGACGGCTGATTATGTAATTGGGGCAGACGGAGCAAACGGAATTGTCGCCAAGACAACGGAATTACGACCACAGCAGACGATCGCCCTGGGGATGGAACTAGAACTGCCCTACGACTGGAACTCAAGCCATCCTGTTTTACGACCAGATATTGCCCATTTGGAATATGGTGCCATTCCGCAAGGCTACGCCTGGATTTTTCCTAAAGCGAATCATTTAAATGTGGGGGCTGGCGTCTTCAAACCAACGGGCGGAGATGCACGCCGCGATCGTCAACTGCCCGCCAAACTCCGCCAGGTCATCCTGGATTACCTGAAGGCGCTGAACTTACCAACTCCACCCGACTCGCTTCCTTACCACGCTCATCCGTTGCCAATTTGGAGCGGCAAAGAACCGCGTCACACAGCAGATGGACGGGTTTTGCTCGTTGGGGATGCCGCCGGTTTAGTGAATCCCTTTTTTGGCGACGGTATTCTGCATGCCATTAGAAGTGGCGAAATTGCTGCAATCTGTGTGCTTGAAGGCACCACTCAACAGTATAGCGATCGCCTCCATGCAGAATTTGCAGCTAGTTTTAATGCGGCTCGTCAGCTCGCGCAACTGTTTTATCGATTCCCCAAACTTGGCTATACCTACGGCGTGAAGCATCCCAAAGCCAGTCGGATCGCTACTGAACTACTGACGGGCGAGCTTGCTTACAATCACATCGTTGGACGTACCGTGCGTCACATGCTTGGAGCGATGCTCATGCCTGGAAAAGTTAGTCGTTCGCCGGTCTAGGTTTTGTGCTACGGTTCAATTTCGAACTTTACCCTCACTGTATTCATGGTCTTTCAGGCTGCGATCGCCCAACTCCTACCCATCCTCAATGCTGTGCCCCTGCATTGTGCAGATACCGTTCTAACCACGGTTGCAACTGGAGTCAGTACGGATACTCGCACACTCCAACCGGGTGATATTTTTGTAGCCTTACGCGGGGAGACCTTTGACGGGCATCAGTTTATTGAAACGGCCTTTGCAAAGGGCGCGATCGCGGCAATTGTTGATTCTACCTTTCACTCTTCTAACGCCTCACTGCCGCTGCTGCAAGTTGCCCATACGCTCAACGCCTATCAAGCGATCGCCCATTGGTGGCGCAACCAGTTTGCAATTCCCGTGATCGCCGTCACTGGTTCCGTTGGCAAAACCACCACCAAAGAACTGATTGCCGCTGTCCTCTCCACTCTGGCAGATGTTACTCACCCAACCACAGTTCTGAAAAGTCAGGCAAACCACAACAACGAGATTGGCGTACCCAAAACCTTGTTAGAACTCAATTCAGCGCATCAGTATGCGATCGTTGAAATGGGGATGCGGGGACGGGGAGAAATCGCCCTCCTCAGCCAAATTGCCCGTCCTGATATTGCCGTGATTACCAACGTGGGAACGGCTCATATTGGCCGCTTGGGATCAGAGGCGGCGATCGCGGAAGCAAAATGCGAACTCTTAGCCGAACTGCCAGCCCATAGCATCGCCATTCTCAATCACGAGCACCCACTCCTCTTGCAGACAGCATCCAATTTTTGGCAGGGCAAAACCATCACCTTTGGTTTAACGGGCGGCGATGTCCAGGGAGAACTACTTGACCCTGAAACACTGTTAGTGGAGAGATTCAAACTGCCCCTGCCGCTCCCCGGTCGTCACAATGCCTTGAATTATTTGGCAGCCTTGGCTGTGGCGAAAGTGCTGGGATTCAGCTGGGAACCCTTGGCGCAGGGATTGACCGTTGATTTGCCCAGTGGCCGCGCGAAACGGTACGAACTGCCCAACGATGTGGTGATTTTGGATGAAACCTATAATGCTGGACTCGAATCCATGTTGGCCGCCTTGCAGCTATTAGCGCAAACCCCTGGACGCCGCCGCCTAGCCGTCTTAGGCACGATGAAAGAACTGGGAGAACGATCGCCCGAATTTCATCACCAGGTCGGCGCGCTGGTTGCTCAATTACAACTGGATCACCTGCTGATCCTGGCCGATGACCCAGAGGCGCTTGCGATCAAAACAGGTGCCGCTACCATTCCCGCCGAATGTTTTACTCAGCATGATCACGTCGCTTCGCGTTTGCGAGAACTGATGCAACCTGGCGATCGCATCTTGTTCAAAGCCTCGCGTTCCGTCGGTCTCGATCGCGTGGTTGAGCAATTTCGCTGCAACTAGGCTTAACGTATGATCGGTGATGTTAGCTTCATTCTGCTGGAACTCCTATGGCAACGATGATTTGGATGGAGGACATCCGGAAAACTTACCGTTTAGGCGACTTGGCGGTTCCGGTCTTGAAAGGAATTAACTTATCGATCGAAGAGGGAGAATACGTGGCCATTATGGGCGTATCCGGCTCTGGCAAATCCACTTTGATGAACATCATCGGCTGCCTGGATCGGCCCTCTGAAGGGCACTACGTGTTAGAAGGCCGCAATCTGACTACGCTTGGCAATGACGAGTTGGCTTTCATTCGTAATCAGCGCCTTGGCTTTGTGTTTCAACAATTTAACCTCTTACCGCGATCGACTGCCCTGGAAAACGTGATGCTGCCGATGGTGTACGCCAATGTGCCCAAAAAGAAACGCCGCACTCTAGCAACCGAAGCCCTCACCCGTGTTGGCCTAGCCGATCGCCTCAACAATCGTCCCAATCAGCTTTCTGGTGGACAGCAGCAACGAGTGGCGATCGCCCGCGCTCTGGTTAACCGTCCCGCTCTCGTTTTAGCCGACGAACCCACTGGCGCACTGGATACGGAAACGTCTCATGAAGTCATGAACTTGCTGACCGACCTCAACCATCAGGGCATCACGATCGTCATCGTTACCCACGAACCCGACATCGCCGCTCAAACCCAACGCATTATCCGAGTGCAAGATGGATTAGTGGTCGGGTAACCCAACAACCTGTTTGGGCTATTCGAGAATGAACACGATGGAGCAAGAATGATGTTGTTTAGGGTGAGAACGATCGTCCTTTGAACGCGAACGATCGCCCTTTGAACACGAACGATCGCTTTTAGAGCAAGAATGATGTTGTTTAGAGTGCGAACGATCGCCCTTTGAACACGAACGATCGCTTTTAGAGCAAGAATGATGTTGTTTAGAGTGCGAACGATCGTCCTTTGAACGCGAACGATCACTCTTTGAACACGAATGATGTTGTTTAGAGCGAGAGCGATCATCCTTTGAACACGAACGATCGCTCTTAGAGCAAGAATGATGTTGTTTAGAGCGATCGCAGATTTCCCAGCGAGTCAGTCAGTTTTCGTAGGAGAGGTTAGCAAAGCGTAACCCATATTGCCAGAGAACTTTGCATTTGCAATTCAGCAAGTTAGACTGGCCGCACTCCGACATCAAAAGCTGTGCCAGGCAGCCATCTACAAGCCCTAGGACTGGAAAAGCCAGCATCAGTTCAAAGCTTCATTAAGAACGGCTGGAAAAGGCTATTCTTCCTGTTCAAAATGTGTAACTATATCGACGAAATTTTAACTTCATAAGTTACTAATAATGAAACCGACTCTTGATAGATTCCAAACATTACCTGCGGCTCTTGCTGGATGTACTCTACTCTCGCTCTGCCTTGGCTTTCCTGCAACTGCTGCCATCTTTGCCCCAGGCCCATCGTTTGAAACCAGTGCCCGTTACACGACATTAATTCCCCGGACGGATGGTGGAAGTGATCCGGCTAGCATCTACTATCCTGTAGTTTCGGGTTCTGGTACAGTGCCAGACAATTTACCGATCGCCCTACTGCTACAGGGAGCGTTAGTCGATCAATCGGATTATTCCAACTTTGCTGGCATTGTTGCCCAATACGGATTTGCAGTCGTAGTTCCTAACCACTTCAGAACACTCGTTGATCCGGTAGCAGGTCCGTTTCCAGGGTTATTCCCAGAACAACAACAAGTGCTCGATGTGCTTGCATTCTTGAAAACTGAGAATGCGAATGCAACCGCTCCCATTGCTGGCCAGTTAGATACCAGCCAGTTAGGGTTACTGGGACATTCATTTGGTGGTGCCGTTGGCCTAGCCGCTGTGCAAAATACTTGTGTCCCCATCCTCTGCACCGGGTCATACACACGACCACCAGAGTTAAAGGCTGGAGCCTTCTACGGGACATCCTTTTTTGATCCCCGTTTTCAAAACACGATCCCCCCGATCGATAACCAGGGGGTTCCAGTGGCGTTAATTGCAGGTAATCGAGATGGGGTGACTAACTTGGCAGACGTAGAAGCGACCTACGAGCAGATTCAAGCACTACCAAAGGCTTTGATTACAGTACTGGGTGCAAATCACTATGGGATTACCAATACCGACAATCTAATCCGAGAGCCAATTCGTCCGACGCTGGAACAAACGATCGCAACAGAGACAATTGCCCGATGGAGTGCCCTGTTTTTGCGAGCCAACATCCTCAGCGACGAGCAAGCTTTTAACTACGTATTTAGTACAGGTGATGCAGTCGACCCTAACGTAACAGCCACCGCTGCCATACCTGAACCCAGCACTGTCGCAGGAATCATCCTCTTTGCCGGGGGCGTTCTCAGCTTGAAACGACAAAGGCAACGAACTCGGACGCGTCAACAAGATTGAACCCCAGGGATGCCATCACTCCAACAGCGAGGCAAGGTGCTTGGTAGATTGAATGTGCCGAATTTATAGCTTTGGTCAGAACACTTAGGACATATCAAATGGCTGAACTGCCGATTCTAGGTAGGTGTTCTGACGCGCCTCGTTCGACTGAGGCTTCGACGATGAGCTCAGCCGAATCGCGCTCACGCCGAAGTCTGCCACGTTTCACATGGCGACGGCTATAGCTTTGGTCAGAACACTTAGGACAAGGTGAGCGTTGAAAAGCCAAGCCTGGGTAGGCGTTCTGACTCGCTTTCGCCACGTTACACATGGCGAAAGCGATAGCTCAGGATTTACCGCAATTCTGGGTAGAGCGTTGAGCGCTTAGGCGGCAGCGGTGCCGTTAGTCTCAAAACTCGTTCCATTAACCAGGGTGCCAGTCGGTTACACCAGTTGGCAGCATGACTTTGCCAGCCGACCAAAATCTCAGGGGAACCCTTGGCCAATCCCACCATCAACGCCTGCGCAACCTGCTCCGGGGCCACTGGCATGACCCATCGGAACCATTGCAGATGGCGCACCATGTCCGTATCTGTAAGGGAGGGTAATAACGCCACAACCCGCACATTATGAGGGCGGAGTTCACAGCGAAGGGCTTGAGTAAAACCGACGATCGCAAACTTTGTGGCGGAATAGGTGGACATCGTTGGAGCAGCTAACTTGCCCATCAGACTAGAGACATTCACAATCGTGCCACCCCCTTGAGCAACCATCCGACGTGCCACCAAGCGAGTCACGGTATACATCCCCACTAAATTCGTGGCAATTTCTTCTTGAACCTGTGCCAATCGCAGTTGCAAGAAAGAGGCTTGATGGGCCACTCCAGCACAGTTGACTAACACATCAATGGGACCGTAATCCCGCCAAGCTTGAGCGATCGCAATATTCACATCAATGGGTCGATTGAGATCAAGGGCTAAGGGAACGGCTTCAACGCCCAAAGCAGCCAATTCAGTCGCAGTTTCGGCTAATCGGTGCGGATGACGGGCAACAAGTAGAAGTCGGGCGGCTCCTGCTCGCGCAAAACTTAAGGCAATTTCGCGCCCAATGCCACGGGAAGCTCCAGTAATCAGAGCTGTTTTTCCATACAAATTCATTGCAATACCTCCAGGGTTTAAGTCTCACTGCCTCTGGACAACCCCAGACAGACTCCAAAACAAACTGGAATTTTCTGCCTGGGAATCAGCTCTGAAAGCTGTGTCAAGCATCCAGTTGGATGGAGTGGGAACAAATCAAACAGTTACAAAGCTTGAACCAGGTAGTAAATCGGAATTTGGGTGAATGTGCGTCGATTGACTACGGATAATGATTGCTGGGTGATTGGCAAATTCAATCAGTCTGTAATGAGTGTTCGGTCTTATCAAGTGGAACGTCTAGCGCACGCTACAGCGGTTTTTCCAATCAATTGAGGGACATCAGCATCCAATGAACAAGGGTCTTAAGCCCCTTGCTCATACCGCACTAGAGTAGAAAAGGCTGGATTTCAGGGAACAACCATGATTCCATCGGGCGATCGCGGCTAAAAGGTGAATAAGGCGATTTCCAATAAGAAACATCCCCTTATGGTTGAGGCAGGTTTTGCCAAAATCCTTGCCATTAGCAGATAATCCTTTTCTAAACCTGCCCGTACAGGTATGTTGTTTTCTGGAAATCTCCTAAGTCCGGCAGATCCCATATCAAACCATGACTTCAAGCCGATTTGTCAGACCAAGCCATTGAAATTAGACCTCCTACGCAACGCTCCGTTGTCTACCTGCATAACCCTAACAACGGGATCAAGAACTCGCAACAATTATTAGCAAATAACCTAGGAATTTACATTTTGCAACATCGTTGTCAGGTCATGTAGATTCACGAAATTGTAGATGAGCTAACGCTTTACCGGGTTTGCCATCATGGCTGAAGGGTGGTTTTCTGAGAATTTCCACGGTTCTCAAGACCGTTCTAGAACAAAATCAGTTCGCGATCGCTTCAAAACCTACATGGATAAATTCCTGCCCAATTGGCAGCAAAGCGGTGATATTCTCAACCGCGAACCCTTAAGGAGCATGAATTGAATAACCTGTGGAGTGGTTGTCTTGACCGCCCGGATGCACAAGACGTTCGTGAGCAGTTCGGTCGAGCCTCTCTGTCGAGACCTCAGTCGAACGATGCCCATCCCATAAAAATTGCAAGTTGTAGCTGTTATGATCAGACCCAGAAATCAAACTTAGGGCGATTCTGTTAGTGAACACACTTCACGAACCCAAATTGCTAAGCCACCACCACGCCCACGCGCTGCAATGAATTCATCCGTGATGAGGAAGAAGGCAAAGAAAGGCAGTTGGGAGATGGGTAACTGCTCAAAGTTATGACGACGGGTTTTACCAGACTGAAATTTCCCGCTGTAAAGTGGTTTGCCGAAGACCAACAACGTTGCCTGAGTAAAATCAAAACCGAGCAGATTTTTTTTACCGAAATACTTAAAGGGACCACTGAGCTGAAATAGAATCGCACCAAGTCGAATTTGATTACCGATCGTCCCCGTTCCAGGTTCAGATGCATGCGGGAAAAAAGAGAGCTGAGCAGGCGCAAATTGGGGGACATACCAGCCGCGTCCTTGAGAAAGGCCAGATTTTTGATGCGCCCTGCGAGGAGCCGTGAAGCATAGTCGCCATTGTCCGGCTAATGGCTCCAGCGCATAGGTGAGACGCTGCTGTTTTGCGGTCTTTTCCGCTTGCAGGAGGGCGGCAACAACTGCTTGAGCCGCTGGACCATCGCCCTCTCCCCGAACGGCAGCCACAACCTGAAACAACGTTTGTAAGTAAGTTGGAGTATCAGTTGCCGTTGAGTTTGTCATTAGGTTAGGGGATAAGATAAACGAGCTAAAAATATCTGAAGCGATCGCGCGAATGCGAGGAGCGCCACCAAGAATCTAAATTTGCTGTAGCTGTCAGCTCTATTCTAAATCGCCCTCCCAATCATACTAAGGATCATGGATTAAACAACCTGTGGGGTGGGTGTCTCACCCGCCCGGACGGGCAAGCTGCCCCTCCCACAAAAATTGCAAGTTATTTAATCCTCATTCCTTAGTGCCATCGATCGCTGTAATTCTTTTGACTAGATTGCGCATAAGCACGGCCATTGCCATAAAAATGTCCGTTTAGGGATCTTTTGCCGTTTTTGGGATAGACAGTGCCCGTGAGATTCTTCTACACTAGCTTTTTATTGTGATGGCTTGCCTGTGAGGTCGATTACGATCAGGTCACTTTCATCGCTCTGCCTGTATCCATCTCAGTTGTACCCGTAGCCGCGTATAACGATACCCAAGGGAGCTATGGCGGATTCCAGCATGAGCGTTCAGTTGAACGCAGTGAGTCAGTACGTCTGCTTAGCTTTAACTTTGCAGCGGCCTCTATGTCCTAAGCGTTCTGACCAAAGCTATATTATCCAAAGCATTGCTATTGTAACTTTCGTGAACGTCAGTTGTAGGTTAAGCCAAGCATGAATATTCAGTTTATTCCAACAAATTATTCGACTCAGTCCACACAAGGGCGTTTACTAGGACTACTTTTAGGGCTTATTTTATTATTTGTCTGTTTTGTGTATAGTGTGACGTTGGGTGCAAGAGAGATTCCCTTACGTGTAATTTTGGAGTCTTTTGTCACCTTTGATAATTCCTATGATCATCTGGTAATTCAAACCTTACGCTTGCCGCGATCGTTAATTGCGATCGCGATCGGGGCAGCTTTAGCCGTGTCAGGTACCCTGATGCAAGGACTTACTCGCAACCCATTGGCCGAAACCGGCATTTTAGGGATTGAAGCGGGGGGCGCATTAGCCGTCGTAGCGACATTGTTTATATTCGGAAGTGCATCGCCGACGGTCTATGCTGGCATGGCATTTTTGGGGGCTGGAGTGGCAGCCGTGACGGTTTACCTATTGGGTTCCTTGGGCCGAGGTGGAGCGACCCCCTTGAATTTGACCGTTGCCGGAGCCGCCATGACAGCATTTATTTCCTCTATCACTACCGCAATTTTGATTGTGAGCCAACGGACTTTAGAAGAGATTCGATTCTGGTTAGCGGGATCGTTGGCTGGGCGAGATTTTAGCTTGTTCCTTCAGGTTCTACCATTCCTGGGGCTAGGTTTGGGGTTGGCGTTGCTCCTGGGCAGACAAATTACTACTTTGAGCTTGGGTGAAACTGTTGCCACCAGTTTGGGGCAGCAAACTCTACAGATCAAACTGCTGACAGCACTCAGTGTGGTGTTATTAGCAGGAAGTTCGGTGGCGATCGCAGGGCCGATTGGATTTGTGGGCTTGATCGTCCCTCATACGGTCCGTTTCTTCATCAAAACAGACTACCGCTGGATCTTGCCCTACTCCGCTGTGTTAGGTGCCATTCTCTTGTTAGTTTCGGATATTGCGGCGCGAGTGTTGCTCAAACCCCAGGAAATTCCGGTTGGCGTGATGACAGCCCTGGTCGGCGCGCCTGTATTTGTTTACCTGACAAAGTCGAAGGTGAAGAAATGAGAGATGAACTGGTTGTACGTTCCCCGATGGTGTCGTTTCGAACGAATTCAAAACTACTTGTAACTCTACTGTGTTTTGCAATTCTCTGTTTCGCCGCAATCGTATTGAATGTCGGACACGGTGAATATCCGATTGCAACACTTGACATTATTAAAACTCTATTTGGCTTTGATACAGGTAATCCAGATCATGCTTTTGTGATTTATACCTTACGCTTACCGCGCACCCTGGTTGCCTTTTTGGTCGGTAGCGCCCTCGCGATTTCTGGCACAATTTTTCAAGGCTTAACCCGCAATTCTCTCGCCGACCCTAGCATCATCGGCATTAATGCTGGAGCAAGTCTAGCGGCAGTCGCCATCATTGTCTTATTTCCATCGGCCCCCGTGTATGCTTTACCGATCACGGCCTTTGGGGGCGCTTTGTTCATCGCGGCTCTGATCTACGGTTTGGCCTGGAATCAGGGCAGTTCACCCATTCGGTTAATTTTATTGGGGATTGGGTTAGCCGCGATCGCGAGTGCGTTCACCAGTTTAATGATTACCTTTGGTTCCATTTATGATGTCAGCCAAGCCCTAGTATGGTTGGCCGGGAGTGTGTATGGGCGGACCTGGAATCAGTTTTGGGCCTTCCTGCCCTGGTGCATTGTCGGGATACCATTAGCGCTCGGTTTAACTCGACAGTTGAATGTGTTGAACTTGGGCGATGACGTGGCGAAAGGTTTGGGCAGTCGGGTGGAATGGCACCGAGGACTGCTTGTGATGGTCGCAGTTGCGCTTGCCGGATCGGCAGTTGCGACTGCTGGCAATATTGCCTTTGTGGGATTAATTGCCCCCCACATCGGGCGTCGTTTTGTCGGTGGAAATCATCAAAGTTTGCTGCCGCTCGTTGCTCTACTAGGAGGCTGGCTGGTGGTGACTGCGGATTGGATCGGTCGCACGCTGGTTGCGCCGATCGAGTTGCCCTGTGGCGTGATTACTGCCGCAATTGGTGCGCCTTTCTTTCTATATCTGCTCATTCACAGGCGATCGCGCTAGGCCGCAAAGGTTAAATCAATGATGCTTTACCTACTTACAGCGATTGCCACTTGGATAGGCCAAAATTTGTAGAGTGAGCATTGCCCATAAAGCCTCATCATCACAGCGTTTAGGAACAGGGGACAATGCCCATCCGAGCAGGAATTGCTGTATGACTTCATAAACAGACAAAATCTGACTAAGATAGGAACTTAATCCTGTTTATTGAGAAAGTTTCCTATGTCTATGCCCTTTGCCCTCACAACGCAAAACTTGACCCTGGCGTATGAAAGCGCCACGATCGTCCAGGATTTATCTCTAGCGATTCCATCCGGGCAAATCACAGCCTTAGTTGGGGCCAATGGTTGTGGCAAATCTACTCTGCTCAAAGGTTTAGCCCGCTTATTGAAACCTACTAGCGGTGCCGTTTACCTCGACGGTAAATCAATCTCTTCACAATCCACAAAAGCAGTTGCGAGACAATTGGGTATGTTGCCGCAAAGTCCAGTTGCACCCGAAGGCTTGACCGTCAAAGATTTAGTCGCCCAAGGACGTTACCCCTATCAGAATTGGATGCAGCAATGGTCAACTCGAGATGAACAGCAGGTGCAACGAGCCTTAGAGATTACAGATTTGGTGGAAATGCGCGATCGCCCCCTCGATACCCTCTCTGGTGGGCAACGCCAACGGGCCTGGATAGCCATGACACTGGCTCAGGATACCCAAATTTTGTTGCTGGATGAGCCAACCACGTTTCTCGATTTAGCCCATCAAATTGAGATTCTCGATTTATTGTATGACCTGAACCAACAGCAAGGGCGGACCGTGGTGATGGTATTACACGACTTGAATCATGCTTGTCGGTATGCCGATTATTTGATTGCCATGAAGTTGGGGCAGGTATTTGCCGCCGGAAAACCTCGATCGTTGATGACAACAGAGTTTGTTCGAGAGGTTTTCGACCTGGAGTGTCGCATCTATGTTGACCCAGTTGCAGGGACACCCATGTGCATTCCGCTGAAACAAAAACGACCCGCGATCGCACCAGCAGGAATTGCAGAAACAGTCTAGTGGTCTATCGAGACTGGTTTGATCGGTTGAAAACCTTCAAAACACCTTAAAAATAATTCTTGCCGACTTGAGTTACCCCCCGCAAATCTATTTCAACACCTCCAACGCCCCTTCTGTTACCTTGATACAGGATGTTTCTGATGCGAGTTCCTGTGGTGCGTGGTTTTTGGGTTTCGCTGGTTTGGGCGATCGCGGTCGTTCTCCCAGGGCAACGAGTTTCGGCGGGGCAAGATTGGGGGCGGCAGGGCATGGTGGTTTCGGCAGCAGCCATTGCCAGTGAAACCGGCTTAGCCATCCTCAAGCAAGGCGGCAATGCGATCGATGCAGCGGTTGCCACCACGTTTGTGATTTCAGTGGTAGAACCCCAGTCCGCTGGCATTGGTGGCGGAGGCTTCTTGCTGTTGCGGTTGGGAAAAACAGGCGAGATCAAAACGCTGGATTTTCGAGAACGGGCACCGATCGCAGCCACCCCGACCATGTATTTGGACAAAACTGGGAAAGTACGCCCCAAATCCAGCACCGACGGCTATCTGGCTGTGGCCGTACCAGGAACGGTAGCAGGTTTGGCCGAAGTGCATCGCCGCTATGGCACCCTTCCCTGGAAAACGGTTGTTAATCCAGCCATGCAGTTAGCTAAACGCGGGTTTTTGGTGAGTCCGGGGTTGGCAGCCGCGATCGCGCGACAGCAAACGTTACAACAAAATCCCGCGGCTCGCCAAATCTTCACCCGTAACGGCAAACCTCTGGCCATTGGCGATCGGTTACTTCAAACCGATCTTGCCCGCACCTTGGATACGCTTGCCAGAGACCCAAACAGTTTTTATACCGGCTCCATTGGGCAAACGATCGCTCAGGACATGCAAACCCAAGGTGGCCTGATCACTCGGCAAGATTTGCAGCAATACCGACCCATTTGGCGCGACCCAATCTGCGGCCAGTTTCGGGCGTACCGGGTGTGTTCCATGCCGCCGCCTTCCTCTGGCGGAGTGCATTTGCTGCAAATGTTGAACATGCTTGGGGATACCGATTTGAAAGCATGGGGCTGGCATCATCCCGATGCGCTGCATCTGCTGATTGAAGTGATGCGCCTTGCTTACCGCGATCGAGCCGAGTATCTGGGCGATTCAGATTTTGTCAAGGTGCCAGTAGCGGCTTTAACGCATCCGGCCTATGCTGCCCAACGGCGACGAGAAATTGACATGCAACGGGCACGTCCGTCGAATCAGGTCAAGCTGATGGATCGAGCCACCTTGGAGCAATTTCACCGGGTGCAGGAATCGAATGACACCAGCCATCTCAGCGTTGTCGATCGAGACGGGAATGCCGTGAGCCTTACCTTTACGGTCAATCTTGGGTTTGGGGCGGGCATTGTCACACCGGGCACAGGAATTGTGTTGAACAATGAAATGGATGATTTTGTCACTGCGCCGGGAGTTCCCAATGCATTTGGGTTAGTCGGTCGCGAGGCAAACGCGATCGCCCCCCGCAAAACGCCGTTGTCTAGCATGACTCCGACGATCGTAACTGCCGGAGATCAACTTCGGCTCGTGATTGGCGCACCGGGGGGCAGCACAATCATCACGACGGTTTTGCAGGTGATTTTAAATGCACTGGTGTACGAGATGGAGCTGGAAAAAGCGATCGCAGCAACTCGACTGCATCATCAGTGGGTGCCGGATGTGGTGATGATCGAAGCAAATGGATTTGATCCGCTGACGGTGGCAGAGTTGCAGCGGCGGGGGCACACGCTGCGGGAACGTTCGGGATGGGGGAACGCCATGGGCATTTCGCGCTCACCCACTGGGTTGTTGCAAGGAGCGGCTGATCCGCGTGGAGAAGGAAGCGCAGCCGGATTTTAAGGCAGGTTAGTCAACGACTTTGATCAAACCCGTCCGGAGGCGATCGAAGAGACGATTGATCAAAGTTCGTTCCTGCGTGGTCAAGTCGTACAAATGCAACAGAATGTGTTGATCCTGCCGCGTGATTTGGCGAGAAGCCAGGATGCGGTTGACGACTTGTTCAAGGGTGTCGGGTGAGGGAACTTGCATATACATAACAACTAGGGGCAACTCGGTATGTTTAGTATCTAGCGATCGCCCCTGCCACCGCGTGATTCAAAGATTCGACTGAACGTGATCTTTCTGGCGACTGGCTGTGATTTTGATCAACCCAGCTTGCCTGGTTAAACTCCGCGTTTCCGGTATTCTGTGGGTGTCATGCCAGTGACGGTGCGGAAGTGGCTGCTCAAATGGCTTTGACTGTTAAACCCACATTGCAAAGCAATTTCCGCGATCGTCAGTGTTGAGTCTTTTAACAATTCCTGCGCCCGTTCGAGCCGCTGTTGTAACAGGTATTGATGCGGCGAAACTCCCAACGATTGCTTAAACTGCCGACTAAAGTGAAACTGACTCATGCCTGCGACGTGGGCCAGATCCGCAAGTTTGATCTCCTGGTCGAGGTGCGCCTGAATGTAGTCAGAAATTTGCAAAATCTTGCGATCGCCTAATCCCCCCTGATATTGAGGCACCCTTGGTTGAAGATTAGAGTATTCCCGTAACAGATGCACGGCCAGCACATTGGCTAATGACTCAACGTACAGCCGCTCAACCCAACCGCCACCTTTGTGCAATTCCGATCGCAGGAGCAGCAGGGTTTGCTCCAGTTGGGGATCGCGCACTCGAAACTCAGTGATTAATTCAATTCGAGCGGGGTCTAATTCTGCCGCTTGTTGAGCCACCGAGTTGAGAAATTGAGGAGGTAACAAAACGTGCAGATAGTGATCATCGCCCTCAGCTTGATAGGAGGCTGGAAGATCGGCGGGCGTAATGGAAATATCCCCTTTGGCGTAAAGCCCCGTGTAGCGACGATTGCCCACCCACTGCTGAATGCGATGAGGTCGAGGGGCTAAACATAAGGCGATCGAATGGCCAGCCCATACGTCCGGCACGTCTACCCCTCCGGGCGGTTGCTGAAACTCCTCGACGACCAGAGGTTGCCATCCCAAAGCTTGACTGGAGGCGATCGGGGTGGGAGGACTCAGCAGATCAGCATGAGTCGATCGAGCTGTTTTCACCATTGATACATCGCCTCATCTAGAACAAACAGCAAAATTCTGATAATCGCGCAAGAATCAAATAGCTCAGAGCTTCCGCTTCCCTTATCGTAATTTTAGTTGATCAAGTTACAAAGCGTAACACACGAAAAGGGCGTTGCTACTAGCTGGCGCTTGTTCACATTTGAGCGTTTTGATAGCAGGGGGAAACGATGGAAAAGCGAGTACTGACAGATTCACAGTCGTGAACTGAGAAGATGCCGCACTGTGATTACCAAAGATGCTGAAGGAAATCGGATTGCTTTACATGCCCTTGAACCATAACCGCAATTTGAGGAGTTTTGCTCATGACCGCGCTGCAACACCGATCGCGTTTACGGACTGAAGTTCGAGAGTTTTTAAAGTTGGCTGTCCCCCTAGCCAGTGCCCAAGTGGCTCAATCGGCGACTGGATTTGCCGACACCGTAATGATGGGTCGGATGGGTGCCGATGTCCTGGCAGGTGGGGGGCTTGCAGCAGTCATTTTCCTGTCAATCATGACGACGGCCAGTGGCATGGTGATGGGCATTAGCCCCCTGGTGGCAGAGGCAGTTGGAGCGGAACAAAAAGGCCGCATTCAGCAAGTCATTCGGCAAGGGCTTTGGTTAGCGTTGCTGGTCTCCATCCCCACGATGCTGTTGACTGGGCACCTCGATCTCTGGATTCGCCATGCCGGTTTAACCGAAACAACGGTAATACTAGCCAACACATACCTGGATATCATGCTGTGGGGTTTATTTCCGGCAGTCGGGTTTGCAGCCCTGCGAGCCACGGTTTCCGCTCTGTCGCAAGCGCGACCCGTGATGGCGATCGTGGTGACGGGCACGGCATTCAATATCGTCTGGAATTACATTTTGGGCTTTGGAAAATTTGGCTTCCCGCGCCTGGAATTAGCTGGTTTAGCCCTGGCCAGTGTGGTGACGTTGTGGGGCATGTTTTTGGCTCTAGCGCTCTATGTGTTAATGCATCCCAAGTTGCGCAGCTATCGGGTTTTTCAGGAGTTACACCGAATTCGCCCCCGCATCTTGTGGGAATTGATTTGGGTGGGAGTGCCGATCGGCATTTTTTCGGGATTGGAAGCGGGCTTTTTTATGGTCGTCACGTTTTGGATGGGCACCCTGGGCACTGAAACCTTAGCTGCCCATCAGCTTGTATTTCAAAGCATCATTGTAGTGTTTATGGTGCCGTTGGGAATTTCTTATGCCACCACTGTCCGCGTGGGGCAATGGTTAGGACGGCGTGACTTGGGGGGCATTCAACAAGCCGCCTGGGTGAGTGTGGGCATCAGTACGGTGTTTGTGGTGGGAGTCTCGATCGCCTTCCTGCTGTTCCCAAAACAAATCATTGGGATCTACCTGGATATTGAGGATCCCAACAATGCGGCTGTGGTGGCGCTGGCGCTGCCGTTGCTGGTGGTGGCGGCGATCGGGCAGGTGCTGGATGGCTTACAAAAAGCGGTGTATGGTTCCTTACAAGGACTTCAGGATACGCAAATTCCGATGGTGCTAAATGTTCTTGGTTATTGGGGGGTGGGATTGTCGGCTGGTTACGGGCTGGGTTTCCGCCTGGGCCTGGGCAGTATGGGATTGTGGATTGGGCAGTCGATCGCGATCGCTGCCGTGGCTGGTTTGTTTAGCTGGCGATTGTGTCGGCTTATTGCTCGCCGGAAACAGCAATATGAATCGCTGGATGTCAAAAATGCCGCAAAGGGTTATTCTTCAGTGTAAGGGAGTCAACGCGAGAGACTGTTTTCCTGATTTCTCTGGCATTTTCATTTTATGCAAAGCACTCGATTAAATACGCTGTTTGATACGACGGTCGATCGCTTGAGTGGCTGGTTGCGCAACCCCTGGAGGCGGCTTTCTGTCGTCACCATTAGCTTGCTGCTAGGCAACTTTTTGGGCACTGCCATTTCCACGGTTTCAGGCCAACAAGCGGAACTCGATATCCTGATCGCAGCTATCCTGACGGCGTTGACAGAATTGATGAGTCGCTTTGCGTATGGCGTCAATGCTCAACTGCGACGAGGGTTCCTGATCCAAACATTGAATGCCCTCAAAATTGGATTCATCTACAGCTTGTTTGTGGAAGCATTCAAATTGGGATCTTAGGATTCATGGCTAAGGATGCAGGCTTCGTTTGAACCTGCTGCCAACCGACCGGCATTGTCCACGTTTTGAACTTTTACCAATGACTAATCTGTTGCAATCTTCTGGCCAAACCACCGTTGCCGCAAAACTGGCAGCCCTGCGATCGCTACTCATCGCGCTCAACCTGGATGCCTATCTAGTACCCTCCGCCGACGAACACTTAAACGAGTACTTACCCGAAGCAAAACAGCGGCGCAAGTGGCTGAGCGGTTTCACTGGTTCGGCGGGAGATTTTTTGGTGGGTCGTGATACCAGTTGGTTATTTGTTGATCCGCGATACTACGAGCAAGCAGATTTGGAGGCAGATGCGGCCTTCATTCAAGTGGCAAAAGTGGGCTTGGAAGGCCATCAAACGTTAGAAGAAACGTTGGCAGGGTGGGGGCAATCGGCCAGTCAAACCGGCAATCCGTTTCGGTTGGGATACGATCCGTTTACCGTGTCGGTGCAACAGTTTCGTGACTTGCAAGCACGGTTAGATCCGTGGGGGGTGGTGCTGGAACCCTGCGAAAATCTGGTCGACCGAGTGCGATCGCAGTTGCCTTGGGCCGCTCCAGCCGAATCAGATTATGCCCAATCGCCAGTGTTTGTTGTGCCAGACGAGTTGGCAGGTGAATCTGTAACCGCTAAGTTAAACCGAGTCCGAGAAAAGTTGAAGGCATCTAACGTCGATCTGCTGCCGATTACGAAGCTGGATCAAATTGCCTGGTTATTCAACTTGCGAGGCTGGGATGTGCCCTACAATCCAGTGTTTATTGCCTATGCGATCGTCACCCAGACCCAGGCTTTTCTGTTCACGAATTTGCATCGAGTCGAGGCGACGATTCAGCAAACGTTGCGTGATGCGGTAGAACTCCTGCCCTACGAGGCTTATCCCCCCACACTCACCTCATTGCTGACTCCAGCTAACCGGGTGCTGATCGATCTCAAGCACACCACAATGGGCACCTATCAGCAGGTTCAGCCCGTACAGGTGCCTGCAACTGGCAAAGTTGTGGAGGCAGCCACCCCGATCGAGGAACTGAAAGCGCGCAAAAATGCGATCGAAATTGCCCAGATGCAAGCCGCTAACCTGAAAGCCAGTCGTGCCAAAACCCTGACGATCAAATGGGTGGAAACCCAAGTTGCGGCTGGTCACGCCATTACAGAAGCAGATGTGGCCCGCACGATCGAAGGCTATTACCAGGCAGAATCAGGGTTTCAGGGCTTGAGCTTCAACACGATCGCGGGCAGTGGGGCCAACAGTTCGATCGTGCATTACGGCACCCCCAACCCAACAGCAGTCTTGCAAGCGGGGGAATTGCTGTTACTCGATTCGGGTGCCCAATACGCTGGTGGCACCACAGATGATACCCGCACGATTGTCATCGGCACACCCACGCAAGCTCAAATCGATCGCTACACTGAAGTCCTCAAAGCCCACATCAACTGTGCCATGCAGAAGTTTCCCAAGGGCACCACTGGCGCACAATTAGACGGCATCACGCGGGCTACTCTGTGGCACAACGACTTGGATTATGGCCATGGCACTGGACACGGGGTAGGTGCGTTTCTAAATGTGCATGAAGGGCCAAACGGCATCAGTAAGCGCGTGAACCAGGTGCTGGAACCGGGCATGATTACCAGCATTGAGCCGGGGTTTTATGAACCGGGCTGGGGGGGGATTCGAATTGAGAATTTGTATGTGGTGCGGGAAGTTTCCGCAGAACAGACGGAAGCTGCGCCAGCGCAAACCCCCTGGTATTGCTTCGAATCGTTAACTTACATTCCCTTTGAGGCACGCCTGATTGATGGGAGCCGTCTGGATGTCCGTCAACGGGAATGGCTCGATCGCTACTATCAAGCCATCCGCACCAAACTCTTGCCGCACCTGGAGGCTGAAGCACTGACCTGGTTAAACACGACCTTAGACATCGACTTGCTCTAGCCAAGGCATAACTGAATTAGCGACGATCGCGGCTTGAGTGCGATCGCGCAGGTTGAGGCGAGTCAGAATGTGCGAAATGTGGTTGCGCACCGTCCCTTCTGAGAGAAATAAGGCTTGCGCAATTTCGCGATTGCTGGCTCCGGTAGCAATCAAACGGAGAACTTCCCGTTCGCGGGTTGTGAGGTCAGTAATACCGGGGGGCAATTCGGTTGATTGCGCTTTGGCAGCAACAGGAGTCGTCGCAATCAGTTTTTCTAAAATCCCTGGCCCAAACTGGGTGTAGCCTCGATCGATGGAGCGGATGACTTCAGCGAGTTCTTCCGAGGGCGTATCTTTGAGCAAGTAGCCTTTAGCGCCCGATCGTAACGCTTCCGTCACATACTTTGTGTCATCAAAGGTCGTTAAAACCAGGATTTTAATATCAGGAAATTGCTGGCATAGCCGCTGAGTGGCGGTGACACCATCCATCACGGGCATGCGGATATCCATCAGCACAACATCGGGTGGTTGCGCGCGATCGTAGAAGGATTCAACCAGTTCAACAGCCTGCTGGCCATTGCCAGCCTCACCAATCACCTCTAAGTCGGGTTTGATTTCTAGCAGGGTCTTTAGCCCGCGGCGTACAATCTCCTGATCCTCAACTAACAGTAGTTTAATCATGGGAACGTATTAAATCTTTCACGTAGAGTTAAAGCTAGGATACCGTGGAGCGAAATCAAATCTGGTTCGAATTCACAAAATCATATCAAGTGTTCAACTAATCAATTGATTGGTAAAGAGGCTTTGACTAAACAACCGGCTCCGGGTTTACTGGTGATTTCTAGCTGCCCGCCCAGAGTGGCAACACGTTCTTGCATTCCTTGTAAGCCAAAGCCACTGGGGTTTTCATCTACTTGAAAGCCTTTGCCATTGTCATGTAATGACAGGCATAGGGTATTGTCTATCTGTTGCAGTTGGATCGTAACTGCGCTGGCCTGAGCATGTTTGCAGATGTTAGTTAAGCCTTCTTGCACAATGCGATACAGAATCGTGTTGGCCTGATTAGAAAGACCGCTGTGCAGGGCAATGGCGCAATTGGGTTGGATGCCGGTTGTACGCTGAAACTCTTGTAAGAGGAGGGCGATCGCTTCTTCCAATCCTTTGCCTTTCAACGGATCAAACCGCATATCGGCAACCGATTGCCGTGTCGCTTGGAGTGCTTCTGACCCTAACTGCTTGGCTTCAACTAGAAACTCGTAGGCTTTAGCAGGATTATCTTGCCACAGGGTAATTGCTGTCTCCATCTGGATATTGAGCGCCACCAACGCATGGCCGAGGGAGTCGTGAATATCGCGGGCGATGCGGTTGCGTTCTTCCAGGGTGGCCAGTTCTTCAATCCGTTGGTTCAGTGCCCGTTCTTGGGCCAGCGATCGCTCCAGTTCCACTTGCAAACGGCGCAACTGGAGTTGATTCTCTACTCGCACCAGAACTTCTTCCACCTGAAATGGCTTACTGATGTAATCCACGCCGCCGACAGTGAAGGCTTTAACTTTATCAAACACTTCGTTCAAAGCGCTGATGAAAATCACCGGAATCACTTTGGTATCTGGCTTGCTTTTGAGCTTTTGGCACACTTCGTAGCCGTTCATTTCTGGCATATTGATGTCCAGGAGAATTAAATCAGGTGCTTGGGCCTGAATTCCCATTAGAGCGGCTGAACCACTGCGCACACTCCGAACGTCGTATCCCTGGTCGGTCAACATGGCTGACAGCAAACGGAGATTATCGGGTGTGTCATCCACCAGCAAAATGTCACCTTTGATGGGTTGGCTGGAAGTCATAACGGATTGATGAAAGTAGGTTCTGAGACAGATTGCGATCGCACTCTGGGATTATAACCTTCTATAAAAAATCTAACGGTTCTTCTCCTCCAGGGTGACTTCCGAGACAATAGGGGAGTCGATTCTCCACGATCTTTAACATTGCCACTCAGCATGAGTAAACGCCTACAGCTAAGTACATTTGATTGGTCAAAAATTCGGCGCGGTTCTCGCTGGGTTTTACCGCTGACAGTGGCTGTGATGACAGTGGGCGGCAGTATCGTTTATTTCTTTATTGATGCCAAAATTGACGCGGCGCACAAAGATCAGCACGTTCATTATTTAGAAAAACTTCAGCAGACTCAAGTTCTAGATGCACAAATCAATCAAAACGTGTTGCTGGAATACAGCCAATTGTCAAATCAAGCGAATGCAGTTGCTTCTTCGATCGCCGCATTGAAGCAGGTGCATACTGAACTGAAAATACTTCCAGATTTTTTGGATCAAAGTACTCAAAGTGAACTAAAGCAACAATTGCAAACTTATCTCCAAACCTGGCAACAAAAAGAATCACTCATTAATCAATTTCAACAAAATTCAACTCAACGTGGCCGCCTCAACGAACTGCTGGCGATGCCTGTTGATCGCCAGAGTGCAGGGTTATTGCAATTCTATGTCGCTCGCTCTGAACAAGCATTTGCGCGGGCCAATGCTTCCCGGACTGGGGTTTATCTGTTGTTAGTTGCGCTCCTCGCTGGTCTGGCAACCCTGGTGATTCGGCAATTTCGCCAAACCGCGCTCGCGTTGCGCCAGAACGAGTCCAAGTTTCGGCACATTTTTGATAACTCCCAGGTGGGCATTTTTCGGATTCGTCTGGAAGACGGCATGGTGTTAGATGCCAACCAGCGATTTATCGATGCGCTGGGATACGATTCAGCGGCGGAAGTGGTGAACGTTAAACGCACAACGGATTTATATTTAGATCCTGCCGATCGCCCGCGGGTCTTAAACTTACTGAAAGTGCAGGGCGGCATTTACAACTACGAAACGCAATTTCGCCGCAAGGATGGTTCTGTCTTTTGGGGCTTATTTTCCGCACGCTTCAACCTGGATGATGATTGCATCGATGGCGTGATGACCGACATTAGCGATCGTAAGCGCATTGAAGAAGCCCTCAAAGCGTCAGAAGCAGAAATGCGCGCCTTGATCTCTGCCATGCCAGATACCATTATTGTGTATGACCGTCAGGGCAGATGTTTAAGCATTGCTCCCACTAGCCCGATCGAACAACTGGTGAGTCCTGCCGCCGATCAGATTGATCGCACGGTATACGAATCGCTCCCGCCCGATCGAGCAGCGGCTCATCATCGCCACATTTTGCAAGTCCTGGAAACCCAGCAAACTCAACTCACCGAATACAACTTAATGACGACTGACCAGGAACGCTGGTTTGCGGCCAGTGTTTCTCCCTTGTCGGCAGATACGGTATTGTGGGTGGCTCGCGACATCACCGATCGCAAACACACCGAAAAAGCCCTGCGCCAAAGTGAGCGGACTAATCGTGCCCTGATTCATGCCATTCCCGATTTGTTACTGCGACTCCGGGACGATGGCACCTACCTGGACGTGTTAAATCGCGGGCGCATTACCCTCCTCTACTCAGAACGACTGGTGGTTGGGTCGAATGTTTATGATTCACTCCCCCCAGACTTGGCCGAAAATCGGATGTTTCACACTCGTAAAGCGCTGGAAACAAAAGAACTGCAAATCTATGAACAACTTTTAATGATTAATGAGCAATCTCGCTATGAAGAAGTGCGGATTGCAGTCTGCGGTGAAAATGAAGTATTGGTCATGATGCGCGACATCACCGATCGCAAACAAGCTGAACTAGAACTGCAAAAAGCGGTCGCCGCAGCCGAATCGGCCAATCGGGCCAAAAGCATCTTCCTGGCTAACATGAGTCACGAGCTACGCACACCGCTGAACATTATTCTGGGATTTACCCAACTGCTGAGTCGTGGCGGTGCGCTCAACCCCCAACAGCGAGATCAAGTTAACACCATTAACCGCAGCGGCGAACATCTCCTGACATTGATTAATGATGTCCTGGAAATGTCAAAAATTGAGGCCGGTCGAGTGACTCTTAACGAATCTGATTTCGATCTGCATGATCTGTTGGATTGGCTCTATCAGATGTTCAAGTTCAAAGCTCAATCAAAAGGGTTGCAATTGGCGATCGAGCAAAGCCCCGACTTACCCGAATACATTCGCACCGATGAAAGCAAATTGCGGCAAGTGCTGGTCAACCTGGTGGGAAATGCCGTCAAGTTTACCCAAAGTGGCTCAGTCACCTTACGTGCCCGCGTTGCTCCTGCTAGTTCTGCTCCCCCTGCGGCCAATGCGGCGACGCTGCCCCTGCAAATCCAGTTTGAAGTGGCAGATACTGGCCCTGGCATTGCAGCAGACGATCTAGCCTTGTTGTTCAAACCGTTCGTGCAAACGGAATCAGGGCATAAATCCCATGAGGGCACGGGCTTAGGACTAGTGATTAGCCAAAAGTTTGTTCAACTTATGGGGGGTGAAATTAGTGTCAGCAGCCAGGTCAATCAGGGGGCAACCTTCCGATTTTCGATTCAGACTGAAGTGGTGGAAACAGGCACCTGGAAGGAAATTCCATTAACGCAACAAGTGATTGGGCTAGAACCTGGCCAACCGACTTACCGGATCTTAATCGTGGAGGACAAGCCAGAAAACCGACAACTCCTGATGCAGTTGCTAGTGCCGGTGGGGTTTGCGGTCCAAGAAGCGACGAATGGCTTGGAGGCGATCGCCCAGTGGCAAGCCTGGTCACCCCACCTGATCTGGATGGATATTCGGATGCCCGTGATGGATGGCTATGAAGCCACCAAGCGAATTACTGCTGCCAGTACACTTGCGAATCAGGAACCGCCCGTCATTATTGCTCTGACAGGCAGCGTCTTTGAGGAGGATCGCAAAATTGCGATGGAAATGGGCTGCCGAGATTTTGTCCGGAAGCCATTTCGCACGGAAGAGATCTTTGCTAAGATGACGGAGTTTTTGGGCGTTCGCTATGTTTATGCGGATCACCCCCCCCTGGTTGCCTACAATGCCGATGCACCAAAAGAGACATTTGTGCTGACGAGCGATCGCTTAGCCGTAATGCCAACTGAATGGATCGGATCACTACATCAAGCTGCAACAAAAGTAAACGCCAAATTGGTTATCAACTTGATTGAACAAATACCAGAAACACATATTTCTTTGCGAACTGCGCTTACTCAATTGGTAGATGACTTTTGTTTTGAAGAAATTGTGGAACTGACACAATGCATTCTTCCACCTTAAACCAACGTTTTCTTCCAGTTTTAACTTTCACAAGTACCCGTCCACGAGTAGCCTGAGGAGATGGAATCACAATGCCATCACGACCATTAGGAAGCACGACAGGAGTACCTGGAAGAAGCGACATTGAAACCTCGTAAAAGTCTATAAGGAGGAGAAAGCAGCGATTGTTTAAACTGACTACAGTATTAACCGGATGAACTCTTAATCAGCTCATTTAACATCAAACGGGCAAGTATAAAGAAAACATAAAAGCATAATTAGTTTAACTTTTCCTTAGAATCGTTCATCTTCTCTACATATTTCTTTACAAAAAGCTGTGCCGCTCGACCCTAACGGTTTACATCCTTAGATCAAGGGACTATCATAAGGCGATGCACAAAAAACAAATCTAAGGTTAAAAGTTAACAGAATTATCATTATCTTTTTTAGCAGCCTAAATACACTGCCTATTATTCTCAAGCGCAAGAGGAATCCATCGTGCAATTACTCCCTAAACCAAAGAAACAGGGGTTTTCCTCACAACAAACTAGCCTGAACCGCTCTGCTGAAGTGCAACCTTGTTCTCAACCTTCAGCCTCTGAGTCAGAAGCACCCGAAGCTTCTAGTCGTAACGCGGGCGCTTTTGAACTAAAGTCTGTTTTTGAAGAACTCCCTCGATCGGACGAGTCGGAGTTAGCTGCTCAGCGGGTGGTGGTTTTAATTGACGGCTCAAATTTGTTTTATGCAGCCTCTTATTTAAATCTGGAAATTGACTATGTTAAATTGCTGCGCTGTCTGGTAAATCACCGCCGTTTGGTGCGGGCGTATTTCTACACTGGCGTCGATCGCGCCAATGAAAAACAACAGGGATTTCTCCATTGGATGCGGCGTAATGGTTATCGAGTGGTGGCGAAGGATTTGATCCAGTTTCCCGACGGCTCAAAAAAGGCAAACGTGCAAGTGGAGATCGCTGTCGATATGATGACCCTGGCGGATTATTGTGACACGATGGTTTTGCTCAGTGGTGATGGCACGTTGGCTTATGCCGCCAATGCGATCGCTTACCGCGGGGTGCAAATTGAGTTAGTCAGTTTGCGATCGATGACGAGTGATAGCCTGATCAACGTGGTTGATCGCTACACCGATCTGGATTCGTTAAAACCCTACATTCAGCGATCGTAATACTGGTCTACTCTGTAAAGTCTCTACCCGGTCTTGCGCCAGGTGAAGTAAAAAGTGGCCCCTGCCCCTTCCTGTGATTCAACTCGAATGGTGCCGCCTTCAATTTCCACAATTTTTTTGACGATCGCCAGCCCAATCCCTGTACTCTCCTTCACATCTCTAGCTTGCAAGGTTTGAAAAATAGTGAATATTTTGTCGTGATAGTTAGGATGAATACCCGGCCCATCATCGGTTACGGAGAACTCGTAAAACTGATCTTGCTCCGTAACCCCAATCTGAATCTGTCCTGCGGGTCGATGGTGATGGAAAATTGCATTACCAATTAGGTTGGCAAAGACCTGACGCAGTAACAAAACCTTCGTTCTTAAGGTAGGCATGTTGGGCGCGATGTCGATCGTGAAGGTCGCTGGCGGAGCGAGCGAATCGACTACTTCACCAAGCAGCATTGCAACTGAAACCACCTCAATATCGGCATTTGTGCGTCCGATGCGGGAGTACTCCAACAACCCATTGATCAACGCCTCCATCCGATGCACTCGCCCCCGCAAAAGTTGCATCTGCTTTTGATTTTCCGCCGGCAGTTGGTTGCCCAAATCCTCTTCAATCCACTCAGATAAATTCGCGATCGCCCGCAAAGGAGCCTTTAAGTCGTGAGAGGCGACATAAGCAAATTGTTCTAACTCACGGTTACGTTCTTCTAAAGCCACATTCGTTTGAGCCAGGATCGCCGAAATGCGAGCTAGTTCATCTGCGCGTGACTGCAATTTTTCCTGGGTTTGCTGCACTTCAGTCGTGTCACGAATGATTGCAATCAACCGATGATCATCTAACTGCACATCACTGATAGAGACCGAAATGGGAAAAGTTGAACGATCGCGGCGGACTCCCTGAGTTTGCCAGGTGTAACCTGTGAGAAGGGCATTCTCCAAATGCGCGGCAGCATCTTGCGGTAGCGGGGCTGCAAATAAACAATCCAAATCATGACCTAACACTTCACTGGGTTGATACCCGAACATTACAGAAGCCGTAGGGTTAAAATTTTCAATCTTGCCGAAGTCATCCAGGATGACAACTCCATCCACCACATTGGCGATGATGGCATTCAACAAAGAGCGGCTTTCCTTCAGGCGTTGTTCGCGATCGAACAGATCCTTGTCGAGCTTAGTAAACAAATAAATGGCAGCCCAAGAACCCAAGGCACTAATAATGGCCGTAAACCATAGGGCCGCAGCCGTTGCTTCTTGCACATTGGTGCGTTGCTCAATGTATGAATTAAGAATTTTTTGCTGTTCTTGCTGGAACAAATTGATCGCGGAACGGAGTTCATCCAGCACCAATTTGCTGCTTGCAGTCTGACTCTCAAGCTCTAAAGTAAGACTGGCCTGCGGTTGAACTGGTACAGCATCCACGATCTGTTGCAGACTCGCCATATTCTGTTGACTTAAGCGCTTTATTGTCTGCGCTTGCTGCCGTTGAGCCGGATGTTGCACTTTCACTAAGCGATCGAGCTTTGACTCTAACGACACAGACGCTTGAGAAAAAGGTGCTAAAAATTCTGGATCACGGGTAATTGCGTAACCGCGTACTCCCGTTGCTGCATTCAAGTTTTGTATTAGTACCTGATTACTCGTCAGAATTTTGTCTTGCGAGTTTTCGATGTTGCGTCTGATGCCAATTAGGGTTTCTCTTGACCATACCCAAGAAGCCAGTGTGATTAACAAACAAGCCGCTGGAATGGCCACCACCACCGCCCCCTTATAGCGTACTGGCAGCTTTGCCCAGGAGGCGCGAATTGTCTGAAGTGGAGAACGATAAACAGAATATCTTTTCACAGCCCACACTGAGCAATCGAAAACCGCATTGTTGATCAAACACTTTCTAGAAACTATAAACCTTTTGCCCAGTTACAAAACTATATCTAAAGCAAGATTTTTCCGCTGATGATATGCTGTCACGTTGCTGAGTCTGGCGTTTGGCCCCTGACTCAGCAACATGGCATAAGGGATTACAGATTAAACTCACAGTCCTGAATGACTTCTAGCGAACTTGAGCCATACGTTCCTCGTGCTTGGCGATCGCCCAAACCGCATGAATACTACCAGGAACCCACCCTAGTAAGGTCAAAACGATATTGATCAACAGAGTCGTACCTACCCCATAGGTCAGGAAAACCCCAACTGGAGGAATTAAAACACCTAGCAAAAAACGTACTAATGTCATAGCTTTAACCCGTTTTATCAACTCTTCTGGTTAAGCTCATTATCTCCATCAACAATCAAGGTTCTCTCTGCCGTAAGGCATTAACACTAGCTGACTAAAGGGAGATTTTTTACAAGTGAAGATGTTTTGTGGGGTCAGGCGCGATCGCCATCTGCTCAAGCTTGAATCTCAGCCAACGTCTTCAATGCTTCGTCAATATGCCCTTTGAAATTGAACTGGGAGTTGAAGACTTTACGCACAATGCCCTGTTTATCAATGACGTAAGTAACACGACCAGGTAACAAGCCCAATGTGGAGGGCACCCCAAACAGCTTTCGCACCTGATTGCCGGTGTCACTCAACAACGTGAAGGGAAGCTGATGTTTGGTCGCGAACTTGGTATGTGATTCGGTAGAATCTCCACTTACGCCAATCACTTCAGCTCCAGCATCTTGAAACACCTGATAGCTATCCCGAAAAGCGCAAGATTCCGCCGTGCAGCCAGGAGTGTCATCCTTAGGGTAGAAGTACAGCACGACGGCCTTCTTTTCGACAAAATCTTTGAGCCGAATTGTTTCGCCGGTTTGGGAGGGGAGCGAAAAATCGGGAGCAACATCGCCTTCTTTAATGGAGGAACTAACTGCCATACGTCTTCAACAAACTAAACATCTTCTTAAGATTCTACCGTCAATTTCGGCCTCACCCAAGCTGTACTCAAGTCATGGAAATCCGCCAGAGTATGGAGAAGATTCAGCCATATCAGGGAATGATCAGGGCAGATCAAGGAAAGGGCTAAGTTTGTAACATTTTGGCTCGGTTGTAGTTCTTTATACTAAGTCGTGAAATTCAACCTTGAAGTGCATCGCTCCTGTTCCAATCAGTTTTTGCGGTTAAGCCCTGTTATTGAATGTGAGTGCCTTTCATGTCTCATGACTTAAGTTCCGCTCAGGTAATGCCTGAGTTGGCCTCTCCGGTCAAGCTTCAACGCAGTTTAAGTTTGATTGAAACGTGGGGCTTTGGTTTAACTGGGCTACTGCTGTGGATGGGTGTTGCTCCAGGTGCCCATCATGATTTGGGTGCCCAGGCAATGTGGGTTTGGATTCCGGGCGCATGCATTGGAGTGATTATCAACTTACAGATACAGCGACTTGGGCAAGATATGCCGGATGTGGCTGGAGGTACGCCCAATTACATTACCCATCTGCTGAAAGATCACCCTCAACTCACCACCTACGCTGCGATCGGGTATTTCATTAGTTGGGTTGCAGTTCTGCCAGTCAATGCCATTATTTTGACAGATTTGGTACAGGCAAACTTTGCCATGCTGGGAATTGTACTCCCTGAAACACTGCTCCACATTGGATTTACGGTCCTGGCTTTTGTGGTGGCCTTTAGTGGCAGTCGGGCTTTGGGCACCCTTCATTTGATATTTTTATTGCCAGCTGTTGGGTTCTTGTTGGGTTTTTGCTTGCAGGGCATGTATTGGGTGACAAGTTCATCGAGTGACTTGGGGTTGTTTCCAGCGGATGGTTCGGTGTTTTCGTTTCAGGGCTGGGCGAAGTGGTATTTAAACGGCACTTACGCTTTTTATGCCTGTGAGACGGCATCGGTGTTTGTGGCAGATAGTAAACGCCCACAAGCAACATTGAGGAGTTTAGGGGTTGCCGCAGGATTCATTCCACTGGTGTACATCGGTGGTTCCTGGTTGTTGATGCATGTCGCGATCGACCCAACTTTGCAGGACAATACCTTTCTCAATCTAATCACGGCGGCACAACCGTTTTGGGGGCAACTTGCCTCTTCTCTTGTAACGTTTCTCGTAGTTTCAAGCAGTTTGCTGTCCTGTGCAACGGCGGTTTCGATTTGCCCCCGCATCTTGTACCAACTTGCTCAAGACGGCCACCTGTCGCCCATTTTTGGGGTTACTTCGCGGCAGGGTGTGTTTGCCCCTGGCTTGATTCTAACTCTGCTCCTGAGTTTAGTTTGGCTGCTATGGGGAAATGTGCATTTGATTGTGATGGTGACAGGAGTGGGCTGGCTAGTCTCATTTATTGTTTTGCACTGGGGGTTGTGGCAGCAACGACATAATCCCAACGCCTGGTTACCTCGCTGGTCACTTTTGTTTTGTGGCCTGGAAGTAGTGGTGCTGGTGGTGGGAGGGTTTGCTTGGGGCGTGCAATACCTGGTAGTCGGGTTGTTGCTACCGGGTGCAATTTTGCTGGGCGATCGCGCAATCCGGGCGAGTTCGTGGCAGGTTTTGCAACCAGCCTGGTGGTTTCAGCAATTTGACAATCAGAAGAAAAACACATTTGAAGACTTTATTGCACTGCAAGTGTTGGTGTTGGTGCTGTTTATTTCAGGCGCAACGATCGCGAGCTGGTTTGTTAGCGAATTAGTGACTCAAACGTTGCCTGCTCATCAGGCTGATCTGTTAGTGGTGCTATTACTTATTCTGTCGTTTGTTGGGGTGGCGATCGCTTGTTGGACGGTGTTTCCACAAATTGTTGCTGTCAACGAAGCCCGCGAACAAGCCGAGCGATCGTCCCAGGAATTACAAGCAACACTTGAGCGGCTTCAGCAAACTCAAATGCAACTCGTACAGCAAGAAAAAATGTCCAGCTTAGGCCAGTTGGTGGCAGGAGTCGCCCATGAAATCAATAACCCAGTTAACTTTATTCATGGAAATGTTGAATATGCAGATGAATATGTGCAAAATTTAACGGATTTGCTCCATTTATATCAAAAGCACTATCCCGCTCCGGCTCTAGAAATTCAACATTACACTGAGTCCGTTGACCTGGAATTTGTGCAGAAAGATCTGCTGAAGATCTTTACCTCCATGAAGGTTGGGACTGAACGAATTCGACAAATTGTGCTGTCATTACGCAGCTTTTCTCGAATTAACGAGGCGGATTTGAAAGCAGTCAATTTACACGATGGCATCGAAAATACGTTAATGATTTTGCAACATCGGTTAAAAGCCAAATCAAATTGTCCCTCGATCGAGTTGATTCGAGATTATGGTGAGTTGCCATTGGTAGAATGCTACGCAGGCCAACTCAATCAGGTGTTTATGAACATTTTGGCGAATGCGATCGATGCTTTGGAAGAACAGTTCAATCGACCAGCGAATGCTCAAATTCATGCAATTAATTCACCTGATCGGCCCTGCATCACCATTCGCACCTCTGTAGTCGATCAAAACTGGGTAAAAGTTTCAATTTTAGATAATGGGGCCGGTATTCCTGAAGCGGTGCGCCATCGGATTTTTGATCCGTTCTTCACCACGAAACCGATCGGCAAAGGCACCGGGTTAGGCATGTCCATCAGTTATCAAATTGTGACCGAAAAGCATCAAGGCAAACTGGAATGTCTTTCAACTCCTGGCACTGGAGCTGAATTTGTCATTCAACTTCCCATTCATCAATTAACTGAAACCTGAAGCAAGACAAATCTAAGGAGTCGCAATTACAGCGATACACTCAACTTCCACTAGTACATCTTTCGGCAAGCGGGCGACTTCTACAGCAGCGCGGGCGGGGGCAGTCGCCTCGGCAAAATATTGCGCATACACAGCATTCATTGCGGCAAAATCGTTCATATTTTTAAGGAAAACTGTCGTTTTCACTACATCTTGCAACGTTGCCCCACCAGCTTCCAGAATAGCTTTGAGGTTTTGCAAGGATCGCTCCGTTTGGGCCGCCACATCGCCCTCCCCCACAATCAGCCCAGTTTCTGGATGAAGCGGAATTTGTCCTGCGACAAACAGCAACCGGCCAGAAGCGGCGATCGCCTGGTTGTAAGGGCCAACGGGAGCAGGAGCTTGATGAGTTCGAATAACTTCACGCATAGAAGGAGTGGCAAGTTGAGCGTTGGCAGAGCGGGAGAGATCTAAAATTTCTTCCCGGTCAAACTGTATCACCTCATGCACCCCATTCCCTACTTCTCGTGCGGTGAGGCTCCCGACCGGCCACTGCTTATTCGCGGCCTTTGCCCATAATTTCGGTAGTTTAGGTAGTCACGCAAGATGCGATCGTGGTCAAAACAAAGATTAGCGGGAAACCGCCACGGTTCAAATACTTCTAAATGTTTGGCATCATCGCCTGCGTTCGGGGTGCCGATCGCCGTCGCCAGAAATACGATACTGAGGGTGTGTTGGCGCGGGTCGCGATCGGGAGCGGAATAGACATAAAACTGTTCAACTAATTGCACCAGCAAACCCGTTTCTTCGGCGGCCTCTCGTTGCGCAGCGGTTTCTACCGATTCCCCATAATCGACAAAGCCACCGGGAATGGCCCAACCGTAGGGCGGATTCAGCCGTTCGATCAGGACGATCGGGCGATGCGGGCGATCAATCAGTTCAATAATGATATCAACTGTAGGCGCGGGATTGCGGTAAGCCATAGTCATCAAGGCGTGGGCAGAAATGGGCATGGCTGCATTAGAGCATGAATTCTCTGTCTCAGGAATGGAGGCAGGCGGGCCTGGTGAAGAAAATAATGTAGAGATGTTAAGAAGCGATTTGAACTCGATCGCATGATAGAGTCGAGGCACCTGCTCACCCCAGTTATCTTGTTTGAGGAAAATCATGCCAAAAACGCGAGCCAGTGGAATTTTGCTGCACCCAACGTCGTTTCCCGGTCGATTTGGAATTGGTGATTTAGGCCAGGAAGCTTACTGGTTTATTGACTTTTTGGCCGGCAGTGGACAGCAGTACTGGCAGGTGTTGCCGTTGGGGCCAACGGGGTACGGCAACTCACCGTATATGTGTTATTCCGCATTGGCGGGCAATCCCTTACTGATTAGCCTGGAGTTGCTGCGGGATGAAGGCTTTTTGGCGGATGCAGACCTGTGGCATGTCCCAGAGTTTCCCAGCGATCGCGTGGATTATGAACAGGTGGCGGCGTACAAAATGCCCTTGTTGCTAAAAGCCTGTGAGGGCTTTAAAACCAATGCGTCGGAAGTTCAAAAGACTCGATTTGCCGGATTCTGTGCTAGTAAAGCTTACTGGTTGGATGATTACGCGATATACATGGCGTTGAAAGCAGCCCATGAGGGCAAAAGTTGGTTTGAGTGGGAACCAGAGTTAGTCACGCGATCGCCTGCGGCCCTCGATCAATGGGGCAGACGACTGAACCCAGAGATTGTCTTTCACAAATTCTTGCAGTTTGCCTTCTTTTCGCAATGGTCACAACTGAAGCAGTACGCCAACGATCGTGGCATTGCCATTATTGGCGATATTCCGATTTATGTGGCCCATGATAGTGCTGATGTGTGGGCCAACCCAGACAACTTTTGTCTTGACCCAGACACCTATCAACCCGCATTAATGGCAGGCGTGCCCCCAGACTACTTCAGCGCCACCGGGCAACTGTGGGGTAATCCTGTTTACAACTGGGAGCATTTACAAAAAACGGATTTCAAATGGTGGATCCAGCGTTTTGAAGCCATGCTCGATTATGTGGATATTATTCGCATCGATCATTTTCGAGGATTTGAATCTTTTTGGGCCGTAGAACTTGATCCAGACCTTGAACCGGCAGAACGAACAGCCGAGAAAGGAGAATGGCTTGAAGCACCCGGAGTAGAGTTCTTTGAGCGGCTGCGTGATCAGTTAGGCAAGTTGCCGATTTTGGCTGAAGATTTGGGCGTAATTACACCGGAAGTGGAGGCTCTGCGCGATCGCTTTGAGTTCCCTGGGATGAAGATCCTGCAATTTGCGTTTGGCTCTGATCCCGAAAATCCATTTCTGCCATTTAACTTTTCGCCCAACTGTGTGGTTTACACCGGCACTCACGATAACGACACCACTGTGGGTTGGTTCAACAGTCGCGAAGAGTGGGAGCGGAAGGCTATTCTTCGGTACTTGGGCCACCTCAGCCCCGACGGCATTCACTGGGACTTAATTCGGTTGGCTTACAGTTCTGTGGCCAATCTCGCGATCATTCCCGTTCAAGATCTATTGGGTTTGGGAGAAACCGCTCGCATGAACTTTCCTGGGAAGCCGGAAGGAAATTGGCAGTGGCGTTACTGGAGTGGAGCCTTGGGTTACGAGCTGGGCGATTGTTTAAAGTCAATGGTTCATACCTATGGCCGCGCCCCTCAACCCAAAGCTAGCCCATAAGCGACTTTGAAACCCTTAATTTGATGATTTAATTTGATGATTCGCCGTCTGCTTCATCACTCAAATACTGTGCTTGTAGGGCACTGCGGGCAATTCGTGTAATGTAAATGGTTGCAGCAATTGTGGCCCCTAACCCCACAATGCGAACGATCAGTTGCACAGTGGGGCTGGGGGCCTGCGTTTCCATTCCAATTCGAGCTAAGTCACCTGCTAAAGAGCCGATGTAAACGTACAGCACGGTACCGGGAATCATGCCGATCGCCCCCAATGCATAGTCTTTCAACGCGACGCCCGTGATGCCAAACGCATAATTCAGCAACACAAACGGAAAGATCGGGGAGAGCCGCGTCAACAGCACAATTTTGAAACCGGCTTGAGCCACAGCTTTATCGATCGCCGCAAATTGTTGCTTGCCCTCCAGCTTTCGGCTGACCCAATCGCGTGCCAAATAGCGCCCCACCAGAAACGCCGCGATCGCCCCTAATGTTGCCCCCGTCCAGGCATAAACCGAGCCAAGCCCCACACCAAACACCACCCCTGCCCCCAAGGTCAAAATCGTACCCGGCACGCAGGCCACAGTAGCGATGATATAGATGACGATAAAGGCAAGACCACCGGCGACTCCCAGCCCATCAATCCAGTGCAAGATCGTTTGAAACAAGATTTGCGGATTCATATCAAGGTTCCTTGTTCTGGTGCCCTTCTCCTGTGAAAGCAGGGTTGGGGATGAGGCACAACCGTCGTTAACAGCAACCGCCGCCGCTATAGTACCAGGTGGACGGTGTGATCAAAACGTCTTGCGGGAATTGCACGGCAAACTTGGCCGCTGTTTTATCACACACCGCTAAAGGAATGCCGCGCTGCAATAAGTGCCCCGCCCGATCGTCCAGCAGCGATTCTGCCCCAGCGTAAATCGCTGTTTTCCCAGTAAATACGCAAGCCCCATCTTCCGGCAGGGGCACCTTAAACGAAACCGAATCCAAACTTTCCAGCAGCAGCGGCGAGTCTAGATTGTAGGTCGTTGTATCTAGCAAGCGATACGGTCGCCGCGCCCGAATTTCGACTTGGCCAAAGCCGATCGCTACCAGATGCTGAATGTACTCGTCATAGGTCAGCGCTCCTGATAAACAGAGGGCACGCAGGCGTTCATCTTGCTGCAAATGAGGGGGGATTGGTTGCGTGGCGATCGGGTCACTCATAATCAACCGCCCCCCTGGTTTTAAGACGCGGTAAGCCTCCTGCAAGGCCCGCTGTAAATCGTTTGGCTCAAAAATATTAAACAAACAGTTCTGAGCGACGACATCGATCGAAGCATCCGGCACCGGCAACGCAAACGCATCACCCGCCAAAATTTGAACAAATTCGGGTTGAAACCAGGGATTGTCTGCTGCGGCCAGTTGCAGGTTCCGAGTTGCCGCCTGCCGCATTTCTGGCACCGGATCAACGGCAATGACACCCTCTGGTTGCCGACAAAAGTAAGCAAACTGAAGGGCTTCAATCCCGCCACCCACACCGATGTACAACACCGTCGGCTGCCCAAATAATTCCGTTGGATGCACCGTTGAACCACAACCGTAATTCATTTGCTGCATGATTTTGGGAATCTGCAACTCTGGTAATTGCAGTGGTGGCGTGCTGACACAACACAGTCCTTCCTGAGGGGTTGCAGCCGCTTCAGCATAAAATTGGGCGGTTGTTTCGAGATAGGTCATAAATCCGTTCGGCTTATAAACTCAGATGTAATTTAACGCATTTACGGAAGCGGAAGCTGCTGCGATCGCTGTTTCACCTTCTGCTGCTGCTGTTGTCGTTGGATGAACGTAGGGCAGGAATAGGGCACGTTCTTCAGGGCTTAATCGCCGCGGACGCATAGAAGCGCGATCGACAAATAGCCCTTTCTGCCACCCCTCTGCGGCTAATGTCCTTTGAGGATTGTAAAACCGAAACTGCATCACAGCAGACGCATTTCTCAATTCAGACAGCCACAATTCCACCTGAACTCGATCGCCCAGGAGTAGCGGCGACTTGTAGGTAATGTTCGTTTGAACCAACACCGGCGCAAACCCCTGGTCAAAAATTTCGTGTACCGGCAGGGCGATCGCCTCTAACAACTTTGTGCGCCCAATCTCCATCCATTGCACATAGACGGTATTATTCACATGCCCAAGAAAATCAATGTGGAAGGAATAAACCTCAAGCTCAAAACAAATCTTCTGCATCGTGGTTCTTCTCTAAATCAAGTCACACAAATAAAAACTCGGACCTTTTTAGAAAAAGCCCGAGTGGTGTAGTGCTACTGTCTTCTGGTGCTAGACAGCCGCAAAGTAATCCTTAGACTTCACAGGGTCAGGATTCATGGTGGCATCACCGGGCTTCCAACCAGCGGGACAAACTTCATCCGGGTGAGATTGCACATACTGAATGGCTTGCAGCGTGCGCAAGGTTTCGTCCACACTGCGGCCAAAAGCCAGGTTATTGATGGTCGCGTGCTGAATCACACCATCTTTGTCGATGATGTACAGGCCACGCAGCGCAATTCCTTCATCGGTCAACACATTGTAGGCGGTACTGATTTCTTTCTTGATGTCAGAAACCAGCGGGTACGTTAGGTCGCCCACTCCACCGGACTTACGATCGGTTTGAATCCAGGCCAGATGAGAAAATTCGCTATCGACTGAAACGCCCAACACTTCAGTGTTGATGGACTTGAATTCCTCGAAGCGATCGCTAAATGCTGTGATCTCCGTGGGACAAACAAAGGTAAAGTCAAGGGGATAGAAAAACAAGACCACATACTTACCGCGATAGTCAGACAATTTGATGGTCTTAAATTCCTGATCCACCACAGCCGTTGCGGTAAAGTCGGGAGCGGATTGCCCAACACGCAAGCATCCTTCTTGATGCATGAGATAGTAGCCTCCAAGTAACAAGTGCGTCTTTCAGTGGTTGTCTATGCGTTAGGCTCATGCCACACTCCACTGGAGTCAGGGCGAATAGCCGTCACAGACTGTAACAAATATATCATAGTCATAACGATTTTGAGTAAGTCTGTTCAGATGAAGCCCTTCCTTGGCTAAAAAAGCAGTAACTTTACGCACTTACCCACTCTAGCTCCATAAAAAATTTACGAATTTTTGCTCAGATATTTGAGCGATCGCCTGGGCAACCTTAGGAGGACGTCTTCTCAAAGGCATTAGCGCCAGGTTTATACCTATGAATGGTCAACTCATTTCTGCATACTCTTCATTAGAATCCGCTGTAAATTTAGACGCGAATGCCAGTTCTTTCCAGCCATTTCTAGAATCCAGTCCTTTAACATCACCCGCTCAAAAAATTTCTACAACGCGATCGGCGGCCTCGCTGCTATTTATTGATTCCACGCTTGCCGATTATCAAACTCTCAACACAGCCGCTGTCGCTGGCACAGAAGTTCATATCTTAACTGCTGAGCAAGATGCGATCGCCCAAATAACGCAAGTCTTGGCTGGGCAAAGCAATGTTTCCAGTCTGCACATTGTTTCCCATGGCAATGTCGGTGGGCTACAGTTGGGGGCAATCGATTTAACCATCAACAATTTATCCAGCTACGCCAACCAGATCCAAGCCTGGGCCGGGTCACTCGCCGCAGACGCGGATATTTTGCTCTATGGCTGCAATGTCGCTGAGGGCGAAATAGGGGAAACCTTTGTCCAACTGCTGAGCGAATTAACTCAAGCCGATGTAGCCGCCTCGATCGACCTGACCGGGACTGACGGCAACTGGAAACTGGAATTTCAGACTGGCAGCATTGAAGCCACCCTCCCCTTCCATGCTGCCAGTCTCGCCACATACCAAAATAATTTGTTGGGCAGTGATTTTGATAACAACGGCTCAGATGATCTAGTGCGGTACAACTACTACACCGGGGCTGTAGAACTGCAACTGATGAATGGTGTTAGCCCACTTACCACGATCGACATGGGGGTTGCGGGCTACGGATGGCAAGTGGCTGGTCTGGCTGATTTTGATGGCAATGGATATGATGATTTCCTCTGGCACAATGTCACTACTGGCACCAATGCCTTGTGGCTCATGAACGAGACTAACGTTCAAGGAGCGGCGTTACTGCCCAATTCACCGGCTAATAGCGATTGGCGCATCGTTGGGATTGCAGACTTCGACCTCAACGGAACGCCTGATCTGCTCTGGCGCTCCAACTATCACGAAATGACCGGCTTCTGGATGATGAACGGCACGACGATGATAGATAATCGCGTCCTGTCCGGGAAATCGCGGGATTGGGTTATTAGCGGAGTCGCCGATGTAGACAATAACGCTACTCCAGATATCCTGTGGCAGAACCGCGTGACCGGCCAAAGTGACATCTGGCAAATGAGTGGCACCACGATCGCCAACACCATTACCCTCCCAACGCTCACTTCCCGCTGGGTGGCCTATGAAATGGCCGATTGGAACAACGACAGCTTTGTAGATATCCTGTGGCGCAATTTCGACAGTGGCGAAACTCAGATTTGGAGCCTCAACGGTGGCAACTATATCAACTCCACCGCAGTAACGATTCCTGGCAACGGAGCCGGTTGGACAATTCTCGACTGTCAAGATATGGATGGCAACGGCACTGCCGACTTGATTGTGCGCAATTACCTCACCGGCGAAAACGGATTTTGGATGATGAACGGCTCAACCTACTATGACTTTGAGAGTATTGGCACCGTTTCCGGTTTGTGGGACATCATCGCCGCCTAACCAGCATCGGCTCAACCTTGCCTTAGAAGAAAGGAATCGGAAACCGAGTGAGAAAGAGCTGAAGCGCCCCGCCCAGAAGACCAACCAGAAAATTGCCAAACCCTGCTTTTTTGGGTCGTTCTTCGGGGGGCTTTTCTAAGGCCAGCGCCAATTTACTGGCAATTTCAGCGTTTTTCTCATCGCCCTGAGCGGCAAACAGGGTTTCGGCCTGACGGGCATCGACGATCGCCCCTTTGAGGTCTCCCCCCTGCAAACGAGAAGCCGAACGCCCCATGAAGGCTGGTGCAAAATCGGGTTTGCGTTCAATCACTTTGGTAAAGTTGGCGATCGCGGAGACATAGTTCTTTTGGCGTTCGTCTTCGATCGCCCAGCGATAAAAATCTTCCAGTTTCCCGACCGTGGTTGGGAGTCCGATCGCGCCCTGCAAATAGGCTCCATCCACGATCGCCCCTTCTAAAGTGGCCCCGTTCAAATACGCCCCCCGTAAATCGGCTCCGGCTAAATTTGCTCCATCCAATTTCGCTCCCACCAAAATCGCGCCATTGAAAGAGACCCCGACCAGGTTCGCTCCCCGCAAATCCGCCCCTTGCAAATTCGCCCGACTGAGGTTGGCCTGCATCAGATTGGCCCCGGCTAAATTTGCCCCGGCTAATTCCGCAAACACCAACCCGGCCCGAGTTAAATCACACCGCGCGCATTGCCGTGTGGAAAGGAGTTGGCGAGTGTGATCAATGTTTTCGGCATATCCCGGCAGGGGAAGCGCCCCAAGGGACAACAGCATTGAGAGTAGCAGCGATCGAGGGTTCATAAGCAGATCTCCAACAGATAAGGGTCTGTGTGATGCTATTTAAGCCTAAGTTTTCGATTTTGCAGCACTCCCCTACAGGTCTTACACTAGATTAAGAATCGTAAAGTAATCATGCAACGGAAGCAAAAGTTTCCCCACCTGGTTGGGTCAAAATGGACGGCTCAGGCCAAGGTTGATGGTTGGCGGCATTTTCAGGTAGTAAACCGGAAAAATCAAGGCCAGTGGGTGTTTGCCGAAATGGTAGCGGCCTGTGATCCCACTGTGCGGTTTTGGGTCAGTGCCAAACAGTTGCGTGATCGCGCCCTGTGGCAGGCCGGTTGGCGATCGTTGCAAGAGCCTTAATCTCATTGTTTATGTCGGCATTCCAGTTCCAACCTATGGTGGAGGTGAGTGCATAGCCTCGGTGCTACCTTACGATTGAGCGTCGATAAGCAACCTTGGAGAATTCATGATGAAACTGAACCCCTGGAGTTCGATCGCGATCGCCGGTTCGCTCATTCTGAGCAGCCCACCCGCTCAAGCGCAGATTTGTACGCCGCTCACCGTTGTCGGCGGCAGAGGTTCCCAGATCGAAAAAACGGTTTCTGTGCCTGGTGCTGGCCCCATTACCCGCGACAACTGGAACACGGACTTTGCCATCCCCGGAAATTCCGCTTACACTACTTACGTCGCAACCATTACTCCCAAAAATGAGGGCATTTATTCGGTTGCCATGAACCTGAAATATTCCAATGACTCAGTTGATAAGGTCTTTGATGAAAAAGTAACTCTGAAACAGAGGCAATCCTTTCGGGTGAGGGGCACCTCTCGCATCGGTAGTAGGCCGTACCAGGTGAATTTGTCGGTGGGTGGCGTGGAAGTGGTGGGCAATACCTACATCGCTGCGGTTGCGGGTTGTCGTTAGGATTCGGTGCGCTGAACATGGAGGCGATCGTCTAAAGTTGAAAATGATTCAACCGAGTTGATTTCTTCGCGCGATCGCGCCCTTCTCAGTATGTTCAACGGCATCGAAATCCTCATTAACGCCTTCGTGCAACGACTGAAGGCGGGATATCATAAGACCTACGGCAACCTCAACCCCAACTACGCCGACATCATCGCTTGGGCGGGTGGCATGGCCTTAGAAAATATTGCCAACAGCGATGCCCTTTATCACGATGTTGAACACACCATTCTGGTGACGCTTGTTGGGCAAGAAGTGCTACGGGGACGACATATTCGTGAGGGTGGTGTCTCATCCGAAGATTGGCTGCATTTCATGATTTCCCTGGTGTGTCACGACATTGGCTATGTGCGGGGTGTTTGCCGTCAGGATCAAGGAAATCTCTGTGCTACAGGAATCGCTCATACGATGATGGAACTTCCCCCTGGAGCAACCGATGCGGCGTTGACGGCTTATCACGTCGATCGCGGCAAACTTTTCATCGCCGAACGCTTTAGCGGCCACAAGCTCCTCGATACCGAAACCATCAAGCATAACATTGAATTGACTCGCTTTCCTGTGCCCACTGCGGAAGACCATCAGGAAACCAATAATTATCCTGGCTTGGTTAGAGCTTCCGATTTGATTGGGCAACTCAGCGATCCACGTTATCTCAAAAAGATCACAGCCCTGTTCTACGAGTTTGAAGAAACCGGCGTTAACAAAGTGCTGGGCTACCGAAATCCTGGAGATTTGCGCCAAAACTACCCCCACTTCTACTGGTCAACCGTTTATCCTTACATTCGGGATGCGCTGCGGTACCTGTCTCTAACGCAGCAGGGGCAACAAATTACTGCCAGCCTTTATGCCAATGTATTCATGGTAGAACACGCGGATCGTTAGCCGGAACAGGAGTTTGAGCCATGAAACGCTGGTGGGCGATCGCCCTGATGTTGCTGTTAGTTGGCTGTGCCATGTTGCGGGGACGGGAGCACAGCACGCCAGCCCCGATCGCGCCTCCCACTGCCCAGGTGGCTGTAGCCCCAAACCCTTCACCGCAGCTTGCACCACCGCAAAATCCGCCCCAGGTCGATCAACAGCGGTTGACTGCGCACTTGCAAGCCTTGACGGGGGAACGTTACACCGAGCAAGACCGCGATCGCGTCCGCAACTATCTCATCCAAACCTTGAAAACTGCGGGCTGGAGGGTAACAACGCAATCCTTTCCGACCGGGACAAACGTGATCGCCCGTCAACCTCAAAAATCTACGACCACGGGAACCATTCTGGTTGTGGCACACTATGACACTGTGGAGGGATCACCGGGAGCCGATGATAATGCTACTGGCCTCGTCGCGGCGTTGGAAGTGGCGCGGTTGCTCAAGAATCACCCCTCGCCCTATGGCTTGGCGATCGTGCTATTTGATCAGGAAGAACAGGGCTTGGTTGGCAGTTTGGCGTTTACCGCGAATCCGGCAAACATCACTAACGTGCTTGGGGTGATCAATCTGGAGATGTTGGGCTACACATGCAACATCCCAGGCTGCCAAAAGTATCCAGCAGGCTTACCCATTCAACCTCCCAGCGATCGTGGAGATTTTTTGGGAATTGTCGGCGATCAAGAACATGCCCATCTCCTGCAAGCCTTCCAACTCGCTCACGATACCTCCCTGCCGCCCATCATCACGGTACCCATTCCATTCAAAGGCGTGCTAACACCGGATGTGCTGCGCAGCGACCATGCGCCCTTTTGGGCTAGAAACATTGGTGCTGTAATGATAAGCGACACAGCAAACTTTCGTAATCCCCATTACCACAGACCAAGTGATACGCTCGACACTGTTGACTTCACCTTTCTCACTCGTGCCACGCAATTAGTTGTGAATGCGACAGTTGTGCTGCTGGATCAAATGAATTAACGATGACTCTCCGCCTCCCCTTCACCACCCTGCTCAACCCTTCCCGCCGCAAAGATCTATCGCTGCGGCTCACGCAAGTTGGGTTAGCCATGACGCTGTTTTTTCTGGCGATCGCGCTCCTGGCTCCAGTCTTGCAAGCGATCGGATGGTTACAGAGTCCAACAGAGTTTTTAGATAACCCGCCGCAGCAACCGCCTTCTTGGCAACATTGGTTTGGCACCACGCGCCTGGGCTATGATGTCTTTTCCCGCACAGTGTTTGGCACGCAGGCAGCATGGCAGGTGGTGATCTTGGCGACGATCGTCAGCCTTGCCGTGGGGGTGCCGTTGGGCATGGTGAGTGGCTATTGGGGCGGCAGGTTAGATCGCGTCCTGGTGTTTGCCATGGATGCTGTGTTTACGCTGCCGACGCTACTGATTGCGGTCACGCTGGCGTTTGTGCTGGGGCGGGGCGTGTTGAATGCTGCGATCGCCCTCAGCATTGCTTACATTCCCCAATATTTCCGGTTGGTGCGCAATCAAACTGCCAGTGTCAAACATGAGTTATTTGTGGAAGCAGCCCAGGCGATGGGGGCTTCTACCTGGCGCGTCATGACCCGGTACTTGTTCTTGAATGTGGTGCAGAGCGTCCCGGTGTTGCTCACCCTCAACATTGCCGATGCCATTTTGATTTTGGGTGGGTTGGGCTTTTTGGGGTTGGGGTTGCCGGAAGAAGTGCCTGAGTGGGGCCATGACCTGAAGCAAGCTTTGGACGGCCTTTCGACCGGGGACGTTTGGTGGACGACGCTATTTCCTGGGCTGGCGATGACCCTGATGGTAACGGGCTTATCTTTGCTGGGAGAAGGCTTAAGCGATTTCATTAACCCGCTGGCCGCAAAGGAGCCTTAGAAAAGAGAATTTGATCAAACCACATTTTGTCGGGTGAGTTCAGCGATCGCCGTCACGCATCAACCCCAGAATCTGCGATCTATGAAAGATGATGGTGCGGTTGCTCGGTCGCAACGCACCCTACAAGATCCGCGATCGCACTGCCATAAAGCACTTGGGCTACTAACTTTGGTATTCCACTCATACAGTTCAAGATGGAGAGCGTTTCTTCTCGCGTTAGCACCGTGGGCACATAGCGCGTACTTCTCGCTCTCAGCGCATTTAAGTTCCAGTCCGTATCTCGTTGATAAACTTCACGGTACAGGAAAATGAGCGCACTAAATGCCTGGTTTTGGGTGGAAGCAGCAACCTTTTTATGAACCGCTAGATGGCTAAGAAATATCTCTACTGCTTCGTAGCCTAACTCTCGGGGCGGAGTCATATTGTGAAACTTAATAAATTCCTTGATCCAATGCACATAACTCTTCTCGGTTTCATAGGAATAGTGGCGTCGCCGAAATTCTTCATGCAACCGTTCAAATAATTTAGGAGAGGAGGACATCAGTAGTGACTTAAAACTAATGTTAAAAATATTACATCTTGAGCCTTTGATTTCTTTCTGTGAAATCACGTAAAGTTTCTTGATAACCCCCCTTAACCGGAATATCACGCGAAAAAAATCTTATGATTTGGCTCCTTTCCCAGTTGTCACGAGAAAATTCATTCATGTAATGTCCCAATTAGGACAATACCAAGAAACAACTCTATGTAATAAGTTGTTAGCTGGCTCCGCAACCAGATTTTGCACTTGTCCCGCTAGGTAACTGGTCAGC